>OBJG01000300.1_pt1 | contig 57577 bp, 50 predicted proteins | sample 1517941 | NCBI WGS metagenome assembly OBJG01 (sample SAMN04571712, study PRJEB22368) | human gut metagenome | biome: human gut; material: stool | host: Homo sapiens | place: Luxembourg | collected 2012-09-21
TCTGGTCGAGGGATTGCGTCGGAAGCCGGACGCCATTCGCAGCAAAACGGATCTGCTGGACAGATTCGGCGACACGCTGCGGAAGAACCTCGACCGGCAAGACGGGGATGGCAAGAGCATCGGGACCGATCGCAAAGGCCCTGCACGCCATATGGGGCGCTGATTCCAGGATGCCCATCGGGAAGTCTTATTCAGAACCATATCTAAGCGAGGCTTAATGGCTGACATCATCGGGAAATTCATCGAACGCCACGGAGAGGACGTGCTCGAAGCCTTGCTCGTCGATCAGACTACGCGCCGCAACATTATCTGGGCCGACAGCGAGTACTCCGATCATGGTTACGGTTTCGACTGCATGGACGAGATTGCCATTCCGCAACTCACCGGCAAGTATGCGGGGCTGATACGCACACGTGCCGACAAGGCCTTGGAATCCCAGTCCCACCGCAAGCGCGACGACGACGAGCAGGGCGACGAAGCCGGCGGCGATGACGGCGACGCCCCCACGTTCGATTCTCGCCTGTAGAATTTATTCTCTGTAACGCCGAGTCGGAAAGGAAGGGAAGCATGCCGCGCAAGCTGATCATGTGCGGGGACCATCCGGTCCTCGCGTTCGAATACGAGCCCGCGTCTGGCCGCGCGTGCTCCTCGGGCGAGGTCCTCGATCCTAGGCGGTTGCCCCTGGAGTTCACCACGCACGGCAAGAGCGCGCTGTATGCCAGGAGGATCGATGAATGGTGGAAGTCCCGCGCCATTCCCTCCACCCGAGATGGTATCCGCCGTGTGCTCGATTCGCTCGGCGCCTCATCGACCGGCGAACTGCTCGACAGGACCTACGGATTGAGCCTGTCGGATCAGTACTGGGTCAAGCGCGAGGACGATCCGGTCGAATGGAAGGACGTCAACTTCTTCGACAATCCCTTCGACGAGGCGCTGGGCGAGATCCTGCTCACCTCGTATTCCTCGTCGCATGACATTAGCCTCAACGCTCCCGACGTGTCCACGGGCGGCGACCTTCCCAAACGCTGGACGATCAACAAGAACACCGGTAGGAGGCTGCTCGTCAAGTCGGGTCGCACTGGCCAGGAGCCGATGAACGAGGTCATCGCCTCGAAGCTCTGCGCGCGGCTGGGCGTTCCCGCCGTCCCGTATTCGCTGGCGCGCAGCGGCAACCGTCTGGTCTGCACGTGCGAGGATATGCTCACCAGCCATGAGGAGCTGGTCTCCGCCTGGCAGGTGCTCCAATCCATCAAAACCACCAATGGACTCAATTCGCATGACCAGTGGATCCATGCCGCCGCCGGCTGCGGAGCTGACGAGCGCGCCGTGCGCGACGCCACGGACGACTGGCTCGTGGTCGATTACCTCATGCGCAACACCGACCGGCATTACAACAACTTCGGTCTGATCCGCGACATCGAGACCCTTGAGGTCCGTCCGGCCCCAATCTACGACACGGGAGCGAGCCTGTGGAGCGGCGAGCTCGACGTGGACGGCCGGGACTGGTTCGCCAAGCCGTTCTACACTGCGACCGGCAAGCCATCGGCTTTGCGGCAGCTCAGACTGGTGGAGGATTGGAGCCGGTTCGACCTGGATGCCCTGTCGGACTGGCCCGACGAGGTGGCGCACGAACTGTCGCGCATGCGCATGTTCGCTCCCGAACGCCTCGACGCCATCCGGGACCAGCTCACGAAGCACATCGGAACGATTCGCACGATTAGGGAGAGCAAGGCCCTTCGCACGTCCGGTCCGATCCGCAACAGGACGAATCTGCTGGACAGATTCGGCGACACGTTGCGGAAGAATCTTGCCTGGCAAGACGGGGATGTCAAGAGTGCCGGGATTGATTACAAAGGTCCTAGGCACCATATGGGTCATTAGGCTGAAGGCCCTGGGCCACGAAATGAGAATCAGGGAGAAAGAGAGTGGCGTGATGTTCGGAACTGAAACTATATCTGAATTCGAGATGCGACGCCGCGCGGAGAGCTTTTCTGTTCCGCTCGCGCAGCCATGCTAAGGGATAGCCTCCCGCCCACGGAAGTGATGCTGGGGATTCCGGTGTTTGGTCAGCTGAGAACAGCGTTTCACGGGTCGTGCCGATACTCGTTGTCGATTTCTAATAGGTGATACTGAGGAGTATCTGATTTCAGGAGGATTATGGCATCTACGCACCACGGTGTTGTCTATACGAAAAAATGGGTTGTCGACCTGATTCTCGACGTGGCCGGCTATGTGCCGGGCACCGGCATTTCGGATAAGGTGATCATCGAACCATCCTGCGGGTGCGGAGCTTTCCTGACCGTGATTGCCGGACGTCTGGCCGATGATGCAATTGCCGTTGGCAAAGGTTGGACGTCGTTGGGGAACGCGATCCGCGCCTACGACATAGACTCCGCGTCGATCGAGACGGCAAGGAAGGCCGCCGTCGAGGCATTGATGACAAGAGGATGCCCCGCAATCCAGGCTCGGGAGCTTTGCGAGCAGTGGATCGTACATGGCGATTTCATTCTTGATGACGTTCCTGCCGCTGATTTTATTGTCGGGAATCCACCATACGTCCGGGCTGTTGAAATTGACCGGACGAAGAGGTCGCTTTACGTCAAACGACTCTCTTCGGTAACGACGGGATGCGACCTGTACGTGAGTTTCTTCGACCGAGGCCTCGATACATTGAAGGTCGGCGGAACGCTATGCTTCATCTGCGCCGACCGATGGCTGCAGAACAAGTACGGCACGTTGTTGAGATCCCGTATGGGCACGGATTGCGATCTCGTGTCTCTCGTACGCATGCACGGCGTTGATGCCTTCGATGATGAGGTCGATGCCTATCCGGCGGTCACGACGGTTCGCAAGGGTGTGGCGGCCGATCATTTGAAATTCGTGAACTGCGCCCCGGAATTCAACGAGGCCGACGCCACCGCGGTCCTCGACTGGCTGATGGACGACGAGCCGGATCTGGTTGGTGAGCGATTTGAAGCATTCGAGATTGATAAACCGACCGGTGATAGGATGTATCCGCTCGGTAATCATGACCTAGTGAGATTCGTTTCGCAGGCGTGTGAAAGGTTGCCGAAACTCGAAGAGGCCGGCGTGAAACTCGGTATCGGTATCGCCACGGGTTGTGATGATGTTTTCCTTACTGAAGACGATGATTTGGTAGAGTCTGATCGTATGGTGCCGATTTTCTACATGCGTGATCATCGTCGTGGGAACGACGATAGGCAACGCTGGCTTGTAAACCCGTGGAATGACGACGGAACTTTGGTCAACCTCGACAAATATCCACGACTCAAAACCTATTTGGAAACAAACAAGGAACGGCTGTCGAGACGGTACGTCGCGAAAAAGAATAAAACTGCCTGGTACCGCACTATCGACAAGCTCACACCTGGACTGCTTGACCGCGACCTTCTACTTATGCCGGATATGGCGGCTCAGCCCGATCCGATTCTGTCGCATGGAAAGTATCCGCATCACAACTGCTACTGGATCACTTCCGATGAGTGGGATTTGGAGGTTCTCGGCGGCCTGCTTATGGCCGATACGACACGTCGTTTCATCGATGCGCTTGGTGTCAAGATGCGTGGAGGAACGTTGCGCTTTCAGGCACAGTACCTGCGCTTGGTGCATATGCCGAAATATATCCAAATAAGTGACACGAACAAATTGGGACTTTCACGCGCTTTTAACGAGAAGGACAGGGCTTTGGCAACGAAATTCGCCGAAGCGGCTTATAAGGAGGCCACGGAATGAGATTTGACATCGAGGACGCGATTCTCGGCATGTACGACTCAATCGAACGCGCCCGCGAGGCACAGGCTGCAGCAGGGCATTCCGATCAGGGAGCACGGCAGGGAATCACGTCTGGAAAGCACCTGGATCCGATTGCAGCTATCATTCGTGACGATCTCATTAATGCGGGATTCCATCCTGATGAGGTCTATGACCAAGGACGCATGTGCACATTACCGGGCTGGTTCCGTCCCACCAAGAACTGGGACTTGCTGGCGCTTGACAATGGCGAACTCGTGAGCGCTATCGAATTGAAGAGCATTAACAGTTCCTTCGGGAACAACGCCAACAACCGCGCGGAGGAATCAATTGGCTCGGCATTTGACGCGCATACGGCGTTCGATGAGCATCTGCTCGGTTCCAGCAGTATTCCGCCGGTCATGGGCTATGTGATGATAGTTCACGATTGTCCGGACAGTCGGATTGTCGGACGTGGGGTGCGGTCAGCGCATTTTCCGATTGACCCTGATTTCGAGGGTGCGTCGTACCTTGATCGTTTTTTGCTGCTCTGTGACCGACTCCGTCGAAAGAGCTTGTACCAGGCCGTCTGGCTTGTGTTTGCGAATCCCGAGGACGGGGTGGCCTATGAACCATCGGCGTTACTGTCATACGATAAGTTCATCGCAAACATTGTTATGGCGCTTGGCGTGCATAGGGCGTAAAAGAATGAAAGCAGAATGGATTTCGTTCTTTCGGCTTTTACCAGTTCCGGTAGCCGGTCCGTAGTCTCTATCCGATCGTGCATGTTCCATGGTGTCTAAGTGTTGCAACATTCATGGTCGGGGATACACGGTCGGCCATACGCAGGGGCGAGGGTCTTCGTATGCGATGAGATGCTCACCCCTGGCCCCTACGGGTGTCGGCGGCGGTCCTTATCCTATCTCGTCGCTGATTTCCACTGGGCATATAGTTTGATTTCCCCGCATTTGTCTTTTGGAACCATCGCGTCAAAATCATCCGCGTTTCTTATGCTTACGCCATGGCCGTCTTCTTGCGTATTCCATCCTTCAAAGATGAGTTCCCTCCTCCGGCTTGAAGGCTGATAGTACGTGCTTTTCGCTGAAAGACCATAGCCTATTATTTTGTCTTTTCTTTTCTGTCCATTATGAAAGATCACATGATGGCCGTGCAGGGCAAACTCATCCTCGCAGATGAAAGAAATAATACAAAGGAGAGAAGCTACGATTGAGAGGAAAGCCGCAAGGCTTAGGATAACAACAAACACTACTAATACGTAGATATTATTTATAGTCGATTCGAAATAAAACACTTCAAATAAGATGGAAAGGCACAGACAGAATACAAAATTAAAGATGGCCAATATGTAGCGATTCCGGCGAGAAGATAATGAATCATGATAATGATCTTCCAAGTTCGGACGATTAGCGAATCTCCATCTATCGATTATGTAATCGATGACATATCCCGCGGCAAAGCTTAGAGGAACAAATAGGGCAGCGATTGCCACTAGCATTAGCTCCCTGGCTAAAAGTTTGGCCGTATATTTCGTGGCTGTCTCAATTGACACTGCAATCATCGCCGAGAACAACATGGATGCCGACATCCAGGAAAACCCCCATATCGATATTGGGTTATTTGCTTCTCTGATGGCCCGGTATAAACGGTAAGCAACGATATATACAGGAATCCAGATTGTCGGCAGGACAAGAAAGGCTAAGAGGAAAACCACACTTGGTAAATTTTCCTCTTTAATATTGCTTAAAGCGCTGCCATCCTCAGGGGAAAGCAATCCCGAACATTTGAGCAAGAAGGGTATTGCCCATAGGATAAGAAGGAGCAGAAGAGAAAAAAGAGTAAAAAAGAAGCTGTCTCTTCTTCGAGACGTTTTATTCTCGATTAGTTCATTCCGATGTTTTTGTGCTTTTTCCTGGCGCCAACGGCACCATGCATCGTATCTGTTCACTTTTGCTTTCTCTGCGTCGATTTCAGCTTCAAGAAGCACATCAGGATGACTCTTTTTTGCCTCGCGAAGAGATGACAGTCTTGAAAGACGCTTCTGCTGTCTTGAATATGCGTTGTCTCCAATCCAAGTTGATATCTTAATGGCACAGTGCGCAACAACAGTCAGAAGGAGAAGGGCTCCTGCCAAAGTGTAGGGCCAGTCGCTGCCGCTTTCCGCCATAGTGCTGATGGCTTCAGAAATTAAACCAAAGGTTTCTTTTATTCCACTCATTATCTTGTCCGTAATGTGTCTGATCCTAAAACTACCTCATGCACAACACTAATACCGTCGACCATCTCTTCGGCAAGGGTCGTACGGTAATGGATTCCGAGGGCTGAAAACTGGTTCCGTTATCTCGGTTTTTCGGTATTTACCGGTTCCGGTATCGCGGTATCCAGTCGGTTGAAGGCATTGCCTCGCGCTTCGACCGTGGCTGCCTCACGCGTTTAAGCGTTGCCGCTGTACTTGTTGCAACACTTAGACGTGTGAGGCTGTTCCGTTTGATGCCGGTCTTTACCGGTTTTGGTTTTTCGGTAAAACGGTGTCCGGGTCCGTCGGTATTCCGGTATCCCGTTCCAGCAGGATCTTCCTGAGTCTTTCCACTTCGTCCCGGAGCTTGTCGATCTGGCGTTCCTTCTGATCGATGACCGTGCGGATTACGGTCGGATCGTTCGATGGCATGTACCGGTAGGCGAGGAGTTCCACGGTGTCGCGGTGGTGTTCTCTGACGACCCGTTGGTAGCTGTCCACCGCGACGGTGAGGCTGGTGTGTCCGAGGTCGTCCATCGTCTCGCGCATGGTCCCGCCCTCGAGGACGAGCATGGTGGCGTGCGTGGCGCGCAACGAGTGGAAGGTGATGTCGGGGCGTCCGATCTTTTCGCGGGCCATGCGGAATGTCCGTTCGATGGTCGTGGGCGGGAGCAGCCAATCGTCCAGCATAGGCGAGTGAAACAGCATGGTGTCGGGCTTGCGGTCCTTGCAGAACCGGCTGATATGGGCCTCGATGAGCGGGACGAGTGGTTTCGGGATGGGCACGACCCTTTTGCTGCTTTTGGTCTTGGGCTCGCATAATTGGTATTTGCCCCTGTCGTCGGGGCCGCGGTTGACGGAGTGGCGGACGTGGAGTTGCAGGTTCTCCAGGTCGATGTCCCTGAGTTGCAGTGCGCATACCTCGCCGAGGCGCAGTCCGCCTGCCAGAAGGGAGAGCCAGAGCGCGAGCCGCTGGTAGTCGGGGAAGAGCTCGGCCAGCCTGTTGATCTCGTCGGCGGTGACCGGCGGTTGGTCACGTCGTTTGGATTGCGGTTTGACGACGCGGTACCGGCACGGGCTCGCGGGGATGAGCGGCGGGGTGCCATCCGCCTGTTCGTTCGCGGCGGCGAGCATGATTCGTTTGAGTGTTCGCGCCGCCTGTTCGAACGTCCATGCCGTCAACGTGTCTCTGGCGTTTGCATACCATTCGTCTACCATTTGCCGGGTGATGCGGTCGAGCGGGGTGTCTCCGAACGTCTCGTTGAGCCGACGCAGTACGATTCCGTTGCATCGGTTGGACCGGCCGGATAGCTTGCTGCCGTCCGGTTTGCGGTATTTGTCGAAGTAGTCCTTGGAGTATTCCCTGAATGTGGGCATGGTGTTTGCGCCTCGCTGCGATGGATGAACCCATTGCCTGATGCCTTTGTTGTGGAGTGTGACGAGGTAGCGCTCCTCGTCGAGCCACCTGTAGGCCTCCGTCTCGTATTCCAGGCCGAAGTTCCGTCCGACCTTCTTGGGCGGGTCGAGCGGGTTGACGTACCGCGCCTGGAAACTGGTCGGGTTGCCGTCCGCGTCCCTGCGGACGATCACCGATCCCCATTTCCTGCGTTTTCTCGGTTGCGGCCTGTTCTCCGTGTCCTTCATTGGCTTCCCCTTGGATAGACGGTATGGGTCCGGGCGCCTATCGTCGGCGGGAGATCTCGAATGAGCATCATGGACCGGCCGGTGGTGGTCGGCCGGTGGGGGCAGTCGAGATTATTCTTGGGTGCCTGTAGGTGCCTCGTGAAAAACGAGGGTAATTGGCAGGTTTCCCAAAAATGGAAAACCTTGGAATAAAGCCAAAAACAGCTGACCACGATTATCATCAGAGGTGCGCATGATGATGGTAGTCATGGTCTTAAGTGTCTCATGGGCTTGAGACCGGGCGGTAGCCCATCGACGTGTTCGGGACTAAGCTTGACGGTTACATGAAGTACTACTGTGAAGGCGGATTCGGGAATCCCCAGGGGTTGGATGGGCTTGAATGGGTATCGCAAGGAGCTTGGACTATGCTTCATGAGCGGTTCGGAAATTATCCGCCCCTCTACCTTTATGCGGACAATCAGCGAAAACCTTCAACGACATTCTCAATAGCGCAAAACAGGCATAGTCAAAATCTGAGCAATCAACGGCGATAGTGAAACACGTGACCTTACACTGCACATACAGTTCCCAACACGCCAGACGCTTACGATTATGACCACATCAACTTCGCAGAATACTCACGAAACAGATACCGCAAACAACGCATCATGCACCACCATCAGCACCATTCTCACACTGGCCATACCAACGTTCGGACAACTTATCGCCGAACCAGCATTCGTGCTCATCGACACCGCCATCGTCGGACATATTGGCGGGCAGGCACTCGCCGGTCTGTCGGTCGGGTCAACCATTGTGCTCACTGTTGTGGGACTATGTGTGTTCCTTGCGTATAGCACCACAACGCAGGTGGGACGTCTTTTGGGCGCCGGCAAACGGAGTGAAGGTTTGGAAGCAGGCATTGATGGCCTGTGGTTGGCTGGAATCATTGGCGTGGTGGTATCTGTGGCGCTGTTCGTTATTGCACGCCCGTTGTGCACGGCCATGGGAGCCCAGGGGAGTGTACTGCATAACGCGGTTGACTATGTTCGCGCAGTGGTGTTCGGCATTCCCGGCATGTTGCTGGTGTATGCGGCCAACGGTATTTTCCGCGGACTGCAGAAGGTTCGCATCACGTTGATAGCTGCTATGGTGGGTGCGATACTCAATACGTTGCTGGACCTGCTGTTTATTCTCGGATTCGGTTGGGGTGTGTTTGGTTCTGGAGTGGCCACGCTGATTTCGCAATGGTTCATGGCAGTGGTGCTTATTGTTCCTTCGGTGTTGTGGACTCGTGCGGAAGGTGTCCGTTTGCGGCCGCGTTTGTCAGGAGTGTTGAACAGTGCTGGCGATGGTGCGGTGTTGTTTTTGCGTACGCTTGCGTTGCGTGCATGCCTGGTGGCGAATGTGGTGCTGGCCACGCATATGGGTGTGGAAGTGTTGGCTGCATATCAGGTGGTGAATTCCAGTTGGAATTTTGTGTTGAACATGCTTGATGCCATTGGCATTGCCGGTCAGACGTTGGTTGCCGCGCAGATTGGTGCCCGCCAAGAGGACGAGGCCATGCGTTTGACGAGAATCGCTGGCAAGGCAGGATTATGCGGAGGAATGGTAATCGGTATTGGTTTGATGATTGCCGGATGGTGTGCGTCCCCGCTGTTTTCGCAGTCTACTGAGATTCGGCATTTGCTCACCGTCGGTATGATGGTTGTTGGAGTAACATTGCCGTTGGCTGGTTGGATGTGGGCTGTTGATGGCATTCTGATTGGGGCAGAGGATTACCGGTATCTTGCATTGACGTGTACGGCGACGGCTGCAATATATGTGCCCTGTCTTGCTGCGATTGGTTGGATATGCGACGCGATGCAGGCTTCTTCTGCGCTGCGTATGGCGTTGCTGTGGCTTGCCGTGAATCTGTTATTTGTAGGATTGCGTGCCATTTTCAATGGTTTCCGTATCGGAACTTCCACATGGTTGCATATCGCACGTTGAAATCAGCTTGTGATAGCAGTTTGACATGACATGAGATAGGTAATTCCTGCAAAATAAAAAATCCCGCATGATTCCGACGAACCGGATCACACGGGATTGTCATATGCGGACGAACTTAGGAATGAATCCTAAGAACAGATGGCAATTCAGGAACGCTTGCGCTTGAACACGAACAATGCCCCTGCTGCGACAACCAGAACAGCGACCACCACAACAACGCCGATTACGTTGGAACCGGTGTTGGCAGTGTTTGCCTTCTTGTGTGCGGCAGGCTTCGTATTCTGCTTGTCATCATCCTTCTTCGGTGCGTTCGGCGTGCTGTCCTTGATGGCCACAGTGAAACGCACGCGTGCACCCTGGTTGTAGAACACCACCACAGAACCGGTGCTGCCGGTTTCGCGACCATTGAGGAATGCGCTGCTCAACACGATGGAACCGTCATCAGCCACGGTGTAATCCGTGCCGGCGGTCAGCGACTGGTAGTCGTACTGCACGTCTTCCACGGTATTGCCATTGGGGTTGATGCCAACGGTCAGACCGTTGGCGTTGGCGCTCTTCTTATCGCTATCATACTTGTCGTAGTCGAATGCATCGCCATTCGTTAGTTCAGCATTCTTGATTTCACCATCGTTCAGCAGCCACACCTGAGTGCCATGGTACGGGTTTGCGGTGCCAATTGCCAGACCGGAATCGGTGACGGCGAACACGCGTAGACCGTGGTTGTTGTTGTCTCCGAAACCGTTACGGCTGATGGTCTGGAAGTTCGTGCCATCGGAGGAGACGATCAGGTCAAAGCCACGAGTCTCATCGTTGGAGTAATGCAGGTAGCTGAGCACGCCCACGAAGTCGATGAAGTTCTCCAGATTCTCTTCGGTAAGCCACTTGTCGAGCTCGTTGGTAATGAATTCTGGCAGATACTGCTTGTTCTTGTTGTACAGGTCGAGCAGCCGCTGCAGGGATGTGAGGAACTGGTAACGATCGTCGAGCGTGTAGGTTTCAGCGGCCTGCGGAGCGACACCGTCAGGGGAGACCACGTCGGTCTGCTTGGAGTTGAGATCAGCGCCCATGTCCTCCAGCAGCTGCTGCATGGTAGCCACGTCAGCGGCCACTTCGTCGGTCTTGCCGGCTTCTTCAACTGCCTGTGCAGCTTGATCGCTCTCAGATGCTTCGCCTTCGTTCAACGGCATGATGTCATCATCGCTCGGCTTGGTGGTTTCCTGAGATTCGGACTCGGAAGGCTTGGAGGCTTCCTGAGAGTCCGTGCCGATAGTACCGGAAGTGCCGTTCTGGTCATTCTTCTTCAGAGAGTCGAAGAAGATCTTGATGTATTCGATCTGCTTCTTCCACTCTTCCGGAGTACGCTTCAGAATGTCGCCGTTGGCGAACTGGGTTGCCGGGTATGCAAGATCACTGATGTCGAAGGTGCCGACGTACAGCTTGCCGTTGTAGGACTGCATACGCCACACATACTGGTTCAGGTGACGGCTCTGCTCGTCGCTGTCGCCCAAGCCGGACAGCATGGTATTGCCATCGATGGTGCCTTTGGAATCGCCGAAGTACTTGTTGTTGGCTTCGCCGGCGAGCATTTCGAAGTTTTCGTTGCCGTCTTCGTCAACGTCCATACGCCACAGGTTGACCGGGCTCTCCAGATCCTTGTACAGGTCGGAGAAATCCATCTGCATGGCCTTCTCCAAAGCGTTCATCGGATCGTTGTAGCCGCCGATGTACAGGTGGTCGTTGTACACCACCATGTTGGCTGCGCCGGAACGACTCGCTCCGAAACCCCACTCGTACTTGGCGCCGTCTGCCGGATCGCCGACCAGCGGCTTGAAGGTCCACTTGCCGGTTTCCTTATCTTGCGTGCCGCGCACGAGTGCGAAGGATTGCTTGTTGTTCTTCGCGGTTCCAGTCACCATAGTGACATATAGATTGCCCTTGAAGCCGACCATATCCCACACACATCCACCGAACACTCCATCAGTTACAGCGCATGCCGGATAGTTGTACAGGCCCTCGGTCTGGGTCGCGATAGTGGCGAAAGAATCCTGGCCTGCTGACGGGTTGGAAGAAGCCACAATAGTGGCACCGTTATCGGTGATCATGCTGGCGATAAGCTGATTGTTGACCACGGTCAAACCACGGATACCAGCAGTGTAGCCCTTCTTCAGACCAGTGGTCATGGCAGCGGAACGATACACGATTTCAGTGGCATCACCACTGTTCGGATCAACTTCCAGCAGGTACGGCTGACCCTTTGCGGCGGCAGCAAAGTACAGCTTGTCATGGAATTCAACGGCTGCACGATAGCCGTTGACCGCATGCTCTCCGCCAATCGCATTGACGATGATCTTCACTTCACCGGTCTTGACGTTGATCTTGAGCAGCAAGCTGTGGTTCTCGCCATTGTCGAGGAACAGCTCGCCGTTGAACGCAACATCCAAAGCGGCCTTGATGCTGGCATACTTGGCGCCCATGGTGTTAGCCATGTATTTCAGCGTGGAACCCATTGCGGAATAGCAGGTGCCCACATACATCCAGTCGCCGTAGCCGGCCGAAGCCCATGAATAGTTCTGACCACGCTCGGGCAAACCCTGCGTGAGATCATCAATGGATTCACCGTTCAAAACGTTTACGATACCGTCGTCTTCGCCCAGCCCTGCTTTGGGATGCGAAATCTTGGTGGCCGTATAGCCGGCACCAAGTACGGTGGTATTCGAGGATTCGTCAGCATTGGCGCTGCCCGCTACCGGCAGCAACATGGCGCAAGTCGCAAGCGTTGCGATTGCAGCATTAATCACTTTATGGTAGTTGACCATATTTTCCTTAATCTCATATTCTCCGAAAAGATATCCCATCGTATGGCATATCCAACAGAAAAAATACCAAAAAGGGGTGACCTAAGGTACTATACGGAAAACATCGGGAACAAATCTCACCAAGTAGTGCTGCGCTAACTAGTATTTGCGTGACTTTGCGGATGTGCGCATGCGAAATCAGGCTTTAGAAGCGCGTGCGACAAGCCGCTTCTACACGTAAAGTCCAATGGACATTGTGCAATGGCGAAATCAGATCGTTAACCGTCAACATGCATAACGAAATCAGCGGCGTAGCCAATGAAGCAATGTAAAAATGTTTGACAAGTGCGAAAAAACAGGAATACGAAACCCGCAAATCCCAGAATATCGGACGCAAAAATATCGTATCCAAACGTGTCGAGAGTACTGGGGTGGCCAGTCAATGCAACGACTACATCGGGAATCCCATCGCGCACGATATTCAACAGAAGAAAAGCGATGAGCGTGGTGCAGCCTCGTTTTACAATCTTGCGAGGGTTGGCGTCGGAGAAGACCAGATTCGACCCGAGACTGATCATGAACACGGATGGTCCAAGAATGCACAGATACAGAAACACTTGCCCCCACTAGCTGATTTCACCTTGGAAGAAATTACCGTCAAGCACTTCGTAGAGATGCGCCGAGGGAAGACCGAGAGGGGCGGAACGCGCAAGATCGAAGCTGCCGTAGTTATTTTGTCTGCTCTCTCATGATTACGTTATGCTCACTCCAGTGCCCGAACATTCCCTCCATACCCGAAAGGGAGGAATATGCAATCTGCCAAGTGGACTTCCGTCGACAACGAATGCCAGAGAAAGCCCGTATCGCCTATCTTAATCAGCAAGCAGAATCGGCGTGATTCTACCTTAAAACCACTGGCGTCATGTTTCGAGTGTGGCGTTTGCGGGCTGTGTTTTCTCTGTGCATATGAAACGTGCCACCAGGCGGTCGGATGACGCTTGCGGAGGGATGTCTTGTGCACAAAAATGTGTCGTACGAGCGCTTAAGCTTAGTTATCCCACTTAAGTATGGTAGATTCCGTGCTTTATCCTGAGACATCTCGCTTATATATGGCAGGTCAGGTTGTCATGACAGCTGTTCGCATACCCCCTAAGTACGCTTTCCGAGGTGTATCTGTCATACATAAGCGAGATAGGGATAAAAGGGGGTATCGATGTCCGAGAGAACGCGTCTTCATTATCCAACGGTGTATGTGGTTCATACGGAAGATAAGAACAGGTATAAAAGCGTTCCTGACTATACGGTATACGTGGGGGAGACGAATAGCATACGAAATCGCACCTCGCAGCATTTGAAGACGGATTCAAATGTTCGGGAGGACTGGAAGGATTTTGCGGACCGTTTACAGTCGGATGCTTCTTCCGTGTGGCAGTATGTTATTGCTGATGGGCATTTCAACAAGTCGATGACGCTTGATGTTGAAAACAAGTTGATGCATTATCTGCTTGGCTCTGAAGCGGTGAAAAATCTGAATAATCGTCGTGCGAACGCACAGGGTGATTATTACACCAAAAGTGAGTTTGATAGGTTTTTTCGAATATTTGGTTTGGGCTTCATAACGGGATCCGGTGTTATTCCCCTCAGAGGAGATCATTCGTGATTCCGCTTTGTTTAAAGCATCTTCGTTCCATCAGCTTAGCGATGATCAGGTCGCTGCTGAGGAATCTGTCATACAGGCTCTGTCTGATGTTTTGAATAATGATTTTGGGCAAACAGACCAACAAACGTCGAAGCTTATTTTTGTGCAAGGTGCTGCGGGAACTGGTAAAACTGTGCTGCTCAGCCATCTGTTTTACCGTATTTCAACAGAAATAAACTTTGACGATGCTGATTATGAGGATGATGATTTCGAATTTGATGGTCAGGGGACAGGGTCGTTTGGATATCATCGTGTGGGAAACGCATATATTTTGGTAAATCATGAGCAACAGGTTCATGTGTATAACCAGATTGCCACAAAACTTGGTTTGCAATCACAAAGCGGCACGGTAGTGATGAAGCCGAGTCGATTCATAAATAAGTTCAGTGAACGCGATGAAAACAGTAGAGGAAACCCTAATGCTCCAAAAGGGAAAGCGGATGTTGTACTGAACCGCACTCCGACGAGGTCAACCCGTATCTCAATCCCAACTATTATGATTCCAGGCGCCGTCCGAGCGCCGTGGCGTTGATCGACAAGGTCTTCAAGCGGATACTTGAGTTGGACGGCAACCCGCGCAACAGGGGCGACTATGGCGGCAAGGCGTATATCCGCCATTGCATGGAAGACCACAACGGCCAGGTCCCGTTGTGGGTGCTGGCCAACGATCTTTCTTTCGGCCAGACGGTATGGTTCTTCCAAGTCCAGTCCCCAGCCGTCCGATTGGCGGTCGCCGAAAGTTTCACCGGTTTGTATGCGGACACGCACGACGGGCCGCGGCGCATCACCATCAAGCGGTTGGACAGCATCTTCAACAGACTGGTGTTCTACCGCAACCTGTGCGCGCATGACGAGCGCTGCTATTGTGCCCGGTACGATGGACGCGCTAACGAGAACGTGTACCAGGCCATCGGTGATCTTGGCTATTTGCTTGACAAGGACGATTACTTGGAATTGTTCGGTCGCTTCTCCGCATTGGTCGCACGGGCGACCTCCGCCATGCCATCGCGGAGACAAGCGATCCTGTCTGCTATGGGCGTGCGCGAACGGGAACTGGCCGACAGGGCGGAAATCATACTGCGCAGCTGACCGTTCCTGCCATTGGGACGGTGGCGTCGCAGGCGGCTTTGGACTATGAGCCAGCTGATCTGGGCTGTCTGCAATAGGCCTGTGGGATTCGGGATGGATTTGGGATGCCATTGGCGGCTGGGACGGTTGTATGGGCCGCGTATCGTTCCGTCTATTGTCCGCCATGGAGACGTGCTGCCGGGCGAATGCTTCTGGGCACCACCCAGGCGGAACATCATGAAACCACAGGGGTATTGCACTTTTCCGTGCCGTTCGGCGAAGACGCTGAGCGCCGGCAGGGTGGTGGAACGTTCCCGGATTATTTTTGGGTGCCTGTAGGTGCCTCGTGGAAGACGAGACTGATCGGCAGGTTCCCCAAAAATTGAAAACCTTGGAATAAGGCCAAAACAGCTGACCACGATTATCATCGGAGGCGCGCATGATGATGGTAGTCATGATTTTCATGCTTATGCCCCTGTGAGGCCTGCTCGGTCGTGAGGACTATTCTCGGAGAGACGTGATGTTCGGGGTGGTTATTTCCAGTTAAACGTGTAGCTCTGGTCCGATTGTTCCTCGCCGTGGGTGGTGACGGTCGGGATGTTGCCGTGCCAGGTTACGGTGAAGTTGTCCGAGTCCAATGATTTGCCGTCGTTGTGAAGGTCCGTCTTGATTTCCGTGACGTTCTCGGCTCCGATGACATTGGGATCGGTGTTCCAGGAGACTTTGATCGTGATGGTGCTTGGGCCGAAGAACATGGGCGAGCCTAGTTCGCCGATGGCCACTTCGCAGGTGCCGTCAGAGGATGTCGTGTTCACGATGCTGTGGGGCATGTCTATTTGCGTCCATATGAGGGTACAGCCGCCGGCCCAGACCAGTGCGAGTACAAGGACGATATGCTCGATAATGCGCGCCGCTTTATGCTGTTTTGGTAGTGTTCCTGTCATCAATGCCCCTGCAATCGTGCCGCGCCTCTTTTGTCTTTGAAGTAGTTTATCGATGTTCTGGATGGTTCGAGGTTATATCATAGATCGAGTTGTTGAACTCAACAAGTAAGCGCAACACGTAGCAGTGTCTTCGCATACAAGAATCGGGTCCGAACACAATTATTCAGACCCGATTCTTGTATATAGGAGCATGAAAGCGTCGGTTTAGCGCTCGTGATGGTCGATGTGGTTGGACGCCACGTCGCCGATAGTCTGCACGATTTGCACGAGGATGACGCACAGGATCACGGCCACGGTCATCACGTCGTACTGGTAACGCTGGTAGCCGTAGCGGATGGCGATATCGCCCAAACCGCCTGCACCGACGGTGCCGGCCATGGCGGAGAAGCCGAACAGGGTGATGAACGTCAGTGCTGCGCCGCGCACCAGCGACGGCAGGCTTTCGAACAGCAGCACTTTGAACACGATCTGCAGATTGCTGGCACCGAAGCTTTGCGCGGCCTCCACCAGACTTCCGTCCACTTCGGCGAGCGACTGCTCCACCACGCGTGCCACGAACGGCGCCGCGGTGATGACCAGCGGCACGATGGCTCCCGGCACGCCGAGCGAAGTGCCGACGATCAGTCGGGTCAATGGGATGATGGCCACCAGAAGAATGATGAATGGTACGGAACGCACGATGTTCACGATCCAGCCGAGCACGGTGTTGAGTGTCGCGTTCGGACGGATGCCCTTCTTTGCCGAGGTGATGAGCAGTACGCCCACAGGTAGGCCGATCACATACGCGAGTAGCGTCGCTACCGCGGTCATGATGATCGTGTCACGTACTCCCTCGACCAGCAGTTCGCCATAATCGGCGATGAATTGCGAGATAATCTGTCCCATTTCACTTCACCTCTTCCTTGGTCGGCGCGTCCGTCTGCTCATCGGACGAAGCGGAATCATGCTTATGGCGATGGTTCTCCACTTTCGCATCGGTGATCAGTGTTTTCAGAATGTCGCTTTGCGGATTGGAGAACAATTCCTCCGTATCGCCCATCTCCACGATGCGTCCGCCATCAATCATGGCCACACGGTCGCAGATGTTGCGTGCCACGGACAACGAATGCGTGATGATGACCAGCGTCACGTTGAGCTCGCGGTTGATGCGGCGCAGCAGGTCAAGGATCTGCGCAGTCGTGGTGGAGTCGAGTGCGCTGGTGGCCTCGTCGCACAGCATGATGGACGGATTGTTGGCCAACGCGCGTGCGATGGCCACGCGCTGCTGCTGGCCGCCGGACAGCTGGCTCGGATAGCGGTCGGCCAGATCAGCCAATCCAACCAGGTCAAGCAGATAGCGGGCACGCTCCTCGCGCTTGTTTTTCGGCGTATGGTTGAGCTCCAGTGGGAACGTGACGTTGCGCAGCACTGTGCGCTGCTGGAACAGGCTGAAATTCTGGAAGATCATGCCGATTCCGGCACGCACGTCCGCCAGCTCCTTGCCTTTCGCGTCGGTGATGTCCTCACCATCGATGCGCACTTTGCCGGAAGTGGGACGTTCCAGTAGATTGATGCAGCGCACCAACGTGGACTTGCCCGCGCCGGAGGAGCCGAGGATGCCGAAGACTTCACCCGAATCGATGGTCAGGTTGATGTCGTGCAGCACCTCATGCGCCTCGGCGCCACTGCCATAGCTTTTGTGCAGATGGTCGATCTGAATCGTCATAATGTCCTGTTCCTATTGATGTTCCATAACAAGAATGCCGCAGGGTAGTATACCTGCGGCATTGAATTCTTGCAGCCGAAGTGGGTCTTAGAAGACCGGCACCACAGCGCCCTTGTAGTTCTTGTTGATGTAGTCGCGTACCTCGTCGGACTTCAAAGCCTTCTTGAGCTCCTTGGTCTTGGCGGTGTTCTCGTTGCCTTCCTTCACCACGAGGATGTTCTGGTAGGTTTTCGCGGCCAGGCCGTCGGCCTTTTCGGTGACCAGTGTGTCCTTGGTCGGGTCGAAGCCGGCTTGAATGGCGTAGTTTCCGTTCAGTGCCGCGATGTCGATATCCTTGATGACGGTCGGGACCACGGCGGCCTCAAGCTCCTTGAACTTCAGGTTCTTCGGATTGGAGGTGATGTCCTTCGGAGTGGCGTTGATGTCCTTCGGATTCTTCAGCTTGATCAGACCGGCATCCTGCAGCAGCAGAAGAGCACGGGCCTCGTTGGTGGCGTCGTTCGGCACGGCCACGGTGGCGCCGTCCTGCAGATTCTGCAAATCCTTGGTCTTGCCAGGGTATAGGCCGAATGGCTCGAAGTGGATACCTTCCACGGACACCAGATGAGTGCCCTTCTCCTTGTTGAAGTTGTCGAGGTACGGCTTGTGCTGGAAGTAGTTGGCGTCCACTTCACCATCCTCGGTGGCGGTGTTCGGCTGAACGTAATCGGTGAACTCCTTGACTTCGAGCTTATAACCATCTTTCTCGACGAGCGGTTTGACGGCCTTGTTTAGGATTTCCGCGTGCGGGGTCGGGGAGGCCGCCACGGTGATGGTCTTGTCATCCTCCTTGGAGGCGGCGCCGTTGGAGCCAGAGTCGCCGCAGCCGGCCAAGCCGAAGGTCGCGAGCGTGGTGACGGCGAGCAGCGCGCCGAGAAGCTTCTTGTTACGCATGGTTGAATTCCTCTCTCAATTCGCTATACGGGCCGCCTGTTTGCCACGCGGCGGACCCAACGATTGACCAATATAGAGGAACCATCGACGGCAACACGGCGTTCGCTTATTGAAAATACTTATAAGGGGCATGAAAAACGCAGAAATTCGCGAAAACCGTCTTAAAAATCGCAAGAAAACTCTTAAAAACCTTTTCTACAGAATTTCAAAATGATGCAACGCATTCGAGATTCCGGCATCGTCGACACTGTCGGTGACGTAATCGGCCACGGTCTTCGGCTCGTCAGTGGCGTTGCCCATAGCCACGCCTATGCCGGCGAAACGCAGCATATCCACGTCGTTGCCGCCATCGCCGAACGCGATCGCATTGTCCTTCGACCAACCAAAATGCTCAAGCACGACCTGCATGCCGACCGCCTTGCCGCCATCCGCAGGAATCAGGTCGGTGAAGTCGGGATGCCACCGCACACCGCGCACGTTGCCGCACATGCCGGCGATTTCCGCTTCCGTTGCCTTATCCACATATGGGCTGATCTGGAATGTGCGATGGTTTTCTATACGTTGCCGCGGATTGCATATGTCGATTTTCGGCGCGGTTTTGCCAAGGCTGTTCCACGTACGTTCCAAAGCGGCGTTGGTGCGATTGAAATACCCGTAGTCGCTTTCCGCGTAATTGGCGACGACATCGGTATGCGATTGCAGCCAGTCGGTGATGATCTCCACATCGTGCAGGTCGATTGGATGACGGTAATCGAGGCCATCGCGTGTTGTGCAGAACTGGCCGTTAAGGCCAACAATGCCATCAAATTCGACGGGAATGGTGTCAAGCACCACACCCATATAGGAGGGTGCGCGCCCCGAGCAGATGAATACCTTCACGTCTTTTTTCTGCAACGCATGCAATGCGTCGATGGTGGATCGCGGCACCACATGCGTGACGAAACTCGTCAAAGTGCCGTCGATATCGAAAAACGCAGCCTTGATGTCCGATGACATGCCGATCTCCCCGTGAATCCGTTCAAAACGTCATCCAGCTTACGGGGAAACTCTGCGGAAAACGCCATTGTCGGCACGAAAAACGAACACGAAAATAGGAAAAACGTCCGGTTGCGCCTACAATCGTCAACCATGAGCGAACATATTGAGATCACGCCGGAGATCATTGAGATCCGTCATTATCTGCACGCACATCCCGAGCGCAGTTTCAAGGAATACGAGACAAGTGCCTATATCGAGAAACTGCTACGCGCGCACGACATCGAAGTGCTCAACAACCCGCTTGAAACCGGCGTGGTCGGCCTGATCCGCGGCGAGCAACCAGGCCCACGTATCGCATTGCGCGCCGATATCGACGGTCTGCCCATCCAAGAGGATACTGGCCTGCCGTTCTCGTCCGTCAACGACGGTGTGATGCACGGTTGCGGCCACGACCTGCACATGTCTTACATGCTCGGAGCCGCATTCTGGCTCGCAAAACGCCGCAAGCGCATCAAAGGCTCCATCAAACTGCTGTTCCAGCCTGCCGAGGAGCTCGGTCTCGGTGCGAAAGCTATGGTCGATGCGGGGTTGCTCGCCGACGTATCCGCCGCCATCGGCGCCCACAACAATCCGAATTACGCGCCCGGACAGATCGCCGTAGGCCCCGACCCGATGATGGCCGGTTGCGTGAAATTCCACGTCACGCTGCATGCCACCGGCTCACATGCCGGATATCCACACAAGGGCACTGGTCCTATCGAGGCGCTCGCCACAATGATTCTCGCCTTGCAGACCATCGTCAGCCGCAATGTCTCACCATTCCATCCGCTCGTGCTGTCCATCACCGAACTGCACGGTGGCCACGTGTGGAATGTCGTGCCGGACAAGGCCAGCTTCCAAGGAACCGTACGCTACTTCCATAAGTACGACGGCGAACTGGTCGAGAAACGTTTCAAGCAGCAGGTCCAATCCATCGCCGCGGGCTACGGCATTACCACAGACATCGACTGGGATGACTTTCAGAATCCGCTCGTCTCCGACATGGAACTATCCAAAATCGTCGCTGACAACGTTCGCGACTACGCGCAGCTCGAGCCAATCCACCCTTCGATGGCGGGGGAGGATTTCTGCGATTTCATGCCCGTCACCATGCCGGTGTTCGCCTTCATCGGTTCCAATGGCGAGAAAGGCTGCCCCGATTGGCATAGCCCGCATTTCGTCGGTCTAGATGAATCACTGCAGGCCGGCGTGGAATTCTACGCCAACGCGGCGCTGACGGTGCTCAACGAACTTTCGTGACACGCGTGCGGTCCACTTTCAATTCGCGATCGTAAGAAAATAAAACGTTCAACAAATCAACGGTAGGTTAGGCAGCTATGACAGACATTCGCTTCGCACTCGCTCAAATCGATACTTGTGTGGGAGATCTTGACTCCAACGCAGACAAGGTCATGCGTTACGCGCACCTTGCAGCCAACAACAATGCGCAAGTCGTGGTTTTTCCTGAAATGACGCTTACTGGCTATCCGATTGAAGACCTCGCCCTGCGGGCCACCTTCCGCAAAGCCGCATGGAACAAAGCCAACTGGCTCGCTACTGAACTGGCTGCCGATGGGCTTGGCGACCTGTTTGTGGTGGTTGGCACGGTCGGCACTGATCGTGAAACGTCTAAGCCGCGTAATCGACTTGTTGTATTGCATGATGGCGTGGTTTGGGCCGGCTATGACAAGCACTTCCTGCCCAACTACGGTGTGTTTGACGAATTCCGCATTTTCAGCCCTGGAGATAAGTCCATGGTGCTTGATGTGGATGGCGCACGTATTGGTGTGGCTATTTGCGAGGATATCTGGCAGGATGGCGGTCCTGTGGCAGAACTTGCCGAGCAGCATATTGATTTGCTGCTTACCATGAACGGTTCTCCGTATGAGGAGGGTAAGACTGATACTCGACTCGATCTTGCGGTACGCCGTGCGGCTGAAGTGAACGCGCCGATGATCTATCTCAATCAGGTGGGTGGTCAGGACGATCTGGTGTTCGATGGCGGCAGTTTCGTGGTTGACGCTGACGGTACGCTGCTGGAACGTTCTCCGATGTTCATGGAGGATTTGAGCTTCTTTGATTTGGATACTGCCGCCGAACATCAGCAGGTCGGTGTTATCGCGGCCAAGCCTGATCCGGATGAGGAAGTGTATACCGCTTGTGTGCTCGGCTTGAAAGATTATATGGCCAAGAACCATTTCAAAGGCGTGTGCTTGGGCTTGTCTGGAGGTATCGACTCCGCATTGGTGGCAGCCATGGCTGCTGATGCCGTGGGTGGATCCAATGTGTATGGCATTTCCATGCCGAGCATGTATTCGTCTGACGGTTCGAAGGATGATGCTGCCGATTTGGCGAAGAACATTGGCGCGCATTATGATGTTCAGCCTATTGAGCCGCTGTTCGTCTCCTTCCAAAAGCAGCTTGATCTTGAAGGCGTGGCTGCTGAGAATTTGCAGGCGCGTATTCGTGGCGTGATCGTTATGGCGTATTCGAATTCCAAGGGACTTCTGGCTGTCGCCACGGGCAACAAGTCGGAGCTTGCCTGCGGTTATTCCACCATTTATGGTGATGCAGTCGGCGGATACGCTCCGATCAAGGATTTGTTGAAGACTCGCGTGTGGGAGATTTCCCGCTGGCGTAACAAGGCTGCCGCCGAGGGCATGGGCATCGGCGGACTGCATGTTGTGGGCAACGAACAGGGCTCTAAAGGAACGCCATTGCCGGATGGCGTGATGATTCCCGTCAATTCGATCGAGAAAGCCCCGTCCGCCGAGCTTCGCCCAGGGCAAAAGGATTCCGATTCGCTGCCGGAGTACGAGCTGCTCGACCAAGTGCTGGCCATGTACATTGAACATGCGCATGGTCGTGAGGATCTTCTGGCTGACGGTTTCGATGAAACCACCGTCGACACGGTTATGCGACTGGTCGATCGTGCCGAATGGAAGCGTCGTCAATACCCACTTGGGCCAAAGGTGACGGCATTGGCGTTCGGACGTGACCGCCGCTTGCCGATCACCAACGCATTCCGCGAGTAAAACAGCGACGAACTATTGTTTCGTTACACGCTTCGTAAGGAGTGATATGGAAAAGCAATGGTATTTCAATACGGTCACCGAACAGCCTGAACTGGGTATGATCTCACCGGCGAGCCATCGTATGGGACCATACAAAACCAGGGAAGACGCGCTCGATGCATGGAAGATTGTGCAGGAACGCAACATCAAATGGGAAGAACAGGATCGCGAATGGAAACGCTGGTCTTCCGATGAAAAGTAGTTGATTCGATATATGAAATCGCGGTGTCTGGATTACGGCACCGCGATTTTTCTTATACTTCGCAATTGTGACATATGTCACTTTTATTTCCTCTCAAACTCAGGTTCTTTACAGGTTCGTGCAGCTAGAATCGGTAACTAGCGACGACGTAACGATGCGTCGCCAAACCAACACCCAGAAGGAGTGGAAATGGCAGCAGTTGATGCGACGGCAGTCTCCCCGGAAGAGCTTCAGGCTAAGGCTTGGGAAGGCTTCGCTGAGGGCAACTGGCAGAAGGACATTGATGTCCGTGACTTCATTCAAAAGAACTACACGCCTTATGAGGGCGACGAGTCCTTCTTGGCTGACGCCACCGAGAAGACCAAGCACCTGTGGCAGTATCTTGATGACAACTATCTGGCAGTAGAGCGCAAGCAGCGCGTCTACGACGTCGACACCCATACCCCGGCTGGCATTGACGCATTCGGCGCCGGTTACATCGATTCTCCGGAAGTTGACAATGTGGTTGTCGGTCTGCAGACCGACGTTCCTTGCAAGCGTGCCATGATGCCGAATGGCGGTTGGCGTATGGTCGAGCAGGCCATCAAGGAAGCCGGCAAGGAGCCGGATCCGGAAATCAAGAAGATCTTCACCAAGTACCGCAAGACCCACAATGACGGCGTCTTCGGCGTGTACACCAAGCAGATCAAGGTTGCCCGCCACAACAAGATCCTCACCGGCCTGCCGGATGCTTACGGCCGTGGCCGCATCATCGGCGATTACCGTCGTGTGGCACTGTACGGTGTGAACGCCCTGATCAAGTTCAAGCAGCGTGACAAGGACTCCGTGCCGTATCGCAACGACTTCACCGAGCCGGAGATCGAGCACTGGATTCGCTTCCGCGAAGAGCATGACGAGCAGATCAAGGCCCTGAAGCAGCTGATCAACCTCGGTAACGAGTATGGTCTTGACTTGTCCCGCCCGGCACAGACCGCTCAGGAAGCAGTGCAGTGGACCTACATGGGCTACCTCGCTTCCGTCAAGAGCCAGGATGGCGCCGCAATGTCGTTCGGCCGCGTCTCCACCTTCTTCGACGTGTACTTCGAGCGTGACTTGAAGTCCGGTAAGATCACCGAGACCGACGCTCAGGAGATCATCGACAACCTGGTCATGAAGTTGCGTATCGTGCGCTTCCTGCGTACCAAGGATTACGACGCGATCTTCTCCGGCGATCCGTACTGGGCGACTTGGTCCGACGCAGGCTTCGGCGATGACGGCCGTACTCTGGTCACCAAGACCTCGTTCCGTCTGCTCAACACCCTGACTCTCGAGCACCTTGGACCTGGCCCGGAGCCGAACATCACCATCTTCTGGGATCCGAAGTTGCCGGAAGCCTACAAGCGTTTCTGCGCCAAGATCTCCATCGACACCTCGGCAATCCAGTACGAGTCTGACAAGGAAATCCGCTCCCACTGGGGCGATGACGCTGCAATCGCATGCTGCGTTTCCCCAATGCGTGTGGGCAAGCAGATGCAGTTCTTCGCAGCTCGTGTGAACTCCGCCAAGGCTCTGTTGTACGCCATCAACGGCGGTCGCGACGAGATGACCGGCATGCAGGTCATCGACAAGGGCATTATCGAGCCGATTCAGCCGGAAGCCGACGGCTCCTTGGATTATGAGAAGGTTAAGGCCAACTACGAGAAGGCTCTCGAATGGCTGTCCGAGACCTACGTCATGGCCCTGAACATCATCCACTACATGCACGATAAGTATGCATACGAGTCCATCGAGATGGCTCTGCACGACAAGGAAGTGTACCGTACCCTCGGTTGCGGTATGTCCGGTCTGTCCATCGCAGCCGACTCCCTGTCCGCATGCAAGTACGCCAAGGTTTACCCGATCTACAACAAGGACGCCAAGACCACCCCGGGCCACGAGGAGGAGTACGTTGAAGGTGCCGATGACGATCTGATCGTCGGCTACCGCACCGAAGGCGAGTTCCCGCTGTACGGCAACGACGATGATCGTGCCGACGAGATCGCCAAGTGGGTCGTCTCCACTGTTATGGGCCAGGTCAAGCGCCTGCCGGTGTACCGCGGAGCAGTCCCGACCCAGTCCATCCTGACCATCACCTCCAACGTGGAATATGGCAAGGCCACCGGCGCCTTCCCGTCCGGCCACAAGAAGGGCACCCCGTACGCTCCGGGCGCAAATCCGGAGAACGGCATGGACTCCCACGGTATGCTGCCGTCCATGTTCTCCGTCGGCAAGATCGACTACAACGACGCTCTTGACGGCATTTCGCTGACCAACACCATCACCCCTGACGGTCTGGGCCGCGATGAGGACGAGCGCATCGGCAACCTTGTGGGCATTCTGGACGCCGGCAATGGCCATGGTCTGTACCACGCCAACATCAACGTGCTGCGTAAGGAACAGCTCGAGGATGCCGTCGATCACCCGGAGAAGTACCCGCACCTGACCGTGCGTGTCTCCGGCTACGCGGTGAACTTCGTCAAGCTCACCAAGGAACAGCAGCTCGACGTGATCTCCCGTACGTTCCACCAGGGCGCCGTCGTCGACTGAGACTGAACGGCACCGCGTGAAACGGTAGACGACAATGGGGCGGAGCGTGAAAGCTCCGCCCCTTGTTTTCCCCGTACAATATGGGAAACCCATTGGAGAGATACAACGAAAGGACACGGATGTCTGAGAACGTACATTTTCGCTCCACAACCAGGCACATGCTCAGAGAATCGCAAAGCTACGTCAACCAGACGCTTATGGGAGGATTGTCAGGCTTTGAATCGCCGATCGGATTAGATCGTCGCGATCGCATCAACGCGCTGAAAAGCGGCGATATCGGTTTCGTGCATTCTTGGGACATTAACACGTCCGTCGACGGTCCGGGAACACGTATGACCGTTTTCATGAGCGGCTGCCCATTGCGCTGCCAGTACTGCCAGAATCCAGACACGTGGAAAATGCGTGATGGCAAACCCGTCTACTACGAAGCCATGGTCAAAAAGATCGAACGTTATGCTGACCTTTTCAAGGCGACGCATGGCGGCATCACCTTCTCAGGCGGCGAATCCATGATGCAACCAGCATTCGTCTCCCGTGTGTTCCATGCGGCCAAGGAGATGGGTGTGCACACATGCCTCGACACTTCCGGATTCCTTGGCGCAAGCTATACCGACGACATGGTGGACGATATCGACCTGTGTCTGCTTGATGTCAAGTCCGGTGACGAGGAAACCTACAAGAAGGTTACCGGAGGCATTTTGCAGCCGACAATCGATTTCGGACAACGACTGGCCAAAGCAGGCAAGAAGATCTGGGTGCGTTTCGTACTCGTACCAGGGCTCACCTCGTCCGAGGAAAACGTTGAGAACGTGGCGAAGATCTGCGAATCGTTCGGCGACGCCGTGGAACATATCGACGTGCTCGGATTCCACCAGCTGGGCCGCCCAAAATGGCATATGCTCGACATTCCCTACCCGCTGGAAGATCAGAAAGGGCCGTCCGCGGCAATGAAACAGCGTGTAGTGGAACAATTCCAATCGCACGGCTTTACCGTCTACTAAACGGAAAGTCTCGCATATTCCAGCCAACGATCCCAGTCAAATCAATCGTTTGAAAGTGCCTCGGCGATCGAAAAAAGGAATATTCGCGCAACTGTTGAACCAGCGTTCGCCACGCGGAAAAATCTTCACATTCGACGCGTGGCGAAATGCTGTGAAATACCATAGAAACGGTGTCGCTGCCGTAGTCTTGAATCATGGCGGACATCTATGCTTTTCCTCAAGGTGCACCCAACGAAGCGCGCACCACAGGTAGGGGATCGTGCGCCTGCGCAGCCCCTCCTGAATCAATGTTGACTCGACCCTCCGGTGTGCCAGACAAAGTGTGGGATGCCGTGCTTTCCGTGGAACGCATGCCACGATTATCAGGTGTGTCATATCGTGAGATTCCAGTACCATGCGCCATGGCGAGTTTCGGCATCGGCGTCGAAATGGACTGCGATGAGACGCGTTCCACCGGTTGGATCATGGTGTTGTATTCGCATAAATACCGAAACGACTGGCATTCGCATTGGCGTTGCGCCGCATTTGCCGCGTTGCCATTGCCTGGCAACGAAAGGGATTGCCTGACGCCATCCATGTATTGGGATGCGATGGCGGACCAGATCGGCGCATACGGTGTCGAACATGTTTCAGGAACCGTTACCGTTACGAGAAGCACGGTATTTGGCGGGCAATCCGACGCTCCAGAAACCGGATGTGAGATTCGTGTGTCTTGGACGCCATTAGACTATGCCGATGGAGGTCTTGACGCAGGCGCTCAGGTGGGTGCATGGGCGGAATTCCTCCGGTCCATGACGCAATCCGAGGAGGATTATTCCGTTGACTGACGAGCCAAGGTTGCAGGCCGAGCCGCGTGAGGGCGTGCCCGATGTGATCGACACCCTACCGGCATTTCGCGATTACTGCAGCGCTTTGGCGTCCTCACATGGGTCTCTTGCTGCCGATGCGGAGCGAGCATCCGGTTTCCGATACGGTCATGACGATTGGTTGGTGCAGTTCAAAAGGGACGGTGCCGGCATAGGATTGCTTGACCCGCAGGCATTGACTGCCGAAGGTGTTGATTGGAACGATTTCAATGCTGCCGTAGGCGACGCGGTATGGATTTTGCATGATTCTCTGCAGGATCTGCCGGGATTCAATGACCTTGGATTGAAGCCGCAGCGGTTGTTCGACACCGAGATCGCCGCGAGACTGCTCGGCATGAAACGGTTCGGTTTGGCCGCCGTCACCGAGCATTACTTGGGATTGACACTTGCCAAAGAGCATTCCGCAGCAGATTGGTCATACCGTCCGTTGCCGCGTGACTGGCGCAATTATGCGGCGTTGGATGTTGAATTGCTGATCGAGCTGGAAACGATCATGCGCGCCGAGCTGCGCCGTCAAGGCAAAATCGAATGGGCCGAGGAGGAATTCGATTACGCGCTGCGCGAAGGAACCGCGCCACGCAAGGAGCATCCCGTTCCATGGCTGCGCATCTCGCATATCACCGAAATCATGAAGGACCGTCAGGCCTTGGCTGTGGCGAAAGCACTATGGACCAAGCGAGACGAGCTGGCACGCCAATACGATATTTCGCCAACGCTGCTGCTTGCCGACAGGACCATCATCGAAGTGGCGGAGCGCAAGCCGCACAATGCCGCACAATTCAGGGCGGTGCGTTCCATCAACGAACGTGTGCGCATCCAAGCCGACGCCGAACAGGAGAAAATGTTCGAGCGCTACGCGCCCATCCAACGCAAAATCAAGCCAAGCATGTGGAAGAAAATAATCCAGCAGGCGCTTGATCTACCGGAAAGCGAGTGGCCGGTCATAGACAACGGCAATCCTCAGAATCAAGAAGCGCAAGCCACATCCGCCCCACGTGCGACACGAGTCTGGAGGGAACGCTATCCGGAACGCCTCGCCACACTTGCCAAGGCACGCAAGGTGGTGGCGCAGATAGCGGAAGATACGCGCACACCCGCGGAAGTCATCATCAAACCGCAGTATTTGCGTAATCTCTGCTGGACGGATGAGCCGCAGGAACGTGATGTCGCGCAATTCCTCACCGAACAGGGCGCGAGGGCGTGGCAGGTCGCGCTGGTTGCAGAGTCCGTGAGTCGCGCTATTATGTAGAGGTTGCCTAACGGCAGAAATGTGAAGAACCGTATTTTTCAGGAGCGCAAGCGTGAAAATCAGCGTCAGGAATCTTGAGCCGACCAAGGTGAGGCTCACCGTCACCGTTGATCCGGAAGAGTTCAACCCGTATCTCGACAATGCTCGCAAGGAAATCGCCAAGCAGGTGAACGTGCCTGGCTTCCGTAAGGGCCACGTGCCCGGCAAGATCATCGACCAGCGCATCGGTTTCGGTGCTGTTGCTGGCGAAGCCGTGAACAACGGCGTGCCGGAGCTGTACTCCAAGGCTCTCGAAGAAAAGGGCATCCACCCGATGGCCCAGCCGGAAATCGACGTTCAGGAAGTGCCGGAATCCGCTAAGGACGAGACCAAGCTGAAGTTCGTGGCCACCGTTGAGCGCCGTCCGGACATCGAACTGCCGGCAATCGACGGTATGGAGATCGAGGTCGCCAAGGCTGAAATCACCGACGAAGACATCAACAACCGTCTGGAAGCCCTGCGTCAGCGTTTCGGCACCCTCGTGGGTGTGGACCGCCCGGCCGCCAAGGGCGACTACGCCAACATCGACCTGACCGCCGAAATCGACGGTGAAGTGGTCGACTCCCAGGAAGGCGTGAGCTACGAGCTCGGCTCCGAAACCATGCTTGACGGTCTGGATGAGGCCCTCGAAGGCCTGCCCTCCGGTGAAGAGACCACCTTCGAAGGCACGCTGGAAGCTGGCGAGCACGAGGGCGAAAAGGCCCAGGTCAAGGTCAAGGTCAACTCCGTCAAGGCTGAAGAGCTGCCGGAACTCGACGATGACTTCGCTTCCGAAGCTTCCGAGTTTGACACCCTCGACGAGCTGAAGGAAGACCTCAAGAAGGCCGCTTCTCAGGATGCCGAAGGCCGTCAGGCCACCGCAGCCCGCGACGCTTTCATCGCCAAGCTCGAAGAAGGCCTGGAGATTCCGGTGCCGAAGGGCGTCAAGGCTGAAATGGTTGAGCAGCAGCTCAAGGGTGTGACCGCTGATCCGGCCAACGCCACCAAGGAGCAGAAGGCAGAAGCCGAAGAAACCGTTGAGAAGGAACTGCGCGACCAGATGGTGCTCGACGTGCTCGCCGAGAAGCTGGACATCAAGGTCTCCCAGGCCGACGTGTTCAACTTCCTCGCTTCCATCGCCCAGCAGTACGGCATGGATCCGAACGCCTTCATTCAGGCCATCATGCGCAACGGCCAGCTCGGCTCCGCAGTGCAGGAAGTCGGCCGTTCCAAGGGCCTGCTTGCCGGCATGCGTGCCGTGACCTTCAAGTCCGAGGGTGAAACCTTGGACTTGAGCGCCTTCCTCGGCGAAGCCGCTGAAGATGAAGAAGCCGAGAGCGTTGAAGCTGCTTCCGCAGCCGCCGCTGTGGCTGACGAACTCGCTTCCGAAGAGTGAGCTTCTCTTAATGCCTGACTTGTTAGAGTCATCTTTCTAGGGCGCTGAGGGGTGGAATCCAGTATGGACTCCACCCCTCAATTTATTTCGTATTCGGATCTTAACCAGAGCAAAGAGATTGCCGAAACGTGAGCTATAGCAGGAATTTGATTTCGGCGAAAAACTCACGAACCATATTGTTGACGAGCATATCCGGGGGAGAGCCGGCCGCAATGCCTTGGGCGTTGTCTAAGCCATATTTGTCGGCAATCTGCAACGCGCGAAACATGTGGAAATTATTGGTGATCACGCCTATGGAAGCATTATCGTCGTTGATCATCTTCTTGCTGTTGACGATGTTTTCCTCAGTGGTTTTTGAATCCGGCTCCTCAAGAATGCGCTGTTCGGCAATACCATGTTCCTTAAGATAGTCAGCCATGCCTTGGGCTTCGGGGAACGGTTCATTCGGTCCTTTTCCGCCGGAAACGATGCAGATGGTATTCGGATTCTCATCTAAATATTCGATGGCCTTGTCGAGACGGTAGCGAAGTACAAGGCTTGGGCCGGACTTACGCACCTGGGCGCCGAGCACCACCACATAATCAAGATCCGGTTTGCCCTGTGCATGCATTTTACTGACGATGCAACTTTCCACTGTGCCGAACGCGACCAGACCAATACACGCGACCGCAATCAATATGCCTCTGACCAGTCTTGGCAATATCGTCCACCACCGGAAGAGCAGACCGAATCCGAGTATCGCGAACAAAACTGCGAACGCTAGCCAAACAATCCAGAAACTCGTGCCGGAATGCGTATTGCGCACGGCGAAAGCGTAACATGCGCATGCCACGGCAAGTACTAAGCATAGAGTGCCTGTGATTCGTCTAATCAACGTTGCCATGATGAACCTCTCATTCATTGCGTGTCGCACGCAATCCTGTCTCATCCTAAGCGCGTGGCCCCTAGACTCCCAAGCGTCGCACGCCAATGCCAACAAATCCTGCGCATTCTTGCTATTGCAATACTATGTGCATTATGCCATCCATGAACGGAGCTTTGGCATGGCTGCGGCTAGGATGGGTGAGCATGACTTCAGAAACGATTATGCTTCGGACGATGCGTCGCACGGATTTTCCTGCGCTTGAAGAGCTTGTTCGACAGGCTTGGTATGCGGATGATGAGTCGGATAATAACGGGAATGTTCCGAACGATGAGCGCGAGTTGCGTGAGTACAAGCTGCGCAATATGCACCGACTTGCGGCAATCGACATGCATGATTTTCTTTCTCGCACCACCGAGGCTACGGTCGCTGAACGTGATGGTCGGGTGCTTGGCGTGGTATTGGGATCGTTGAGGTCCCGTGTCACCACAGCGCAGAGGATACGTCATGCTATTGCGCGAAATTGCTTGGCGTTGCCCTTGTTGGCAAGCAAGGATGGTCGTCGAGGACTTGCCGATCAGATTGCGATTTTGCAGGCCGATGAAGTGTTGAAGCGAGATGCTGGCAAAAGCTATCAGGCTGAGGTAACGCTGTTCGTGGTTTCTCCGGAAGCGCGGGGCATGGGTGTCGGCCGTAAGCTGTTCAATCACATGCTTGACGTGTTTCGTGATGCTGGAATGAACGAGTATTTCCTCTTCACTGACACTACCTGCGATTACGGTTTTTATGATTACCGTGGTTTGACGCGTAAAGCGGAACGTACCATACGCAGGGATTCCTTTACTCAAGGTGGTTTGGAAGACGGTTCGCTTTCCTTCTTCCTGTACGAGGGGCGCTGCTGAACGTTTCTGCCCATCACTGTGAAAGGTGAGTGATTGAATCACTGAGTTCATTGGCTATCCGATTTGGTGGGGCGGAGCCGCATGGCTGGCCAATCACTTTGTGACTGACCGTGACTTCATCAGCAAGAAAGTCATTCTATTCGCCGCTTCTTCGTCATCACCGCTGGGCAGCAGCGGTTCTGACTTGACGACCATGGTCGGCACCGGTGATTGGCAGGAAGGACAACGGCTCTCGTCCAACGCCTCGGCCGGTGAAGTCTCCTCTTGGGTGGAGAGCCTCGACCTCTAACTCAGCATATATGGCAGATACTGCCCCGCGGAGTCAAGAGAAGCTAGTTTCGAGTGGTTTCCTTGAATGTGGGAGCCAAAGTGCCGGCCAAGGCCTTCTCCTGGGCGGGAAAGCGGACCGACTAGCTCATGCGCGGTATACGGCTCTTCGAGATAGTCGGTGTCTAGACGCTTGAGCGTGCCGTCGATCTCGTGGTTGAAGGCTTGGCCGATGACTTGTTCCGTTCCCTACTGGTCGATGGCCCACTGATGGAAGTCTGGTGAGGCTTTGCCGAAGTTCATGCCGCCAAGGCATACTTTGGACACTTCGATGCCAGACCAGCCTGGTGACACGTACTTCATGTCTGTCATGATTGAATGGAGCTCCTTTGCCCGTTGCATGTATGAAATGTTGCTTTCCGCAGTACCGCTTGGTTGTGAATGAACCTAATGATAATATGTGTCTGTTGTATGAAGAAGCATGTTCGATGCTCATTAGACATTGCATTTTCGGCGAGGTTCAATGAACGCGTATTACAACGAAAGGACCATTATGGAAAATCCAAGCGCATTTCCCATGGGAGAGCCGAACGACGGCTTTGCCCAGTATTTCGTAGGTCAAAGCTATCTCGCGTCGGTGCTCGACACTCCTGAATTTTCCATCCACAACGTCACCTTCGAGCCGGGATGCCGCAACAACTGGCATATACATCACGGCGGAGCCCAGGTGCTCATCGCAGTGGGTGGTCGAGGCTACTACCAGATCGAAGGCCAGGAACCCAAGGAACTCAAAGCTGGCGAAGCCGTGTGCATTCCTGCAGACACCAAGCACTGGCATGGTGCGGCTCCTGGCGAATCCTTCTCCCACCTGGCGTTCATGGTTCCGGCAGGAGACCCTGGCGCGATGAGCAACGAATGGCTTGAACCGGTCGATGCGCAAGCGTACGAGTCCCTTGCCTGAACAGACGGGCGCATACATGTGATTCAGCCGGGTCAAGTCAGACCCGGCTGAATCTATTCGCCCCTCACATGTGAAAGGCTTATCTCATATCTGTCCTAAGGTGGGATAGGCGGGAATCGAGAATAATCGCAAACTTATCGTCAATTGCCTGCCGTTGACGCCATCCGAACAAGCGCAGTTTATGCGTGTAGCCAAAGGTGTGCCGCAAGAATTCGTAGGCGATCCGGCGCAGCGTGGCAACATGGCATGGATGGCCATCATCCCCGAAGAACTCAAAGCTCAAGTCACCGCCATCATCGGCAATGTTGATCCGGGAACATGCCGACAGTGTCCCAAACTCGAATGGTTGCAACCTGGAGCGCCGGCGTCGACAAATACCAGCGACCCGGCATCCTACAGCCCGGATCCATGCTCAGGGTGGAATTCACTTTGATTGGTCGGCACACCGGGATACAAGCCAGGCGAGGATCTGCTGTTCGCTGACGGGCTTGAAATCCCATGCGTCGAGTCCCACGTTCACACTTCGCGGATCGGTGCCGTCGGGAACGTCCTGATGCGTATGGCCGTAGAGCAGCCAGCCTTCGGTGGTAGGCGCCATATTGGCGAACTCGTTCCAGTTGCTCGGCCAATCGCCGTGTTCTTCGGCCAATGTCGAGAGTCTGGGGAAGTGGCTCATGGCGATGCTTTGCTGCGTGGTCGCCACCGTTATTTTGCCGGATTCATCGAGAACGGGAAGTTCCATGTCGATTTCGCAGTAGTCATCGATGGTCTCGAACACGTCTTCGTATAGCATGTCATTGAATCGGAGACGGAAGTTGCGGTCGTGGTTGCCGATGATCAGATGCAGATGTTGGCAGTTGATTCGGCGCAGGCATTCAAGCGTGTGCTCGACGGTGCAACGGTAGGAGAGGTCGCCGAGAATCCACAGTTCGTCGTCGTGCCCGACGATCTCGTTGATATTGTCGATGATGGTGTTCTCATGACGTGCGATGTCGCAGATCGCTTTGAACGATGTCTGGTTGTCGTGCACATATTGTTTGATCCACGCGTGTGCGGCGGCACGCCCCTGCGCCTGCCAGACATCACGGTATTCGGTGCGGAGCCTGCCATTGTTCAGGAATCCGCGCAGTGCGGTGACCAGAGGGTGGCCGAAATGCGTGTCCGAAGTGAAATAGCGCATGTGGTTCCTTACGGTATGCGGTTGCTGGATGCTTTTATCAATGATAGAGCGCAACATCGCACGAATAGCCCTCCCCAAAATGCTTGTTGGCTTGTTTGTTGCACGTGTTGATGATGATCAGATGGAAGAGTTACGCGAAATGACGAAAGAAGCTCGGCGCTCACGGCGTGACTCTCCGGCTTATTTCTTGCCCCACCCGAACTTGGGCAGTTTGATCTCCGGGAGCTGTTTCAATCCGTCTGCTATTCCTTTGCCAAACTGCTGCACTCCGTCGGCTATCCCGGCGCCTGCGTCCTGAGCGCCTTTCGCGATGGCGTCGCCCGCATCCTGCGCGATGTGCGCGGCCTGGTTTCCGGCGTCCTGCATTCCCTTGGCAACGTCGGCACCGGTGCCTTGAGCGCCCCTTGCAACACTGAAACTCTTCTAGGAACAGTGTAGTTCAGAAAAGGCGGGTATTGGTTGATTTATACATGCCTATGTGGCTTGGCAAAAGGAAGAGACCCTGGATTTGAGCATTGCTAAGAGGCTTGGAAGCTGTTGCTGCTATTCGTAGCAGCAATGAGATAGAAAAGAGGCCCACTGCATTTCAGGACGTAAACGTAGCCTTGGATGGGCGCTGATATAAAAGGCTGTACATTCTTTGGCGATTGAACATGCCGCATGAGTGACAAAGTATGTAATTGAGATGTAGATGCATGAGAGTGCTGAGAGTGCGTGAAGCGCGTGGACGCATTCTGACGAATTGCTGACCTGGAAGCAGATCCTATCTGTTGAAAGCCCGTCGCGCTCGCGGAGAAAACATGGCTCATGGTGAATGCGGATTGCCCGCATGTTATCCACCGAACAGACAAAGGAACGAACACCATGGGCGTTAAGCATAGTGCGTCTATCAGATTAGGAAGAATATGGCTGAGAACTCTAGCAGCTGATTGGCCGATGCACTGGTACGCAATCTGAACGGTGAGTTCGACAAGACCGGCATGGAACTCCGCCTGGAATTCAGAAAAGCCGAGTCCTCGGAAGATGACGAAGTCACGATTCACACGATTGAGATAGACGACTGAAAAACCGATGGTCTGGAAGATATTAAAAAAGAGGAGCCGACGCATCGGCTCCTCCTAGGTGTCGCCCGAAGGCTTCCACCGCAATTAACTAACCGACTTAGTATGAAAACAAATATCACACGCCGATAGAACGGTTTTTCAATCGTTCCCATCTGAAAACTTCCTCGCCTCCTGGATCTTCCTCACAGCCTGTGAACTTACGAGTTTGCTGAAAATTGGTTGAGGAAGTGAGGCTCTGTATTCCTTCAAAATTGCAAGAAAATCATCTAGAAATTTGGTTCTGTCTGCCCTAGCGAATTGAAGTTTCGTCAACAAATAGGCCAGCAATACAATGTAGTCTGTTATTTCATTGAAATTGATGCCAGTTATGTTCGAATCTCCATTTAGCAGCTTACCGATACCTTGGTTAACTGAATTGCTTTTGAAACGGACGTCTACCACTATCCCATTATGGGCAACAGCATTACGCAAATCCTTAAGGGTGAAAATAATATCGCCAAGAAGTGAAGCCGAGTTAAAGTTGCTTGGCATGTTCAGTTCTTGAACAATCGCTTGCTTTACACGCGAATCCAAACATTTGTAGAACGCTCCGAAAGTTCCGAGGGTAATCACCTCGAAAATTGACCAAATCGGTACTTGCTTATCAGCGTCAAAAAAATGTTGAATAACCGGCACGGAGCTTTTATAACGTTGAGATAGGAGACTGTCCATCTCATTCCTCAATCTCAATCGGCGCAGCAGCTCTATTTTGTATTGCTTCTTAGCGCCACGGCATTCTTTATATGCATTCAGACTTTGAGCAAAAATCTGATCAAGAAATGGTGACTCTGCACCTTGAAGAACTTCCTCCAATGTGTAATTCTTCAAAGCGGTTTCCACGGCGATGATCCGAGGGTAAATCGAAGATTTCAACGCCATGTCGAAAGAATTCAATGATGAAATCTGCTCGAAGGACTGCAAGTGAAGACGATTCTTTGCAATGCCGGCGAATCGGTACCCCTTATCGCCGTGATAATACCCCAGATTTTTCAATTCTCTTTTTTGCAATTCACCAGAACATGCAATGCCGTGTCCCTCTTTGGCAGATATTCTTATGATAGAGACTGGATTCATTCGGGCTTTTTCCGATGCGTGAATCATCCTTGTGAACACGAATGGGGGATAGTGTGACTGATTTCATCGCAGGCGTTGAAGCTGCCGATGAGCACCGTGACATTGATGATGATTTCGCTTATTTGCACGAGATTATGGAGCCCCTATTACATTTGTGATTACCCGCCTAGGCAGGAGCTTATCGAAGAGTCCTACCAGTATGTGCTGTGCGACATTCATATGGGTGTCTGGTTCAAGGGTGTGCACTGGCAGGACGTATATGAGATTCCGTCGGATGCCATTTACGAGCTGATTGTCAACGCAAGTGCATCGCAGCTACAACTATTCGAGCATTCAGATTGAGATTTATGACAATCGGCTTGAAATCACCTCGCCAGAGCGCTTGCCGATGGAGTACATGGGTATATCGAGCATGGGGGCAGTATCCTGCGTGTGATGCAGAAGGTATGTGATACCGGATTGCCGGAATCAAAATTCCTTGGCTGCGATACGGATCTGTGCATCAATATCTATCGTAATGGCTCAGAGACAGTTTTCGACGACGGGATTGTGACGGGATTACGACGCGATTCGGGTCTTGGTGACGCGATTATGACGCGATTCGAATTTGATGACGCTATTGCAGAGGAAAACCCAGCATCTGAAAGATTTTAGGAACTGATTTTCGATGAGCTTTGAAAGAGGGAATGGGTGACCACTGCGTATGCCGTGGCTCTTAAGGAAACGCTGCCGGAAACTTCTGTCGCTCCCGGAACGAGCGGTTGGAAGTGGTGAAGCGTGTGCCGAAGTTCTTCGACAGCGAAGAACTCGCCAAGCGCCTCGCGAGACGTCTCAATGCGCTACTGATTTTCAGGCGAAGATGGTTGCCGGGTTGCTGCAGCTGCTCACGTAATCTTCGCAGGGTGGCGAATCCGGCATCGAAGAACAGGACTGTACATCCTTGGGTAAGTGAGCATGCCGTACATGAACAGAATATGTAATCAAGATGTTGGTACGCGAGAATGCGTGAAAGTGCGCGAGAGTGCGCGAACGCATTCTGACGGATTACTAACCTAGATGCAGGTTCTATCTGTTGGGACCCCGTCGCGCTCGCGGAGAAAACGTGGCCCATAGTGAATGCAGATTGAGCAGCGTGCAACTATTCAGGTGTTACCTACGAACGTATATACAGCGTCAATTGGCTTTATTATTATTGCCGTAGGCAAATTCAGCCGGATATCTCTGAGCATTCTTCGCAAGCTTATCGAGGATTATCTCGTCAAGGTCAAATCCAAATTTGTCAGATAGCATGATGCAATATATGAGTACATCTGCTATTTCCTCATGAATATGTTCGATATTGCTGTCTTGTGGCTCGTCGTTCCATTGAAAACATTCCAGAAGTTCTGCGGCCTCAATGCTGATAGATTTGGCAAGATTGCCGGGAGTGTGGAATTGAGACCAGTCCCGCTCTGCTACGAATTTACGGATCGCGTTGATGCTTGAATCGGAAATCATAATACGTAAGTGTATGTCGAATCTTTTCTGAAGGCCTCTCTCGGGTGCATAATGAGCATATGACGAAGAGCGCGCTTCCAAAGCCAATCATTATAGATTTGCCGTATCAGAGCATTGATGACAAAGCAGAAATAGAGAAAGCCTTTGTCGAGCAATTAGGATACGAGACATTATCTGCTGTTGAGCGTGAGACTTTGCACTATATTTTCGATTATCCAACGGTGTATGTGGTTCATTCAAAGAAGAGGAATCAGCATACTTTACGTCCCGAATATACGGTGTATGTGGGAGAGACGAATAATATTCGTAGTCGAACAATGCAGCATCTGAGGGAAGATCCCAAAACGAGAGTTGATTGGAAGGAATTTCAAGAAAATTTGCAGAGCGACGCTCGTTCTGTGTGGCAGTATGTCATTGGCAATCCGCATTTCAACAAATCTCTGACTTTGGACGTGGAGAACCGGCTGATGCATTATCTTCTTGGCTCTGATGCAGTCAAGAATTTGAACAATCGTCGCACCAATGCGCAAGGCGACTACTATACGCAGGATGAATTCAACCAGATTTTCTCGGACATCTGGCTGGAACTGAACCGACAGGATCCGGAACTATTTCCGGCTGAGGAGATTATTCGCGATTCTGCACTTTTTAAAGCATCGCCTTTTCACCAATTGAGTGATGATCAGATAGCTGCGGAGGAATCGATTATGGACGCGCTTTCTGAAGCTCTTGCTGTCTCTGGTAATTCAGCCGATTCCGGTTTATCGAGACTGATTTTCGTGCAAGGCGTTGCGGGTACTGGAAAGACGGTTTTGCTAAGTCACCTGTTTTATCGCATAGCAACAGAAATGGACATCAATGGGCGCATCAATGATGAAGATGATGAAGATGATGAAGATGATGAAGATATTCTGGAAACCGATTCATCGCCAAAAATCAGTAAGGAAGATCGCAGAAAAGCATATATTCTTGTCAACCATAACCAGCAAATGCACGTCTATAACCAAATTGCAAGCAAATTAGGTTTGCAGAAACATTTTGGCGAGGTGGCTCTTAAACCGAGTCGATTCATCAATCGCTTTAGTGAGAAAACAGCAAGTAATCGAGCTATTGCGGACAAGCCTCGAGGCAAAGCCGATGTAGTGCTTGTTGATGAAGCGCATCTGCTGTTGACGCAGGGTGACCAAGGATACTCGGGCAAGAACATGCTGCACGATTTGTTGCGCCGTGCGAAAGTGGTTATTGCGGTATTTGACCCGAATCAGATTTTGCAAACTTCACAGCGTTGGAGTGAAAAGGATCAGGGCATGCTCTTTCCGCAGCAAGCAGAAAGCGACGTGCAAAAAGCTGCTGCTGGCTATAGCGGGCAGTTGGAGCGATTTGTGCCATTGAATATGTGGGGTGATCACTATTTGCTAAGCCGCATATGCTTGCATAGGCAATTTCGCATTGCTGCGGATGATGCGACGATTCGATGGATTGATGATTTCGCTGATGGTAAGAGAATAGGTCGTATTCCTCAAGATATTGGGGAGAAGGATAGAGAAACAGGCGAATATGTCCGTGAGCCATTTGAAATCAGAGTATTCGATTCTCCGGTTGAACTGTTTAAAGCCATAAAGGAGAAGGCTTATCTAAAGGCTTCAGGCGTTGATGGATGTGGGCTTTCTCGTGTGGTTGCCACGTACGATTGGGATTATAAGGGCGGCAAAATTAACGATTCCAGTCCCGATGGGCTCTGGAATGTTGAAATGCATCGCGATGCACAGGGAGTATGGCGCATGGGAGCGGCTCCGGGTACACGGAGAGGATACGATGCGTTTAATCCTGATGGAAAAGCTGATTATTTCTGTCATCCATGGAATTACGAAATCAAGGTAGGGGATAAGGGTCTTTCCCTAGATGCTGTCTGGGCGGAAAGTCCGCATACGCTTGATGAAGTGGGATCAACGTTCTCCATTCAGGGGTTTGATCTTAATTATGTGGGTGTCATCATTGGACCGTCGGTTACCTATCGCGAAGGGAAAATCGTTTTTAACGAAAAGGCAAGTTGTAATAAACGTGCAGTGAGTAAGAGGAACGGCTCAATCAGCTACGCACAATCCAATCTGCGTAATGAACTGAATGTTCTGCTCAAACGTGGTGTGCATGGATTGTATTTATTCGCCGTTGATCCTGAACTGCAGGCCGCTCTCAAAGAAGCTGCCAGTAAGTAATTGCTTGACTGTACTTGATGTTCATCTATGTTCATCTTTGAGTTTATCCAGCCGATGCGTATGCAATGTTGAGCGATACATAACCGTCCGAAAAGAGGCCGTCATGAAATACGGGATGAGGAGACCCAGCTGGAAGAAGAGCCTGTCCGCGCGTACGAAAGGCCGTACCACCCGCGCGGTCAAGAAAGCGTTGATCCCCGGCTACGGCAAGAAGGGCATGGGCTGGCTGCATCCCAAGCGCAAGCTGTACAACACCATCTACAAGAAGACCACGTTCAGCTTGTTCGACCTGTTCAAGTAACCAGGGCTAAGGGGGCACATGTGCTCCAATCCAGACACGTACGAGTTCCGACTTTCATTAGACCTTCCTCAACAAAGCGCCGTTCCTACTGATACGTTTTCTGCCTTGCGGGAAGTCCATGAATATTCAGCGGAGAACGGCCCGCGTTTCCACACGGCTGATGAGATGTTTGATTCTCGGGGAATATGACAGGTCCCGCTATGAGAACATTACGTATGGCGGGATCTGGTTTTGTCGCTGTTGAGCTGTCGGACGCTCAGGCGAGCATGGCCTCGATGTTGTTGCCTTCCGGATCGTGCACGAAAGCGGCGTAATAGGTCGGTCCGTAGTTCGGCAACCAATGCATGGTGAACTGACGGAAACGATTGTAGCCGGCGCCGCCTAGCATGCAATATGGGAAACGACGCCGGCCACAACGACCGGCCAAGACGGACGGAACACACGAAAAGGCGAATCAAACACAGCATGGGCAAGAACGGCACGCAACCAACAACGAAAAACGTCACACCGGCGGTCACGCCATGGGGTAAGAACCGTGTGAAGAACACCGAAACCGGCAAGCACGTGCTCATCATGCCGGGCATCGGATACACCGTAGACAGACCGCTGCTGTACTGGGCAGCGCAGGCGCTTGCGGCCAACGGATGGTTCGTGGACCGGCTCGACCTGAAACTGACGGAAAGCGTCGAGTTTCCGGAAATGATCGCCTGCATGGAACGCGTGGTCGACGAATGGCGCAAGGCGGCGCTCGAACATGCTGCCGAATCGGGTGAGGAGCCGCATTTGCTGGTCGTCACCAAATCGCTCTCCACACTCTCATATCCGCATTCCGCAAAGCTAGGATTGCGTGTGGTGCTGCTCACCCCGGTGCTCAACCCGCCGCCATTCGACAGGCACAAGTCAGTCATTCCCGCGCCGCTGCCGGGAACTGCCGGCAGCCCGATGCCTCTAATCTGCGCAGGTGACGCCGACCCATACTATGATGACGTCAAAGCGCATCTGCTCACCGACCATGTGCGCACGTACGCTGGTGCCAACCATTCCATCGAAGTGCCGGACGACTGGCAGACGTCGCTCGACTACCTGAAACAGGTCACGCAGGCCATCGTCGACTACGCCGGCTGAAAAGAACGGGACGGAATATGCGCATCGTATTGCAGAAGGTCAGTGAAGGATCCGTCGACGTGGTCGACGAGACAAGCGGAGAAGTCGACACCACATTCGAACCACAGCATATAGGCATCGGCTATGTGCTGCTTGTCGGAGTGGAAGACACGGACGGAGCGAAACAAATCGACTGGCTCGCCCGTAAAATCGCCAACCTGCGCGTCTTCGAAGACGAGAACGGCAAAATGAACCGTTCCATCCACGACGTGAACGGCAGTGTGCTGTCCATCTCCCAATTCACGCTATACGCGGACGTGCGCAAAGGCAACCGCCCAAGCTTCGTGAAAGCCGGAGCGCCCGCGCACGCCGAACAGACATGGCACGGATTCAACGACGCCCTGCGCGCGCAAGGACTCGAAGTAAAAGAAGGACGATTCGGCTCCCACATGCGCGTGCGGCTCGCCAACGACGGTCCGGTCACCATCATCCTTGACACCGACGAACTCGGCGTCTGACCCAGAACCCACCGTGAAACCCTATATCCGACGATTGCCATAGGGTAAAACGCATGGGAATATGGAACGACCGCAAACTGATCGTCAACTGCCTGCCGTTGACCGAATCCGAACGTGCGCAATTCATACGTGCCGCGAAAGACATGCCACAGGAATTCGTCGGCGATTCGACCCAACGGGGAAGCATGAGCTGGACCGCCGTAGTGCCGGAGGAACTCAAAGCCAAAGCCACCGCGGTCATCGGCAACATCGCGCCCGAGGAATGCGCGCAATGCCCCAAACTCGAATGGTTGCAAACTTGGAGTGCCGGAGTCGACAAATACCAGCGCCCCGGCATTCTACAGCCCGGATCCATGCTCACCAATGCCACGGGCGCATATGGGCAAAGCGTCTCCGAACACATGTTCGCCATGATGTGGGCCATCATGAAGAACCTGCACATCTACGCGGCAAGCAACCCGAACGCCATGTGGCAGGACGCGGGCCGCGCTATCAGCCCCAACGGAAAAACGGCGCTCATCATTGGAACCGGCGACATCGGATCACACTTCGCACGACTCTGCAAAAACGTCGGAATGACAACCATCGGCATTCGCCGTAATCCCGCCGTCGAAGCGCCGGGCGTCGATCATATAGTCGGTTTCGATTCCCTCGACGACGTGCTGCAATATGCCGACGTGATCGCCATGTGCGTACCATCCACTCCGGCAACGCGCCATCTGCTCAATGCGGAACGCATCGCATCTCTCAAACCTGACTCCATCATCATCAACGCGGGCCGCGGCAACGCCATTGAAAGCCAGGCGCTTGCCGACGCGCTCGCGGAAGGACGAATCCGTGGCGCCGCGCTCGACGTGACCGAACCGGAACCGCTGCCGGCCGACTCGCCGCTGTGGCGCGAGCCGAGATGCCTCATCACACCACATGTGGCGGGAGGCAACCATCTTGAGATCACCGAGCGCCGCATCATCGCCATCGCATTGGGCAATGTACGCTGCTACGCCAACGGTCAGTCGCTTGACAATCGCATGCCCCTTAAAGGCTGACGGCCACGCGTGCGGGGAGATATCCGCATGATGGCAGTCGATGGCAGTCGGAAAGAAAGGAAAGGGTATGACATTGAACAAATGGCGTCGTGCGACGGAATGGTTCATGACGGCATTGGCATTGATGTTCCTGTTCGCGTATTCGTGGGAAGTGCTGGCGAGGACGCATATCCTGCTGTGTGAAATGGTGATCAACATCATCTGGATGGCGTTCATCGTCGACTACGTCGTTTCGATCCTGCTGGCGGAAGACAAGAAAACCTGGTTCAAAGACAATCTGCTGATGCTGGTGTCCATCGCATTGCCCGTCTTCAGGCCATTGAGACTGCTGCGTCTGGTGGCAGTGCTCAACGTGCTCAATCGTACCGGTGGCATGGCGGTGCGTGGGCGCATCACACTGTACACATGCTGCAGCGTGACACTACTGATGTATATCGGCGCCCTTGCCGAATTGGATGTGGAACGTGGGGTTCCAGGCGCTTCCATCACCGATTTCGGTGAAGCGATATGGTGGTCGTTCGTGACCGTCACCACAGTTGGCTATGGCGATTTGTCCCCGGTGACATGGCAGGGAAGATGCATCGCCATCGGACTGATGATAACCGGCGTTGCCCTGATTGGCATCGTCACCGCGACGCTGGCTTCATGGATCGTCGACCGTGTTCGTGACGAGACCGACAAGCGTGCGGATGAGGCGGAATCGGAAACGGAACAGTTGCGCCACAACGTGCGGGAACTGACGGACACCGTCAACCAGCTGCGCGATGATATCGCGCAGCTGCGCAGGTTATAGCGGTTCTCATGCCTGCACCGCGGAAATACGGAAAATGTGAGACATAGGAAAAGCGCCAGATGAATAACCTGGCGCTTTTCCTATGTCTCACCACCATACGTCTCGCAACCGGAAGGTGGAGACATTGTATTGGATTTATTCGCAGGCGACTCCGTCATGGTCGCGGTCCAGTTGTGAACGGTAGCCCGGCTGGCCCTGGTAGATAGGCGCGGCGCCAGCGGCTCGTGCCGCGGTGCAGTTCTGGTAGTAGACATCCTGCTGTGGCGCTGGCTGGGGCGCGGGAGCTGGAGTCGGAGCGGGTTCGGGCGCAGGTGCCTGTGTCGTTTGCTGATTCTGCTGGGCCTGCTCAGCTGATTGTTCGGTCTGCTGTTCGGTCTGCGTCTGTTCTGTCTGCTCGGATTCGGTGGTCTTCTCGACTGTAGAATCCTTGACTCCCGTGTAATCGGGTACGGTCTGCGTCGGGCAGGAGGACAATACCTTGGATATGGCCTCTTTCTCGGCCTGCGTGATCCACAGCGAATATTTGTGCTTCACACCAATCTGACGTGCCACATATTCGCAACGGAAACTTTTGTTGGACGGCAACCACGTGGCCGCATCGCCATCCGACTTCTTCTGGTTGGCCTTTCCCTGTACTGCCAGCAGATTATACGGATCATTCGCCAGTTCGGTACGCTTCGTCTGGCTGAGTTTCTGCGCGCCCTTCTGCCATGCGTCGCTCAACGCCACCACATGGTCGATCTGTACCGCTGTGGAGGTCTTCCATCCCTTCTTGAACGCGATGTCCTTGCCGGTATACGGGTCATGCAGTTGGCCGGATTCCACCACGCAATCGTGCGTACGCACCTTATGCTTCACGTCAGTCAGATCACGGTTGAGGATGTCGTTGCGCGTATCGCAACCGTTGCGATCCACATCGGCCCATGCCTTGCCGAATTGCGTGCGCTTATACCCCGTCTTCGGGGCGCGGCCTTTGACTTCCAACGAATCCAACGCTTGAATGGCGCTCTGGCCGGCACCGGTATTATCGGTCGGTTCCACGGCCAACGCGGATCCAACCGATAAGCCGACAACCAACCCCACGGCCAGCAATCCGGACAATACGGACATCATCGAATTGTGACGACGCATGATATCTCCTCATCTCCAAACTCTCACACGCTATCAGCGTACCCGCAGATCGAAGTCAAATCACTTATATGTGGCAGATTTCCCATTCTGCCTGATGTCATTTCGCTTATATGTGGCAGATGCTTTTGGGAAAAACCGTACAAGGGGGTATTTTTCCGAGGTTATGGAGGCGCTGGCGTGAAAGAAAGTGCCACATATAAGCGAAATGGTTTTCCGCAAGTGGCTGAATCTGCCACATATAAGCGAAATGAAATTGGGACAGGACGAAATGGGGGCTGAAACGTGCCTTTCTGTCAAGGCATACGGCGAATATCGGCCATATGACAAACAGTAACAAGGCAATCAAATCGGAACGTCTCATGCAATACGCCAAGGACTTCAACGCAGACCGTGCCAATCTCGTGGCGGCCAACGCGGCGGTATCTGCGGGCGTGCTCGAAGCTGCCACTGATTACAAGGGTCAGCGCTCGCTGCCGCGCGACTTCTCCATAGAACTGAAGCAGGGCTCCATCACCAACCAACGTAGATCGGGCCGCTGCTGGATGTTCGCGTCCCTCAACACCCTGCGTTATGAGCTCATGCACAAATGGGGACTTGACGATTTCGAATTCTCCGAAACCTACCTGTTCTTCTGGGATGCGATGGAGAAATCCAACGCATATCTTGAGAACGTGCTTTCCACGCTCGACGAGCCGACCGACAGCCGCCTGTTCCAGGAGATCAACTATGGTCCGGCCGACGATGGCGGTTGGTGGCAGATGTTCGCCGCCCTTGTTGACAAGTACGGTCTTGTGCCGAAGAACGCATATCCGGAATCCGCCAATTCCAAGGATTCCGACGCATTCAAACAGTATCTCAACAGCAGGCTGCGTCAGTTCGCGGCGGATTTGCGCGAACGCCATGCCGCTGGAGCTTCGATTGAAGAGTTGCGGTCGGTCAAGGAAGACGACATGTCCACCGTGTACCGCATGTGCGCCATCTCGCTTGGTGAGCCGCCGGAGAGGTTCGACTTCCTGGCCCGCGTGAGCGACGATGACAAGAAAAACGACAAGAAAGCCGACGAAGGCAAGTCCGACAATCCAAAGACCGGCAAGGACGAGCGCAGGCAGATCCGTGAGACCGGCATCACGCCGATGGAATTCTATAGGAAATACGTGCCGGTGGACGTCGATGATCTGGTGACGCTGTGCAACGTGCCGATGGAATCCCGTCCGTTCAACAAGCGCTACCGCATCCGCTACACCGCCAATGTCGCCGAAGCGGAGGATATGGAATTCGTCAACGTGCCGCTCGACGTGTTCAAGAAGGCCGCCGTCGACCAGATCAGCGCCGGCCATCCGATCTGGTTCGCCTGCGACTGCACCCAATTCTCGCTACGTGCGGCCGGCTATTTCGACTGCGACAGCGTGCGCGTGGACCAGCTGTTCGGTACCGATTTCGATTTCGACAAGGCGCACGGCCTCGAATACGGTGACAGCCCGAGCAACCATGCCATGACCATTACTGGCGTAAACCTTGATGAACAAGGCAAGCCGAACCGCTGGAAGGTGGAGAACAGCTGGGGCAAGGACAACGGCGAGGACGGCTACTACGTGGCCTCCGACGCATGGTTCGACTGCTATGTGACCGAGATTATCATCCGCAGGGAATACCTCGACGACGCCACCCTCGCGCTGCTGGAATCCGAACCGGTGGAACTCGATCCATGGCAGCCGCTCACCAAGCGTTGCCGCTGATATAACCTGTATGGAGCGAAGCCGTGGCTGGGATTGCAGCCACGGCTTTCCTGTTCCGCTGTGCTGATACTCTTTCATAAGAACAAATGTGCGAACGATTGGGGTTCAGTTGGCGGATACTTTGTCATGGCTTTCTGACGAACTACGCAGCGAATGCAGTCAGCCTGTATTGCAGCGTGCCCGTGGAATCGCCAACCAGTGGCGTGCGAAAATGTCGGATCTGCATTGCCTGAACGACTCCGATTCCGATCGCATCACCCTGCATGCCAATATGCGGGGCACCACCTCACCGTCCAGCCGATACGAAGTGCAAGCCACGCTCGATTTGCATGATGAGCTTTTCTTGGCCAGGTACTGCTCCTGCCCGGCGTTCAACGGTTCGCAGCACGGTTATGGCACGTATTCGTCGGCATATTCGCCCAGCTACCGCAACAATCCAAATTATCGCAGTTTCGACGATGATGACGATGAATACGATTATGTCGACGATTATGATGATTTCGGTTCAGGATCGACGTTCGGTCATGTGCAGGACGATGACGAGTTGGATTCGGATCCGGCTGGGGGACGCCGCTATACCGGCATGTGCAAGCATGTCGCCGCAATGCTGCTGCTGTTTCTTGACCAGCCCGAACGGTTCCGCGGATTCAAGCGAAGTGGCGTGACCTCGCCTATCCTCTCCGACTACATGCGTGCGCTGAATGCGAAGAATGACAATACCGGTCAGAGCGCGCAGCTTGACGTGCTCAAACGCATCGTCGACGCGAAAAGCCGTCTCGCCGACGAACAACGAGGCGCCATTACGCAAGGGGCCACGAAAACAAAACGCAAGAGCGGTTCCATCATGGTGAAACCGGGAAGCGTATGTCTGAAGCCCACGCTGATCATGAACCGTGAGCTGTGGAGCCTGACGTTGAAAATCGGCTGCGGCGACGCAAGTTATATCATCAAAAGCATTTCCAAATTCGTGGCCGACATGCACAACGGGGCATACGTGTCATACGGGCAGAAACTCTCGTTCACCCACACTCCGGACATGCTCGAACCGTTCTCGCTGCAGCTGTTCCGATTCCTGCAAGGTGTTGTTGGATCACGTGTCGCTGCACAGCTGCAGAACAACTACTATTACGCGCCAGACGTGCGTATCGAACGTGAAATCATGCTTACCGATGGGGAATTGTGCGATCTGCTGAACCTGTTCGAAGCGGAACCGCAACAGGACTACATCGAAGACGTGCTGATAGCACGTGGGCCGCTGGAAGCTCCCAAGCATGAGGGGCGTGAGAGGGCGCGGCAGCTCACTCCGGACTATGTCGAAGTGGCCACGCCAGGGGAGTCCAGATCGCATGCTATCGCCATATTCGATGGCAATCCGCAATTTCGGTTCATCGCCGAATATGTGAAGGAAGGCGCTTCGTCGGGCGTGCGTATCACGTCGAACCGTACCATCACGGATCGGATTGTTGGGCAGCGGGGCGTGTACCTCATGAGTGCCGAGCATAACGGCACTCCGACGGATTCCCATATGATGCCAGTGAGCGGACTCTTCCGTTGCACCGACAGCATCCTTCCCGCAGTGGACGCGTTAATGACATTGTGCGCATCGAACGTTAGCGATGGTGTGTTCATCGCGGAAAACGACTGGCCCATGTTCGCACGAACAATACTGCCAAAACTTACCGAAGCGGGCATTGGCTTCGATATTCCGCAGGAAGTCGCCGAACAGATGGGAGTCGACTGCCAGATCGAATTCTACTTGGACCGTGATCTGCAAGGCATCACCTGTGAGGCTGTGGCACGATACGGCGATTTCGTGTTCCAGCTGGTGCCGACCGCTAAAGCACTACGAGGCGTGATTAATCCGGATTCGCGGTCGAAAGCGGCGCTCATCAAACGAGATACGGCTCGCGAATCATTCGCGGTGGTTCGCCAGCTTTTCCCGACATGGAGTTCCATTGACGTGGCGCGGGTTCGTGAGGAAGACGAACAGACGATTCTGCTCTTGCTCACCGAAGGCGTGGATATCTTGCGCTCGGTCGGGCAGGTGTTCTCCACGGCCGCGTTCGACGGCATGATGATGCCAAGCAGCCCCACGGTGAAGGTTGGACTGTCCATCGACTCGAATCTGGTTGAAATCTCACCGATAGCCGACGAAGTGCCGATGAACGAAGTCGGTGCGTTGCTGGATTCCTACCGCAGGAATCGCCGCTACCATCGATTCAAGGACGGTACATTCGTTGATCTGAAGAATGCCGATCTGCATGAACTTGATCAAATTGCCACAGATCTTGACCTTAATGAGAAACAGATTGATTCCGGAAGAATCACCATTCCCGGATATCAGGCGTTCCTCTTGGATGCTCAAGTTGATGACGACGGCAAAAGCGAATCGTTCGTCGACTATGTCAACGATGTGAAAATCATCGACCCGAAACGATACGAAGTGCCCAACAACCTCAAAAACGTACTGCGCCCATACCAGGTGGAAGGCTTCCAATGGCTTTCCACCTTGTGGGACAAAGGCTTCGGTGGCATTCTCGCCGACGAAATGGGTTTGGGTAAATCCGTGCAATTGCTGTCACTGGTGGAAGCTCGCAAGGGGAGCGGCCCAGCGTTGATTGTCTGCCCGGCATCCCTGGTATACAACTGGGCCGCCGAATGCGAGAAGTTCACGCAGGATCTCACCATCGAAGTCGTGGCAGGCACGAAAGCACAACGTCGCAAACTCATCGCAACCGTGGCGCAGCAATGGAACAATTCGCCTGCAACCAACGAAACGCAGCAAACCGATGTGGTGATCACCTCTTATGATTTGCTGCGTCGAGATGTGGATGATTATGCCGACTGCCGATTCGCATTAATGGCACTTGACGAAGCTCAATACATCAAAAACCATGCCACCAAACTAGCCAAAGCCGTTAAGCAAATCACCGCCGAACACCGGTTCGCGTTAACCGGAACGCCCATCGAAAACCGGTTGAGCGAACTGTGGAGCATATTCGACTTCCTCATGCCCGGATTGCTCGGAACCTACACGAAGTTCCGAGAAAAATACGAACAGCCGATCATGGCACCCGGTCCGGAACATTCCGTCATGGCTGACAAACTGCAGGCTTTGGTTGGACTGTTCATTAAACGACGTCTGAAAAAAGACGTGCTTACCGATTTGCCTGACAAGTTCGAAAACGTGCTCACCGTCAAATTGGAAGGCGAACAGCGCAAACTCTATGCGGCACACGAACAACGGTTGCGCGCCACCCTTACCAAAACCAAGGATGCCGACTTCAATACCAAGAAAATCCGCATTCTTGCCGAATTCACGTTGCTACGCGAAATCTGCTGCGATCCGAGACTCGTCTATGCGGATGCGAAAAACGCTTCCGCCAAACTTGACGCTATTTGCGAACTCGTATCCACGTGCATGGACGAAGGCAAGAAAGTGCTCGTATTCTCGCAGTTCACTTCATTCCTTGACCTGATTGGTACACGTTTGGCTGAACATGGCGTGGACTTCTACACCATCACCGGCGAGACACCGAAGAAACGCCGTGTGGAACTGGTGGACGAATTCAACGGCAACGATGTTCCCGTATTTCTCATCTCGCTCAAGGCGGGCAACACAGGACTGAACCTTGTGGGCGCATCCGTAGTGGTACACGCCGACCCTTGGTGGAACGCCGCCGCACAGAACCAGGCCACCGACCGTGCACATCGTATCGGCCAGACGCAGGATGTGAACGTGTACCAAATCGTAGCCAAAGACACCATCGAGGAACGCATCCTCAAACTTCAGGAAAAGAAAAGCGAACTCGCCCAGCAGTTCACCGACGGCACCGCATCCGGAGGCGTCGGCACACTCAGCAAGGACGACCTGCTCGGCCTGTTGTCGTGACATGCGGTCGGAGGAATCTTGCGTTCCAAATCGCAAGATAAAAACGGAACACAGGTTGCGAATATCGCATGGTGGGCGTATATATTGTCGTGCAAGTTTCAGGGAAGGTGAAAATCCTTACTGGCGGTAACGGTACGACTGACGTTCATAACGGTCCCATGCCGAAGCCCGCGACCCGCGAAAGCGGCTGATCCGGTGAGAATCCGGAGCCAACGGTCAAAGTCCGGATGGAAGAAACGGGGCTCAACATGAGTGTATCCTCACCAAACAATACCCAAAACAACGACGCCGAAATCGCAAGCGAAAGCATGACGCGCCCCGACAGCGCGCATTCCACAGGCGTGGCCGACTCTGGACGCTGGTCCACCAAACGCATCGCCATGTATGCGCTGTTCGTGGCGCTGTCGATGGCCGTCAGCTTTGTGGAATTTCCCATTGTGCCAGGCGTGGAATGGCTGAAATATGATCCATCCGGCATTGTCAGCCTGGTGGCAGGTTTCGCCTACGGGCCAGCGGCGGCGGTAATCGTCAGCGTGCTTGGTTTCCTGCCGCACCTGTTTACCAACCCATGGGGCACACTTATGGCCGTGCTCGTGGCTTTGGCATTATCCGTGCCGGCAGCACTGATCTATCGCAGGAACAAGACCCGCAAAGGCGCGGTCATCGGCATCATCGTCGGTGCGATCGCAGCCTTGGCGATGGCGATTGTGGGCAATATAATCGTCACGCCGTTCTACGCGCACATGACCACCGCACAGGTCGTGGCATTAATCGTGCCGGCGCTTCTGCCGTTCAACGCGTTGAAATTCACCATCCATGGCGTGGTCACCTTCCTGATCTACAAGCCGATCTCCAACCTGTTGAACCGCTGAGCCTCGTTCACCATATCGATTCTGCATATTGATGAATAGGAAGGAACCTTTCGACGTATGGAAGGTTCCTTCCGTTTATGAAAGACGATTCCATGAACCCTGACAGCGACACGAACACCATTGCGGTCGAATTACGTGATATTCGTTTCACATATGACTCCGGCGCGACCTGGGCGCTCGACGGCGTGAACCTGACCATCCGCCAAGGCGAACGTGTATGCTTGGCAGGACCAAACGGATCGGGCAAATCCACACTTTCACGCATCATCGCAGGACTTGCCGCACCCGATGCCGGACATGCCACGCTGTTGGGAAACAACGTATTCGATGACGCCGGCGCGCACGCTGATGCTTACCGCAGCGCCCGGCATGGTATCGGGGCGGTTTTCCAACATCCGGAAGATCAGATCGTCACCACCATCACCGAGGATGATGTTGCCTTCGGTCCGGAAAACCTCGCCATTGCGCATGATGATATCGATATGCGCATCGCCATGTCACTTGACGCAGTCGACATGAGCGGACAACGAGAAGCCGATCCCACGCGAATGAGCGGAGGCCAACAGCAGCGCGTCGCCATCGCCGGCATGCTTGCCATGAGTCCCGAAATCCTCGTGCTCGACGAGCCTACCGCCATGCTCGATCCGCAAGGCCGTGCCGACATCATGCATATTCTTGACGAATTGCAGCAGCACGGCACAACCATCATTCTCGTCACCCACCATCGTGACGAATTCGTCAATGCCGACCGCATCATTCGCCTGGATAACGGGCGTATCGTGCAAAGCGCTCGCGGTAATACTGCAAGTATTCCGGAAATGGACGAATCAGACACAGCGCAAGAAGACAACCCAATTGCCAAATCCAATATTGCAAATGGTGCATCGAAGCCAACATCAGCCGTACCAATCATTGAAATCCGTAATCTGATATACCAATATCCAAACAGTAGCAAGCCTGTGCTCGATAAGCTTTCCATAACCATCAATAAGGGTGAAACCGTGGCCATCACAGGGCATAACGGTGCAGGCAAAACCACCCTCGCGCGTCTTCTCTGCGCGCTGGAACGGCCGCAATCCGGCAACATTACTATCAATACCATTCCCGTCGCACGTCAACGCGCCAACGGCAATATGCAGTCGCTCAAGCGTGCGGACCGCGAGAAACTGCGCGCCACCATCGGCTACGTCATGCAACATCCCGAACGTCAGCTTTTCGCCGAAACCGTAGCCGAGGATATCGCCTACGGACCACGCAACCAACATCTTGACGAAACGCAGGTATCCGAACGCGTCAATCAAGCCATGACGCTGCTGCATATCGAACATCTAGCCGATCGTTCGCCATTCGATCTTTCCGGCGGACAACAACGACTTGCTGCCATAGCGGGCATCATCGCATGCCAACCGCAGATCCTTATTATGGACGAGCCGACCGCAGGGCTTGACGAGGCAGCCACAACCTGCGTGCACAATCTCATCCAAACCCTCCACGCACAAGGCATCACCATACTCATCATTTCCCATTCGCAAACGGAAATCGATGTGCTCGCCGATCGGGTGATCGCACTTGATCGTGGGCAAAATGGTAATGACGTCACTCGAGATATCGGAACCAATGTCACTTCCGAAACGGCAGGTTCGAAGAATCTGCACACGCTTGGCTCCGGACATGCAAAGGGAGACGTCCGTGAAAACCGCAGTTTTATGGAACGGCTTGACCCGCGCGTGAAGATGGTGAGCGCGTTGGCGGTCATGTTCTCCGCATTCGCCATCCGCTCCTTCTGGCAGTTACTGGTGGCCGCACTGTTGACTGGCATGATCGTTGCGACATCAGGCATTGGCGTGAAACAACTGTTCAAATCGATTCGCATGTTCCTTGCATTGTTCGTGTTCTGCGGACTGCTCAATGTGTTCTTCGTACGATCCGGCAATGTTCTTACGAACATCGGACCGATTCCAATCACCGACGACGGTGTGCGTATCGCTATACTGTACGCCTGCAGATTCGTTGCGGTCATTATCGTCGGAGCGGTATTCCTTGCCACGACCACTCCCACGGCCATTACCGACGCATTCGAAGCATTGCTCAAACCTTTCGCAAAATTCGGCATACATGCGCAGGAGATCGCGTTGGTGATGAGCCTCGCATTGCGGTTCCTGCCCACGTTAGGAAGCGAAGCGAAAGCCATTGTGGATGCGCAATCAGCCCGAGGCGGCAGCATTGAAACAGGAACATTCGTACAGCGGATCAAAGCGATAACCGCCATTATCATTCCGGTATTCGCAGGAGCGATACGCCATGCCGATAATCTCAGCCTCGCACTCGACGCACGATGCTACGAGGAAGGCATCATGCGCACGCATTGGCGAATCATGCGGATCGCCAAACATGACATCGCCGTAGTCGGTGTGAGTGTGTCGTACATTGCCGCATTGACCCTGATCGCTGGACTATGCTGAGCATTCCGGACGGGCATGGCGCTCCACTGATCGCATTGGAAAGCGAAGCCGCCGAAGAAGCACGTCTGAACACGCGCAAGAACATCGAAAACGGTGTGAACGCCATTAAAGGCGCGGGGGAGTGATATGCAAGATTTTACTGCCCTCACGCTACTCTTGAGCAAGCATCATAAATAGGAATGGAACAAGTTATGGCATTAACCAAGAAGCAGGTCAAGCAGCTGCGTGGCCTGGCTACCAAGCTCAATCCGCTCATCCAGGTCGGCAAGAACGATTTGAGCGAAACCGCTATCAAGCAGGCGGACGAGACCATTGAAAAGCGTGAACTTATCAAATGCTCCGTGCTCGACGGATCCGGACTGACTGCCAAGGAAGCGGGCGAGGGGCTGGCCGAAGAACTGAACGCGGAACTCGTACAGGTTATCGGCAACCGTTTCGTGCTCTATCGCCGCTCCCATCGCGATGACGTGGAGCATATTCGTCTCGTACGCGAATAAAGCGGGAAACTGACTCGACCAAACATAACAGGGCGGGTGCTTTCTGAAAACCAATCAGAAGGCACCCGCCCTATTGCAATGAAAATAAACAATCGGAAGTCAGGAAAACATGCGATGGAGCGGTGTCAGCGCTCCTGATTCCATTCGGGCTTCCACGTGTACTGCATGTCGTACGCGCTGGCCCAGAACATGTACTCGTTCTCCACGCCGGTCACGAAAATGTCAATCAGCTCGCGCTTGCGCTCCTCGCTCGCGTCGGCTACCAGTTTCTCGATATGTTCGAGCAGCCACACGGAATCCTGCCAGAACTCGTCGGTCTTATACATGTCGACCCAACTTTTGTACGGATTGTCGTCAAGCGTGTCGGCAAACTCGGCGGCAAGACGGTAACCATAATCCGCATACACCCAGGCGCACGGCAGCACGGCCACAAGAATGTCGAGAATATCCTTGCCATAGGCGATGGAAAGGATATTCGACGTGTAGGCACGCGCGAAGGCCGACTGGCGCACATTGTTCATCTGCTCTTCGGTGATGCCATAGCTGGCCAAGTAGGAGCGGTGTACTTCGGTCTCGACCTGCAGGGCGCCGTTCTGCACCTTGAGCATGAACGCCATGATTTCAGGGTCGGTGGCCTTGGCTAATCCCAAAGCGTGCACTCTGGCGTAATCGTTCACATAACGAAAATCCTGCAGCAGATAGAAGGCGAAACGCTCGCGTTGCAGTGTGCCTTCGCCAAGCTCGCGGATGAACGGCTGCTGGTAGCCTTCCTCCCAAACCAGGTCAGCAGCCTTGCGCATGCGCTGCGCGAACGGAGGAAGATTGTTGCGTTGAATGCCTTTGGCGGCGTCGAACTCATAATCGAAATTGGTTGTTGATGTCACAGCAGTCATTAGACATGCCTCCCTACGCTGGTATTAACCATCAGGTTCAAAGGGTTCAGGCCTCACTTGGCCTATCTCAACCCGACAAACACGGGTTCCCCTGCATTACGCCGTACATTATGGCAAAGCCGTCCGAAATGTGCAAGAGCCTGTCCGCCGAATGGAATCGTGCCGCATGATGCGAACACAGGCGATGTTCGGTTGAGGGCGAGTGCAAGAATAGAATGTATGACTGAAAAGCAAGTTGCGAAGAACACCATCGAAAAGCTGGCTATCGTCGTGGTGACATACAAGCGTCAGCAGCTGCTCGCCACCCTGTTCGAATCCATCGAAAAACTCACTGTGGCACCATGGCGTATCGTCGTCGTTGACAACGAGCACAGCGATGCGACCCAAGGCATGGTCGACGATTTCCGTGAAGCGGTCACCGCGCAGTGGGGCAATACCATCGCCGACCAGTCGGGCAACGAAAGTCGCGTGGTATATGCGCCTCAATCCGACAACCTTGGCGGTGCAGGCGGATTCTCCGCAGGTGTGAAGAAGGCATATGAGCTGGGATCCGAATGGTTCTGGGTGATGGACGACGATGTGGCCGTGATGCCCGAAGCCATCGAACGACTCGCCAAGTGGACCGGCAGCCATGATGTGATCCAAGGCAGTCGATACGACTATGACGGCGGCCCGTTCTACTGGCAATACGATTTCATCATTCCCCTCGGCATCCCCAATCCGATCGCTCCGGCCGCATTCGGACGCCCCGGCTACCGCGTGATGGACACCCTGTGCTTCGAGGGGGGTCTGTTCCGCCGCAACATCGTCGAACAGATCGGCTTGCCGGATCCGCGTTTCTTCATCTACTGGGACGACACGATGTACGGCTACCGCGCCAGCAAAGTCACCAACCCGATTGTGGTGCCCGACGTGATCCTGCGCCGCACTCGTGAAATCGGCAATTGGGATATCGCCGGCGTGCGCCAGCTCAACTCCACCTCTGACATGAACCGTTACCACATCATGCGTAACCGAGGCTACATGGCGCGCTATTTCATGGCGTTCGGCGATTACCGTCCGCTGATGTTCGGTCTGGGTACGCTGCTGACCGCCGCCAAGGAAGTCATCCGTCTGGTGATGGTGGACCGAGAGCATGTGAAGACCGGCTTGGTGCAGATAGCCAAGGGTTGGTGGGATTCACGCAAGCTGCTGCATGATCCGGATTGGAAGCCGATGCCGCCGCTCAAGTGATGCGGTTGCGCCGTCTTCAGACGGTCATCTTCTTACGATTCGCCCCATGCCGATGCGTTGAGTTGACATGGGGCGAATCGTTTGCAGAAAAAAGTTGTAAAATGAATCATTTCATTGCGAAAAATTATGCAATCGTATTCACCATTTATGCTTTTTCGGCGCGTTTTGGGGCATGGGGCGAGTTACTATGGCGCTTACCGGTTCGATAACACCCACTATGTACCTTGATAGGAGAGGTCGAAGATGATTGAAACTGCACAGGCGTTTGGCGTTGACATTGGAGGCTCCGGCATTAAGGCAGCCCCGGTTAACCTCGAAAAGGGCGAGTTTGCCGAACCGCGTCTGAAGATTCTTACCCCGGAAGTTTCCACTCCGAAGGCCGTCGGTGAAATCGTTCGCCAGCAGCTCGAGCATTTCGAGGTTCCCGAATCCGCTCCGGTCGGCATCGCTTTCCCGGCGCCGATCCACGTGGGCGAGAAGCTCGGCTACATGGCCAACCTAGACCAGTCTTGGGTCGGCGTGGACGTCACAGAAGTGTTCTCCGAAGCCTGCGGACGTCCAGTCACCGTGGTGAACGACGCTGACGCGGCAGGCCTTGCCGAGCAGCAGTTCGGCGCGGCCAAGGGCCAGGATGGTCTGGTCGTGGCAACCACGCTGGGTACCGGTATCGGCACGGCGCTGATTTTCAACGGCGAACTCATCCCGAACACCGAGCTTGGCCACCTGGAACTGCTCAAAGGCAAGGGCGACGCCGAAAAGTACGCGGCATCCTCCATCCGTGAAAAGCTTGATATGGGCTACAAGAAGTGGGCCAAGCGACTGACCAAGTACTATTCCCTGATGGAGTTCTACTTGGATCCGCAGCTGTTCGTCGTCGGCGGCGGCG
>OBJG01000315.1_pt1 | contig 56394 bp, 44 predicted proteins | sample 1517941 | NCBI WGS metagenome assembly OBJG01 (sample SAMN04571712, study PRJEB22368) | human gut metagenome | biome: human gut; material: stool | host: Homo sapiens | place: Luxembourg | collected 2012-09-21
TCGGCAAAATCGACTGACCTTTCTTTTTTACCCAACAATATCTTTAATTAAGGGAGACGGGCCTGAGTGTGCCGGACGTTTCGCTGCTGCTGCCGCTGGCCGAACTGCTGGGCGTCTCAGTGACAGAATTGTTGGAGGGGCGGCGGCTGGAAGAAGCGGCCATCCCGGCCAGCGAGGTGGAAGTGCTGGTGAAAAAGGCACTGACCCTCCCGACGGAACCGGCAGAGGTCCGGAAAGGGCGGGTGAAGAAATATCTGCCGGTGTATCTCGCCTGCAATGTACTGGGCGCGGTAGAAGCACTGGCCGTCTGGCGACTTGGGTGGGTATCCACGCAGCTCGAAACCATGCTGCTGCTGGGCTGCATCTTTGGCGTAGTGTTCGGGGCGTATTTCTTCTTCTGGACTGAAGAGGTGTTTCCGCGCTACTACGACGAAAACCGCATCAGTCACATTGAACAGGGCGTGTTTCGGATGAATGTTCCGGGCGTCAGCTTTAACAATCGAAACTGGCCGCATATCCTGAAGGGCCTGCGTATCTGGTCGGCGCTGTCGGACCTGCTGATGCCGCTGGTCTGTGCACTAGCAACGCTGGCGGGCAGGGTGACCGGTGTAGACTTTGCAATGGTCGTACTGCTGGCCTATCTGGGTGGGCTGTTCCTGCCAGTTGTTGTGATTGCACGAAAGTATGAATTTGGTGCACCGAAGAAAAAATGACCACATCTGCCCCCGGAGAGGTTGCCTTTCCGGGGGCGGTTTTGCACTCCATGCAGGAAAACCGCCCGGACGACCGTTTTATGGAGTGAAAGGATGTGGAACTCGATGAAACGGAAGCGCTCTGTGCGGAACCGCCGGGCACGGCGGTGTCTGTTTTTGATCTTGCTGGCTCTGTTGGCGCTGTTGCTGATATGGCCCCGGACGGTCCATCTGGAGGGGCTGGTCAGCCCGTATGCCATTCTGGTGGATGCCGACAGCGGCGAGGCAGTGGCAGAAAAAGAGGCGGATGTGAGCATCTACCCGGCCTCGATGACCAAAGTGATGACGGCCCTTCTGGCCCTTGAGGCAAACCCAGACCTGGAACAGCCGGTGACGCTGCCGGAGGATATCTTCCCGGAATTGCGGGCCGAGGGCGCATCGATGGCGGGGTTTCGGCCCGGTGAGACGGCCACCGTGCGGGACCTGTTATACGGTGCGCTCCTGCCCTCCGGCGCGGAGTGCTGCGAGGCGCTGGCGCGGGAAGTGAGCGGTTCGGAGGAAGCCTTTGTGGAGTTGATGAACCAAAAGGCGGCAGAGCTGGCGATGCGTTCCACCCACTTCTGCAACCCCACCGGCCTGCACGACCCGGAGCATGTCTCCACCGTGCGGGATATGGCCCGGCTGCTGCGGGCTGCGATGCAGAATGAGACCTTCCGTGCCATCCTGAGCGCCGGGCGCTATGCCGTCCCGGCGACGGACCTGCATCCGGAGGGCTTTACAATGACGAGCACTTTCTGGGCAGAGCTGGGCGATGTCTCCCTGCGGAGGGGGCAGTTCCTGGGCGGCAAAACCGGCTACACCAGCGCGGCGGGGCTTTGTCTGGCCAGTGCCGCACAGGTGAAGGGGAAACGGTACATTCTCGTCACGGCGGGTGCGAAGGGGAACCACGGCACCGAGCCTTACCATATCGAAGATGCTGTCCGGGTCTACCGCCAGCTGACTCGCTGAGATATGAGCAGAATCACTAATTTTTACGAGGAATCTTTGTTGAAGCTTATCAAAAGGAGACTCTTGAAAAATTACCGCAATCTGATATAATCACATTCGTGAAACCCACAACGTCCTGCCCCTTTTCCGGCAGGGCGTTTTTGTCGGAAAAAAATCGGTTTTGTTGCTTTTGATGACCCCCAAAGGAGGGCACTGACATGACAAAAGATATGACACAGGGCAGCCCGCTCAAGCTGATCCTCGCCTTTGCGGTCCCGCTGATGCTGGGCAGTCTGTTTCAGCAGTTCTACAATCTGGCCGATACCATCATCGTGGGCCGGTTCGTCGGTGTGGAAGCGCTGGCGGCGGTCGGCAGCGTGGGCGGCCTGAACTATCTGGTGCTGGGCTTCGTCAACGGCATCGCCTGCGGCTTCTCCATCCCCATTTCGTGGACGTTCGGCGCGAAGGACTACCGTGAGATGCGTCGTTACACCGCCAATGCCGTCTGGCTGTCGATCTTCTTTGCGGCGGTGCTCACCGTGGTCACGGTGGCCATGACCCGCTCCATCCTGGTCTGGACCAACACCCCGGACAACATCATCGACCTGGCGGATGTCTACATTCGCACCATTTTTGTGGGCATTCCGTTCACCCTGCTGTACAATATGACCAGCGCCCTGATGCGCGCTCTGGGCGACAGCAAGCGCCCGCTCTACTTCCTGCTGGTGGCGAGCTTCCTGAACATCGGGCTGGACCTGCTCTGCATCATCGTGTTCCGGATGGGCGCCTTCGGTGCGGCGTTCGCCACCGTGTTCAGCCAGGCCGTGGCCGGTCTGGGCAGTCTGCTCTATATCCTCAAACATTACGGGGAGCTGCGCTGGTCCAGAGAAGAAGGGCAACTCAGCAAGACGCACTGCGCCAAGCTCTGCAGCATGGGCATCCCCATGGGCCTGCAGTGCAGCATCACGGCCATCGGCAGCGTCGTGCTGCAGGGTGCCGTCAATGGTCTGGGCAGTGACATCGTGGCAGCACAGACGGCCGGCGGCAAGGCGGCGCAGTTCCTCTCCGTCCCGCTGGAGAGCATCGGCACGGCCATGACCACCTACGCCAGCCAGAACATGGGCGCACACGACCTGAACCGCGTGAACAGGGGCGTCAATACCGCGCTGGGCATCGGCGTGGTGTACAGCATCGTGTCCTTCCTCATCCTGCGCGTGGCGGATAAGCCCCTTATCGGACTCTTCTTGGAGAGCGACCAGACCGAGATCATGGCCAACGCCCAGAGCTTCATTTTCTGGAACAGCGTCTTCTACATCCCGCTGGCGGTCCTCATCATCTACCGCTATACCATCCAGGGGCTGGGCTATTCCAGCCTGGCCATGTTCGCCGGTGTAGCCGAGATGGTCGCCCGTGCGCTGGTGGGCTTCCTGTTCGTGCCGCTGTGGGGGTACTTTGCCGCCTGCATCGCCAACCCCGTGGCCTGGTTCTTTGCCTGCTTCTTCCTCATCCCGGCCTACATCGTGGTGTACCGCCGCCTGAAAAAGGAAAAGCTGGTGCCTCACGCAAACCTGTAAGACTCAAAAGAAGCGTTTTGCGATGACTGCATTGCAAAACGCTTCTTTTTATATTATACTGATTATAATTATGCCACAGAAAGGGCGGTGGAGCCGATGGAGCAGGAACTGGAACAGATCGAGGGTACGGTCGAAGACATCATCTACGAAAATACGGACAACGGCTACACCGTCTTTGAAATTTCCGGCGGCGGCGTCCTCACGGTGGTGTGCGGCGTGGTGGGGGAGCTGCATGCAGGCGAGAGCGTCGTCTGCCGCGGCAAGTATGAAAACCACGCCACCTATGGCCGCCAGTTCCACGCGCAGGAGTGCGAGACCGACATGCCCAAGGATCTGGAAGCCGTCTATGCCTTCCTCGCCAGCGGCTCGCTGCCCTACATCGGGGCCCGCACGGCCACGAAGATTCTCGACAAGTTCGGGGCACAGGCACTGGAGATCATTGCGAATGACCCGGCCCAGTTGACCACCATCTCCGGCATCTCGGCGGACAAGGCCGACCGCATCCAGCAGGAGTTCAAGCGGATGTTCGGGATGCGGGAGCTCATCGCCTATCTGGCCCAGTTTGAGATCAGCCCCCGCCGCGCGATGGAGGTGTTCCGGGTGTTCGGCCCCAGCGCCATGAACGCCATCTCCTCCAACCCCTATCTGCTCTGCGGCGAGCCGCTGCAGCTGGATTTCCGCCACGCTGACAGCATCGCCCAGTATTATCACATGGAAGGGGACTGCACCCAGCGGCTGGAAGCTGCTCTTCTGCGCACCCTGCGCCACAATGCGGGCAACGGCCACACCTGCCTGCCCCGTGCGCAGCTGCTGGAAACGGCCTCCAATTTCATTCACCAGCCGCCGGAAAAGCTGGCCAAAGCACTGGACCAGTGCATCGAAACGGACGAACTCAGCGTCCGGATGTTTGAGGGCATACCCTATATCTACCTGCCCGACCTGCTGGCCGCCGAACAGGACATCGCCGACCGGCTGGCCCTGCTGGCCAAGCGGGAGAAGCAGACCGTCCGCGATCTGGACAAGAACATCCAGGTATTGGAGCTGACCCAGGGCTTTGCCTATGCACCGCTGCAAAAAGAGGCCATCCGCAAGGCGATGACCGAGAACTGCCTCGTCCTCACCGGCGGCCCCGGCACCGGCAAGACCACCACCGTGAATGCCATCCTGCAATTGCTGGAACATCAGGCCGAGCGGGTGGCCCTCTGCGCCCCCACGGGCCGTGCGGCCAAGCGGCTGAGCGAGCTGACCGGCCGGAAGGCCTCCACCATCCACCGCCTGCTCGAAGTGGACTACACCGGCGGCGTGGTCAGCTTCATCCACAACGACAAGAACCTGCTCAAGTGCGATGTCGTCATCCTCGACGAGATGAGCATGGTAGACGTCAAGTTGTTTCAGGCCCTCATCGCGGCGCTGCGGTACAGCTGCCGCATCCTGATGGTGGGCGATGCCGACCAGCTGCCCAGCGTCGGCCCCGGCAACATCCTGGGCGAGGTCATCCGCTCCGAGCGGGTGCCCACCGTCTGCCTGAACGAGATCTTCCGGCAGGCCAAGCGAAGCCTTATCGTGGAGAACGCCCACCATATCATTTCCAGTGAGCCGCTGCAAAAAGGCGGCAAGACCGACGACTTTTTCTTTCTGGAATCGGACGGCGACGCAGCCCAGAAGCTGGTCTGCGACCTCGTCACGACCCGCCTGCCCCGGAGCTACGGCTTCGACCCCGTCCGGGATATCCAGGTGCTCTGCCCGACCAAGCTCGGCCCCACCGGCACCCAGGCGCTGAACGTGGAGCTGCAGAACCTGCTCAACCCGGAGCAGAAGGGCAAACCCCAGCTGCAGAGCGCGGCCCGCGTCTTCCGGGTGGGAGACAAGGTGATGCAGGTGCGCAACAATTACGAGATCGTCTGGCAGCGGGTCGGCGGGGAACAGGGCGTGGGCGCCTACAACGGCGACATCGGCATCGTGGAGTCCATCAACATGCGGGAGCGCTCGATGGTGGTCCGGATGGACGACCGGCGGCTGCTCTACCCGGCGGAGAACCTCAACGAACTGGAGATCGCCTACGCCATCACGGTGCACAAGAGCCAGGGCAGCGAGTTTCCGGCGGTGATCCTGCCGGTGGCGCAGGTGCCGCCCCGGCTGTGCTACCGGAACCTGTTCTACACCGGCGTCACCCGCGCACGGAAGCTCTGTATCGTGACCGGGCGGCGGGACGTCGTGAACCGGATGATGGGCAATGTGCGCCAGAACCTGCGGTACAGCGGCCTGTGTACCCTGCTGCAGCAGGCCCTGCCCGCCGAACAGCAGAAACTTGAGGAATGACGCAGGGAACCGCTGCTTTGTGCAAGAACGCGGGTGTACTTTTCCGCACGGTTATGTTATACTATAATGTGTTTGATTACCCGGCCGGGGAGACCGGCATTCAGATAGGAACAGGGAAAGCAGAGAAAGGATCTTCGTATTATGGCACAGAATGATATCGGTATCGACCTTGGTACCACGACCATCATCATCGCGCAGGAGGGCACCGGCGTGGTGCTCAATCAGCCCAGCGTGGTGGCGGTGGATACCCGCAAGAACTCGGTGCTGGAGGTCGGCGACAAGGCGCTGGCCATGGTGGGCCGCACCCCGAACTATATTTCCGCGATCTTCCCGCTGAAGGACGGCGTCATCAGCGACCACACCATGACCCGCGAGCTCATCTGCCGGTTCGTCAATCAGGTGTACAGCTCCCACATGGTCAAGCCCCGCGTGGCGGTCTGTGTGCCTGCGGCCATCACCGGCATCGAGAGCGACGCCGTGGTCGAGGCGGTCATGGCAGCCGGTGCGCGTCAGGTCTACCTCATTGATGAGCCCATCGCCGCAGCCCTCGGCTCCGGCATTGACATCACCCAGCCCGACGGCCGGATGATCATCGACATCGGCGGCGGCACCACGGATATCGCAGTGCTGAGCCTGGGCGGCAAGGTCAAGGCCACCAGCGTTCGCGTGGCGGGCAACCACTACGATGATGAGATCTTGAAGCATGTGCGCAACAAGTTCAGCATCGCCATCGGTCAGCGCACCGCCGAACAGCTGAAAAAGAACGTGGCCTGCTGCCCCCAGAAGGCCGATTTCAACGAGACGATGGAGGTCAAGGGCCGCAGCCTGCTGACCGGCCTGCCCATCCGGGTGAACGTCTCCACCAGCGACCTGTACGAGCCGGTCATGATGCTGAGCGAGCAGATTGGCACGGCGGCCCATCAGGTGCTGGAAAAGACCCCGCCGGAGCTGGCCGGCGACATCTTCCGCAACGGCGTGGTGCTGACGGGCGGCGGTGCCCAGCTGCACGGCCTGCCGGAGTACCTGAGCCAGGAACTCAAGGTCAACGTGGAGGTCTCGCCCGACCCCGTGAACTGCGTGGCGCTGGGCACAGCCATGAGCCTGAGCGTACGCGACCGGCTGGAGACTGGCTTTACGGACGCGACCCCCCGCATCGGCCGCCGCTGAGCGAAAAGACGTACTTCACGGTTTGGAAAAAATTGCGATATTTTTTGTTCATCGTTGTTGAATCGGGCCGGAAAATATTGTATAATATTTTCAAATCGGTTTTTGCGGGCGGAGCCATGCGCTTTGGCCGCAGAAGAATAAATGACTAGGAGGAAGAACATGAATCTGGGTTCTGATGTGGTTATCACCATTACCGGTATCGTATTGGTGTTTGCCATCCTTGTCCTGCTGATGGCGATCATCACGCTGGAGGGCAAGATCTTCGACGGCATGAATGTCAGGAAGGCAGCAGCAAAGGCTGCACCCAAGGCTCCCGCTGCAAAGCCGGCCGCACCTGTTCAGCAGGCTGCTGCTCCTGCTCCTGTGGTGGAAGAGGGCATCCCCGGCGATGTGGTAGCTGCGATCATGGCAGCGATCCACGCAATGGGCAACGGAAAGTACACCCTCAAGGCCGTGCGCCGCAGCAAGAATGGCTGGGGCAAGGCCGGTGTCAACGACACCACCGCACCTTTTTAACACAGGAGGAAGAACATGACACAGTTTATCAGCACTCTGGTCGGTATTTTCCAAAGCTCTGGCTTTGCCCGCTTCGGCGAGCCGGGCGGCTACCTGTACGCAATCATGATTTGCGTCGGCTGCTTCTTGCTGTACCTGGCCATTGTGAAGGAATTTGAGCCCCTGATCCTGCTGCCCATGGCGTTCGGCATGATCCTTGCCAACCTGCCCGGCAGCGGCATCATCCACATGCAGTATTTCGTCGGCGATGGTCTGGAGCACCCGATGTGGGTCGAGATCCTGAACAACGGCGGTCTGGCCGATATGCTCTACATGGGCGTTAAGCTGGGCATCTACCCGCCGCTGATCTTCCTGGGCATCGGCACCATGACCGACTTCGCACCCCTGATCTCCAACCCCAAGAGCCTGCTGCTGGGCGCTGCAGCCCAGTTCGGCATCTTCGGCACCTACATGGGTGCCCGCCTGCTGGCAGCCACCGGCCTGGTGGACTTCACCCAGAAGCAGTCTGCTGCCATCGCCATCATCGGCGGTGCGGACGGCCCGACCGCGATCTTCGTTACCTCCCGTCTGGCACCGGAGCTGCTGGGCAGCATCGCCGTGGCAGCATACAGCTACATGGCGCTGGTGCCTGTCATCCAGCCGCCCATCATGAAGGCTCTGACCACCAAGAAAGAGCGTACCGTCGTGATGAAGCAGCTGCGCACCGTGACCAAGACCGAGAGGGTCATCTTCCCCATCATGGTCACCATCATCGTCTCCCTCATCGTGCCGGATGCCGCCGTTCTGGTCGGTATGCTGATGCTGGGCAACCTGATGAAGGAGTCCGGTGTCGTGGATCGTATCCAGAAGACCGCCGGCAATGAGCTGATGAACATCATCACCATCTTCCTGGCGCTGTCCGTTGGCTGCACCACCTCTGCCAACACCTTCCTGAACACCCGCACCCTGTTCATCATCGTGCTGGGTCTGATCGCATTCTCCTTCGGCACCGCAGCCGGTGTTCTGTGCGGCAAGGTCATGTATGCACTGACCGGCGGCCAGGTCAACCCCCTGATCGGTTCCGCAGGTGTTTCCGCTGTTCCGATGGCGGCCCGCGTTTCTCAGAAGGTCGGCCAGAGCGAGAACCCCTCCAACTTCCTGCTGATGCACGCCATGGGCCCCAACGTCGCTGGCGTGATCGGTTCCGCCGTTGCTGCTGGTATTCTGATCAACATCTTCGGCTAAGCCCTGTTTTGGCAAATTGAAGATCTCAAACCGCCCATCTGTCGGCACTGCGCCGCAGATGGGCGGTTTTTTATGCGGTAAACTCTGTGCAATAGGGATGAAATGTGATATACTATACCTTAGTGATTCATGGAAAATAGCTTAAAGAACAGGTGAAACAATGGCAATTGATCTCAGGCAGGAATTTTGCGCGCTGCGCGATACCTACATTGAAAAACAGTTCGGCCGCCTGAACGCGATGCAGCGGGAGGCTGTGTTTACCACCAACGGCCCGCTGCTGATCCTGGCAGGTGCTGGAAGCGGCAAGACGACCGTGCTGGTCAACCGCATCGCGAATCTCATCCGCTTTGGTGCGGCGCACGGCTCCCAGTGGGTGCCCCGCGAAGTGACCGAGGACGACGTCAAGGCGCTGCGGATGGCTATCATGACGAACACCGATGCCCCTTCCTGGCTGGACGGGATGCTCCGCAAGGATGCGGTGCGCAGCTGGAACGTGATGGCGATTACCTTTACGAACAAGGCGGCAGGGGAGCTGAAGGAGCGCCTGCGGAACATGCTGGGCGGCGAAGAGGGCGACGAGGTGTTCGCCTCCACCTTCCACTCGGCCTGTGTGCGCATCCTGCGCCGCTGGGCCGAGGAGATCGGCTACCCCCGCAGCTTTACCATCTACGACACCGACGACGCCCAGCGCGTGATGAAGAGCGTATACAAAGAGCTGAGCATCGACGACAAATTCTTCCCGGTCAAGAGCGCCATCAACCAGATGAGCCGCTGGAAAGACCAGCTCGTCAGCCCCGAAGAGGCTCTGCGCACCCCGGCGCGGGATACGAAAGGGGCGCTGGCGGCCAAGGTCTATGCGTCCTACGAAAAGAAGCTGAAGGACGCCGGTGCGTTCGATTTCGATGACCTCATCTACCAGACCGTCCAGCTGCTGGCCGGGCACGAGGAGGTGCGGCAGTTCTACCAGAACAAATACCGCTATCTGCTCGTGGACGAATACCAGGACACCAGCGTGGCACAGTTCCGCCTGGTCAGCCTGCTCACCGGGCCGGAAAAGAACATCTGTGTCGTCGGCGACGATGACCAGAGCATCTACCGGTTCCGCGGTGCCACCATCGAGAACATCCTCAACTTTGAGCGCATCTATCCCGGCACAAAGACCATTCGTCTGGAGCAGAACTACCGCTCGACCTCCAATATCCTGAACGCCGCCAACTGCGTCATCCAGCACAACACCGAGCGCAAAGGCAAGACCCTCTGGACGAAGAACGGCGAGGGCGACAAGGTTCAGGTCTACACGGCGGAGAACGAGCAGGATGAGGCCATGCACATCGCGGATGTCATCGGTCAGCACCTCAAAGAGGGCGGGCATCTGGCAGACCACGCGGTGCTCTACCGGATGAACGCGCAGTCGGCCCCCATCGAAAGCTACTTTACCCGCGCCGGCATCCCGCATAAGATCGTGGGCGGCCAGCGCTTCAACGACCGCAAAGAGGTCAAGGACATCCACTCCTATATGTCCATCGTGGCCAACGCCCGCGACGACGTCCGCCTGCGCCGCATCATCAACGAACCGGCGCGGAAGATCGGCAACACGACCATCGAGGTCATTGCAGACCTTGCCGCGCAGGAGAACACGAGCATGCTGGAGATCATCAGCCACGCCGACCAGTACGCGCGGCTGGCCCGCTCCATCATGCCGATCCTGAAATTCTGGCAGATCTACGAGAAATTGCAGGAATCGCTGGAGACACGGACGCTGGATGAATTTGCGTCTGACGTCATTGAGCTGAGCGGGTACAAGGCCATGCTCGAACAGGAGATCGCCAAGGGCCACGAGGACGCCGCCGACCGGCTGCAGAACCTGGGCCAGCTGGTCAACAACGTGAAAAACTACTGCGACCAGCACGGCGAGGAAGCCACGCTGGAAGGCTACCTCGAAGACATCGCCCTCATCAGCGACATCGACAGCTACAACGAGAGCAGCGACCAGGTGGTCCTGATGACTATCCACTCAGCCAAGGGGTTGGAGTTTCCGTATGTGTTCCTCATCGGCATGGAGGAGGGCGTCTTCCCCAGCGAGATGAGCAAATACTCCGAGGCAGACCTCGAAGAGGAACGCCGCCTGGCCTATGTCGGCATCACCCGCGCCAAAAAGGATCTTTATATCTCCAACAGCGTGACTCGGATGCTCTATGGCCGCACCCAGCGCAACGAGCCCAGCCGCTTTTTGCGCGAGATCGAGCCGGAGTACATCGAGGAGACCCGCAGCCCGGCGCTGGAGCGCCGCTCTCAGCTGGGCGGCTGGGGCTCGGCTTACAGCGATACCGTGCCGGGCGGCGCATCGGGCTACTCCGGTGCCTCCGGCTGGGGCCGCAGCCGTTCCGGCGGTTTCGGTTCCGGTTCCGGCAGCCGCTCCGGCTACCTGAATGCCGAATACAACGGCGGCAGCCGGGGCTTCGGGGCCGACTACGCCGGGCGAGGCACGTCCGGGTCGGCCAGCGGGGACAGCCGCAGCCGTTCGGGCGGTTTTGGCTCCGGTTATGGCCGCGCCGCAGCCCCCAAGGCTCCGGCGAAACCGGTGCAGTTCACCGGGGCACCGACGGCAAAGCCTGCCGCCAGCACCCCGAAACACTACGAACCGGGGGATATCGTGGAGCATAAAGTGTTTGGCCGCGGCAAGGTGCTCAAGGTCAAGCCTGCCGCAGGCGACCAGATCGTAGAGATCAACTTTGAAAAGGTCGGCGTGAAGAAGACCATGGCGAACTTTGCGCCGCTGACAAAAATAACGGAGGAATGACAGATGATGACAGTCCGATTGATCGCGCATACGCCGGAGCCGGAAAAGGTGGTGGCTGCGGCGGCGAAGCTCTGCTATTCCGACGCCCACATCACCGACCTGCTGGACGGCCTGACCGAGGAGAAGACGGCAAGCTTCCTGACCATGCTCAGCGACCTTGGCCACGCCAGCCCCATAGAACATGCCAGCTTCACCTTTGGCATCGAGGGCGTCAGCCGCACCCTGCTGGCTCAGATCACCCGCCACCGCATCGCATCGTTCAGTGTGCAGAGCCAGCGCTATGTCCGGCTGGACGATTTCCGTTATGTCATCCCGCCGGAGATCGAGGCCATCCCCGAAGCGAAGGAAGCCTTTCTCGCCAGCATGAACGAGGACGCGGCGCGCTACCTTGACCTCGTGAAAAAGCTGGAGGAGGGCCACACCGCCCGCCTGATGGCGGAGGGAATGCCCGAAAAACAGGCCCGCGCCAAGGCTTCCAAGCAGGCCAATGAGGACGCCCGCTTCGTGCTGCCCAATGCCTGCGAGACCAAGATGGTCGTCACCATGAACGCCCGCAGCCTGCAGAACTTCTTCCATCTGCGGTGCTGCAGCCGCGCCCAGTGGGAGATCCGGGCGCTGGCCGAAGAGATGCTGCGGCTGGTCTACCCGGTGGCACCCCATCTCTTCCGCACGGCCGGCCCGGCGTGTGTTTCCGGCCCCTGCCCGGAGGGCAGGATGTGCTGCGGCAAGACCGCCGAGGTGCGGGCGCAGTACGCCGCTTTGAAGGGGGAACCCGTATGAGCCACGGAAAACTCATCGTGCTGGAAGGGCTGGACGGCAGCGGCAAGGCCACCCAGGCCAAGCGTCTGGCCGCAGCACTGGCCGCCGAGGGCAGGCTGGTGCGGGAGATCACCTTCCCGAATTATGCCAGCGATTCGAGCGCACTGGTCCGGATGTATCTGGCCGGACAGTTCGGCGCGAGACCCGACGACGTGAACGCATACGCAGCATCGAGCTTTTATGCGGTGGACCGCTATGCGGGCTACAAAGCCGACTGGGGGAGATTCTACGAAGAGGGCGGCATCCTCATCGCCGACCGGTACACCACCTCCAATGCGGTGCACCAATGCTCGAAGCTGCCGCCGGAAGAATGGGAGCAGTTTCTGCACTGGCTGTTCGATTACGAGTTCCATCTGCTGGGTCTGCCCGCACCGGACTGCGTGATCTATTTACAGGTGGACCCTGCCGTGAGCCAGAAGCTGATGACCCAGCGCTACCACGGCGACGAGAGCAAAAAGGACGTCCACGAAAAGGATGTGGAGTATCTGGCCCGCAGCCGCAAAGCGGCTGAGTTCTGCGCCGCTCACCTAGGCTGGCAGACCGTGCCCTGCACCTGCGGGGACGGGATGCGCAGCATTGAAGAGATCGGGCAGGAGGTCCGCCGGCGGGTGGACGCGGCCCTTGCGGAATAACGCACAATCGACCTGTGCCGGGCAGGCGCAGGGATACCCATGCGTAGGAGGTAGGTGTTTTTATGTACCGTTTGATGCAGCCGTCCGACCGGGCGGAGATCCTGGCGCTGTGGCAGCGCGAACATGGGGAGGACGAAACGTTCCTCGCCAACGCCATCGAGCGCTTTGCCGGGGAGCAGAATGTCTATGTAGCGGAGGAAAATGACCACATCGAGGCCGTGGCCATGGCGGTGCCGGTCTCGCTGCAGGGGCGGCCCGGCTGCTGCCTGTACGGCCTGACCGGGCAGGGCAGCCTGATCCTGGCGGGCCTGGTAGACCACCTGTGTGCCCAGCAGAAACTGAAAGGAGCCGGGTTCGTGGTCGTTGTGCCCAGCGGGAACGAGCAGGCGGCGCTATTGCAGGATAAGGGCTTCCAGTGGGCCTTCCCGCTGCGGTGTCTGCCCCGCGAGGTGGACCGCAACCTGTGGAGCCAGGCCGAGTTCGACACCGTCACGGCCAAAAAGCTCTGTGAGCTGCGGGCGAGATTCTGGCCCGACACCGTGCAGCTGCCGCCGGAACAGATGGCCGTGGTGCTGGGGGATCTGTACTCCCGCGGGGCCACCATCGTCTCGAACGACAACGGCTACGGAATATATTTCCGCAAGGAGGACACCCTTTATTTTGTGGAGATGATGGCCACCGGTGACCGCGCCGCAGAGATTCTGATGGAAGCGGCCCGCGAAAAAGAGGTCATTGTGGAAAAGGCCGTCATCACCGTGGGTGCCGCGCAGAACCTCTTCCTTGGCGAGGGCACTCGGCAGGATTATGGAATGATCCGCTTCGAGGGCGAAGCCTTTGATGTGAGCGAGAGCTATATGCGGCTGATGTTGGACTGAAAGGAACATGCAGATGGCAAGTAACCATACGAGACCCCGCAAAAAAGGCGGTGCGCTGAAGATCCTGCTCGTGCTGCTGGTGCTCATGTTGGCGGCAGCGGGCGGCACATTCCTGCTGGCAAAGCGCGAGATCGACGGCGGTACCCGGCAGGACGCCGTGACCGTGGAGATCGCGCAGGGCAGCGGTGTGAGCACCATTGCCCGGCAGCTGAAGGAAGCGGGCGTCATCCGGTTCCCGCAGTTGTTCCGCTGGTACGTTGGCCGCAAAGACGCGGCGGCGAAGCTCCAGTATGGCGAATTTTCGCTGGAACCTGGCAGCTCCTACGATGCGCTCATCGAGGCGCTTTCTGAATATGCCAAAGCGGAGAGCGTCCGCCTGACCTTCCCGGAGGGCACGACGGCTATCGCCATCGCACAGAAGATGGAACAGGCCGGGCTGTGCACCGCAAAGGAGTTTCTCGAAGAGGCCAACACCGGCAATTTCAGCGAATACACGTTCTGGCAGTATGTCCCCGATGACACGGATGCCCCAGACCGTTTCCTGAAGTGCGAGGGCTATCTCTTCCCGGATACCTACGAATTCCTCGCGGATGATACGGTGCACAACTACGTTGCAACGTTCTATTCGCATTTTGACCAGCAGTTCACCGACGCGATGTACAAGGAGCTGGATCAGCAGAGCCTGAGCCTTTCGGAGGTCATCACGCTGGCATCCTTCGTGCAGGAGGAGGCCGGCAACGACCAGGACAACAATGTGGCCCAGGTGTTCCGCAACCGTCTGGCAGAAGGCTCGCCCTACCCCAAGCTGCAGAGCAACACGTCCAGCTATGTCCAGAGCGATGCAGACAACAACTATCTCTGGAACTGGGTGGCCCCCTGGTACGGCGGCTGGGAGAAGATTCCCGAAAACATCCGCAATGCCTACGACACCTATACCTGCACTGGCCTGCCCGCCGGGCCGATCTCGAACCCCGGTCTGGCCGCCATCCGGGCTGCGCTGGCCCCCCAGCCTGATGCGGAGGTCCAGGACTGCTATTTCTTCGTGACCGACCTCAGCGGCCAGTATTACTACGCCCGCACCTATGCGGAGCATCAGACCAACTGCCAAAAGGCAGCGGATGTGAACCGTTCGCTTGCGGCAAAAAAATGAGAGCGAAGCCCTTGTGCTGACGGAAAACGCAATGGTTGACCGGTTGGTTAGGGGTTCTCCCTTTGGGAGAGGGTAAGCTCGTTTAGGAGAATGATTATGTTACAGATCCCGGAACTTCTGTCCCCTGCGGGCGATTTGGAGCGCCTGCGCTACGCCATCAACTATGGTGCAGATGCCGTCTATTGCAGCCTGCCCGAATTTGGGATGCGCTCAGCCCCGGCCAACTTCACGCCGGAACAGCTGACCGAGGGCGTCATCTACGCCCATGCCCGCGGCCGCAAGGTCTATCTGACCATGAACACCCTGCCCACCAACGAAGAGGCCGACCGTCTGCCGGACGCCATCCGGAGCGCGGCCGCAGCGGGCGTGGATGCCTTCATCGTGGCAGACCTGGGTGTGCTGGAAGCCTGCAAGCAGTTCGCGCCGGATATTGATGTCCACATGTCCACCCAGACCGGCATCACCAACTGGGCCGCTGCCCGTGCGGCCTACAACCTGGGAGCTAAACGGGTGGTGCTGGCCCGTGAGCTGACTTTGCAGGACATTGCCACCATCCGGGATAAGACCCCGCCGGAACTGGAGATCGAAGCCTTTGTCCACGGTGCCATGTGCATGAGCGTGTCGGGCCGGTGCCTGCTGTCCAACTACCTGACGGGCCGCGACTCCAACCGGGGCCAATGCGCCCAGCCCTGCCGCTGGAAATACTACCTGAGCGAGGAGACCCGCCCCGGCCAGCTGTATGAGATCGGCGAGAACGAAGACGGGAGCTATATCCTGAACGCCAACGATATGTGCACGGCACCGTTCCTGGACCTCATCTGCAAGGCGGGCGTGGACAGCCTGAAGATCGAGGGCCGCGCCAAGACGTTCTACTACGTCGCCAGCGTGACGGCCGCCTACCGCCGCGCACTGGACCAGTATCTGGCCGACCCGATGAACGACAACTTTGAGCTGCCGGACGAGGTGCTGGCCGAGCTGACCCGCACCAGCCACCGCCACTATTCGCCGGGCTTCTACTTTGGCCGCGAGCAGGCCAAGCAGGCCACCGACAGCGCCACCTACATCCGCGAGTGGGAGTTCGTGGGCACTGTGGACAGCTGGGAGAACGGCATCGCCAGCTGCCAGCAGCGGGGCAAGTGGAGCCTGGGCGACACGCTGGAAGTGCTCTGCCCGGACGGCCGCAGCATCCCGCTGCACCCGGAGTGGATTCGGAACGAGGCGGGGGAGAAAGTGGAGTCCACACCCCATGCGATGGAAAAATACACCATCCCCACCCCGGAACTGCCCCCCATGAGCCTGCTACGGCGCAAGGTCTGAGGTTTCCGTTCCATACAGAAAAAAATCCCGCCATTTGGCGGGATTTTTTTTCGTCAGAGCGTATCCAGAACGTTGCGCGCCTTCCGGATGGTCTCTTCGCTCGTCTGCCACAGCTCGAACTCGGAGAAGCCAGGCAGGCCCATGGGGACGCCTTCCCGGCGGAAGGTCATCCGGCTGTCCAGTACCTGCTTGCCGGAAAGGTGGAAGCTGTGCGCACCGGTCTGTTTGGCCAGCGCAGGGAGGTTGGCCGGGGAGACGCCTGCGCCCACCAAAATCTCGATGCGCCCGGCGGCGCAGTCCACAAGCTGCCGGAGCAGGGGTGCCCCGGCGGGGGCGCTGGCGGCCTGGCCGCTGGTCAGAATGGTGGAAAGCCCCAGAGCACAGGCCGTGTCCAGCGCCGCGAAGGGGTCGCGGCAGACGTCAAAGGCGCGGTGGAGGGTGAGCGCAACGGGGCGGCTCGCTTTGGCGGCGGCTTCGCGGGCGGCCTCGTAGATGGGGCGCAGAGCCTCTGCATCCAGCGCACCGTCCGGGGTCAGCACACCGGTGACGATGCCGTCTGCCCCGGCGGCGACGAGTGCGGCGGCAGATTCTTTCATCTGGGCCAGCTCCCAGCGGTCGTAGCAGAAATCACCGAAGCGGGGGCGGAGCAGGGCACGGACGGGCAGGCCGGTGGTCTCCTTGACCTGCCGCACCAGCGCAAGGCTGGGGGTGGTGCCGCCCACGATGAGGTCGGCGCAGAGCTCCAGCCGGTCGGCTCCGCCGCACTGGGCCGCAAGGGCACTGGCGGTGCTATCAACACAAACTTCTAACGTATAGGGCATGAAAAAACCTCCTTTGATACAGCTGCCGGAATGGTCCATCAACAAGACCCGTCAACAGAAACTGCTGACGGGTCTTGTTCAGGAACAACAGGTCACTTTACGGATTCGAGGAAGCGCACGAAGCCTGCACGGCCTGCTTCGTCCAGCTTGTAGACACCGGCATCGGTCAGGACCTCAGCGAAGACATGGCCGACCTCGTCCTGCAGGATGAGGTGGACCGTATCGGCGTTCAGCTCCGGGTGCCGGGCGAGGATCTCCTCGGCCCAGGCAGCGTGCTTTTGCAGGGCTTCGGGGTAGTCGGCCGTGGGCACATGCGCGGTCAGCAGGTCGGCCAGGTCGAACAGCTCCTGCTTCAGGCGGCTGGGCAGCACGGCCAGACCCATGACCTCGATGAGGCCGATGTTTTCCTTTTTGATGTGGTGGAGCTTGGCGTGGGGGTGGTAGACGCCCAGCGGGTGTTCCGGCGTGGTGATGTTGTTGCGGAGCACGAGGTCCAGCTGGAATCTGCCGTCCCGCATCCGGGCGATGGGGGTGATGGTGTTGTGCGGCTCACCGTCGGTCTCAGCGTAGACGAAGCAGGCTTCGTCGGTGTAGCCGCGCCATGCGGTCAGGATCTTGTCCGCCAGGTCCACCAGACGGCCATCGTCCTCGCAGGTCAGGCGGATGCAGCTCATGGGCCAGTGGACGATGCCGGCTTCGACATCCTCGTAGCCGGGGAAGGTCCAGCTCTTCTCGATGGGAGCCTTGGCCATGGCGAACTCGTAGTGGCCGCCCTGGAAGTGGTCGTGGCTCAGGATGGAGCCGCCCACGATGGGCAGGTCGGCGTTGCTGCCCACGAAGTAGTGCGGGAACAGCGCCACGAAATCCAGCAGCTTGCGGAAAGTAGCCCGCTCGATCTTCATGGGGGTGTGCTGGCTGTTGAACACGATGCAGTGCTCGTTGTAGTAGACGTAGGGGCTGTATTGCAGATTCCACGCGCTGTCGTTGATGGTCAGCGGGATGATGCGGTGATTCTCGCGGGCGGGGTGGTTCATCCGGCCCGCATAGCCCTCGTTCTCCACGCAGAGCTGGCATTTGGGGTAGGCGCTCTGGGGGGCCAGCTTGGCGGCGGCGATGGCCTTGGGGTCTTTTTCGGGCTTGGAGAGGTTGATGGTGATGTCCAGATCGCCGTAGGGCGTTTTGGTGACCCACTTCAGGTCCCGCTTGATGCGGTAGCGGCGGATGTAGTCGGTGTCCTGGCTGAACTTGTAGAACCAGTCGGTGGCAGCCTGGGGGCCTTCCTCTTCGTACCGCTCCTCAAAGTTGGCGCGGACGATGGAGGGGCGCGGGGTCAGGACGCCCATGAGTTTGGTGTCAAAGAGGTCGCGGGCGGTGGAGTTGTCCGCGCACACACCGCGCGATACAGCATCGTCCACCAGCGTTTTCAGGATGGATTCGAGATCTTTGTAGCAGACTTCGCCCTCCGGCTCGGTGAAGCTGTCCAGCTGCATGGTCATGAGCAGCTGGTTGCGGATGTAGATTGCATCGTCCGGCAGGATGAGGCCGGTGTCCAGACCATAGTTGACGAGCTGCTGAATGGCAGTGGAGATCACAGGACAGCGCCTCCTTCCGGGCGGATGGAGAGGATGTGGCAGCGGCCCTTGCCGAGGATGGCCTCCATCTCAGCCTTGAAGGAATCGAGCCGGGTCAGCGGCACAAAGGCCTGCACGGTGCCTGCGAAGCCGCCGCCGTGGACGCGGACTGCGCCCTCGCCATGCAGGAAGTGCTTGGCGGCAGCGATGGTCACGGCCACCTCCTGATGCTCCTTATACCCGGCGGGGATGACGTTCTGCAGGTACTCCCAGCTGCTCAGACCGGACTCGGTGACCAGCGCAAGGAAGGTCTCGAAGTCGTCCGCGCGGAGGGCGTCCACCTGCTTTGCGACCCGGTCGTTGTCGGCGTAGATGTGGAAAGCGCGCAGAACGGCGCGGTCGCCGCACTGTCTGCGGCACTCCGGCAGTTTGGAAAGGAAGGTCTCGAACGGTACATCGCGCAGAACTTCGCCGCCGCAGACCGCTGCCACGGCGCGGCAGTCGGCCGGGATGGCGGCATACTCGTCGGTCAGATCGGCGTGGTCTGCACCGGAATCCAGGATGCAGAGCGCGAGGCCGGCCTTGGAGAAATCGACCTGTACAGGCTCGACTACGGGGTGGGCCGGATCGGCAAAGTCGATGGTGATGATGTTGCCGACGCTGGAAGCCATCTGGTCCATCAGGCCGCAGGGCTTGCCGAAGTAGACGTTCTCTGCCCACTGGCCGATCTGGGCAATGGCGATGGGGGAGACCTTTTCGGTCATGAAGCAGTCGTTCAGGATGACGCCGATCAGCACCTCGAAGGCGGCAGAGGACGAGACGCCGCTGCCCTTGGGCACGTTGGAGGAAATGTAGACGTCCAGACCGGAGAGGCTGGCCCCACGCTCCTGGAAGGCCTTGCACTCGCCGCGCAGGATGGCGGCGCTGGTGTTTTCCTCTTCCTTGCGGGCCGTCAGGTCGGCCAGGTCGATGACGCACAGGTCATAGCCCTCGCTCTGGACGCGCAGCTGGTTCAGGCGGTTGGGGGCGGCGGCTGCGATCATATCAATGTTGACGCTGCCGGCCAGCACACGGCCGTGCTGGTGGTCGGTGTGGTTGCCGCCGATCTCGGTGCGGCCGGGGGCACTGTACAGCCCGGCCTCGGTGTGGGCACCAAACGTTTTTTCCAGCCCGTCCAGCACAGCAGCGTAGCGGGCTGCCTGCGCGGGGGTCTGTTCGGGGGCGCAGCAGTACAGCGAGGCCAGACGCTCGGTGTGGGCGCCGCCTGCCAGCTCCTGCTTCCAGACAGAAACGGATTTCATCATGGCGAGTTCCTCCTCTGAACAAATCGTGCAAACTTCGTCACAGCCCATGCGGCGGGCCGTGGGATTCTTTCGATACTCCTATAATAAAGAATCTGTGCCCAAAAGACCATGCGTTATTGTTGCATCTGAATGCAAAGTTGCCAGAAAATCCGGCACGAAATTTGTGCAGAAATTCCTGCAACAGAGCTGAAAAAATCCTCCAAACCGGAAAAGCATTGGCCACAACCCACAAAGAACGGTCGGCTGCGGGTCAATCAGGGCCAGAGTTCCGATATGGAGGATTGGATTTTGCCAGCGGGTCAGTGGAAGTCCGGGCCGGTGAGGCCGTCGAGATTCAGCATCCCTTCCAGTGCAGCCACATCGGCAGAGACGTCCAGCGCGTCGGACTGGAACAGCTTGTCCAGCTGGTTTTCGAAGGCCGTGATGAGCAGGTCCATCGAGTGCTCGATGCTCTGCCTGGCGTCGGTGATGTTCTCGCCCTGCACATCCTGCGCCGAGAGCTGGGCGTAGGTGTTCAGCAGTTTGAGGGCCGTGGGCAGGTAGTAATCCATGAACTTTTGCAGCTGGGCTTTTTTATCCGGGTCTTTCTTGGCCAGAGCAAAGATGCGGGCGCTGAGCTCTTCCAGCCGGGAGATCTTGGCCGTCATCACCGGGTCGGGGATGGCATCGTTGGCGCGGCGCAGCTGCTGCTGAAGGGAGGCGTACAGGTCTTCCGGTTCCGCTTCCGGCTCCGGCTGCGGGGCCTTGGGCGGCTGGGGTGCGGCTCCGCGCACGACAAGGGTGTCGGTGCGGTAGTCAATGTAGGCATCGGCACCGAAATAGCCGTGGTCGATGGCGTGTTCCACCGCAGCGCGGCCACGGACTGCGTCGATGCCGACCGCCGCGAACAACTCGCCCAGCGCGATGTTGTCCCGGTCGCCGACGATCTTGTCGAGCTTGCGGGCGCGGTCCATCCGCAGGCCGGTGAAGAGGGCTGCGCCGCCGCCGATGGTCTGGGCCAGCGCCGTCAGCAGCTCACCCCAGTCGATCTCATGGTCCCAGCAGAGCTCCTCCATGACATCGGCCAGGTCGCCGATGCCCACCAGCAGGAAGATGGCACCGAAGATGGTGCACAGGGTGGTGAGGGTCTTGTGCCACTGCTTGGCGCTCTTCTGCTCCGCAGTGGGGACATCCTGGTCGGAGACCGTCTCGCTGCGCTGGCCGGAGGCGGCGCTCTGTGCGGTGCGGGCGTCCTCTGCGTGGCTGTCGCGGGCGGGGTCGGCGTTGGTCTGCTCCTTTTTCTCGGCATCCCGGTCGATGGCGCGCAGGATGAAGAACAGGATGCCCAGCCACGGCGACATGGCGAACAGCACCAGCAGAAGGATGGTGGGGAGATGGGCAAGGAAATGGTTGCTGCGTTTTGGCTCCATGGGGCAAATTCCTCCTAAAATGAAAAGAACCGTGTTCCACCTTATTATAGCGGAACACGGCTCTTTTGTTAAGGGATAATTTATCTGGGAGTAAAAGCCTTATTTCATCAGGCTGCAAACAGCTTCGGCATACGCGGCGGGGTCATCCACAGGCAGGCCCTCGATGAGCTGTGCCTGTGCATAGAGCAGGTCGCTGTATTTCTTGAGCTTCTCGGTGTCACCGGCCTCCTGTGCGGCCTTGAGCACGGCGAAGACGGGGTGATGGATGTTCAGCTCCAGCACCTTGTCACTCTTGACGCCCTCGCTGCCGGGCTGCTTGGAGAGGACCTTCTCCATCTCGATGGAGAGCGGGCCGTCTGCGGAGAGGCAGACCGGGTGATCCTTCAGGCGGGTGGAGACCTTGACCTCCTTGACCTTGCCGTCCAGTGCATCCTTCATGGCATCGAACAGGGGCTTGTTCTCGGCGGTGGCATCCTCGGCGGCCTTCTTCTCGTCCTCGGTCTCAAGGCCCAGGTCGCCGCTGTTGACGTTCTTGAACTCAACGGTGCCATCCTTGCCCTCGGCATCCTTGCGGGGATAGGTGCGCAGGATCTGCAGGCAGAACTCATCCACATCCTCGGTCAGCAGCAGCACGTCGTAGCCCTTATCCAGCACCAGCTCAGCGGCAGGGAGCTTGGCCAGACGGTCGGTAGAGTCACCGGCTGCAAAGTAGATGAACTTCTGCTCAGCGGGCATCTTGTCCACATACTCCTGCAAAGTGACCATCTTCTGCTCCTTGGCGGACCAGAACAGCAGCAGGTCGCGCAGCAGCTCGCCGTGCATCCCGTAATCGGAGTAGGCGCCGAACTTGATCTGGCGGCCGAACTCCTTCCAGAAGGCCTCGTACTTCTCACGGTCGTTGGTCAGCATGGCGTGGAGCTCGTTTTTGATCTTCTTTTCCAGTGCGTTGTGGATCAGCTTGAGCTGGTTGTCCTTTTGCAGCATCTCACGGCTGATGTTCAGGCTCAGGTCCTGGCTGTCCACGATGCCCTTGACGAAGCTGAAGTAATCGGGCAGCAGGTCGCCGCACTTTTCCATGATGAGCACACCGGAAGCATAGAGTGCCAGACCCTTTTCGTAGTCCTTGGTGTAGAAGTCGTAGGGGCGGTGGCTGGGCACAAAGAGCAGGGCGTTGTAGTTCGCGGTGCCCTCGGTGCGGCTGACAATGACGCGGGCGGGGTCGGTATAGTCGTTGAACTTATCTTTGTAGAAGGCGGCGTACTCTTCGTCGGAGACTTCGCTCTTCTGCTTCTTCCAGATAGGCACCATGCTGTTCAGGGTCTCCAGCTCGGTGTAGGTCTCCCACTCCGGCTTGTAGTCATCGGGCTTGGGGTCCGGTTCGGGCTTCTGGCGGCTCTTCTCGCGCTCCATCTGGATGGGATAGCGCACATAGTCGCTGTACTTCTTGACGATGGCCGCGATGCCATATTCATCGAGGAAGTTCTCGTAGTTGTCGGTGTCGGTGCTGGGCTTGATGTGCAGGATGATGTCGGTGCCCACGGTGTCCTTTTCGGCCGGGTTCATCTCGTAGCCGTCCGCACCGCTGGATTCCCACTGCCAGGCCTGGTCTGCGCCGTAAGCTTTGGAGATGACAGTGACCTTGTCGGCCACCATGAAGGCCGAGTAGAAACCGACGCCGAACTGGCCGATGATGTCGATGTTCTCGTCCTTGTTCTCTTTCTTGAAGTCGAGCGAGCCGGAGTGGGCGATGGTGCCGAGGTTGGACTCCAGCTCTTCCTTGGTCATGCCGATGCCGTTATCGGAGACGGTCAGGGTGCGGCTGTCCTTGTCGCGGGTGAGCAGGATGCGGAAATCGCCTTTGTTCATGCCGACGGAGGTGTCGGTCAGGCTCTTATAATACAGTTTGTCGATGGCGTCCGAAGCGTTGGAGATCAGCTCACGCAGGAAGATCTCCTTGTTGGTGTAGATGGAGTTGATCATCATGTCCATCAGCTTTTTGCTTTCCGCCTGAAATTCTTTCTTCGCCATAATACAAAACCTCTTTTGTTCAGATTCGGTGCCAGAGAGCCGGAGTTTGGGATGACAGCTTAGCACTCATAACTTTCGAGTGCTAATATACACCGCTTCGCATCAAAAATCAAGGGGTTTCATAAAAAGTTCAGAAATGTTTGCGGTTCCCTTTGCATTCCGGCTCCAAACCCATTATAATAGTCCCGACAAAGTCGGAAAGGATGACTTCGATGCAGTTTGAAATGTGTGCGCTTCCCGGTGGAGGGAAGCTGGAACTTTATCTGCGCAGCCCGGACCCGGCCATGCCGAACGCGCTGCGCCGTCCGCTGGTGCTGGTGGTGCCCGGCGGTGGATACGAACACGTCAGTGCCCGCGAGGCCGACCCGGTGGCACTGCAGTTTGCAGCGGCAGGGTATCACACTGCTGTGCTGACCTACAGCGTGGGCGAGGGGGCACGGGATCACCAGCCGCTGCGCCAGCTCCGCACGGCCATCGGGCTGCTGCGGCAGAACGCAGAACGCTGGGGCATCCTGCCGGACCGGATCGCCGTCTGCGGCTTTTCGGCGGGCGGGCACCTGGCGCTGTCCGGTGCGGTGCTCGACTGCCCCGGCGAGGCGGCAGACCGCAGCCGGAAGCCGGATGCCGTGCTGCTGGCCTATCCGGTCATCACGGCGGGGGAGTATGCCCACCGGGGCAGTTTCGTGCAGCTTTCGGGCAGCGAAGACCGGGCGGAGCACCAGAGCTTCGGGCTGGAAGGGAAGATCACGCCGGATACGCCGCCGGTCTTCGTCTGGCACACGATGGAGGACGCCACCGTCCCGGTGGAAAACACCCTGCTCCTCCTTGCAGCGCTGCGGAAGAACCATGTCCCCTGTGAGGCGCATCTGTTCGAGAAGGGGGTCCACGGCACCAGCATCTCCACCGCAGAGGTGGATGCCGCCAGCGCCCACCGCGCCCATTGGGTGCAGCTGGCGGTGGAATGGCTGAACGACACCTTCGACTTCCATCTGGAATAAACTGGATTTGTACAGTTCTACAAAAAATTCATGAAAAAATAGTTGACCTGCAACAAATTTTAGCGTATACTGGTCAGCGAAAACAAACGCCGGGCACACCGCCCGGAAGGAAGAGGGAACATTTATGGCAATGCGGCCGGAAATTTCTGTCAAGAACCTGATGATGCAGGCATTCCTGACGGGCTGGGAGCTCTCCGACAAGAGCATCTCGCAGGATGAATATCTTCAGAGCGCCATTCAGGTGATCGAGGTGCTCCAGGTGGAGCCGGAGAGCCTTTATGCCGAGGAGGGCCTCGGTCTGCCGGACGGCGAAGAGGTGGACCATCTGGACGACCTGCTCCGGGCAGACGGCCAGTGGATCTATTACGGCGTTGAGGCAGAGAACTTCTTCCTCATCCAGTGGTATCCGGATGTGGAGTCTGCCAAGGCCAAGCTCGCGGAGCTGGACGCCATGGGCGACGGCAGCCGGCAGTATCTGGTGGACATGAGCCTGAAGCGCGAGAACCCCAGCAGCGCCGAGAACTTCGGCAATTCCAACCCCGTCCAGCTCCGCTCCTGATGTTGATTTTTAAGAGGAAAGGGACCCCAAGCGATGCAGCTTTCTCAGACTGAACGTGAGCAGCTTTACGCCATTCTGGAACAGTACGACCACCATCCCAAAGTGCAGGAGATGCGGGAGTTCATCCAGCATGGCGACGTGACCACCTATCAGCACTGCAAAAATGTGGTGCTGGTCAGCTTCTGGCTCAACCGCCGCTTCCATCTGGGTGCCGACGAGACCGCGCTGGCGGTGGGCGGCTTTCTGCACGATTTCTACCTGTACGACTGGCACAAGACGAGCAGCTTCCATGGCATCCGCCGCCTGTTTGAGATGCACGGCTTTTCGCACCCCGGCTCGGCCTGCGTAAATGCGGAGCACTACTTCCATATCACGAAGAAGGAGCAGGACATCATCCAGAGCCACATGTGGCCGCTGACCTTCCGGCATGTGCCCACCTGCCGCGAAGCCATCATCGTCTGCCTGGCCGATAAGTACTGCGCTGTGGTGGAGAGCATGTTCCGCCGCGCCAAAGTCGCCACCACCGTGGGTGCGGATGGGGCCGACGACACCGCGTGGTAAAATAGAAAACCCTCTCAGTCTCACTTCGTTCACCAGCTCCCCCGAAAGGGGGAGCTTTTCTTGTGCCGTAAAATACAGCACAAGACCTCGCCCATCGGGAGAGGTGGCATTGCGAAGCAATGACGGAGAGGGTCTTTCTTTTTCAGCGACTTATTCCGACCGCAGGGCCTTGACGGGGTCGGAACGGGAAGCGCCCTTGGCGGGGATGAAGCCGCCGAGGATGGTCAGCACGGTGGCCAGAACGATCAGCACAAGGGCTGCGTTCAGCGGCAGGCGGGCGACCACGTTGGTGCCGTTGGAGATCTTCTGAATGAGCATATTGCCGGGGATGAGCAGGATCTCGCTCAGCACGACGCCCATCACGCCGGAGCACAGACCGATGATGAAGGTCTCGGCGTTGAACACCTCGGAGATGTTCCGCTTGGACGCGCCGATGGCACGCAGGATGCCGATCTCCTTGCGGCGTTCAAGCACGCTGATATAGGTGATGACGCCGATCATGATGGACGAGACAACCAGCGAGATGGAGACGAAGGCGACCAGCATGTTGGAGATCATGTTGATGATCTCGGTCACGGAGGTCATCAGGGTGCCGACGACGTCGGTGTACTGGATGACCTTGTCGTCCGCGCCCTGGGACCGCATGTTGTCGTTATAGGCGTCGAGTTTGGCCACGACGGACGCCTTGTGATCAAAGTCCTGCGGATAGATCTTGATCTGGCTGGGGGCGTCGAGGTCGGCATAGCCCAGCGTCTGCAGGTTGCTGTCATAGGTGGCGGTGGAGGAGAGCATGGCCGACTTCATCAGGTCGGTCAGGTCGTCCTCGCTCATGTTGAACTGGATGGCCTTCTGGAAGGCTGTGGCGTCGATCTTCAGCGCACTCTCCATCTGGCTGCCCAGCTGGGAGAAGCTCTGCTGCATCTGACTCTGGATGTTCTGGCTCATCTGGGTCATCAGCTTGGTCATGGCCGTCTGCATTGCGCTGCCCAGCTGGGTTTGCAGCGTCTCGGAGATCTGCGACGAGTAGCTTTCCATGAGGGTGGACATCGCCGTCTGCATGGCCTCCGAGAACTGGGCCTGCAAGGCGTCCTGGTCGAACAGTTCGCCCATGGCGTCGTTCATCAGGGTCTTGAAGGCATCGCTCTTGAGGTACTGGGAGAAGCTGATCTTGTTCAGGTTCAGGATGCCGTTCCCGATGACATAGTCCTTGTAGCCGACCAGAACCTTTTGGGCCAGCTCCTGCATCTTGTCTTCGGAGACGGAAAGGTCCATGTTGGCAAAGAGGTCGGTCAGGGTGCTCATATCCAGATCAGGCGTTTCGGTCAGATCCAGATCCAGCTGGAAATCGTCGGGGTCGAGCAGCGAGCCGAGATCGACCGAACCGTTGTCCAAATCGAATGCACCGCTGAGGTCGAAATTCAGCTTGCTGGTGTCGAACTGGAAGGCGCTCTTGAGCATGTCGGTGTCGATGCGGAACAGGCTGCTCATATCAAAGGCGGAAGCGTCTTCGGTGCCGAAGGGTTCGCCGTTCATCACATTGATGGAAGGGGAGGCCAGCTGGTCTTGGACCATCTGGGAGTCGGCTGCGGCGGCGATGACGTGCTGGGTGAGGGCGGCCGGATAGGCGATGCCGGAGGACAGCATGGAAGCAGAGGCATCCTCTTTGGGCTGCACGACGCCCACCACGGTCAGGGTCTCGCTGGATGCGACAAGGCTCTTCATGAAGTCCTTGTCGTCGGACTTGTCCACCCAGGCGTTGTGGTCGTCGTCGCGCAGATAGCGGTCGGCCGCGTTGACCAGTTTGAACTGGATGCCGATGAAATCGCTGTACCGATAGGTCTTGAAGTCGGTGGGGACATCGACGTTCTGGTTCTGGGCGAACTGCTGGATCATCTTGTCCAGCTCGGCGCTGTCCCGCAGGCCGAGGGCGTACAGCGCATAGTCGGTGATGGTGCCGTCGGCACCCAGCACGGCAACGCATTCGTTGTACTTCTCCGGCCAGCGGCCCGCCTTGACCTCGTACTGGGAGTTGTAGAGTTCATCGCTTTCGGGCAGCTGATAGAACACGCTGGTGTTCATCATGGAGGACATCATGCTGTTGGTGGAGCTTGTGGAGCTGATGCCCAGGCTGGAGAGGGAGGAATCCGGGTTCACCTGACGGATGGAGCCATCGGCGTCTTCCCGGTAGATCTGGGGCTGCACATTGTAAGAATACTCGATGGAGGTGGCATCCTCGGCAATGGTGCAGTCGTCGCTTTCGAGATAGGTCTTGAGGGACTTCAGGTCGTTGGAGGTGATGCCCGCCACCATCTGGGTGATGAGCTGCCGCACCGGGACCATCCCTTCCTCGGCGGTCGTGCCGGAAGCGGACGTCGGCGAGCCGGAGGTGAGCATCGAGGTCAGGTCCATGCCGCTGCTGAGAATTTGCAGCGGATATTCGGACAGGGTGGAGCGTTCGGTGTCGTCGATATACTGGTTGACGCCTGCCGACAGGGAGATGATGAGCGCAATGCCGATGATGCCGATGGAACCGGCAAAGGCCGTGAGCAGGGTGCGGGCCTTTTTGGTCAGCAGATTGTTGAAGCTCAGGCTCAGCGAGGTGAGGGGAGACATGGACGAGCGGCCCATGCTCTTGTGTACCGGCGGGGCAAGCTGGGCGGTGTCCGGCTCGAAGGGGTTGGTGTCAGAGCGGATGACGCCGTCCTTCAGCTGGACGATGCGGGTGGCGTACTGGTGGGCCAGCTCCGGGTTGTGGGTGACCATGACGACGAGGCGGTCTTTGGCCACTTCCTTCAGCAGCTCCATGACCTGGATGCTGGTCTCGCTGTCCAGTGCGCCGGTGGGCTCGTCGGCCAGCAGGATGTCCGGGTCGTTGACGAGGGCGCGGGCGATGGCCACCCGCTGCATTTGGCCACCGGACATCTCGGTGGGGTGCTTGTGCAGCTGGTTGCCCAGCCCCACTTTCTGCAGCGCCTCGGTGGCCCGGCGGCGGCGCTCGGCACCCGATACGCCGGAGATGGTCAGTGCCAGCTCCACGTTGGCCAGCACGGTCTGGTGGGGAATGAGGTTGTAGCTCTGGAACACGAAGCCGATGGTGTGGTTGCGGTAGGAGTCCCAGTCGCGGTCGGTGTACTTTTTGGTGGAGATGCCGTTGATGATGAGGTCGCCGCTGTCGTACCGGTCCAGACCGCCGATGATGTTCAGCAGGGTGGTCTTGCCGGAGCCGCTGGGGCCAAGGATGGCGACGAACTCGCAGTCGCGGAGGTTCAGGCTGACCTTGTCAAGGGCTGTCTGGACCAGGTCGCCGGTCTTGTACTGCTTGTGGATCTTTTTGAGTTGAAGCATGGATTCTGCCTTTCTGCAAACACGGCTGAGGGGAGTGCCAAAGCCGCCGGAACAAAAATATCACTTTATTTTATCAGAAAAATGTGAACAAATCGTGGCATCCCGTCGGCTCCCGACAGGGGAAGTTCTGGAAGATAAGAGAAAATTACGGTCCCTTGCTTTTGGGCGGAAAAGGTGGTATCCTTGACAAAGAAAAGCAGTTTCCATCGGCTTTTCTCTGGCGAAAAACGCGAGGTGAACCGGGCAGAGCAAACACCAAAACGACACATTTTGACGCTTTTAGGGGATTGCATCTCTCTGTGCTGCTCTATAAAATAGGAATGAAAAGCCATAGACCGGAAGATTATGGCAACCATAGCAGCAAGGAGGAGTCTTTTATGGAACGAACGTATACCCCGCTGATCCGGCAGTTCTCGTCGATCAAGGGCTATCAGGCCGCGTATACGCTGGTCTACGCGCTGGATGCGTCAGAAGGCGGCTGCCACCTGACGCTGGACCGGAAGGGCGAGCGGGAACAGCAGGTCAGCGAGTTTGTTCCGCTGCATCCGGAGGCAGGCTACCGGCTGCTGCAATATCTGTGTGAAAATGCCGTGCAGCCAGAGATCTGGGGCGATGTGATCGCAGACTGGCTCCCGGTGCTGGAAGCAGAGCAGAACGGAGGTGCCGCAGGTGCCCGGTGAGCGGGATGCGGAGAACCTGCGCGTCGCTCTGATGAGCTACGACGACCGGGAACTCCGCATCCGGAAGTTTTATCTGGAAGAGCAGAGCACCATCATCCGATGCACCTGCTTCCAGAGCGGGGAGCCGGTCCTGCAGGCGCTGCGGCAGGAGCGGTGCTTTGATGTGCTGGTGCTGAGCAGCCAGCTGGAGGATATGGACAGCCTGACCTTCCTCGAAAAGCTCAACCGCCTGCCCAGCCACCCGCCGCTCCTGTTGCAGGGCGATGGCTGGACCGACGACATCACCGCCGCCCACCTGCAGCCGGGCAGCCGCTTTTACGGCGTCGGGCACGACCATCTGCGGGATCTTCTGCGGGGGCTGCTGGGCGTCCCCGGCCGGAACTCGATGCAGATCGAGCGGTTCTGCACCCACCTGTACGAGCTGTGGAAGCTTCCGCAGCCGGACACCAATTGCGAATACCTCACGCTGGCGGTACAGATCGCCTGTTCAGCCGATGGAAAACTGGCGCTTCGCAAAGAAATTTTGCAGGGCGTCGCGGAACAATATCACATCACGGTGGCCGCTGTGGACAGCGGCCTGCGCCGTCTGGTCGAAGGGCTGGAGACACGGCACTCGGTGGAATGGGAGCACTTCAAGGCGGAAAACGGCCTGACCGGGCTCAAAGTCACCACCGGCAGGCTGGTCTACTCGCTGCAGCAGACCGTGCTGCGGCGCGGCATCATCGTGCGGGAACAGCGGTAAGGAGGAACGGTGGATATGTGCAGGCAGGACGAAGCGGGATTTCCGCAAAAACAGTTGGAAACAGCGTTTCTGCACTCACTGCGCCTGCTGGAACAGAACCGGGAATATTTACAGATGCACTTACAGCCGCTGAAGGATGCCCGCACGGCCCAGGCGCTGGAGGACATGGAGCAGGAAGCAGCCCGGCTGGAACGGACGTTCCGGGAGTTGATGGAGCTTTCGGCTCCGGAGGAACCGGTGCAGAAACGGCCGGTGGACCTGTGCCGCCTGCTGGCGCAGCTGGAAGGGCTGCGCGGCGAGATCGACGCCCAGAGCAGCACGAAGCTCACCGTAGACTGCGGCGGGCTGGAGCAGTGCCTTGTCTGGGGCGACCGGGAAATGGCCGAACAGATCTGCTTCCACCTGCTTTCGAACGCCCTGCGTGCCGCCACACCCGGCGGGAACATCCAGGTGTGTCTGCGGCAGACCGGGCAGGACATCCGCCTGACCATCGAGGACGATGGCTGCGGCCTGCCGGAAGGGGAGGGCTGGCTCGAAAACCGCCGCCGCTTTCTGGGCGGTGCGCAGGCGGGGCTGCTGCTCTGCCGCCGGTATTGCCGCCAGCTGGGCTGGGAGCTTGCCCTGCTGCCCCGCACACCGCAGGGTGTCCGGGCAGAGCTGACATTGCCGCTGCCCACCCGGCCGTTCCCCATCGAAACGACGGTCGAGTTCCGCTCGCAGCCGTCCCACCCGGACGAACACAGCACCACCGCGCTGCAGCATCAGCTCCGCCGCGAGCTGTATCTGCTCACCCGCAGGCACTCAGGAAATTGACCGCAGATTCCGAAGCCGTCCTGGGGCGGCTGCTGGACAAGGCGGTAGAAGAATATCTTGCAATGTGATCATGAACGCGCTGCGCATCGGGTGGGATGGACTGCCCACCGATGCGCAGCGCGTTTTGTCTGCCAAAATCCACTCTCAGTAAAGAATCTTAGCTGTTTTATGGAAAAATACGGCCGAACGTTCCGTGAAATTAACAAAATGTTTAACTTTATGAGCGGAAAATACTATTTTTTGCGTGTAAAATAGAGAACACCAATTGATTGTTTTCGCGGTTTTGAGTATAATACAACTGTATGCGAGTCCTGCAGATGATTCGCTAACGAACTACTTTTCGGGCAGAGCATGGCAGAGCGGCCCTGCCCGAAAACTGGCAGGAAGTTCCTTCAGGAGGAAAGAAAAACGTGAGAGTAGGTCTTGACATCGGCAGTACCACCATCAAGTGCGTGGTGCTGGATGAACACGATTCGATTGTATATTCGACATATGAACGTCATTACAGCCATATCCTGGAAAAGGCGCAGGAGCTGCTGCGCCGGATCGACGCCGAGCAGCTGCACGGTCAGAAGGCGCTGCTGAGCATTTCCGGCTCGGCGGGCATGGGCCTGGCAGACAGCTGCGGTGTGCCCTTCGTGCAGGAGGTGTTCTCCACCCGCGTGGCGGTCAAGCGGTTCGTTCCCGCAACGGACTGCGTCATCGAGCTGGGCGGTGAGGACGCGAAGATCCTGTTCCTGACCAACGGCACCGAAGTCCGCATGAACGGCAGCTGCGCCGGCGGTACCGGTGCGTTCATCGACCAGATGGCCACCCTGCTGAAGATGAGCGCTGACGAGATGAACAAAGCCGCCGAAAAGGCTGAGCGCACCTACACCATCGCTTCCCGCTGCGGCGTGTTCGCCAAGAGCGATGTGCAGCCCCTCATCAATCAGGGTGCCCGCACCGAGGACATCGCCGCCAGCATCTACAAGGCGGTCGTCAACCAGACCATTGCCGGTCTGGCACAGGGCCGCCCCATCCAGGGCAACATCCTCTACCTCGGCGGCCCGCTGACCTTCAGCACCGTGCTGCGCAAGAGTTTCGACGAGGCGCTGGGCGTTACCGGCACCTGCCCGGAGAACAGCCTGCTGTATGTGGCACTGGGTGCGGCGCTCTATGCAGACAAAGAGTTCAACCTCTCCGAGGTGGCCGGGGCGCTGGATGAGTACGCCGCTACGGTGACCTACGCCAGCGAGCCTCCGCTCTTCGCCAACAAGGAGGAGTACGAGGCCTTCCATGCCCGCCACATGTCCCACAGTGTGCCGCATGTGCCCTTCAGCGCACAGTGCGGCCCCGTGCACATCGGCATCGACTCCGGTTCTACCACCGTCAAGCTGGTGGTCGTGGACGAAAAGAGCCAGATCCTGTACACTAACTATCAGCCGAACCTCGGCAACCCGCTGCCCCTCATCAAGGAGCAGCTCGTCAAGATCTATCAGGAGCACCCCGGCCTGCACGTGGCCAGCGTGACCACCACCGGCTACGGCGAAGAGCTGGTCAAGAATGCCTTCCGCTGCGATTACGGTCTGGTGGAGACGGTGGCGCACTTCACCGCCGCCAAATACTTCATGCCCGATGTGGACTTCATTATCGACATCGGCGGCCAGGATATGAAGTGCTTCAAGATCGAGGATGGTGCCATCAGCAACATCTTCCTGAACGAAGCCTGTTCCTCCGGCTGCGGCAGCTTTTTGCAGACCTTCGCGCAGGCGCTGGGCTATGATGTCAAGGAGTTCGCCGCGCTGGGCCTGTTTGCCGACCGCCCGGTGGACCTGGGCAGCCGCTGCACCGTTTTTATGAACAGCTCGGTGAAGCAGGCCCAGAAGGACGGAGCATCCATCCAGAACATTTCGGCCGGTCTGTCCATCAGCGTCGTCAAGAATGCGCTGTACAAGGTCATCCGCGCATCCAGCCCCGAAGAGCTGGGCCGCAAGATCGTCGTGCAGGGCGGTACCTTCTACAACGAGGCCGTGCTCCGCGCCTTCGAGAAGGAGATGGGCGTCGAGGTCATCCGCCCCGACATCGCGGGCCTGATGGGCGCTTACGGTGCGGCGCTGTTCGGCCTGCGCCAGAGCGCCAGGAACCACAGAGAGACTTCCTCCGTGATGACGCTGGAGGAGCTGAAGAGCTTCGACCAGAAGGTCGTCAGCGTCAAGTGCGGCGGCTGCGGCAACCACTGCCAGCTCACCGTGAACACCTTCGCCGATGGCCGCAAGTTCATCTCCGGCAACCGCTGCGATAAGCCCGTGACCGGCAAGAGCGAGGACAACAGCCTGAACCTCTATGCCTACAAGCAGCAGCTTCTGGCAGGCTACAAGCCGGTGCCCGGCAAGCGCGGCTCCATCGGCATCCCGCTCTGCCTGAACATGTACGAGATGCTGCCGTTCTGGCACACCTTCTGGACTAGGCTCGGCTTTGCCGTTCACACCAGCCCGGTGTCCAGCCGCGGGCTGTATCTGGCCGGTCAGGCCACCATCCCCAGCGATACGGCCTGCTTCCCGGCCAAGCTCAGCCACGGCCACATCAAGGCCCTGAGCCAGATGCAGCTGGACGCCATCTTCTACCCCTGCCTGACCTACAACTTCGACGAGGGGCTGGGCGATAACCACTACAACTGCCCGGTGGTCGCGTACTATCCGGAAGTTCTGGCCGGCAACTGCCCGGAGCTGGAAGGCAAGAAGTTCATCTACGATTACGTGGGCATCCACCGCCCGAAGGACTTCGTCCGCAAGATGGCCAAAGAGGTCCTCCCGCGCTACTTTGGCGGCATCTCCGAGAAAGAAGTGCAGGCCGCAGCAGACGCCGCCTATGCCGAGCACGAGGCCCACATGGCCCAGATCCGGGTCAAGGGCAGCGAGATCATCGACGAGGCCCGCCGACAGGGCAGGCGCATCATTGTGCTGGCCGGTCGCCCCTACCATGTGGACCCGGAGGTCAACCACGGCATCGACCACCTCATCACCCGCCACGGCGCTGCCGTCATCACCGAGGACAGCATTTCGGACCGGGTGGAAAAGTTCCCCACCAGCGTCCTGAACCAGTGGACCTATCACAGCCGTCTGTATGCAGCGGCCAAGTACTGTACCACCCAGAAAGATATGGATCTGGTGCAGCTCGTCTCCTTCGGCTGCGGCGTCGATGCCATCACCACCGACGAGACCCGCGAGATCCTGCAGGAGGGCGGCAAGCTCTACACCCAGCTGAAGATCGACGAGATCACCAACCTGGGCGCGGTGAACATCCGCCTGCGCAGCTTGTTCGCGGCGCTGGATGAGCGGGACGAGGACCGGAAATAAAACCCTGACCTCTCAGGCGCGGCATAGATACAGGACAGCGCCGAGTTCTCTAAGGCAACGTTACAATGATACATAGGAGGAACCTATGGAATACAACTATCCCAAATTCACCCCGGAGATGAAGAAGACCCACACCATCCTCATCCCCAACATGGCCATCACCCAGTTCCGGCTGCTGGAATACGCGCTGCGGTTCGATGGTTACAAGTGCGAGATCCTCGGCAACTGCGGCAGCGCCGTGGCCCAGCTGGGTCTGAAATACGTCCACAACGACACCTGCTATCCGGCGCTGCTGGTCATCGGCCAGTTTCTGGACGCCCTGAACAGCGGCAAGTATGATTTGGAACATACCGCCCTGCTCATCACCCAGACCGGCGGCGGCTGCCGTGCGTCCAATTACATCCACCTGCTCCGCAAGGCGCTGGTCAAGGCGGGCTACCCGCAGATCCCGGTTGCCAGCCTGAACTTCTCCGGTCTGGAGAAGGACAGCGGCTTCCAGATGACTCTGCCGCTGGCGCGCCGGGCCATCGCCTGCATCTTCTACGGCGACCTGCTCTGTGCCCTGCGCAATCAGGTGGCCCCCTACGAGAATGTGAAGGGGAGCGCCGACAGGATGGTGGACCTCTGGGTCGAGCGGCTGGGCCGCGTCCTGCTGGCGGGCAAGGGCTATACCTCCAAAGAGATGAAGCATACCTTCCCGCTCATCGCAAAAGAGTTTGCCACCATCCCCGTTACCCGTGTGCCGAAGGTCAAGGTCGGCGTCGTCGGTGAGATCTACGTCAAATACAGCCCGCTGGGCAACAATGACCTGCAAAAGTTCCTGGAAAGCCAGGATTGCGAGGTCAACTTCCCCGGCCTGATGGGCTTTGTGCAGTACTGCATCTTCAACATGGGCGAGGACCATGTCCTCTACGGCGGCAAGCTGGCCGTCAAGGTCGGCACCGACCAGCTGCTCAACTGGCTGGACAGCGTCGAGCGCGCCATGCTCAAGGCGACCGCCGATGCCGGGTTCTATGCGCCCGGCCCCTTCAAGGAACTGGTGGAAAAGCCCCACGGCATCATTTCGCTGGGTGCCAAGATGGGCGAGGGCTGGCTGCTGACCGCCGAGATGATCGAACTGGTGCAGGGTGGCTACGGCAACATCGTCTGTGCCCAGCCGTTCGGCTGCCTGCCCAACCACATCGTAGGCAAGGGCATGGTGAACAAGATCCGTGCGCTGTATCCCGCTGCCAACATCACCCCCATCGACTACGACCCCAGTGCCACCAAGGTCAATCAGGAAAACCGCATCAAGCTGATGCTGGCCGTTGCCAAGGAGCGCCTGAACGCCCCCGCTGCCCCGGCCCGGCCCCTGAACGCCGAGGAGATCGCGGGCGGTGCGCCGCGCGTCGAGACCACGGTGTGACCCGGCAAACGAACAGACAAAAAAGGCCCCGTGCAGACCAATGTGTCCGCACGGGGCCTTGCTTATGCGCCGGGAAACAGAAGAGAAATCACTTCTTCAGGTAGATGTGGTGGGGCAGACCTGCAATGTACAGCGGGGTCAGCTCGGCCTGGATGAGGGGACGGGCATAATCCAGGAACTCCTCGGTCATCTGGGTGTGGTTGGCGTTCATCCAGCTCAGCGGCACCTTCTTTTCGAGGTTTGCGACCTCGCTGATGGGGTGCAGCTCGGTGGTGCACTGATAGGGGTTGTTGGAGATGCGCTTCAGAGCGACCATCTGGCCGGTAACGCCCTCAAAGGCAGCCTTGGCGGCAGCACCGCCGACCTGATAGGCTTCGGTGATGTCGGTGCGGCTGGTCAGATGGCCGGCGCAGCGCTGCAGGGTAGAAAGCTCGATGCTGCGGGTCTTGGTGTCCAGATTCCGGGCCACGACGTTTGCCAGATAGCGGGCGGTGCCGGTCAGGGCCTTGTGGCCGAAGGCATCGACTGCATGCACATCGTCGGACAGCTCGCAGACATAGCGGCCATCTTCCAGCTTGACGCCTTCGGAGACGGCGATGACGATGCTGGGCTTCTTCTCCTGCATGGTACGAACCTTCTCCACGAAGTGGTCCACATGGAAGGGCACTTCGGGCAGGCAGATCATGTCTACGCCCTCGCAGTCATCGCTCTTGGCCAGGGCAGCGGCGGCGGTCAGCCAGCCGGCGTTGCGGCCCATGATCTCGACAACGGTGACGTACTTGGTACCGTAGACGGTGGCATCCCGGATGATCTCTTTCATCACAACGCCGATGTACTTGGCAGCGGAGCCGTAGCCGGGGGTGTGGTCGGTGACCATCAGGTCGTTGTCGATGGTCTTGGGCACACCCATGAAGCGGATGCTGCTCTGCACACGGTTGCCGTAGTCGGCCAGCTTGCCGATGGTGTCCATGGAGTCGTTGCCGCCAATGTAGAAGAAGTAGCCGATGTCCAGCTTCTCCAGAATGGCGAACAGCTTCTTGTAGACCGCCTCGTCGTCGTGCCAGTCGGGCAGCTTGTAACGGCAGCTGCCCAGGAAGCTGGACGGCGTGCGCTTGAGCAGCTCGATGTCGAGGTCGTCGGTCAGGTACTGAGACAGGTCTACAACGTTTTCCTCCAACAGACCGGCGACACCGTTGCACATGCCGTAAACGACCTGTGCACCGCGGTTCTTGCAGCTCTCAAAAACACCTGCCAGACTTGCATTGATGACAGAGGTGGGGCCGCCAGACTGGCCAACGATTGCATTTTTACCCATGATGATTTCTCCTTTTCTTCTGTTTCGGCTTTATATTATCGTGCAGGAGCACGAAAACAGACTGCGGGAAAGAGGATGCGGGGGGGAAAAACTTACAGGCGGATATGACGCGGGGTGCCGTTGACGTAAACAGGCGTCACCTCGTCCAGAATCAGCGGGCGGGCATATTCTTCAAATGCCGCCGTGACCTGCATCCCGTCCGGGGTGATCCAATCCAGCGGGACCTTCTTCTCAAGGTTCGCCACTTTCTGGACATCCACGGCCTCGGTGATGCACTGATAGGGGTAGTTGGAGATGCGCTTGAGCGAGATCATCTTGCCGGTCTCGCCCGCAAAGGCAGCCGCAGCGGCCGCACCGCCCACGGCGTAGGCCTCGTTCACATCGGTGCGGCTGGCCAGATGGCTGGCGCAGCGCTGCAGAGTCGAGAACTCGATGGCGCGGCTCTTGCAGTTCAGCCGGTCGTGGATGAGGTCGGACAGATAGCGGCTGGTGCCGCTGAGAATGGCCTTGTGGCCAAAGGCGTCCAGCTGCCCGGCGGTGGAGACCAGATCGCACAGATAGGTGCCGTCGGCGGTCTTCACGCCCTCGCTGGCTGCGATGATGACATTGGGCTTGCTCTTTTGCAGCTCGTCCACCCTGGCCAGAAAGCGGTCCGCATCAAAGGGGACTTCCGGCAGCAGGATGAGGTCCGGGCCTTCGCAGTCATCGCCGCCGGCCAGGCAGGCCGCACCGGCCAGCCAGCCCGCGTGGCGGCCCATGATCTCGGCCACGGTCACGCTGCGGATGTTGTAGACGGAAGAGTCCCGGATGACTTCCTTCAGGATGGTGGCAATGTACTTGGCTGCCGAGCCGTAGCCGGGGGTGTGGTCGGTCAGGCACAGGTCGTTGTCGATGGTCTTGGGCACACCGATGAACCGCACCGGGCTGCCCACCTGCGCGCCATAGCGGCTGAGCTTGGCGATGGTGTCCATCGAGTCGTTGCCACCGATGTAGAACAGCGCACAGATGTCGTACTTGTCAAACAGGGTGAAGAGTTTGACGAACGGGGTGGCGTCCACATCCGGGTCGGGCAGCTTGTAGCGGCAGCTGCCCAGATAGCTGGACGGGGTGCGCTTGAGCAGCTCGATGCTCATGCGGTCGTTCAGCAGAACGTTCAGCTCCAGCATCTCTTCCTTGAGCAGGCCTTCGATGCCGTACTGCATCCCGTAGACCTTCTCAGCTCCGAGACTGATCGCGGCTTTGTAGACGCCTGCCAGACTGGAATTGATGACGGCTGTGGGGCCGCCGCTCTGGCCAATGATGACGTTTTTCGCCATGAGAACCTCCTTCTTATCCAAAAAAAACTGTTACGTCCCGCAAAACGGACGGCTGCGTTCGGAAACTGTTTCGGGTGCCCTGCACTGCTCCCGGAACAAGCGCAGCCATTCGCCGCAAGTCGTACAAAAAGAATGCAGGATGTGCAAGCACTTCAATGAAAACGGCACAATTCCTGCTACTCTTCTATTGTAAACCATTTGCCTGTTGTATGCAAGACCTGATTGGTTGCACAGGCAAAAAAATTATGATACAATAATGGTCATATGGCACAAAAAACGGTGCGATCCCGGAATGTGATGCAATTTTTGAGGGATACTACCCGTAAATATAAAAAAGGCAAGGGGAACGACGATGGGAATTTCACACGAATATCATTCGGCGCATGGCCGCGCCAGGCGCAGCCGTGCAGGGACCGGGCTGCGGCTGGCAGGGGTCATTGCAGCCATTCTGCTGCTCTCGCTGGCCGTGACGGCCATTCTGGAAAACGGTTCGAAGGAGAGCGAGCAGCCGCAGACTGCGACTTCCAGCGGCATGGCCGAGAACATTCTGGCTCCGCTGCCCATGCAGGGCGCAGCGGCCGACAGCACAGCGGGGGAGAGCGGGGAGACCGCCGCGGACTCCGGCAGCGCGGGCAGCACGGCGGACTCCGGAGCCGCGGCCGTGACGCTGGAAACCTTCGGCCCGGCCCGGCAGACGGCGGGCGGCTACACGGTCAAGGCGCACGACAGCAGCACCATCCGCCAGCCCAGCTGCGGGCAGGTAGACCTGAGCTATTTTGCGGATGCAGCCTTCCTCGGTGACAGCCTGACCGTGGGCTTTTCTGATTACAATATCAACCTGGGCGGTGCGCTCATCTGCGGCTACACCGGCGTCGGCCCGGACGCCATCGTGAACCGCAGCGCCGTCAAGAGCTCCACCCGCGGCGAGGAGGTCGCACTGGATGTGCTGGCCGCTGCCCACCCGAAAAAGCTCTATCTTCTGCTGGGCACCAACACCCTGACCACGCTGGGCGCGGCAGACCGCTTCCTGGCCTACTACGGCCAGATGCTGGACCTGCTGCGGCAGACGCTGGGCAATGACTGCGTCATCTACGTCCAGTCCATCCCGCCGGTGCGCCCGGCCGCTGCGGCGGAAAAGCCCGGCCTTGCGTCGGACGTCATCCGCTCGGTCAATGAGCAGCTGGCCCTGCTGGCAGCGGACAAGGGCTGCGTTTACCTCGACCTGTGGGAGACCTTCGCCGACGGCGAGGGCAACCTGAAAGAGGTGCTGGCCGCTCCGGACGGCATCCATTTCTCGGCGGGCAACGGCTACGGTGCCTGGGTCACCTATCTGCGCAACCACGCAAAGTATTCGGCTGCCAATGCCTGGACACCGGGCAGCGCCTACGCGGCAAATTAAGCACAAAAAGGAACGGCACACCGTCTGGTATGCCGTTCCTTTTTTGTGCCTGCTTATTCAGCCCAGAACACCCGGCCGTCCCGGCGGGGTGCGGGCTGCGGGGCTTCGCCGTCGATGGTACCGACGACACAGTGGCCGATGCCTTCCCACTCGCCCTCGACGCCGAGGTCTTTGAGCAGCTGCTTGTACTCCGGGCGCTCGAACTCCTCCTTGGCGCGGTGGATCCAGATACTGCCCAGGCCCAGCGCGTGTGCGGCCAGCATCAGGTTGCCCATGACGAGGCTGCCGTCGTAGATGCCGGTGGGGCAGCTCTTGTCTGCCAGCACGATGAGGACCGCCGGGGCACCATAGAAGGGGTCTTTGCCTTCCGGGAAGCCGCCGATCTCGCGGTTCAGGGCGGAGAGCCTGTCGCGCAGCTCCCTGTTGGTCACGGCCAGGATGATCGCACCCTGTCGGCCTCTGCCGTTGGCGGCGTAAAGACCGGCCTCGATGATCTGCTGAAGCTCCTCCTTGCGGGGCATGTCGGGCTTGAACTGCCGGATGCTCCGGCGGGTCTCCATGGCTTGAATGATGTCGTTCATAACAAAACCTCCCTGTTTGTGTCTTTCACGCGGCACAGCGCCGCAGTGAGATGGAGTTTTCTTTATTATACAGAGAATGGAGCCGGTTTGCAAATAGAACGATTCAACTTCTTGATGCCGCTGCAACAGCGTTGAAGTGCATATCACACATAGGCTGTGTCCAGGCGGCAAGCATTTTCTGTTATGTGATGGAACTGCAAAATATTAAAAATCCGATTTGTTGGACATGAAATGTATAGAATAAAGGAAAAGGAGGGAGAATGGATGCGGTATTTATTTGTGGACTTGCTGTGGAACACTCCGAAGCGGCCGGAAATGGAGCGGGAGATCTATGGATTTTCCTGTCAGCTGGGCTGGCCGTGGGAACCGGACATCAAAACATTCGGGCGGTATCTACGCGTCGAGCATCCGGAAAACATCACAAAGCAGACGAAGCGGCGGATGAACAACAATCTGACGACGCTCCGGCAGGGGTGGACGCTTGCCCATGCGGTCGATGTTTTTATGCGGACATTTTCACAGTATGACGTTCTGGTCCTGTGGAATCAGGAGACCCTTGAAATGCTGCTGTATGCGCTGGTGCGCTTTGGAAAGAAACTTCCGGCTTCCAGAATCGTCTTTGTGCAAACGATTTTGAATGCCATTGCTCCGGAAGCACAGGCGGACGCATTGCAGGATGGCATGGAACTTCTGCATGTTGCGGGAAAGCCCGGTGGAATGTTTCTACCAAAGGAGCGGGCAAGAACGCTCAGCCAATTGTTTGAGGTACTTGCGTGGCATCTCCGTGAACTCCCGGAAGAAAAACGGCTGCCGCTGGTTCAGACACGAAGCTCCAACATTCTTCATGCTCCGGACTGCCCGGCGGTAAGGGGCCGTTCTCTGCGCTTGGCAGACTGGGGACGTTTCTGCGATGGAGGCCGTGTTTGCAAACTCTGTCAGAAGCGCGAACGATATAAACTCTATACGCGGGAAGAATTGCTGCAGAGAAGATACCCCGGAAGAGAGGAGCCTGAACCGCCCAAGCCGCCTTTGCTCAAATGGTACTATCGTATCGACGACCCTGAAAAAAGGTTCCATGCGGGAGGTTGTCCCTGCTGTCAGAGACGGAAGACGGAAGAAGAACGGGAGCTTTGGCGGGCGCTCCAAAGCGCCGAAGAAGCAAGAGCATTGGGCCTCCGGCGGTGCGACCAGTGCTCCGGAATTGGAAAGCGTTTCGAAAATGACCGGGAGAAAATCCTCGACTACTGCGCGAAGCATGGTCTGACCTGCGAACTGGAAGACGACCAGCTCAAAGTGGCATCGGGCTGCGGAAATTGGAAATTGCTGGTCCATGGCAATGACCGAAAGCTGTGGTTATATCACAAAAATACATACAACAAAGATGATCCGCTTCACCCGACCATTGTGCCGGGGTACCACAGCCAGGCGCACCGAGCCAAAACGATCCTGGAATATCTGGAGTATATCGTTCGGCACGATGCGTACCGCAGGAATCACCCGGTCAGGGGGTATCCGAAGTGTGCCCGAAAGCAAGAGCCTCAGAAGGTAGAAAAAACGCAGCAGTCCCCCAGAATGCTCCCGATGAAGAACGAAAAGAGGAAAAAGAAGGGCGACCGCCCCAGAAAAGATGTCAGGAGGGAAACGGCCAAACCAAAACAGGAGAAAAAGGGCGTGGTCCACGCAAGTTCGCTGGAAGAACTGCTGAAGCTGTCCAAGTGCACCGGCTCAGACTGACACACAAAAAACGGCACCGCAGGCCGTAGGGCTTGCGGTGCCGTTGAGCTGTTTTCGAAAAAGGGGAGCGCTTACTTCAGCTTGCTCTTGGCCTTCATGCGCTGGTCGTGGTTCAGGATCTGCTTGCGGATGCGCAGGTTCTCCGGGGTGACTTCCAGCAGCTCGTCGGGTGCCAGGAACTCCAGGCAGCCCTCCAGGCTCAGCTTGCTGATGGGCACCAGACGCAGAGCGTCATCGGAGCCGGAAGCACGGGTGTTGGTCAGATGCTTGGTCTTGCAGACGTTAACATCGACGTCCTCGCCGGAAGCAGTGTAGCCGATGACCATACCCTCGTAGACCTTCTCGCCAGCGCCGACCAGAAGGGTGCCGCGCTGCTGTGCGTTGAACAGACCGTAGGTGACAGCCTCACCGGTCTCAAAGCTGACCAGAGAGCCGGTGGAGCGGTTGGCGATCATGCCGGCCCAAACGTCGTAACCGTCGAAGATCTGGTTCAGGATGCCCTCGCCGTGGGTATCGGTCAGGAACTGGTTGCGGTAGCCGAACAGGCCGCGGCTGGGCATCCGGAACTCCAGACGGACACGGTCGGTGCCCAGAGACTCCATCTGCTGCAGGACGGCCTTGCGGGTGCCCAGACCGGTCATGACAGCACCCTGATACTGGGTGGGCACATCGATGACGACATGCTCCATAGGCTCGTAGGTCTTGCCGTCGATGATCTTGGTCAGAACGTGCGGGGGAGAGACCTGCAGCTCATAACCTTCGCGGCGCATGGTCTCGATCAGGATGGACAGGTGCATCTCACCACGGCCCATGACGCGGAAGGAATCGGTGGTAGCGGAGTCCTCCACCTTCAGAGCGACGTCCTTCAGCAGTTCCTTCTGCAGGCGGTCACGGATCTGGCGGCTGGTGACGAACTTGCCCTCGCGGCCGGCCAGCGGGCTGTCGTTGACGGAGAAGGTCATCTCGACGGTGGGGTCATTGATCTTCACGAAGGGCAGCGGCTCGACCTGAGAGGGAGAGCACAGGGTGTTGCCGATGGTGACATCAGGCAGGCCGGAGAAGGCGACGATATCACCGGCGGTGATGTTGTCGCACGGCTGGCGGCCGTTGGCCTGGAAGTCGTACAGCTTGGTCAGACGGCCGCGCATCTTCAGGTCGGGGTTGTGCCAGTCGCACACCTGGACCTCTTCGCCCACGCGGGCAACGCCGTTCTGGATGCGGCCGATGCCGATGCGGCCCACGAACTCGTTGTAGTCGACCGAGGAGACCAGCATCTGGAACGGAGCCTCCGGGTCGCCTTCCGGCGGCTGGATGGTGCTCAGCAGGGTGTCGAACAGGGGGATCAGGTCGGTGCCCGGCACATCCGGGTCCAGGCTTGCGGTGCCCTGACGGCCGCAGCAGAACAGGATGGGGCAGTCCAGCTGCTCATCGGTAGCGCCCAGATCCATCAGCAGGTACAGGACCTCGTCGATGACTTCCTTGATGCGGGCATCGGGGCGGTCGATCTTGTTGATGGCGACCACCAGGCTCAGGTTCTGCTGCAGAGCCTTCTGCAGCACGAAACGGGTCTGGGGCATGCAGCCTTCCGCTGCATCGACCAGCAGCAGAACACCGTTGACCATCTTCAGAACGCGCTCGACCTCGCCGCCAAAGTCGGCGTGGCCCGGCGTATCAACGATGTTGATCTTGACACCCTTGTAGGTGCAGGAGCAGTTCTTGGCCAGGATGGTGATGCCGCGCTCACGCTCGATATCACCGCTGTCCATGACGCGCTCGGCCACGACCTGATTGTCGCGGAAAGCACCGCTCTGACGCAGCATGGCGTCCACCAGCGTGGTCTTGCCGTGGTCGACGTGAGCGATAATGGCGACGTTGCGCAAATCGTTACGAACCATAAAATACAACCTCTCTATTTTGAATCTCTGTGTAGAAGTTACGTCATACGAATTAAGTTTATATCAGCAGGGGGTGGTTTGTCAAGATTGTATAAAAAATTTTTCGAAAATTCGGCGTTCTGCTTGATATTCCCGGCGCGATTTGGACGCATTGGAAAAAGAAAATATGTTATAATAAAAGTGCAAAACCTCTCGGTCTCGCTTCGCTTGCTGCGGACGCGGTGCGAATGGCAGAGAGCATCGATCAGGAGGTGCTTTTGGATGAAACTGACGTTTTTGGGCGCGAACCATGAGGTGACGGGCAGCTGTACCCTGCTGGAAGCCGCCGGGCAGCGCTATCTCATCGACTGCGGCATGGAGCAGGGCAAGGATACCTATGAAAACCAGCCCATCCCCGTGGCCCCCGGCGAGATCGACGGTGTGCTGGCGACCCATGCCCACATCGACCACACCGGCCTTCTGCCGCTGCTGGCCCGCAACGGGTTCCGGGGCAGGATCTATGCCACCAACCCTACCGTGGAGCTGTGCGGCATCATGCTGCGGGACTCTGCCCACATCCAGGAGTTTGAGGCGGAGTGGAAGAACCGCAAGGGCAAGCGCTCCGGTGCAGAGCCGGTGGAGCCGATGTATACCGTCCAGGATGCCGAAGCGGCCATCAAGCTGTTCCGGGGCGTGGATTACAACACGAAACTGGAACTGGCCCCCGGCCTTGTGATCGAGTTCGTGGATGTGGGCCATCTGCTGGGGTCGGCCAGCATTGCGATCTGGGTGACGGAGAACGGCACCACCACCAAGCTCGTCTTCTCCGGCGACATCGGCAACCAGAACCAGCCCCTCATCAAGGACCCGACCTATCTGACCGATGCCGACTATGTGGTGATGGAATCCACCTACGGCGACCGGCTCCACGGCCCACGCCCGGATTACATCGGCGAACTGGCCAGAATATTGCAGCGCACCTTTGACCGGGGCGGCAATGTGGTCATCCCCAGTTTCGCGGTGGGCCGTACGCAGGAGCTGCTCTATTTCATCCGGGAGATCAAGGAAAAAGGTCTGGTCAAGGGCCACGGCAATTTCCCGGTGTACATCGACAGCCCGCTTGCCATCGAGGCGACCCGCATCTTCCGGGATACCGACCCCGACTGTTTTGACGAGGCGACCCGCGCCCTGCTGGCCCAGGGCATCGACCCCATCCAGTGCCCCGGCCTGCGGGTCAGCGTGACCAGCGACGAATCCCGGATGATCAACGCCGACCGGGAGCCGAAGGTCATCCTCTCGGCCAGCGGCATGTGCGAGGCCGGCCGCATCCGCCACCATCTCAAGCACAACCTCTGGCGGCCGGAGTGCACCATCCTCTTCGTGGGCTATCAGGCCGTCGGCACACTGGGCCGCAACCTCATTGAAGGCGCTACCGATGTCAAACTGTTCGGTGAGGCCATCGAGGTGCGGGCGGAGATCTGCCAGCTGACCGGTCTGTCCGGCCACGCGGACAAAAACGGCCTGCTGGCGTGGATCAACGCCTTTTCGCCCAAGCCCAAGCGGGTCTTCATCGTCCACGGCGACGACGAGGTGGAGAACATCTTCGCCCAGACCCTCACCGACGAAGGCTTCACGGCCTGTGCGCCCTACAATGGGGCGCAGTGGGTCATCGGGGCTGAGGGGGCCGTCTGTGTGCAGGAGGGCACCAGAGTGCGGGTCGAGTATCGGCCCAGTGAGGGTGCCAGCCGCGCCGCCACGGTTTTCCAGCGCCTGGTCAGCGCAGGCAAGCGCCTGCTGCGGGTCATCGAGCACAACGAGGGCGGGGCCAACAAAGACCTTGCCAGGTTTGCCGACCAGATCAACGCCCTCTGCGACAAGTGGGACCGATAAGAAAAACAGCAAAAGCCACGCGAAAGCGTGGCTTTTGTCTTACGTGGAAGGACGGTAGCTGTCCTTTTCCACAACATCATAAATGCTGCGCCCGGCAAGCTGCTCAAAATGGGCTTTCAGGGCAAGGTTCATGTCCCATTTATTTTGGGGGTAATCGCCGTAGCGGCGCTTGACATCAGCCATCCGCTCCTCGATATCCACGACGCCAGCCGCATCCGCCAGCGAGTCGCAGAGCTGAATGAGCCGGTCGTAGTCGTCGTAGACCATGGTGGCGAGCTCCCGCTCAATAAGGGCCGTTTCTTCGGGTGTGGTGTCCCTGTGGCCGACATAGCTGGCAAGGGATTGGTCGTTGAACGAGTGGCTCATGCAGACGCGGGCCACTTCGTCATAGCCCAGCTCCATCATATAGGTGTAGCCGTCCGACACATGGCCGAGGTGCCGCTTGCCGTAGCGGCGGCCAATGTCGTGCAGCAGGCCCAGCACGAACGCCTTGTCCGGGTCCAGCCCGACGGCTGCGGCGATCTTCTCCGCGCAGTGAGCGGCGGTGCGGCTGTGGTCGCCCCAGGGACCGGGGTTGTGCGGCTCGGCCTCCGCCAGCAGGGCAATGGCTTCTTCACGGGTGGGGTACATACGCAGCCTCCTTTTTCACGGCTCCAGCGCATTGATGGACGCCTGAAGCGTCTGGTAGAATCTGCCGAGGTGGATGCCGTCGAGGAAGCGGTGATTCACCTCTACCGACATCCCCAGCGTCTCGCGGCCTGCGCCGTCCGGGACGTACTTTCCCAAAGCAATGCGGGGGATGTTATCGTCGCGGTTAAAATCGCGCTCGTTGGTCAGGGCCGTGAGGTCGAACCAGGGGGTGCAGGAAAAATAGATGAGGGCATCCAGCTCTTTGTCGTCCTGGTCGAGGAAGTGGGCCTGTGCCTCGCTGCGGGCCTTGGCAGCGGCGAAGAACTGCTCCAGCGTTTCTTCCTGCGGCAGGGTGACGATATGAAAATCCTCGCTGCCGGGTTTCAGGTCGGTAAAACTGGGGATGCGCTCGTCCAGCAGATAAACTTCGCCATCCCGGATGGTATAGCGGAAGTTCTCCACGGCATTGACGGCGTTCGTCGCGAGATACACGAGCGCATAGTAAAACGAGAGCCCGCGCTGCTTGGTGTAGGCGTGGAGATTCGTCACATCCACCCGGAAAGTGACACTGTAAAACGGTTGGGACACCGCCGAGAAAAAGCCGAACTTTTCCGTGCGGGGCCAGGTGGAACGGTCGATCTTCTGCATGGCAATGCTCGCTTTCTCTTAAAAGGCGTACCGCTCCATCGTCTCCGGGCTGCGGAACTCGTGCTTTTCGTAGTAGCCGATGAGGGTGCCGTCGGCGTCCCGCAGGGCGACCATATAGACGTCCTTGTTCTGCTTTTCGTTGTGATAGGTGTAGATGATGTTGTGCTCCGGGCTGGCCGCGAACCAGTCCACGACTTCCTGAATGCGGCTGTTCGAGCTGGCATTGTGGCAGTGGAGCAGGCTGCGGCCGATGAGCGCCGCGCCGCCATGCTTGGCGTAATTGCGGATGGCGGCGGGGTTCATGTAGACGATGGTATGGTTCAGGTCACACAGGACGACCGATGCGGTGTCCTGGTCGATGACACTTTTGAAATAGGCGTTCAGGTTTTCCATGGAGAGTCTCCTTTTATTCTTTGCTCTGGTCCAGCGCGTCGAACTGCTTCAAGATCTGCGGGTCTTTCAGCTTGATGACCTTGCCGGAGAGGTAGTGCAGGGTGTTCTCCTCCGGGATATCGAGGAAGCGGACGCGGACGGCGCAGAGGGCCTGCGTTTTGGTGCCGGTGCGCTCGTTCATCTTGCGGTTGCCGTATTTGATATCGCCCAGCACCGGCTTGCCGAGGTAGGCGAGGTGGGCGCGGATCTGGTGCGTCCGCCCGGTGATGAGGCCGATCCTGCACAGCGCGAATGGCCCGGCGGTGCGCAGGACGTCCACGTCGGTGATGATCTGCTTCCGGCGCTCATCCTGAGACTGGTGCGCGTGGATGCTGACCTTGTTGTTCTTCTCGTCGTGCTCCCACCAGGCCGTGAAGCGGCCGCTCTGGGGGATGCCCACGGTGATGGTGTAGTATTCCTTTTTGAGCAGATCGGTGCGGATGATCTCATTCATGTCCCGCAGAGCGGCGTAGTTCTTGGCCGCGATGACCAGACCCTCGGTGCCGCGGTCCAGCCGGTTGCAGATGCCGGGCTTGAAGCGGTTCTCGCCGTGGGGGTCGTACTCGCCCTTCTGCGCGAGGTACTGGGTGAAGGCGTCCACCAGATTCGCGTCGCCGGTGCGGTCGCTGTGGCAGAGCAGGTGGGTGGGCTTGTAGAGCACGGCGATGTTCTCGTCCTCGTAGATGATTGTCACCTTGGGCTGATTGGGCTGCTTTTTGGGGGCTTTCGGTGCGGGTTTCGCCCCTTCCGGCGGGAAGAACTCGTCGTTGATGTAAAGTTCGATGAGGTCGCCGGCCTGGATGCGGTCTTCGGGGGCGCCTTTTTTGCCGTTGACCTTGATGCGCTTATTGCGGAAGCTTTTGTACAGCAGACTCGTGGGAAGATCGCGGGTCACGCTCTGTACAAAGCGGGAGAGCCGCACACCGTCGTCGTTGGCGGTCGCAGTGTATTGTTTCATTCTTGTTCTGTTCCTCATGTTGAAGCGCGGATGGGCCGCGCATGGATGCGATAACCTTATAATAAACTACTCGTTTTCTGAAGTCAACGCGAAAATTTAGGCCGGGCCCTTGTGTTTTGCAGAAAATCGGGTACTATTAAGGGGAGAAAGCGCGCGAAAGGAGCCGACTTATGGCGGAAGATTCAAAGATCCATACCGGGCACCGCAGGCGGATGCGCAGCCGGGTGGCAGAGAACGGCTTTTCCAGTCTGGAACCGCACGAGGCGCTGGAATGCCTGCTGTACATCACCAACGCGCGGAAGAACACGAACCGGATGGCCCACGAGCTCATCGACCGCTTCGGTGATTTTGCCGGGGTGCTGGATGCCTCGGAGGAAGACCTGATGACGGTGGAGGGCGTTGGCCCGGCCACGGCCCGGATGCTGCATCTGATGCCCGATGTCTGCCGATACTATACCCAGTGCCGCACCGGCAGAAACGGCTGCCTGAAGACGACGGAACAGCTGGCAGAACACCTGATGGGCCTGTTTGCCGGGGCCGCGCAGGAGCGCGCCCTTCTGCTGGCGCTGGACAGCCGCAGCCGGGTCCGGGCGACGCTCTGGCTCAAGGACGGCACCAGCGACCGGGTGAGCCTTGCCATCAAAGACGTGGTGGCGGCAGCCCTGAAGGGCGGCACCGACCGGGTCGTGCTCTGCCACAATCACCCAAACGGCGTGGCGCTGCCCTCGCGGGAGGACATCCAGGCCACCGAGAACATCGTCCGGGCGCTGGGGCTCGTCCATGTCCTTCTGCGGGACCACATCATCCTGACCGAGACGGAGTATTTTTCCATGCGGGAGGAGAACCGCCTGCCGTTTTATGACCTTGCGACCGGGGAGATGTTAAGGCCGTACTAAGATGCAGGAAAGGCCGCATCTCCGGGAGCTTTTCCCGGCGGGTCAAAGGGCATTCCATGCCCTCCCCAACGCTTCGCGTCAGGTCCCCACCTCGGATACCCGCCGGGAAAACTCCCCTCGTGCGGCGGGGTCAGCTGCCCGATGTCCTGCTCTGTCCAAAAAACTTCTTGTTTACTTTATAAAATAGTTGTGCTATACTGAACACAAAAAGCACAACTATTTGTGGTTCCATGACAATCGAAAGGAGAGAGCGGCATGGCAGATGAAACCTTCCATCTGGTCTCGGACTATGCCCCGACGGGCGACCAGCCGCAGGCCATCCAGCAGCTTGTGGAGGGTGTGGAGCGCGGCGACCGCTGCCAGACCCTGCTGGGTGTGACCGGCAGCGGCAAGACCTTCACCATGGCGAACGTGATCGCCCAGTGCAACCGCCCCACGCTGGTGCTGGCCCACAATAAAACGCTGGCGGCGCAGCTTTGCACCGAGTTCCGGTCGTTTTTCCCGGACAATGCGGTGGAGTATTTCGTGTCCTACTACGATTACTACCAGCCCGAAGCCTATATCCCCAGCACGGATACCTATATTGAAAAGGACAGCGCCATCAACGATGAGATCGACCGCCTGCGCCACTCGGCCACGGCGGCGCTGTCGGAGCGGCGGGATGTTATCATCGTGGCGTCGGTGTCCTGCATCTACTCGCTGGGCGACCCCATCGACTACCGCAGCATGGTCATCAGCCTGCGCCCCGGCATGGAGATGGAGCGCGATGTGCTGTGTAAGCGGCTGGTGGACCTGCAATATGAGCGCAACGACATCAATTTTATCCGCAACAAGTTCCGTGTCCACGGCGACACGGTGGACATCTACCTGGCCTATATGAGCGATCTGGCCATCCGGGTGGAGTTTTTTGGGGACGAGATCGACCGCATCGTTGAGTTCAACCCTGTCACCGGGACCAAGCAGAACGTGGTCAAGCATGTGGCCATCTTCCCGGCCAGCCACTATATCGTCAGTGCTGAAAAAAAGGCGAAGGCACTGGAAAAGATCCGCACCGAGTGCGACGCGCAGGTCAAACAGTTCACTTCCGAGGGCAAGCTCATCGAGGCCCAGCGCATCCAGCAGCGGACGAATTACGACATCGAGATGCTGACCGAGGTCGGCATGTGCAAGGGCATTGAGAACTATTCGGCGGTGCTGTCGGGCCGTGCGCCGGGCAGTATGCCGACCACCCTGCTGGATTATTTCCCGGAGGATTTTCTGCTCTTCGTGGACGAGAGCCATGTCACACTGCCCCAGGTCCGCGCCATGTACGGCGGCGATTTTGCCCGCAAGAAAACGCTGGTGGAGTATGGCTTCCGCCTGCCCTCGGCGTTTGACAACCGCCCGCTCAAATTCGAAGAGGTGGAGTCGAAGCTGAACCAGATCGTGTTCGTGTCGGCTACGCCCGGCGAGTATGAGCGGAAGAACAGCACACAGATCGCGCAGCAGGTCATCCGGCCCACCGGCCTGCTGGACCCGCTCATCTCGGTGCGCCCGGTCGAGGGCCAGGTGACCGACCTGCTGGGCGAGATCAACGCCCGCACGGCGAAAAATGAACGGGTCCTCGTCACGACCCTGACCAAGAAAATGGCCGAAGACCTGACCGACTTTTTGACCGAACAAGGCGTCAAGGTCAAGTATATGCACCATGAGGTGGACACCTTCGAGCGGATGGAGATCATCAAGGACCTCCGCCTCGGCTCCATTGATGTGGTGGTGGGCATTAACCTGCTGCGCGAGGGTCTGGACCTGCCGGAAGTCAGCCTCGTTGCCATCCTGGATGCCGACAAGGAAGGCTTCCTCCGCAGTGAGACGAGCCTGATCCAGACCATTGGCCGCGCCGCCCGCAATGCCGAGGGTCTGGTCATCATGTATGCGGACGAGGTGACGGACAGCATGGAGCGCGCCATCACCGAGACCGAGCGCCGCCGCGCCATCCAGATGGCATACAACGAGGCCCACGGCATCGTGCCCCGGACCATCGTCAAGGCCATCCCGGATTCCATCGAGATCAGCGACAAGGCCGAGAACGCGAAGATGAACACCCGGCGGATGGGCAAGCTGGAACGGGAAGCCGCCATCGACCGGCTGACTCGCGAGATGAAGGAAGCCGCCAAGCTGCTGGAATTTGAGCACGCGGCCTTCCTGCGCGACCAGATCGACCGCCTGCGCCGGGGTGAGAACCCTACCGTGGACTCGGCCGCCGAGACCGAGCGCAAACAGAACCATGCACAGACACAGAGAAGAGGGAGAAAGTACCTTGGCAAACGATAAGATCGTCATCAAAGGCGCACGGGAGCACAACCTGAAAAATGTCAATTTGACCCTCCCGCGCGAAAAACTCATCGTCATGACCGGTTTGTCCGGTTCGGGCAAGTCAAGCCTTGCCTTCGATACCATTTATGCCGACGGCCAGCGCCGCTACGTCGAGAGCCTGTCCAGCTACGCCCGGATGTTCCTGGGCCGGATGGACAAGCCCGATGTAGACGAGATCACCGGCCTGTCGCCGGCCATTTCCATCGACCAGAAGACCACGAGCCACAACCCGCGTTCCACCGTGGGCACTGTGACCGAGATCTACGATTATCTGCGCCTTTTATATGCCCGCGTGGGTGTGCCTCACTGCCCGGTCTGCGGCCGGGTCATCAGCCAGCAGACCGTGGATGAAATGGTGGATGCTGTCCTGAAACTGGACGAAGGCACGAAGTTTCAGGTGCTGGCTCCGGTCGTCCGCCAGCGCAAGGGCACCCAGCAGAAGGAGCTGGACGCAGCTCGCCGGGGCGGCTACTCCCGTGTCCGCATCGACGGGGATCTCTATGACCTCGACGAGGAGATCACGCTGGAAAAGAACATCAAGCACACGGTGGAGATCGTCGTGGACCGCCTCGCCATGCGCAAGGGCATCCGGGGCCGCCTGGCTGACTCGCTGGAAACGGCTCTGGCCCTGACCGGCGGCATCGCAGAGGTGGATGTCATCGGCGGCGAGTGCATGACCTTCAGTCAGAACTTTGCCTGCCCGGAACACGGCATCTCCATCAGCGACCTGTCGCCCCGGCTGTTCTCCTTCAATAACCCGCTGGGTGCCTGCGAAAAGTGCACCGGCCTGGGCACGTTCATGCGGGTGGACGAGGAGCGCATCCTGCCCAACCGGAGCCTGTCCATCCGGCAGGGAGCCATCAAGGCCAGCGGCTGGTATTACGCCGAAGGCTCCGTCAGCGAGATGTACTATCTTGGTCTGGGCAAAAAGTACGGTTTCACGCTGGATACGCCCATCAAGGAGATGAGCACGGAGGCCGTCAACGCCCTTTTGTACGGCACCAACGGCGAAAAGATCGAGATGCACCGCACCAACGAGTTCGGCAGCGGCGTCTACTACAACACCTTTGAGGGCATCGTCGAAAATCTGGAGCGCCGCTTCCGCGAGACGAACAGCGAGTGGATGAAGGAAGAGATCGGCAGCTTCATGTCCGGCGTCGAGTGCCCGGACTGCCATGGCCGCCGCCTGAAGCCGGTGGTGCTGGCCGTGACCATCGGGGACAAGAACATCAGCGAATTCTGCGAGATGTCGATCCGGGATGAACTGCGCTTCATCGCGGAAAATGAGCCGAATCTGACCGAAAAGCAGAAACAGATCGGCGGGCAGATCATGAAGGAGATCAAGAACCGCCTGCAATTTTTGCAGAGCGTGGGTCTGGATTACCTGACGCTGGCCCGCTCGGCAGGCACACTGTCCGGCGGCGAGAGCCAGCGCATCCGCCTGACCACCCAGATCGGCAGTGCGCTGTCCGGTGTGCTGTATGTTCTGGACGAACCCAGCATCGGCCTGCACCAGCGCGACAACGACAAGCTCATCGCGACCCTGAAGGATCTGCGCGACCTGGGCAATACGGTCATCGTGGTCGAACACGACGAGGATACCATGCGCAGCGCCGATTATATCGTGGATGTCGGCCCCGGTGCTGGTGTCCACGGCGGCGAGATCGTGGCAGCCGGCACGGTGAAGGACATCTGCAAGGCCAAACGAAGCATCACCGGTGACTATCTGTCCGGCCGCAAGCGCATCCCGGTGCCGGAGATCCGCCGCGCAGGGAATGGCAGCTGCCTGACCGTGAAGGGGGCCCGCGAGAACAACCTGCGCAACATCGACGTCCGTTTCCCGCTGGGCGAGTTCATCTGCGTCACGGGCATTTCCGGTTCGGGCAAGTCGAGCCTCATCAACGAGATCCTGTACAAGACGCTGGCCAGTGAGCTGAACGGTGCCCGCGCCCGCGCAGGCAAGTGCGATGGGGTAGAGGGGCTCGAATTTGTCGATAAGGTCATCGGCATCGACCAGCAGCCCATTGGCCGCACCCCGCGCTCTAACCCGGCCACTTATACCGGCGTGTTCAACGACATCCGCGCCGTTTTCGCCGAGACGCAGGACGCCAAGATGCGCGGCTACGGCCCCGGACGGTTCAGCTTCAACGTCAAGGGCGGCCGCTGTGAGGCCTGCGAGGGCAACGGCATCCTGCAGATCGAGATGCACTTTTTGCCGGACGTCTACGTTCCCTGCGAGGTGTGCAAGGGCGCTCGCTACAACCGCGAGACGCTGGAGGTGAAGTACAAGGAGAAGACCATCTCCGACGTGCTGAACATGACGGTGGAGGAGGCAGTGGTCTTCTTTGCCAACCAGCCCAAGATCGCCCGCAAGCTGCAGACGCTGCTGGATGTGGGCCTGGGGTACGTGACCCTGGGGCAGAGCGCTACCACCCTTTCGGGCGGCGAGGCACAGCGGGTCAAGCTGGCCAATGAGCTGGCCCGCCGCGGCACCGGCAAGACGGTGTATATCCTCGACGAGCCGACCACCGGTCTGCACATCGCTGATGTCCACCGCCTCATTGAGGTGCTGCAGAAACTGGTGGACGCGGGCAACACCGTCATTGTCATCGAGCACAACCTCGACCTCATCAAATGCGCAGACCACATCATCGACCTCGGCCCCGAAGGCGGCAGCGCAGGCGGCCTGGTCATCGCAGAGGGCACCCCGGAGCAGGTGGCCGAAGCAGCGGGCAGCTTCACGGGCCAATACCTCAAGCCGCTGCTGGAAAAGGATAAGCTGCTGCGCCAGCAGGAGGCCGAGGCAGCACAGAACGTGCCCGCCGCAAAGAAATCAAAAAAGAAAGAACGTGCTCCAGAGGATTTTACAAAAATCTGAAAAATCTTCAAAAAACTGTTGACAAACACCCGTGATTCGCGTATAATATTCCCTGTCGCCACGCTTCGGTAGGGAAGCGGCGGTCGATATCCGGGTGTAGCGCAGTTTTGGTAGCGCGCTTGAATGGGGTTCAAGAGGCCGTGAGTTCGATTCTCGCCACTCGGACCATAAATCCAACGATTTCACGTTAGAAATCGTTGGATTTTTTTGTTTATAGGCTGGCCTCATTTGGTTTTGACCACAATTTTGACCACAATGCCAACGATTTTATCTGGTCTAATTAGTGCCGTTCCGTCTAATTTTCAGGCCGAAAACGCCTCACTGAACAACTGGATCGCACTCTGCCGAATGGATTCCTGAACATGGAGATAATGCTCAGTCATTTCGGTATCGGCATGGCCTACGATGCTCTGGATGGTCTGAATGTCCACGCCCAACGCCTGCATCTGCGATACATAGGTGTGGCGGCAGCTGTGCGGTGTGAGCAAGCGGACATCGCCCGCTTCTTCCAGAGATTTGCGGAATACATCCCGGAAATGGGTGGGATTGCAGGGCAAGCCGGTCTTGGGGCTTTCCCAGATGAACTGGTCGGTGGTATCCCGCAGCTTGATGGCACACGGGCGGACATTCAGCGGCACCGGAATATCCCGGATACTGTCTTTGGATTTCGGACTGCCGATGCTGACCGTACCTTTTACGACCTTTACTGCCTGCCGGATGTGAATGACAGAGCCATCTTCTTCAATAAACTGCGGCTCCAAAGCCAGAAGTTCCTGCATTCTCATCCCAGTGCCGAGCAAAAGCCGAATACTCAAGCCCATGCGGTCATCGGGCAGCACCTTCATCAGGTGTGCGACTTCCGCTGTGGTAAAGGCTTCCTTGCGCTTTGCGGTTCCGGTTGCCCGCATCTTTTCAGCAAGCCGGACCGGGTTGCGGCGCACAAGGTCATTGGCTTCTGCCTTTTGAAAGATCTGGTAGAGCATCCCTCGTGCCTTGCTGATGTAAGAATCCGAGCGGCCATCACGCCGCATCCCTTTCAGGAAGTTTTCAATGTCGATGGGGCGTATGACGGTCAAGGGGCGGTGATAAAATCCCTCTTTGAGCATTTTCAGGCAGTATTTGTAGCTTTCCTGTGTCGTGGGAGCGATATTATCCCTGTGACCCTCGAACCATGTATCGGCCCAATCCTCAAAGTACAGGATCGTGTCCAGCTGGACACCGCTGATAAGCGCATCCTGATACTCTTTCAGTTTGAGCTTGACCTCCTTCTGGGTCTTGCCATAGAAGGTCTTGAAGCGCGGCGAACCATCTTTCTGGTAGCCGTCCATCATACGTAATTCCCAGCGACCATCGCTGCGGTGGCGAAGCGTACCCTCGCCGTGTGAACGTTTGCTTGGCATATTGCCTCCTTCCTGATGTCAAGTCGTTTCGGGAATAGTATAGAAAAAGAAACCTCTTGAATCAAGGATGTCAAATCAGCCATTTACGCTGTCCGTGATCCACTGAAGAAAACGGTCTTTGGGTACGACCATCCGCTTACCGATGTGGAGCGTGGGAAAGCCGTCCGAACGGAGCAGGATGTAAGCGTTGGCGCGGGAGATGCCCAGCGCAGCAGCGACATGATCGGCTGTCAGCGTGATGGGAAGCTGCTCATACGAAGTGAACTGAGAGCGCATAGAATACCTCTTTTCTCTATATGTTGTGTTGAATGAATACAGGAACACTATATATTGCACTTTGATATGTAACAAGGGGCATCTGCGGTTTGCGGATGCCCCTTGTGTATATGGGAGACTAACTATTAAAAGTCAAGCCCCAAAATGAAAAAATCCGTCTGCCGAC
>OBJG01000346.1_pt1 | contig 52875 bp, 50 predicted proteins | sample 1517941 | NCBI WGS metagenome assembly OBJG01 (sample SAMN04571712, study PRJEB22368) | human gut metagenome | biome: human gut; material: stool | host: Homo sapiens | place: Luxembourg | collected 2012-09-21
ACTATACGTTCGGTTCGGATTACGATGCGACGACCGTCGGTCTGGGTCTGAACTACGCTTTCTAGAAAATGTAAAAAGAGCGGAAACTCCCCGGATTATCCGGGGAGTTTTTTGTTGCATGCCTGACGGGAAAAAAGAGCGGAAAGGAGTTAAGCCAAAACAAAACTAATACTCCGGATAGTTGGTCACCGCATTTCCCCGATTCTCAATCTGATTGATGTCATTGTCCGGGTAAGACTGCAAATCGTAAATACGATCATCCGATTCGTAAAGGGTGTTTTGAATCTCGTTTTGCATTTGTTCGGGAGAATTTTGCGGACTGATTTCCGGATTCTGCCCGCTGGTTTGCGAAACGACGTTTACGGGACTTTTTCCGAGTTCGGGCGCCGGCGGCAGCGGCTTGCCCTTTTCAACCTCAGGCGCCGGCTTACCGTAAGGAAGCTCATTGACGATCGGGTTGCCGAACGGATTTTGGGCATCCGCCGCCTGCTCCACCGTCATTTCGTTAAACGTACCGTTCGCGTTTTCCGCTTCTCCGTAAATAACCGTCGGCTGCTCACTGTCCGAACGGACGTCAATCGTTTCCGCCGCCGCCGCATTGGGAAGCAGCGCCGTCATCAATAAAACCGGCAAACTTTTCATATACTTATCCTTTATAAATAAACTTCATCATAAAGAAAAAATAATCAGCATTTGCCGCAATTCAATCCCTTTCGAAATATTCCCGAAAGCAAACTTTCCGGCTTCTGTCCCCCGACCGGCATTCCTGCCACGAAAACAAAAAAATCCCCGTTGTTTCCGACAAATGACAACGGGGATTACATTTATGGGCGAAGAAATTAAATCAGTTTTTTAACATCTTGGGCAATGACCAGTTCTTCGTTGGTCGGAATGACGAAAACCCTGACTTTGGAACCGGGTTTGGATATTTCCGTCAATGTGCCACGCAGCTTGTTGGCTTCCTCGTCAAGCTCAATGCCCATAAACGCCAGCCGTTCGCAGATCAGTTTACGGACTTCGCTGCCGTTTTCGCCGATGCCGCCGGTAAACACGATGGCGTCAACGCCGCCCATTGCCGCCGTATAGGCGCCGATGTATTTAACGATGCTGTATGTATATACCTGCATGGCCGTCACCGCTTCCGGATCGCCGGCGAAATACTTGACTTCGACGTCGCGGTTGTCGGAGCAGCCGCACAGTCCGAGCATGCCCGACTGTTTGTTCAGCAGGTTGTCCACTTCCTCAACCGTTTTGTTTTGCGTTTTCATGATATAAAGCGGCACGAACGGATCGACGTCGCCCGAACGCGTTCCCATCACCACGCCGGCCAGCGGGGTAAAGCCCATCGAAGTGTCGACGCATACGCCGTCTTTAACCGCGCTGATCGAAGCGCCGTTGCCGATATGGCAGGTGATGATTTTGCCGGCCTTGCCTATCAGTTTTGCCGCCTCGCGCGAAACGAACAGGTGCGAAGTGCCGTGGGCGCCGTAACGGCGGATTTTATATTTTTTGTACTGTTCAAGCGGCAGCGCATACATATAGGCTTCGGGCTTCATCGTCTGATGGAAGGCGGTATCGAAAGCAACCACCTGCGGAACGTTCGGCAGCAGCGCCTTGACCGCTTTGATGCCCATAACCGCCGCCGGGTTGTGCAGCGGCGCCAGCGTGGAAAGTCCGTCGATAATGCGGATCACTTCGTCGTCGACCAGCACCGAACGGTCAAAATATTCGCCGCCGTGAACAACGCGGTGGCCGACGCCGGAAAGTTCGTCAATGCTTTTCAAAACGCTGCCGAGCAGCAGATCGAGCACTTCCTTGATCGCTTCCTTGTGGGTCGGCAGCGGCAGTTCGGTCGTAACCTTGTCGCCGTCGCCGACTTTGATCGTCACCAGCGACCCTTCAATGCCGATACGGTCGGCCAAACCTTTTGCAACAACTTCAAATTTATCGCCGTCGACATTGAAAAGCTGATATTTCAGAGATGATGAACCGGAGTTCAGGACTAAGATTTTTTCCATATGAATGTTCCTGCTTTTAGAGTTAGTTTCAGTTAAAAAGTTATTTTTTGGCAGCCTGCAAAGCGGTAATCGCGATCATGCCGACGATGTCTTCCACCAATGCCCCGCGCGAAAGGTCGTTGACCGGCGCGTTCAGCCCCTGCAAAATCGGACCGTAGGCTTCCGCCCCGCCCAGCCGCTGCAACAGCTTGTAACTGATGTTGCCGGCTTCAATGTCAGGAAAGATCAGGACGTTGGCCTGTCCGGCAACTTCGCTGCCCGGCGCCTTTTTGGCAGCTACGACCGCATCCAGCGCCGCATCGGCCTGCATTTCGCCGTCGATTTTGATCGGCAGATCCTTATATTCCGGCAATTTGAGCTGTTCCCCGGCCAGCCGCGCGGCTTCGGCAACTTTGTCCACGCCTTCGCCTTTACCCGACCCCTTGGTAGAATAGGAAAGCAGCGCCACGTTCGGCTCAATGCCGAACTGCAAAGCCGTTTGAGCGGCATCCACCGCAATGTCCGCCAGCTCGGCCGCCGTCGGATTGATGACGATGGCGCAGTCGGACAAAATGTAAGGCTTGCCGTTGACCACTTCCAGCACCGCGGAAGAAACCGCACGGCCTTTCTTGGCCGACTTGATGATCTGCAGCGCCGGACGAACGGTGTCCGCGGTCGAATGGTTGGCGCCCGAAACCATGCCGTCGGCATCGCCGGCCTTGATCATCATGGTGCCGAAGTAATTGTAATTGTGCATTTGTTTCAACGCATCTTCGGCAGTTACCCCCTTGTCTTTCCGCAGTTCAAAAAACATTTCGGCATAAGCCGCGAGCCGGGGAGAGTTTTCGGGAGAAATGACTTCGATTCCCTCCATGCTCCAGCCTTTGCCCCGATAATAGCCCTCCACCGTTTCCGGACTGCCGAGAATAACCGGTCTGGCCGCTCCCGCTTCGGCAACAAAATGAGCCGCGTCGAGAACGCGGTCGTCTTCGCTTTCCGGCAGCACGATGGTCTTCAGGTTTTCCGCAGCTTTTGCCAGCAGCCGTTTTAAATATGCACTTTCAGTCATTTGATCTGTCCTTAAACTGTTTATAAAAAGAATTTGTCTGTAATAAACAACGAATTGATCAAAAAGTCTATAAAAACTTTTTGATTTTTCGCTACATATAGGATAAGATTTGCCCAACTCAGCCAACCAACAGAGGAAAACATGGAAAAAACCCTATCAATGATCAAACCGGAAGCGGTCGGCCGCGGATTAAGCGGAAAAATCATCGCCACAATAGAAGAAAGCGGCCTGAAGGTCGTCGCGCAGAAAATGCTGCGGCTGTCGCGCGAACAGGCGGCCCGTTTTTACGCCGTCCACCAGAACAAGGCCTTTTTCGACGAACTGATCGAAAACATCACTGCCGGACCGGTCATCGTCCAGGTGCTGGCCGGCGAAAACGCAATTGAGGAATACCGCCGGCTGATGGGCAACACCAACCCCGCCGCCGCCGAAGAAGGGACGCTTCGCCGGCTTTACGGCGTATCCATCGAAAAAAACGCCGTCCACGGTTCCGACGGCCCCGAAACTGCCGAACGGGAAATCGCCTTTTTCTTCAATCGGCTGGAAATTTTGGAATAACCTCAGGAGACTTCTCATGCGCCGTCTTTTTCTCCCCGTTCTGCTGTTCGTCCTGTTCACCGTTTTTTCTGCCCGGGCAGGCCAGCCGTCTTATTCCGCCGACGTGACCGTCGACGTAACCGCCGACAATGCCTCTGCCGCCCGCGAACTGGCAATGCGCCGCGCCAACCGTCAGGCCGTCAGCGCCATCGCTGCCAACTTTACCACCCGCGAAGGCGTCACCGTTTTAAATAAGCTGACCGACGACCAGCTGCTCAACTTCATCAGGGAAACCACGGTGCTTGAAGAAAAAACCTCCAACGTCCGCTACCTGGCCAAACTGCGGATCACCGCCAACGACAAAATTCTGCGGCAGTATCTGCAGGAAAAGAACGTGCCGCTGGTGGTGGCTTCTTCCGCGGAAGTCATGGTCATCCCCGTTTTCCGCGAAGGTCCGGACATGCCGGCTCTGCTGTGGGAAACGGAAAGTCCCTGGCGCGCCGCCTGGCAGCAGAATCCGCCGACCGTCGGCTCGGTCCGGTTCTTTATGCCGACGGAAGACGCGGCGCCGTTTCTAACCTCCGCCGAACAGGCGCTCGGGCTTGACGCGGAACTGTTCGGACGGCTCTCGTCCTTAAACGGCGGCGGAGACGTCTATGTCGCCGAAGCTTATTACAACGGCGACGACGCCCTGGCCGTCAGCATCATCAATCCCCGTAACGGCAAACGGCAGATTTTCAGCGTCGGCGGACCGCGCACCTCCGAACTTTTTAATCAGGCCGCCCGCGAAACCGGCATGCGGATCGCCGACGAACTGAAAGGCCGCACCGTCGTTACCTCGACCGAACCGGAAACGATCACTGTTTTGTATAAATTCAAAACCCTGAGTTCGTGGCTGAAAACGGAAGAAAAAATCGCCGCCGTAACCGCCGTCGAAGACATCCGCATCAACGCCATCGGCAACGGCCGCATCCAGTTTCAGATCAGCTACGTCGGCGACCTCGACACACTTGCCGGCGCCCTCCGTTCCGCCCGGCTGCTGCTGAGCGAAACCGGCGGCTACTTCACCCTGACCGATATGTAACCTTGTTAAGCCGAGAGAAAACAATGTCAAAAAACAACTCCGTAAACGTTTCCGTTCCCGTCAAGTCAAACAAAGTCTTCTGGCTGGCGCTGTTTGCCTTTTTCTGCGCCTTTGTCTACATTTTGCGCTCGGTGCTGCTGCCGTTTGTCGCCGGTATCATCATCGGCTATCTGCTCGACCCGCTGGTCGACAAGTTCACCCGGCTTAAAATCGGCCGCACCTGGTCGACCGTGCTGGTTCTGGTTCTGGTCGTGCTGATCATCGTGCCGGCCTTCGTCCTTCTGGTCAACGTCATTGACAGCCAGCTCAGCGTATTTATCAGCGTCATTCCAAACTACGTTTCCTCGCTCTTGAAAAAAGCCGAACCCCTGCTCATTGACCTCAAGGACATGTTCCCCGCGCTCGATGCCGACAAAATCCGCAGCTACATGCACGACAACATGGCCAACAATTTGAAAATTCTCGGCAAAATTCTACGCAGCGTGATTTCCGGCGGCATGGCGATCGTCAACCTGATCTCGCTGCTGCTGATCACTCCCGTCGTAGCCTTTTACATGCTTCGCGACTGGGACAAGTTCATTGCCAAAGTACGCAGCCTGCTGCCGCGCAAATCAAAAAAGTCGATTGAACAGCAGGCGCGGGAAATCGACCGCACACTGGCCGGCTTCATCCGCGGACAACTGAGCGTATGCGTCATCCTCGGCAGCTTTTACGCCGTCGGCCTGCACTTGGCAGGGCTGGACCTGGGCCTGCTGGTCGGTTTTCTGGCCGGGATCATTTCCTTTATCCCTTATGTCGGCACCATCTCCGGCTTCATCATCAGCATGGCGCTGGCCTTTGCCCAGTTTGACAGCCTGATGCCGATTATAAGCGTGGCCGCCGTCTTTATGGTCGGACAGTTTCTCGAAGGCAACTTCCTCACTCCGAAACTGGTCGGCGACAACGTCGGGCTGCATCCGGTCTGGGTTATGTTCGCCCTGCTCGCCGGCGGGGTTCTGCTCGGCTTCCTCGGACTGATGATCGCCGTTCCGGTCGCCGCCATTATCGGCGTCCTGATCCGTCATGCGATTATGAATTACAAAAAAAGCAGCCTTTATCTTGAAGACTGAAAACAACGACCGTTTTATGACGTGAAAAAGCCGGACATAACGTCCGGCTTTTTCTTTTTTCCGCCGCAAACCCCTGTTCCCGGCTGCCGCTTTACTTCGCAATTACACATACCGCCGGTATTTGCCGGCCGTTTCCTTTTTTGCATATTCCGCTTTTGGGGCGCATATTCTTTTTGCCTGCGGCATCCGTCCGCGCCCCATCCGCTTTCAGCATTCAAACGGCAGCGCCTGCACCTTTCCATCAAACGTCCGTTCTCATTTGGCCTCTCCGCCCCCATAAAACTCTCCTCGGCCTGCGCAGGGAGGGACACAAATAACTGCAAACAGCAACGCCGCTCCGTTCTCACTTGCCTTGCCGCACAAAAGCAAAAAACTCTCCTCGGCCTGCGTAGGGAGGGACATAAATAACTGCAAACAGCAACGCCGCCCCGTTCTCATTTGACCTCTCCGCCCCCAAAAAACTCTCCTCGGCCTGATCGGAAATTTCCGGGATACAAAAAACTCTCCCCACGGGGAGAGTTTTCCGACAAGAAGAAAATCCGCTTTCAGCGGTTGTTGCCGTTATCTTTAACCATACCGGCCGGCAGCGAACTGGTCTGCGGTTTGCGCACCCGGCGCACTTTTGCCGGCTTAGGCAGCCGCGCTTTCTCCACCCGCTCTTCGCCGCCGCATTCATAAGCCTCCCATTGTTCTCCGGCGGGAGAAACCGGCGTTCCCGCATCGCTGTCGGTACTGCCGGCGGCAACAGGCTTGCCGTCTTCGTAAAAATCTTCCGTCCGCGCTTTCCCGTTCTCGGCGGCAAGCCCGTCAAGACCGGGAACGAACTCTTCGTTCGCAAGCGCGTCAGTACGCGAAAACTCGTCCGCACGGGTCTGATCCGCGGTCTCGTACACATCTTCCGTCGCTTTCAGAATTTCCCGGCATTTCAAAGTTTCCTCTTCCACCATCTGATCAAGAATGTCCGTCATGACGGCATCTTTTTCATAAAGGTCGAAAACGGCGGTTTCCATATCGCCGGTCAGGTGGATTTTGTTTTCCGGAACGACTTCCAACAGCCTTTCAAAAAAATTGGGCTCTTTTTCCCGCAAGGCAAAATGATGGGTATCCAGTTCGTCAAAACCGCGGATGTCAATGTCGTCGGCAAAGCGTTTGAAATAATAATCGCCCTGTTTGTTCTGATAAATCGACAGGCCGAACTGGTACATATATTCTTTCAGCGCCTCTTCGATCAGTTCCGGCCGGGAAAGCAGCTCATCCTCATAATCATAGTCGTCGTCCTCGTCATCAAGATCCCAGCGGCCGTATTTCAGCTTTTTGTCTTTAATGCGTTTGAGCTTTTTTTCTTTCAAAAGCCGGCGCATTTTAAACAGCCGCTCCATTTTCTTTAAGATTGATTCTTCTTCCATCGGCAAAAACTCCCTCGAAATTTGTTTTCGATTATAACATATAAAAAGTAAATTTAAACCTAATTTACGGATTTTTGCCGCTCCTTCCCGTCAGCGCAAAGCTTTTCCCCGTCTGCGGAAACATGCGGGCGCCGCGGCTTTAAAAACAAAAAAACTGCGGTTATATAAAAGATTTCGCTTGCAATTTTTTTTCTTTCGTTATACATACCTACCGGAATGTATATTTAATTTTGAAAAGAAAATGGCGCGCAAAACCCGTGAAGAAAGCGAAAACACCAAAGTTCTGATCTTAAAATCCGCTTTGGACTGTTTTTACGAAAAAGGATTTTCCCGCACGACTTTTGAAGATATTGCCCTGCGCATTCATCTGACAAAAGGCGCGGTTTATTGGCATTTTAAAAACAAAGCCGAACTTCTGGCCGAACTGATTCGTCAGCGCGTAGCCAAAGACCGGGAAGAAATCGGCAGCCAATACATCTCTCCGCATTCCGTCGCCGAACTCAGGAAATTTTTCCGGCGCGAGGCGGAACACATCGAAAAAAGTCCTGAAGTGCGGAAATTCATTTTCTTCACCCTGTTTCAGGTGGAATGGTCCGACAGTGTATTCAACCAGGTTCAGGCCAAAACCGGGGAAATACACGATTTTCATTTCAAAACGGCAAAACAGGCCTTGACAGCGGCTAAAAAAAATGGAGAGATATCCGCTCAAACGGACATCAAAACGGTCAGCGCCCTTGTCGTCAGCATCTGGCGCGGGCTGATCAACACTTATGTATGCAAAGAGGTAAATTTCAGTCTTTCCCGTACTTTTTTGGAAGGATTTGACGCGGTGATTGAAAAAAATCAAAAATTGAAAGGTTAAGGAAAATGAAAGTTGGAAAAATGAGCAATCGCAAAATATTAAGACAAGTCGTTGTCTTATGTTTGTGTGTGGCGGCCGGCTGGTTTTTAAAAACCAAGCTCAGCCCCCATGCGATGACGGCGCCCGCCGGCGCCGGCGGCGATCCGTTCGTACTGGTGGAAGAAGCACAGTTGAAAGACGTGACGCCCGCCCAGAAATTCATCGGCCATGTGGAAGCCGTCAACGAAGTAAACATCCAGCCGCAGGTCAGCGGTTATCTGGAAAAAGTGCTGTTTGACGAAGGTTCCGCGGTCAAAAAAGGCGACATTCTGTTTGTGATCGAACAGCAGAAATACATCGCCACCGTCGACCTGCGCAAGGCCGAACTCGACAAGGCCAAAGCTAGCTTCACCCAGCTGGAAAAAGAATATAAGCGGCAAAAATCCCTCAACCAGCAGAAATTCGCTTCCGAATCCAAACTGGACGAGGCCTATTCCAACATGCTGCAGGCCCAGGCCGCCGTCAAACAGGCGGAAGCCAACTACGAGCTGGCCAAAATCGACCTTGAACACACCGAGATTCGCTCGCCGATCAACGGTTACATCGGCAAGGCCATGATCACCGTCGGCAACTACGTCAGCACCTCAAGCGGCACCCTGGCCAACATCGTGCAGACCGACCCGGTGCGCATCGTCTTTTCCGTCACCGACAAGGAAATGCTGAACTTAAGACAGGACTATGACAAACGCGGCGGCGAAGTATACAGCAAAATCATCCTCGCCAACGGCAAGGTCATCAAAAAGCCGATTCTTTCCCGTTTCAACGACAACTCGATCAACACCGGTACCGCCACTATGTCGGTTTATTCCGAATTCGAAAACAAGGACGACATGCTGATCCCCGGCGGCTATGTCGACATCATGATCGGTTCCGGCCCCGAGAAAAACGCGGTTGTCATTTCTCAGGCGGCGTTGGCGCAGGACGAACACGGAAACTATGTTATGATCGTTAACAAAGACAACGTGGTCGAACAAAGACGCATTACGCTCGGCGAAATTGCCGACGACCGGCAGATTGTCACCTCCGGGCTGAAAGCGGGCGAAAAGGTTATCATCCAGGGCCTGCAGAAAGTTTCCGACGGCAAGAAAGTGCGTACCGGAACGGTTAAAGAACAGACCACAGAAGGAAAATAGTTTATGTTTTCAAGGATTTTCATTGAACGACCGCGTTTTGCGATGGTCATTTCGATTGTGCTGACGCTTGCCGGCGCAATCGCCGTCTTTTCGCTGCCGATCACTCTTTATCCGGAAATTACCCCGCCGACCATCAGGGTTTCGGCCACCTATCCCGGCGCCAGCGCCGAGGTTATCGCCAACACGGTGGGTATTCCGCTGGAAGAAACGATCAACGGCGTGGAAGACATGCTTTACATGGATTCGTCTTCGGACGCAACCGGCAGTTACGGTCTGACGATCACTTTCAAGGTCGGCACCGACCCCGATATGGCGCAGGTCAAGGTGCAAAACCGCGTATCTCAGGCATTGAGCAAACTGCCGGCGGAAGTTCAGCAGCAGGGCGTTACCGTCAGCCGCCGCTCTTCCGACCAGCTGGGCTTTTTGACCGCCCGTTCGCCCAACGGCACTCATGACACGTTGTTCCTGAGCAACTACGTTCAGAACAACATCAAGAAAAACCTGATCAGAGTGGACGGCGTCGGCGAAGTCAACGTTTACGCCCCGCCTTTGTCCATGCGCGTATGGCTCGACGCCAACAAGATAACCGCGCTCAACCTGCCGGTATCCGCCATCCAGGCGGCAATCGAAAGCCAAAACATCCAGCCTTCGCTGGGTAAGGTGGGCTCCATGCCGGGCGACGGTTCTCAGCAAATGGTCTACGCCCTGCTCAGCAGCGGCCGTATCAACGACGTTGAAGAGTTTAAGCAGATCATCGTCCGCACCGACGAAGAAGGCGGTCTTGTTCGTTTGGGCGACGTTGCCAGGATCGAAATCGGCCAGGAAGACTATAACGCGGAATCCCAGTTCGACGGCGCCCCTTCGGTAGCCATTGCCGTCAACATGCTGTCGGGGGCAAACGCCATCAACGCAATGTCCAACCTGCGTGCGGAAATGGCCCGTCTGGAACAGTTCTATCCCGACGATATGGAAATTTTCGTAGCCTATGACGCCACCGAGTACATCACGTCGTCAATTGAAGAAGTGGTCTTTACCCTGATTCTGACTTTTGCGCTGGTGGTCGCCGTCTGCTATATCTTTTTGCAGGACTGGCGCGCGGTACTGGTACCGACCCTGACCATTCCGGTATCCATCTTTGCCACTTTCGCCGTTCTTCTGGCGCTGGGCTACAGCCTAAATACCCTGACCCTGTTTGGTCTGGTGCTGGCGATCGGCCTGGTGGTTGACGACGCCATCGTTGTGGTCGAACGCGTTCTGTTCCTGATGGAAAACGAAAAACTTTCGCCGAAACAGGCTACGATCAAAGCCATGGAACAGGTGTCGGGAGCGATTGTCGCCACCACTCTGGTACTGTTGGCCATTTTCGTGCCGATCGGCTTTATCGGCGGCATCACCGGCAAAATCTACCAGCAGTTTGCGGTCGCCATTTCGACGGCGGTTGCTTTCTCGGCCTTAAACGCCCTGACGCTGTCGCCGGCGTTGTGCGCCACCATGCTGCGGCCGCTGAAACCGTTCCAGCACGGTCCGCTGTTCTGGTTCTCGCGCGCCGTTGACAAGTCGCGCGACCGCTACGCCAGCATCGTCGGCATCGCCAGCCGCAAGGTCAGCGTTATCGCTTTGATCTTCGCCCTTATCGTTGCCGGTATCGTCGCGCTGCTTCATGTCAGCCAGACCAGCTTTATCCCGAGCGAAGACCAGGGCGCGTTCTTCACCAACATCCAGCTGCCCGAAGGCGCTTCCCGCGAACGGACAGACGCTTTGGTCAAGAAAGTTATCCCGCTGATTTTGGAAGAAAAAGGCGTCGCACATGCCATGAACGTTACCGGACACAGCATCATCGGCGGTTCCGGCGAAAACGTCGCCTTCATCATTACCATGCTTGAACCCTGGGCCAAACGTACGGACAAGGAATTGTATTCGACCAACATTCTGAACCGGATCAAGGCCAAAATCGACGACTTCCCCGAAGCCAACATCAACATGTTCGAAATGCCGGCCATCCAGGGCCTTGGCAGCACCAACGGCATGGACTTCCGTCTGCAGGCGCTCGATTCTCCGGATCCGAAGAAGCTGGATGCCGCTTTGCAGGGTTTCCTCGGACGCTTAAACCGGTCGCCGTACGTTTCCTATGCGTTCTCGACCTATAACGCGACCACGCCGCACATCTTTGTTAACATTGACCGCACCAAAGCGGAATCGATGAAGGTAACCACCGGCGACATTTATACCACTCTCGGCCGGTATTTGGGATCGTCCTACATCAACGACGTCAACTTCGGAACCCAGGTAAACCAGGTAATCATCCAGGCCGACTGGCCGTACCGCAAGGGCGTTGACAACATCAGCAGCCTTTACGTTCAAAACAGCCTGGGCGAAATGGTTCCTCTGGGCGGCATGATCAACCTGAGCAAGGTTCTGGCGCCGAGCACCATCGACCGTTACAACCAATACCCGGCGGCAGCCATCAACATTGTCGGCAACGAAGCTTTCAGTACCGGCGAAGCCATGAACGCCGTCGAACAACTGGCCAAGGAGGCCCTGCCGAAGGGTTACAGCTACGAATGGTCGAGCATGAGCTATCAGGAAAAGGCCAACCAGGGCCAAATCGGTTACCTGATCGCTCTGGCGCTGACTTTCGCCTACCTGTTCCTGGTTGCGCAGTATGAAAGCTGGAGCACGCCGATCCCGGTTCTTGCTTCGGTTTCCGTTGCCATGGTGGGCGCCTTGCTCGGCTTGTTCATACACGGACTGCCGCTCAGCATTTACGCCCAGCTGGGGCTGATTCTGCTGGTCGGTCTGGCTGCCAAAAACGCGATTCTGGTCGTCGAGTTCTCCAAGGAAGAGCGCGAAAAAGGCACTTCCATCAACAAAGCCGCGATGATCGGTCTGAAAGAACGGTTCCGCGCGGTATTGATGACGGCCTTCACCTTCATCCTCGGCACTCTGCCGATGGTGGTCGCCACCGGCGCCGGCGCCAACAGCCGAATCGCCATCGGCGTACCGGTATTCTACGGAATGCTGGTCGGCACCATGGTCGGTCTGATTATTATTCCGATGCTCTACGTTCTGTTCCAGACGTTGACGGAAAAGGTAAGTGGACCGGTCAAAGTCAAAAAAGCCGAAAAGCAGGCCTGAGGACCGACAGGCAAAAAAACTCCGTAATCTCCGGATTGCGGAGTTTTTTGTTGCCCAAAACCGATTTTTGCTTAAAACTAAAAGCCGGGCTGAACTCAATCGGCACGATCACCATATCGGAAACAAAAGGAGGAAACATGAACAGACTTTTTTATACCGCGCTGACCGCCCTTGCCCTTGCCGGCTGCTCACCCAAGTCAGAAATCTGCGGAACCTACAACGGACTGTTGCCGGCCGCCGACGGCCCGGGAATAGACATGACCCTGCAGCTCAACGCCAACAACACGTTTGTCAACAAACTGGTTTATGTCGGTCAGAAAGACGGCACCTTTTACGAAAAAGGTACTTACGACATAGACGGCAGCATCATCAAGCTGGAAACCGGCAGCGAAATTTCCTATTACAAAAAGGAAAAAGGACAGCTTCGCCTGCTCGACTACGAGAAAAAGGAAATCACCGGCGCCCTGGCTGACAATTACATCCTGAAGAAAATCAAAGACTGCGCGGGAAAAGCGGAAAATGGAAAATAAAGAACCGGAATTAAAAGAGGAAGAACGGCAGAAATGCGAAATATGGACCCGCATCATGGGCTATTTTCGTCCGCTTTCCGTTTTTAATCCCGGCAAAAAATCCGAATTCCGCGAAAGGCGGTATTTCAGCGAAGAAAAAGCGCTGACGCCGGCAGAAAAAGACGCTGCCTCCCGGGCAAAAGAACCGTCCCCTTCAGACAAGCCGTGAAAACGGCCGCGGGAAAAAGTCCGTTCACGCAACGGCTGTCGCAAACAGGAAACAACAATCCCCACCTCGAAACGGCAGCATAACAACCGCAACGGCGTTTTCCGCCGCTTTTGCCCTGTCCCGGTATTCAGCAAAATTTTCACCTACGCCGTTTTTTCGTATTGACTTTATATTTATTTTGTGTTGACTTTATGTTTGAGAATGATAATCTTTCTCAAACAGACAACAACAAACATGCCGGGAGCAGACATTGTCCGCATTTGAACAGACATTCAGACAAAAAGGCATCAGTCTCACTTCGTCGCGGCTGGCCATTTTCGAGGTGCTTGAAAACGCCTCCGCACACATGACCGTCACCGACATTTTCAACGCCGCCAGACAAAAGGATCCCGGTCTCGGCATGGCAACCGTTTATCGTACCCTCAACATGCTCTGCGACCTGGGGTTGGCGGAAAAACACGAGTTTCCCAACATTGACGCGGTTTATGAAAAAACCGGCGCCGGAAACGGGCATCACCACCATATCATAGACGCAGACAGCGGCCGGATAGAAGAGTTTTCTGCCGCCGAACTCGACGTTCTGCTGGAAAAAATCGCCCGCGAACACGGCTATGAAATGCTCGGCCACAAAATTGAAATTTACGGAAAGAAAAAAGGAAGAAACGCAGCAACCGGCGTTGCCGGCGGCAAAAAACAAACTATATAGAGTTTTCAGGATCCGTCAAAAATATTTCACGTCTGACAGAAACCATGAAGAGCGCGGCGGATCCTGGAAAATTTTTAAGGCTCCCGGGTCTTAAAAATTTGCTTAAAGCCTGTCGCCCTGCTTAAAATATTTCAAAATCGGCAGGCTTTTTATTTTGAACAAACAACGGAGACAAAAATGAAAGTAAACATCTTATACGGCAGCGAAACGGGCAATTCGGAGAATCTGGCCGGCACGGCGGCAAACGAACTGAAAAAAGCCGGTTTTGAAGCTGAAGTTCAGGATATGAGCGGCGTTCGTGCGGCCGATCTGGAAAACATGACGCGGCTTTTGGTCATCACCAGCACCTGGGGCGACGGCGAACCCCCGTCAAACGCCGCCGAACTGCACGACGAACTGTCTGCCGCAAACGTCAACCTGAGCGGCCTTACCTATGCCGTTTTGGGATTGGGCGAATCCTATTATGACCATTTCTGCCAGGCGGCCATTGATTTTGACGAATATCTGGCTGCTCTCGGCGCCGAAAGAATCCTTGAACTGGAAAAGGCCGACGGCGAATTTGAAGATGTCTTTTCCGTCTGGATCGGCAACGTGATTGCCAAACTGAAAGCCTGAGCGCTTTCACAAACAACAAGTATAACTCCCTTAAATAAAATATGCCCGGATTCCGGGCATATTTTATTTTTTCCGGCAAAACCATTATCCATATTTAAAAAAAACGGACAGCCATTATCTACGGCAGAAGAAACTGTTTCCATCTGATTTTCCGCCTGACACTCAATCGACAACAATTGCACAAAAAGGAGATTTTTCATGACGTCACCATTAGAAGGCATAAAAGTCATCGACATGACAGAAGTTCAGTCCGGTCCGTCCTGTACCCAAATGCTGGCCTGGTTCGGCGCGGAAGTGATTAAGATCGAACGTCCCGGCGGCGGCGATCCGACCCGCAACGAACTGACCGACCTCCCCGGCATGGACGGACTTTACTATTTGCAGCTCAACAGCAACAAACGCTCCATGGGGCTCAACGTCAAAACGCCCGAAGGCAAGGAAATTCTTACCAAACTTCTGCGGGAAGCCGACGTCTTCGTTGAAAACCTGCACCCCGGCGCCGCCGACGAACTCGGCTTTTCCTGGGAAGAAGTACACAAAATCAACCCCCGTATTGTCTACGGTTCCATCACCGGCTTTGACGAAAACTCGCCTTATGCCAACGTCAAATGCTACGAACCGATTGCCCAGTGCGCCGGCGGCGCCGCTTCCACCACCGGCTGGTGGTCGGGGGAAAACAACCTTCCGACCCAGTCCGGCGCCGCGCTCGGCGACAGCAACACCGGCATGCACCTGCTGATCGGCCTGCTGGCGGCGCTGCTCCAGCGCGACAAAACCGGCGTCGGCCAGCATGTGCGCCAGTCGATGCAGGCCTCGGTTCTCAACCTCTGCCGTGTAAAATTGCGCGATCAGCTGATTTTGGAACACACCGGACGACTGACCAACTATCCGCAATATCCGAACGGCGTTTTCGGTGACACCGTTCCCCGTTCGGGCAACATTGAAGGCGGAGGCGTTTTCGGCTGGTGTTACAAGTGCAAAGGCTGGGAAACCGACCCCAACGCCTATGTCTACATCGTTCTGCAAAGGGAAGACAAGGCTTTTGAAGCGGCCGCCAAAGCACTCGGCAAACCGGAATGGATCAACGATCCGAAATTTTCCACCGCCGACGCCCGCGACAAGAACAAGGAAGAAATCTACCGGGAAATTGAGCAGTTCACCATCGGCAAAGACAAATTCGAAGCGGTTGCCGAACTGAGCAAGGCGGGCGTTCCCTGCGGACCGGTGCTGAGCCTGAAGGAAATTGAAAACGACCGTTCGCTGCGCGAAAACGGCACCATCGTCGAAGTGGAGCAGATCAAACGCGGCAAATATCTGACCGTCGGCATGCCGATGAAATTTTCCGACTTCACACCCGAAATCAAAGGCGCACCCCTGCTCGGCCAGGATACGGACCCGATTCTCGCCGGGCTGGGCTACACCCAGGAACAAATCGTCAAACTGCGCAACGACAAAGTCGTCGCCTGACAAAACAGCCCTTCCGCGGCCGGTTTTTCCCTGCCGCGGATTTTCGCCCGGCATTTTTTATCGGAGGTAACAACATGAACGCCACTGCAAACACCACCAACCTGACCGACGGCATGCGGCTGACGGTCGAAGCACTCAAGAAAAACGGCATTGACACCATTTTCGGCGTCGTCGGCATTCCGGTGACCGACCTGGCCCGCTATGCGCAAAAAGAAGGCATTCGCTATATCGGCTTTCGTCATGAACAGTCGGCCGGCAACGCTGCGGCCGCCAGCGGTTTTATCACCGGCCGGCCGGGAATTCTGCTTACCGTTTCCGCTCCCGGTTTCCTCAACGGCCTGGGCGCGCTGGCCAACGCTACCGTCAACGGCTTTCCCATGATTCAGATCAGCGGTTCCAGCGACCGCGCGATCATTGACCTTGAACAGGGCGACTACGAAGGGCTGGATCAGCTGAACATCGCCCGCCCGTTTGCCAAGGCGGCCTACCGCGTCAACCGTCCCGAAGACATCTGCACCGGCCTGGTCCGAGCCGTCCGCGCTGCCGTGTCGGGACGTCCGGGCGGAGTTTATCTGGACCTGACGACAGCCATGCTGGCTGCCGAACTCGACCGGGACACGGCAGCGGCTTCGCTTTTTTCACCGGTCGATCCGGCACCGGCCGTCATTCCGTCCGCCGACGCTGTCGAACGCGCGCTTAAGCTTTTGTCCGCGGCCGAAAAACCGCTGGTCATCCTCGGCAAAGGTGCCGCCTATGCGCAGGCAGACCGGGAAATCAGGGAATTTGTCGAAACAACCGGCGTTCCCTACCTGCCGATGTCAATGGCCAAGGGACTGCTGCCCGACGACCACCCGCAAAGCGCGGCCGCGGCACGTTCTTTCGTATTGGAAAACGCCGACGTGGTCATGCTGGTCGGTGCCCGCCTCAACTGGCTGCTCACTCACGGCCGGGGCAGGCACTGGAATCCGCACAACAAATTCATCCAACTCGACATTGATCCCGTCGAAATTGACAGCAACCGTCCGATCGCCGCACCGGTGGTCGGCGACATTGCCTCTTCCGTGCGCCTGCTTTTGAACGGTCTGGAACGACACCCCGTCAGGGCTCCCGCGGACTGGCTCTCGGCCATTGATGCCGCCAAACGGCCCAACGTTGCCAAAATGGAAGAAAAACTGAACACCGAAGCTGCCCCGATGAACTTTTTCACCGCCCTGAACGCCGTGCGCAAAGTGCTCTCCGCGCACCGCGACATTTATCTGGTCAACGAAGGTGCCAACACGCTTGACGACACCCGCGACGTCATAAACATGTACCTGCCCCGCCGGCGGCTGGACTGCGGCACCTGGGGCGTCATGGGCATCGGCATGGGATTTGCCGTCGGTGCCGCCGTCACCGGCAAAAAACCGGTGGTGGCGATTGAAGGCGACAGCGCTTTCGGCTTCTCGGGCATGGAAATCGACACTGTCTGCCGTTACAAACTGCCGGTAACGATCGTCGTCTTTAACAACGGCGGCATTTACCGCGGCGACGATCCCAATCTCGGCGGCGGCAGCGATCCCTCGCCCACTGCCCTGTCCTCTTCGGCCAGATATGACAAACTGATCGAAGCCTTCGGCGGCGCGGCTTACAATGCCGCCACGCCGCAGGAACTGGAAAACGCCCTCTCCGCCGGTCTGGAATCCGGCCGGCCGACCCTGATCAACTGCGTCATCGACCCGGCCGCCGGCACTGAAAGCGGGCATATCGGCAGCCTCAACCCCAAAACGCTCGTTTAACACGGGAGGAAAAAGATTATGCTGAACATCATGCTGACCGACCTGGTTCCCATTTTCGTCATTATGATTCTCGGTTACGTTTCCGGCAAAAAAGGCGAATTTAACGCCGCAAACGCCAGAAGCCTCAATCAGTTCGTCTTAAATTACGCTTTGCCGGCGGGACTTTTCGTTTCCATCGTCAAAGCCGACCGAGCCATGCTGTTTTCCGACATCCGCCTGTCGCTGGTCAGCCTCGGCGTTATCGTCGGCTGTTATTTCTGGTCTTATTTTTCCTGTCTGAAATTTTTCAAACACAGCAAAGCCGAAGCTTCGATCGCCGGACTTGTCGGCGGCGCGCCGACCATCGGCTATTTGGGATTTGCCGTGCTGGAACCCATTTACGGCACCAGTGCCACCGTCGGCCTGGTGGTTGCGGTGGTGGCCATTGTCGTCAACGCGGTCACCATCCCGCTCGCCCTCTGCCTGCTCAATCCCGGAAGGCAGTCGGCAGCCGCCGCCGGCAATCCGCCGGTCAAACCGTCAAACGCCCTCCTCAACGCGTTGAAAGAACCGGTCTGCTGGTCGCCGATACTGGCGGTCCTCATCGTCTTGACGGGATTCCGCTTTCCCGGCAGCCTGGACCCGGTTTTCAACCTGATTGCCAACGCCAACGCCGGCGTTGCCGTTTTCGCCGCCGGCATCACCCTTTCGACCAACAAATTCGAGTTTAACGCGGAAGTGCTTTACAACTCTTTCGTCAAACTGATCTTCATGCCGGCGGCAATGCTTGCCATCGGCCTTCTGACGGGAATGAACGGCGAAAAACTGCAAATGCTGGTTTTGTGCGGCGCGCTGCCGCCGGTTTTTTCCGGCATTATCATCGGCAGCCGTTTTCAGACTTACGTGCAAACGGGCACTTCTTCGCTCGCCGTCAGCACCTTCCTGTTTATGGCAACTGCGCCTTTGTGGATTTGGCTGTCCCGGCTGATTGCCGGATAAAAAATCCGCTACGGTCACAAAAAAATACCCGGCCTTCAACAGCCGGGTATTAAAAATGCCGCAAAAAACTAAATGACCTTGGCCATAAAATATTCGTCGGCATATTTGTCGTCAAAGCTGACCGCCTTCTTGCGGATTCCTTCCCGCTCATAATGATGCTTCTCAAACAGGGCAATTGCCGGAAGATTGTCGGTAACCACCGTAATTTCCAGCCGGCCGACGCCCTTTTCCCTCGCCCAGTTTTCGGCAAAAGCGATCAGCTTGTCGGCAATTCCCTGCCGCTGACTGTCGCGCAGCACGCCGACGGTAAACCGGGCGGTATGCTTCAGTTTGGACAAATGACTGCGGGAAATGCCGAGATAACCGACGATCCGTTCGCCTTCGGTCGCCACGAAAACCTGTTTGTAGTCATCGTAATCCTCAATATATTTCTGTTCCTGTTTGGCTTTTTCCGCCGTTTCTTTCGGCGTAAACATCAGATAGTCGCTTTCCTTGACCAGCTTTTCGTAAAACTCCACAAACTTTTCGGCATCGGCCGGTCTGATTTTTCTTATCTCCATGATATACCTCCAACTGATTGATTGCAAATTACCCCTCCCTCTTTGGTTCCAATAAGGTATTTTCGACTTTCCTTTTTTTCAACCGCCGTTACCCGAAAGTTGAGAGCCGGACGGCCGCCGCCGCGTTTTCCGAAATCGGAATTCTCCGCATTTTCATCCGCTTGCGCCTAAATGTTTTCTTTGCTTTTGCCGATGAATTTCAGACAAAACAAAAAAATCCTTTACAAAAGCAAATAAATCTGTTAATGGTTGCAAATAGTTTAAAATGAGTAAAAGAATGACCGCTTTCAAATTGACATCCCTGCGCCTGCGCAGATTGACGCTGCGACGATGACTTGTCCCGCCAAGATAAGTTCGTCGCAAGATTTGAGTTTGCTCAAATCTTTTTTTTATGTCCAATCTCAGCAAAACGCAAAGGTTCAAAATGAGCACAAAACAGTTAACGGTCAAAAAATTAAACATTGAAAATTTAGCTGATGTTATGAAATTGCAGCAAAAAATCATCGGCAACCTGCACCCTGACGAACAACACTTCATCCTGCACAGAACGGCGGAAGACTATATGAAATCGCTTGACGGCCGCAGTTCAAACATGTTGGGGGTCTTCGACGGCGAAACTTTAATAGCCCAAACGGTATACAGCCTGCCTCATAACGGCGAAAGCAGGGACATGCCCGAGTTCAAGCCGGAAATAGAAAACAAAGACCTGGTTTTGTACGAGGCCATTCTGGTCGATCCGGTTTACCGGGGCTCCAGCCTGATGAAAAGAATGCTCGAATATATCGAAAACAACGCCCTTGACAGCGGCAGGACCCACGCCATCATCCAGATTGCCGTCGACAACCCGGCCAGCTGGATAAACGCGCTGCACCACGGCATGTCCATTACCAAAGTCGACCTGGATCCTGCCGACGGGGCAAAAGTCATCTACTTGGAAAAAGAAATTTCCCGGAAACCCGCGCCGGTTCCGTTTCCCGTCCAAAACAACGCCCGGATTTACAGCATGCACCTCGGGGAAAACATCCATGCGGCAATCCCCGCCCTTTTCCACAAAATGCAGCATCTGATAAAAAACGGTTATCACGGTGTTGCTCTCAACAAAGAGAGCAAAAGCCTGATTTGGGAACAACAGAACGCCGCCAAAAGCAACGGCCTTTCCTTCGCCCATATGTCCGAAGGAAAAGCGCCTTCCTTTATCGAGCCGTTTTCTCTGCCGTCCCGAAATAATACCACTCGGTATTGACCGGCGCCTGCAAATTGGGCAGAAGAATAAAACCGTCGCTTAGAGCATAAAGCGCTTCCCCGTCATCATAAAGCGCAATCCGTTCGCCCTTGCACACCGGATCCAGGTGCTTGTAGCTGCGGCAGAGCCTGCCTTCCTTGCTCTTAAGCACATAGTTCTCCATCCGGATGTGCTTTTTCGCCCGGGCTGCCGGCAGCGGCAAATCAACCATCCCGAAGGCGGACAACGCGTTTACGATCGCCCGGTAAGCCAGTCCGGCCGCCTGCGGATCCCTGTGATAGCCGCACTCCAAAGTCGTGGCCGTATTGCCGTACGCATGGGCGCACCATTCGGTGGAAAAATCGCGGATTTCGGTCTGCCTGCCGTAAATGTCCGGCCAGCCTTCCAAAACAAAATCCACGGGCAGCGCGTCGATCAGCTTTTGGTTATAAACGTCGGGATAATCACAAAAGGCAAAAGGAACGTCGCCGACGCAATGGGTCGAATGCAAATCCAGCGTAAACCTGTGTTCCCGGATGAGAGGACAAATTTCATTGGCAAGTTTCTGCTCGTAAGACCGCGGATTGTCATGCACGGTCATCACCCGGTTCAAATTCTCGTCAATATTGCGCACGTCCCGGCGGTACGCTTCCGGATTGCAGACCGGAACCAGCGTCATCTTCCCGTTTTTTAACGCCAGCGCGCCGCGTTCAATTTCGTCAATGATCCTGCGACAGGCTTGCGTACCGGCTGTTTCGTTGCCGTGAACCGCCGCCAAAACCAACAGGCTCAGCCCGTCATTTTTCCCTTTGAACTCATGTTTTTCTATCATTTTGCCATTTCTCCCTAAAAAAACATAATACATTTATCCGACAACTTTACAAGTGCCGATTTTTTTGCATCACGCCGGCAACCGCCTCCGGCAGAAAAGAAAAACGGCTCCCGTAACGGAAGCCGTCAATTATGACGGGGCTTGGCCGGCAATTCACGAATTAACATTACCGACTGCCTTTATCAAAATTTGGAACATAACGTAAACCATGCAGATTCTCTTTTGATATTGGCTGCGGCTTATAAGGAACTTGCGTTGAGGCAGAAAGTTCTCTTAATCTTTTGATTCTATCTGCCAGGTTATTATCTTTATTTTGTTGCCCTGGAGTGATCCGATTATGATGATTGTTTTTATATAAATCTTTTGACCTTCCGGAAGTGTCGGTATTTACAACATAACGATTATAATTAATGACTATTCCTGTTTCCGGGTTTAAACCGCTGAAACTATAGGAATATCCCCCGTAATTCTCAACAAGCTTATTTTGAGCTTTATTTGAGCGTTCATTATCGGCTTCGGCAGTTGCCGCAACCTCATCAATCCCTTGCTCATGCAGTTTATCAAACAATTGCTTTTTTATTTCGCCGGCATAACCTTTACCCTTATGTTCATGCAACAGCACCGTAGACGTTGTTACCCTTACTCCCGTTCCGGCAGAAAACTTATGCCACTTTTCACAAGTTTTCAGTCCATTTTCAACATCAAACACATCCATCGGTTGCGGACGTGCATTTACCGACCCTATTATTTCATCACCTTTGACTACAAAATAAAAAAGCTCCGGGCCGTTTCTCCTGTTTAAAGGCTGTCCTGTCGCTTCGCATTCCCTCTTATTTTTATAAAAGTCTACGATCTTGGCGGTAAATTCTTCTTGACTGCCAACCCGGAAACTATCCATGGCAAATATAAAACCTTTGCTTTCCCTTTTGCCGACAGGATCATTTATTGTTTCATCCGATAAATACGCCCGCATTTTCTCGCAAGCTTTTTGATAGCTTTCAAAATGCTCTTGGACAGGTTCCACAATTCTAATTCCATCCGCAATTTCCGCCATGTTCTTTTCCCCAACAATTCAATGTATTATTACAAGATAGTTTATGTAAAAAAAAATAAAAAAACAACCCGTAAAAAAACAAAGAAATATAAACAAACGAGTTCGGAAAACTTCTCCCCAAATATGATTTTGAAATTCACAACATCCGAACCACGTCAACTGTTTAATTTTTAAAAGGAAAACAGTTCCAGTGACAGGAACCGTCAATTACGGCGGGCAAAGACAGAAACATGGAGAAATGCCGGAATTGCATATTCTGGCATTTAAAAGTGGTGGAGCTTGGCTGGCAATTCACAACCTGATTATTTATCACTTTTAACAAAAAGAACATCTTGTCCTTAAGGTTATTAGATTGAAAATATCGCTTATTGTTTTATGATAAAAATGCGGCTATAGAATTATACAACTCCTGTCGGCTTCGTTCAGTTGTAAAATTATGTCCGCCTTCCGAAACAATACCTAAAGATTTTTTTGTTTCAAGCGCCTGATAAAGAGCTTTAACATCCTGGGGGGCAATAATATGATCATCTTCAGCCGTAATCAGCAAAACCCTTGCTTTAATATCTTTTGCTAAACGGAGAGCATCATAGTTCTTAGCCTCTTCAACAACAGTATAAGGTAAGACAACTGTTTGATAATTATAAAAACCTTTTTTCTTCCAGTCTTTACAAAAATCTGGCATATAAAACATACAGCTATTTTCCCATGTCACTCCGCTGACAACCGGAGTTATTGGAATTACAGCATCAATCACAGACGCGTTTTCTGCCGAATATTGTAAAACTGACGCCCCTCCTAAAGAATGACCGGCCAAGATAAACGGTTCACGATAAAAATTCTGTTTTTTAGCCCAGTTAATCACTGTTTCCAAATCTTTTTTGAAAGTTGCTAATCGAACATTAATAACCTCGCCATCACTTTTACCCATAGAATAGCGACTGTCAAAGATAATAACCAAATATCCATTATCTAGAAATGCTTTTTTAGCTGTCTGTACCGCAGAATGTTCAAGATTAGACGCCAAACCATGCTGAATAAAAGCTATTTTTTTATTTCTTCTATGTTCATACCCCTCAACCTGCACATAAATTATTTCATTTGCAGAATTTTTCAGCCAATTTTCTCGGGAAGGTTCTTGTCCTATGCAAGCAGTTAAAATAAATAAAAACAGCACAACGTGAATTTTTTTCATTTCCGCCTCTTATAGTCCATTTAAGTATTTAAATATGATATATGGCTGTCCTATTAAAAACAAGCAGCATTTACACCTTTTAAACATCTTGTTCTTTTAAAAATAACAACTATTATCTTTATCCGTTCCCCAAAGTATCTAAATGATAAACCTTATTAACCATTTGAAAAATATAAATATTGATAAAAAATAGTTCGGATATTTCAAAAAAATAATGTTTTTCAAAAAACGAACATCCGAACTCATCTAACCTATTGATTTATAAAAGAAAAACAGCTCCCGTGATAGGAGCTGTTAACTATGGTGGGCCCTGCCTGACTCGAACAGGCGACCAGACCGTTATGAGCGGCCTGCTCTAACCAACTGAGCTAAGGGCCCGGCATCTGAAAACGGTTAAAAAATAGGTCAAATATTTTCCGAAGTCAAGCGCTTTTTGGGCACCCCGCCGATCCGCGCCGCGGGAAATGCGGAAACCGCGCCGAAAAGAATTGACTTCCCTTCTGCTTTACACTACAATTTCACTGCTTTACATACGGATTATGTTTAACTTTTAATTATATTATCATGAACAAAATTGATGAAATCATCCAAAAATGGGGCAACAGGGAAGAAGCCTACCGCTTGTATCGTCTTGTCCTTTTTGACTATTACCTCACCCGCTATTTTGAACTGACGGAAAGAAAACTCGACGGAATTAAACATCACGGAATTAACGACAAAGCCCTGATCAACCTTTTGTTCGTCTGCCTCAACAGCGTGGAAAAGGAAAGCTGCGGCCTGTTTGAAGCGTTTCGTAATTTTAAAATCGTCTGCGGCTGGAGCCGGCGGATACTTACCGTTTCGCAGCCCGACGTCGAACGTCTGTTCGTACTCATTCCCGAACACCGTTCCAATAACGGGAAATGGGAAAAACGCCCGGCCGGGCAACGGACAAAAATCTGGACGGCTCTCGGCGAAAAAAGCATTGCCGACTATATCCGGGATTCTTCGGTCGGACATTACGCGCGCCTGATTGACCGCGGCGTTGACGAAGTGCTGGAAAAACTGCCGCCGTACTGTCTGGTCGACCTGACGGCCGGACGCCGCGCTCAAAGCGAATGGGTCGAATGGATCAATCGCACCGCCCGAATGCACCTGACCAACGACATCGCCGTCGGATCCGCCGGCCGTTATTATGACATTTGCAAGCGCTTTTCGACGCAAATGCTGGAAGAAGACAAAATGCTACTGCTGAGCGGCCTTTAGCGCATCCTGCCTCAAAAACACCGGACTTTTCACAGTTCCGGTGTTTTTTTATCCGCCGTTTCCCGCACCCGGGGTTTACAGCCGCAGTAATCCTGGGCATAAAGCCCCAATTCGCGGATCAGCAGCTGCCGCCGATCCTGCATGCCGCCCTTGCGCCCTTCGATTTCGACATACGGCACCCCGCATTCCGCCGAAGCCTTCTGCGCCGCACGGTTCACCTGCGCCAGATCCTTATAGCGGGAAACGCCCAACACGGACGCCACCGCGTCAAAACCGTTCTCCCTTGCGTATTCCATAACCCGCTTTAACCGCATGTAAAAGCACACGTCGCAGCGGCGGCCCCGTTCGGGTTCGTTTTCCAGCCCCTTTATCAGGTTGCGCCAACGTTCGTTGTCATATTCCAGTTCAATAAACGGAATTTTCCGTCCTTTGCACAAACGCCGGTTTTCTTCTCTTCTTTTTTCATATTCGGCCGCCGGCACGATATTCGGATTATAAAACGCCACCGCAAAATCATACCCGTCCCGCGCCATTTTTTCGATCACCGCACAGCAACAGGGCGCACAGCAGGACAACAGCAATATTTTCATTCTTTTACACCTTTCGCACCGTTTTTCGGTTTTATAGCACAAATTTCGCAAAATGCAACAAGCCCGGTCAGCATAATGCTGTCCGGGCCTGTTTGCAAAACATCGGATCAACGGCTCAGGCATTCCTCATCAGACTGCGGCGGTTGACCTCGTTCCATATTTCCAACTCGTCGTTGACGTAAGCGCGGTAACTTTTCTTTCCGGCCACGTTTTTATAATCCCGGAAAGCCTTGTCACCCTTGAAAATGCAAATCGTCACGTTTTTCAAAAATCCCTGCGCCAGCGGGGCATAACTTTCGATTGCCGAAAGCATCGCCTTGGCCGACCGGGTAAAACTCAGACTGCCGCTTTTACCGGTTCCGAGAGCGGGCATAACGATCCTGTCAAGACCATTTTTTTCGGCTTCGGCCAAAGCGGCAAAAGTCGAAAGCTGCACCATGCCGAAAGCGTCCGGAGCAGACACGCCCAAAAGGGAAACGTTGAGCATCTTGACACCGTCGCGGCCGTCGGTAACGAAAGAATAACCGAAAGGCAGCCGTCTCTGGCGGGCAACGACGGCATAATCGCGGATACCGCAAAAATGACCGTTCTGACTTAAGATGCCGGACACGCCGGTTAACGACATTTTATCGGCAAACTGAGGAACGACAAAACCCTTTGCGTCCACGCTCAAAACATTGCCTTGCACGATTTCTACAGAAATTTTTTTCATATTCCCAATGATTAAGTTAATAATTTTAAATCGCTTCAATATACCCGGACGCGGCAATTTTGTCAATTTGATTTTACTCGACACGGAGAACAAACCGCCGGCCGGTTTTCCGCATTTTTTACATTCCGGCAAAAAAATCTTGATTCCGACAAATTTAACGGACATAATCGGGCAGACAAACGCCAACGGTCAGGAACAACGGATGAAAATTTTAGTCGGATTAAGCGGCGGCGTAGATTCCGCGGCAACAGCCTATCTTTTGAAACGTGACGGTCACGAAGTGATCGGCGCCACCATGTCCATCTGGGACAAAAACACCAACTTCCGCGGCAGTGCTTCGGCCGATTCCTGCTTCAGCCCGCATGAGGAAAAGGATGTGGAATCCGCCCGCAAAATCTGCCGCGAACTGGATATTCCCTATTATGTTTTCGACTGCGCGGAAGAATACAAACGGATCGTGCTGCACAATTTTAAACAGGAATACACCGCCGGCCGCACGCCCAACCCCTGCGTGTGGTGCAACGCCGTCGTCAAATTCGAAGCTTTGCCGGCAGCTGCCCGCAAAGCCAACCTTGACTTTGACAAATTCGCCACCGGCCACTATGCCCGTCTCGATTTTGACGACGGTGCCGGCCGTTGGCGCATCCGCCGCGGCGTCGATCCGAAAAAAGACCAGTCTTATTTTCTTTACCGTCTCAGTCAGGAACAGCTCAGCCGTATTCTGCTGCCGCTCGGCGGTTATCAAAAGGCCGAAGTGCGGGAATTTGCCCGGCTGGCCGGGTTGGAAGTCTGCGACAAGCCGGACAGTCAGGACTTTTACAACGGCGACATCAACGATATTTTGCAAAAAGAACCGGAACCGGGGAACTTTGTCGACAAAGAGGGCAAAGTTCTCGGCCGCCATCAGGGAATCTGGAATTATACCATCGGCCAGCGCCGCGGCATGGGCATTTCTTCCGAACGGCCGCTTTATGTCATCGGCATCAACCCCGAACGGCGGGAAGTGGTCCTCGGACACGACGGCGACACGCTCCGCTCCTCACTGACCTGCGAAAACCTGAGCTGGCTTTCGATCCCCGGCATTGACCGGCCGCGGCCGGTGACGGTCAAAATCCGTTCGTCACAGACGCCGGCCGCCGCATTGCTGTCAATGATCGGCGAAGACAAGGCGGAAATCCGCTTCGACGATATGCAGAAAGCGGTAGCGCCCGGCCAAAGCGCCGTATTTTACGACGGGGACACGGTTTTGGGCGGCGGCATCATCTGCCGCTGAAAGCTTCCCTGAAATCGTCAAGGTCCGGCAGCTGCGGCAGCAGTTTGTAATCTCCCTTTCCGTCATAATACACGTAAAGCGGAATGCTGCTGCGGCCGAAAGCCGCCAGCGCCCGGGAAATTTCCGGACTGCGGTTGGTCCAGTCGGCTTTGAACAGACGCACCTTATGCTTTTTGGCCAGGCGGGCAAAATCCTGCCCCGAAAACACCGACTTTTCGTTGACTAAACAGGTGATGCACCATTTGGCGGTAAAATTGAGCAAAACCTTCTCGCCTTTTTCAAGCGCGGCCTCCACTTTCTCCGGCCGGTAAGGCTCCCATGCCGACGGCACCGTTTCCGCCCCGCTCCACAACACCCACAGCAGCCAGCCGCAGGTTGCAAGCATCGGCAGGGCAAACAGTTTTTTCACCACTTCCATCCAGCGGCCCGGCCGCGGCAAAATCTTCTTCAGCGCCGCGGGATAAATACCCGCCAGAAAGAACGGCAGCACATAGCCGGCTCCCAGCATCAGAAATACCGGATAGTAAAAATAAGCCGGCCGGTCGGTCGTCAGCGCCCAGCCGACGGCAGCCCCCATGAACGGCGCCGTGCAGGGACTGGCGATCAGAACCGCCAAAAGCCCGGTCATAAACGAGCCGGCGGGAAGGTACTTCAAACTCCAGTTGACTTTGATGACATTTAAGAACATCAGCGCCAAAAGCAGAAACAACAGCGCCATCGCAGCGACGAAATAAGGCGACTGCAGCTGAAAGCCCCAGCCGATTTCCGCCCCCCGGTGCCGCAGCCAGGAAAGCAGCGCCGCCGTCAGGGCAAAGCAGGAAAGCACCCCGCCCGCATATTGAAAAGCCTCGATGACATTGCGGCGGCGTTCCTTCTCTCCGGTTACCGACATAATTTTGATAAACAAAATCGGAAAAACGCAGGGCATAAAGTTAAGAACGATTCCTCCGGCAAACGCCAGCAGCAGAATTTCCAGCCAGCCGTCGGACGACTGCGTCTTCTCCGCCCCGGCATAGGGCGAACGACCGGCAGGATTTTTGCCCGGCAGGGACGAAACGGCAAACAGGCCGGGAACGGTTTCCGCCGGCGCCGCGGCAAAAACTTCCGGCGTCAGCTTAAAGGCCAGACTTTCCGGCACGCACTCCCCGTTGCAGGCCATCCAGGAAATTTCCAGATCCGGCATCTCTCCCGCCGCCTTGTCCAGCACCGCGGAATAGGAGGCCGGCCGGCAATAGACGTTTAACCCGTAACCTTCGTAAATAATATCTTCGCCTTCGCTCCATTCTTCGGTCACCAGCCGATGATCATAAAGCCGCCATTCGACTTTGGTCGGCAAACCGACTTCGCCGGGATTGTGCGAATATATCTGCCAGCCGTTCTGCGGTTCGATTTTCAGCTTCACCCGGATCTGCCCGCCGTCCTCAACCGCGGAAACTTCAACCGCATTGCGCGGCGTCTGTTTGCGCACCGCCGCATCGGCGCCGGCGGCGGCAAACGCCAGAACAAGCGGCAGCAAACAGCGCAGAAAAAACTTTTTCATCTACTTTCCTTTGCGGAAGGGAACGATTACAAAATTGTAATAGGCGGCAACAATCATGCTGAAAGCCTTGATCAACGACAATACGCCGAGCAGAATCGCCATCACCGGAAACCAGCCGGGAAACAGACAGAGAATCATCAGCGCGATCAGCGTTTCCGACCCCTGAGCCAGACCGCCGAGATAAAAAGGCGAATGGTCAAGGTTAAGCTGCCGGTCGGCATGGTTTTTGTAGGCAACCACCGAATAGGCCAGCATCGCGCAGCCGGCAGCGGCAAAACCGAACAGCATGCAGGCCGCGGCCAGGCCGTTTTCGGCCGGGTCGGCAAGGGCAAAGGCAAAAATGACGCCGCCGTAGAAAATATAGTCAAGCGTCGCATCGAGAAAAACGCCGAAATCGGTCACTTTGGTCGACCGGGCAATGGCACCGTCCAAACCGTCGCAGAAGCGGTTCAGCAAAATGGCAAGCAACGCCCAGCCGTACATTTCCATGGCAATAAAATTGACGGCAAACACGCCGATGACAAATCCGCTCCAACTGACCGCGTTGGCCGAAATACCGATCTGTCCGAGATAAGTTCCGGCCACGTTGATTTTGTTGTAAGCCTTGGCGTATATTTTGCGCGACAGCGCCGTAATGTAGGCCCACTGTTCCCTGACCCGCAGGTTGCGCCAGAAGTCTTTTACTTTTTGCTTGAGAATTCGGAAATATTCTTTCATAATGAACTGCCTTTCATAAAAAACGACCATTTTGTTGATAAGATAACACAAAATAATAAAATTTTTACTAATTCCGGATCCGAAAACATGCGCCTTTTAAAATATATTCTCATTTTTATCATCGCGGCCGCCTGCATTTTCCGGCTGTGGCAGGAACGCCCGTCCTACGAAACGATTTCCGGCCGGACCATGGGCACCTACTACGGCATCAAAATCAAAAACTCCCCCGCTGCCGCCGACCTCGCCGCGGAAATAGAAAAAACGCTGACCGAAGTCAATGCGGAAATGTCCGTTTTCGACCCGGATTCGGAACTGTCAAAAATCAACGCCGCCCCCGCGGGACAATGGCTGGAACTTTCCGAACCGATGCGAAAGGTGATGAAAAAGGCCCATGAAATATACCGCCTGAGCGGCGGCGCTTTCGATCCCACCGTCGGCCGGCTGATCGACCTTTGGGGATTCGGCGTCAAAAAAGGAAAGAAACGTCCCGACGACAAAGAAATACGGGCATTGCTGGCCACCTCCGGCTTTGACAAAATCCGCTTTGACAAAGACTGGCAAAAACTGAAAAAAGACAACAGCGAAGTCACGCTTAACCTTTCGGCCATCGCCAAAGGCTACGGCGTCGACCGCGTGGCGGAAAAACTGGAAGAACTCGGCATTCGCGACTACGTGGTCGAAATCGGCGGCGAAGTGCGGGCGGCCGGCCGCAAATCGGAAGACGTCGACGGCTGGAACGTCGGCATCGTCAAACCGGAAGGACATTATACCGAAAACGCCTACGTCCTTACCGTCAAAAACCGCGCCGTCGCCACTTCCGGCGACTATCGCAACTTTTATTACGACGGCGGCAGGAAATTTTCCCACACCATCTCGCCCCGAACCGGCTATCCGGTAGAAAACGGCCTGGCGTCCGTCACCGTATTTCACGACGACTGCATGACCGCCGACGCTCTGGCCACCGCCCTGACGGCCATGGGCGAAAAAGAAGCCCTCGCTTTTGCCGAAGAAAACGGCCTGGCCGTTATTCTGTTCGTCCGCGACGGCAGCGGCATCGTTCCGCAGTTTTCGTCAGAAACAAAAAAAATGACGGGAGAAAAATAAAATGGAAACCCACGAACGCGCCGGCACCGTAACCGCCGTCGGCCAACATACGGTCACGGTAACCTTCAAACGGTCGGAAGCCTGCGGCGGCTGCGCCGTCAGAAACTTCTGCCATGCCGGAAACGACGGCGAAAACAAGGCGGAAATCAAAGTTACGGACGCCTCGTCCTACCATGTCGGCGAACGGGTCACGCTGACGATCAGCGAAAAAAGCGCCGTCTATGCCGCCCTCATTGCCTACGCGCTGCCGCTTGCCTTTACGCTTGCCGGTCTGTTCATTCCGCTTGCCGCCGGCGCCGGGGAAGACACCGCCGCCTTTTCCGCGCTGGCGGCGCCCGCTCTTTATTACCTGCTGCTGTTTTTCTTCCGCCGCCGTATCGGGGCAAAAACAGAAATTAAATTGCGATAAGTGCAAAAAAAGATTTTGCATCCCCCGAATTTATGTTATGTATAAACGCATAATTTATAAATTCTCAAGAGAGTTGCCATGAGCGAACTAATCATAGCCAACATTGTCGTTTTGTCGCTGATTGCCCTGGCGGCGGCGCTGGTCCTTTACTTTGCCGCGCAGAAATTCAAGGTTGCCGGCAATCCGCTGGCCGACAAAATCGCCGCCCTTTTGCCGCAGGCCAACTGCGGCGCCTGCGGCAAAGCCGGCTGTCAGGATTTTGCCAACGCCTGCGTCAATGCCGACGCGGAAGCCTTTGCCCACCTGTACTGCCCGGTCGGCGGCAGCAAAGTCATGAACGAAGTAGCCAAACGGCTCGGCTATTCCACGCCGGAGCACGAACCGACGGTAGCGGTGCTGCATTGCAACGGCACCTGTGAAAACGCCCCCGACAAAGTAGAATACATCGGCCTGCAGAGCTGCCGGCTGGCCAACCGCGCCTTTGTCGGCAAAACCGGCTGCCCGAACGGCTGTCTCCGGCTCGGCGACTGCGTCCGCAACTGTCCTTTCGGCGCCATCGAAATGGACGATCAGACCGGCCTGCCCAGAGTCAATCCCGACAAATGTACTTCCTGCGGCGCCTGCGTCCGCATCTGCCCGCGCGGATTATACGAAATCCGCCCCCGCGGAAAAAACGGGGTAATGGTTTATGTGGCCTGCAGCAACAAACAAAAAGGCGCAACCGCCCGCAAAAACTGCAAAGCCGCCTGCATTGCCTGCATGAAATGCACCAAAATCTGCCCGGAAGTCACCGTTGAAGAAAATCTTTCCCGCATTCCGCCTTCGGTTTCGGCCAAGCTTTACGGTGCGGAACTGGCGGCCGGCTGCCCGACCGGCGCCATCGTCTATACCGGAGCCAAAGGAGACAAAAATGAGCAAAACTAAAACTTTTTCCGTCGGCGGTATCCATCCCGACAAGCACAAAAACACCTCATATCTCCCGATCGAAGACGCCGGCATCCCCGAAACCGTATATGTACCGGTCAAGCAGCATATCGGCGCGCCGGCCAAAATTCTGGTCAAGAAAGGCGACCGGGTCAAAGTCGGCACCATGATTGCCGATGCCGACGGCATCGTTTCCGCCGACGTACACTCTCCCGTTTCCGGCGAAGTGATCAAAGTGGAAGAGGTAACCGGCGAAGTCGGTTATCTGGAAAAAATGATCACCATCAGGACCGAAGGCGACGAATGGGAAGAAACGATCGACCGCACCCCCGATCTGGTCAAGGACATCACCGCTTCGCCGGAAGAAATCGTCAGCATTATCCGAAATGCCGGCATTGTCGGCATGGGCGGCGCCGGTTATCCGACCCCGATCAAAGTCACCCTGCCGGCCGGCAAAAAAATCGACTGCATCATCTTAAACGGCATTGAATGCGAACCCTATCTGACCGCCGACGACCGCCTGATGCAGGAAAAAGCGGAACAGATCATCATCGGCGCCAAAATCTTAAACCGGGCGCTCGGCATCCAGAAAGCGGTAATCGCCATTGATGAAAACAAACCGGCGGCAATCGAAGTTATGCACAGGCTCACCCGCCGCTATGTCGGCGTCAACGTTGTCGTCTGCAAAACCAAATATCCGCAGGGCGCGGAACGGCAGCTGATCGCCGCCGTCACCGGACGCGAAGTACCCCCCGGCTGCCTGCCGATCGACGTCAACTGTCTGGTGCAAAACGTCGGCACCGTTCATGCCGTATACGAGGCCGTGCAAAAAAGAAAGCCGCTGTTTGAGCGCATTGTCACCGTCAGCGGCGACGATTTGCAAAGCCCCGGCAACTACCGCGTGCGTATCGGCACGCCGGCCTCCTATCTGATTGAAAAGGCCGGTCCGCTGGAAACGCCGGGCAAAATCATCTTCGGCGGACCGATGATGGGCGTAGCCGCCACCAACCTGTCGGCACCGGTGACCAAAACCACCTCGGGCATCCTGCTGCTAAAAGAAGGTTCCGTCTTTGATCCCGAACAAACCGCCTGCATCCGCTGCGGACGCTGCGCGGAAGTCTGCCCGCAGGGGCTGGAGCCTTTTGCCATCACCGGTTTTGTCCGCCGCGGAGAATATCAGGAAGCCAAGAAAATTCACGTTCTCGACTGCATCGAATGCGGCAGCTGTTCCTACATCTGCCCAGCCCGGGTTCCGCTGACCGACTACTGCAAACTGGCAAAATACGAAATACGCAAAAAGAAATAGGACTTTGACCGACATGCTGAAAATTTCCACCGCCCCGCATTTTTATTCTCCCGTCGACACCCGCTCGATCATGCGCGACGTTATTATCGCGCTTGCACCGGCCGGGCTTGCCGCCGTCGCCCTGTTCGGCCTGGCGGCGCTTATCACCATGGTGACCGCCGTGGCCGGCTGCGTGTTGTTTGAATACGTCTGCTCAAAATGGTGGCTGAAAACAACGCCGTCCACCCGCGACCTTTCGGCCGTGGTTACCGGTCTGCTGCTTGCCTATAACCTGCCCTGCAACATGCCGGTCTGGATGACGCTGATCGGCTGTTTTGTTGCCATCGTCATTACCAAAATGGCATTTGGCGGCATCGGCAAAAACCTTTTTAACCCGGCGCTTGTCGGCCGCGTTTTCCTTTTCATCTCTTTCCCCGTACAAATGACGACCTGGGTGCGGCCGCATCTGTTTGACTTCATGAACGCCGACGTTACCACTTCGGCTACCACGCTCGGCATTCTCAAACATGTCGACGCCGCCACTTCCGCCACGCAGCTGACCGGCAGTTTGAGCGAGCTGCCCGGTTATCTGGAAATGTTTCTGGGCTACACCGGCGGTTCGATGGGAGAAGTTTCGGCTCTGGCACTGCTGATCGGTTTTCTTTATCTTTTATACCGGAAAGTCATTTCCTGGCATATCCCGCTTTACTATCTCGGCACATTTTTCATCCTCACCGGCATCTGCTGGCTGACTACCGGTTCACCGGCAGCCGAACCGGTAACGCACCTGCTGTCGGGCGGACTTCTGCTCGGCGCCTTTTTCATGGCGACGGACTACACAACCTCACCGATGAGTAAAAACGGCCGCATCGTCTTTGCCGTCGGCTGCGGCGTGCTCACCTTTGTCATCCGCCGTTACAGTTCTTATCCGGAAGGCGTTTCCTTTGCCATTCTGATCATGAACGCCTTCGTACCGCTGATTGACCGTTACGTCCACCCGCGCATATTCGGAACCGGGAGAAAATAAATGAAACCGATAAAATCAACTTTATTCAACATGATTGCCGCCCTGCTTGCGGTCGCCGTGCTGTCGGCCGCCGCCCTCGGATATGTCTATCAGATTACCAAGGAACCGATCGCCCGGGCCAAAGATCAAAAAACGCTTGATGCCATCCGCGAAGTGGTCGGAACTTTCGACAACAATCCGTTTGCCGAAAAAACAACCATCGCCACCCCCGACGGAAAATCCGAACTCGAACTTTACCCGGCGCGGGAAAACGGCATCGTCACTTCGGTCGCGATCAAAACCTTTTCCGACAACGGTTTCGGCGGCAGAATCGAACTGATCATCGGCATGCTGATGGACGGCACCGTTACCGGTTACAAAGTCATCGAGCAAAAAGAAACGCCGGGACTTGGCACCAAAATTGCGGAAAGTAAATTCGCCGACCAGTTTATCGGCCTCAACTCTTACCACGATCAATTCAAATTAAAGAAAGACGGCGGGGAAATCGACGCCGTCACCGGCGCCACCATCAGCTCGCGGGCGGTGATCGACGCGGTGGAAAAAGCGGTTTCAACATACAAGAAATTTAATGCGGGAGCAACCGGTCATGAAGAATAAAAGCCTCTCCAACCTCACCCGCGGCATCGTCCGCGAAAATCCGGTTTTCGTCATGATGCTCGGCATGTGTCCGACCTTGGGCGTTACCACTTCGCTTGAAAACGCGCTCGGCATGGGAGTTGCCACTGCCTTTACCCTGCTTTTGTCCAACTGCGTCATCTCGCTTTGCAAAAACTTCATCCCCGCCATGGTGCGCATTCCCTGCTATATCGTGCTGATCGCTTCAATTGTCACGGTCATCGACATGATAATGGCCGCCCGGCTGCCGGCTCTGCACGCCAGACTGGGGATCTATATTCCGCTGATCGTGGTCAACTGCATCATTCTCGGCCGTACGGAAGCGTTTGCCTCGAAAAACAACGTTTTTCAATCTTTCCTCGACGCTCTCGGCATGGGCATCGGTTTTACCCTGGCGCTTTCGCTGCTCGGCTCGGTGCGTGAAATTCTGGGCGCCGGCAGTCTGCTCGGCCACGGCCTGATCGGAGAAGAAGGGTACCCCGTCCTGCTGTTTGTCATGCCGCCGGGCGCTTTTCTGGCACTTGCCGGGCTGATCATTGTCTTCAACCGCCTGCGGGGAGTAAAATAAATGAGCGTTACCATGATTTTCATTTCCGCCATTTTGGTCAACAACATCGTCCTGTCGCAGTTTCTGGGCATTTGCCCGTTTCTCGGCGTATCCAAAAAAATCTCCACCGCCGTCGGCATGGGGCTGGCCGTCATGTTCGTCATGACCATCTCGTCCGTCGCCACTTATCTGATTTACTACCGGCTGCTGGTGCCGTATCATCTGGAATTTATGAACACGGTCGTTTTCATTCTGGTGATCGCCGCTTTGGTACAGATGGTGGAAATCATTATCAAAAAAGTTTCTCCCGCCCTGTATCAGGCGCTCGGCATCTATCTGCCGCTGATTACCACCAACTGCGCGGTCTTAGGCGTTGCCATCCTCTCCATACAAAAGGGCTTTTCGCTGTCGCTTTCGGTCTGCTTCGGCCTGGCCAACGCCGCCGGCTTTACCCTCGCCATTGTACTGATGGCAGGTTTGAGGGAACGCATCAGCCAAAACCAGGACGCCTTGCCGCAATCCGTGCGCGGCGCGCCGATCGCCCTCATCACCGCCGCCCTTCTCTCAATGGCTTTCATGGGCTTTTCGGGAATCGGCAACTGAACAATATTCCCGACGAAACCCGCTCCGTCTGTTATCATTTTTCTTAAATCATAAGGATAAAAACAATGATAAGCGAACATTCCCTTTGGATTGACAAAATGCAGGATTTTGCCGGCGCTCTCAGACAAGAAGCGGAAGCGCCGGAAATTGCCAGACCGCAGACCGTCTGCCTGGTTGACCATGATCGTCTGGAAAGGGAATTTTTGCACCGCAAGGCGGACAACGAACTTTGCGGCCTCGGCTCGGACGACGAACGGCTGAAGTTTGAAACCGCCCGGCAGGCGCTGCGGAGTTTCAGTGTTTCCGACCGGGAAACGGAACAAGCTTACCAAAACTTTCAGCGGCAGACACAACAATCCGGCAGCCGAGGGGAAATATCTTACGAACAGTTTGTCGCCGGTTTTTACAACCTCGGCAACAACACGAACTTTATCACAATGTTTGACCGTTCTTTTATTTTTCTTGACAACAAGGAAAAAAACATGGCTGCAAGCGGCAAAATCATGTTTTCCGGCATTTCGCCGGAACTGCGGGAGGCTCTGGACGGCGTCGACATTTTTGAAGTGAGCAAAAAACGCGGCCTGTACCACGAAGCCGTTCATTGCACGGGAACCGACAACGAAGCTTATTGCGACGCGTTTGCCTGCCTGAAAATCGTGCAAGAGCACTCCAACCCGGCAATTGCAGACTTTCTTGCCAACGCGCGCCTGAACGGCATGATGTATCCTTTGGCGGTTATGAGCGCCCGTTTGCGCAGCGGCGACAAAGAGGGCGCCGACAAATGGCGATCTTATATCATGAACCCCGCTCTGAAACAAATCAAAAACCACACCCGATCCCTGTGGCGGGACGGAAAACTGTCTGCCTTAAGCAATCGGGAACTGCTGGCGGAAGCCCGGAAGATTTCACAAACCGCGCAATATTCGCCGGAAGCCATGAGGGAACTGGACGAGGCGCTGGCGGCTCCGCTGACTTTCGAAAGTTTGAAAAACACGACCGTTATCAAAGACACCTTTGCATTGGCGGGTATTGCCGACGAGCAGGCGCAGAAACGCTTTTTGGAAGACGGGCTGATTTACAACGGCATGTTCAGAGTGCTGTGCGACGGCGGAAAAGACATTGAAAAGGAAGTTTTAAATCATCCGCAAAGACGGGAACAGGCCCGCCGTATCATACGGGAATGGGGGATGGACGAAGAACGGCAAAGAGAATTTCTCAACCGCAACCGGCAAACGGAAAACAACAACGACGCGGAAAAGAAACTGCTTCTGCTGCGCGGACAAAAATTCATCAACGAAGAAGGCGACACACTCAAAAAACAATATCCCGGCCTTTCCCTTCGGGAACTGCAATATCAACTGACACACCGCTTCATCGACTACAATTTAGAACAGATATCCGCCGTCGGATCACGGTTCAGACAAAATCCCCGACTTTACTTTGACCGGACGGAAACCGGCAAAAGTTCCTCCCTTTGCAGTTTATACCTGCAACAGGCAGCAACCGCCGCGAAAATCGTAAACGACTGCCTGGCCGGCCATAACCGTTCATTTGCCGGAAAACACTCTGCCAAAGAGCAGGAAAGCCGGCTCCCCCTTTACGAATACACTTATCCTCATATGTCAAAGCCGTCCGCCGCGGGAAAGGCAATTGCCGATCAGCTTGAAAAATAAGCAGCGAAATATCCCATAAATGATAATCCGTTATTTACCAAATAAAATTTACTGCCAAACGCCGCCGGAAAAAGCTTTCTCCCATTTCTTTTGCCCCCGATCACCCGCCCCCGCCGGCATCCCCGACAATAACGGTTTTATAATAACGGGACGCACCCCGGATCCTGAGACATAAAAAAATCTCTGCATTTCTGCAGAGATTTTCTTAAATGGTAGGCGCGTGGAGGCTCGAACTCCAGACCCACTGATTAAGAGTCAGTTGCTCTACCAACTGAGCTACGCACCCATAACCTTTATGGGCGCAATATAAACCCCAATATTTTTTTTTGCAACACTTTTTTTATCATTTTGCAAATTTTTTGCACAAACGCACCGGCAGCATAAAAAGTTATTGACCGGAAAATAATTAGAAGTTGCCAAAGACCAAGCTTTTATTTATAAATAAAACATAAACTACGATATTGAAAACGAGGACTTTCATGAAAAAACTTGCCATTTTTGCACTTATTCTCGCCGTCATCGGCGCCGTTGTCTATTTTAAGGCCCCTTCGGCCGAAAACATTGTCAAAACCGTTGTCCACAAATACGGCAGCCAGGTTACCGGCACCGAGGTTAACCTCGGCGGTTTTCGTCTGGCTCTGACCAAAGGCGAAGTGGAAATCAGCGATCTGACCGTTGCCAACCCTGAAAATTACAGCCAGCCCCATATCATGAGCGTCGGCCGGGTTTTGGTCAAGGTCAACCTGAAATCCCTCCTTGACAAGACCATTATTGTGGAAAAAGTGGAAATCGAAAAACCGCAGATTACCTACGAGCTGCTCTCGCTCACTCAGAACAATGTTTCCCAGCTTTTGGAAAACATCAAACAAAATACGGCTTCCGCCGACAAAAAAACCGCAGCGGAAGAAAAAAAGACCGATGACGGAAAATCAACCGGCGACCCGGTCAAAGACGGCAAAAAAGTCATCATCAGCGACTTAAGCGTCACCGGCGGCAACATCAATCTGGCGGCTTCTCTTGCCGGCCGCGCGACTTCCGCTTCGGTTCCGCTGCCGACAATCAAAATGCAGGACATCGGTAAAGAAAAAGGCAAAAACGGCGCCGGTATCATTGACACCCTGTCGGTCGTTCTGCAAAAGATTTTCGACACCGCCTATGACACCGTGGTCAAAAGCAAACTGGTCGACCTGAAAAGCGCGGCCGAAGACAGCCTGAACAACGTTGTCAACGGCATCAAGGAAAAATCGGGATTAAAAGACTGGTTCGGCTTCGGCAAATAAAAAAGCGGCAAAACGCCGATAAAACCAACGCCCCGGTCAAAAACGGGGCGTTGTCTTGTTCCGTTGCCGTCCGCTTTGAAAAATAAAAACCTTTAAACGCCACCGGCAAGCAGCGGAAACGGTCCGAATATGCCCAGCCGTACCCGCAACCCCGCCGAAACGACACACGCCGGCCTTTCCGCATCCGCCGGCAAACAAAACGCATCACAAATCCGGACGTACTTTTGCAACCGGAGAAAGTTTCTTCATCGCCATATTTTTTTTATTTTTCGCAAAAACCGACAGGCATGCCGGAGCGTCGCCGGCAACACAGCATTCGTCATCGCTTCCGCTGATGTTCTTTCAACAACGTCATAACCGGCATCCCTCAAAAAAACGGATATTTTCCCCGGCAACCGGGAAAACGTCAAAACTGACGGTCTGTCCATGATTAAAGGCATGAAGCGGCATTACCCGGCAGTCCGGCATTCGGCGCCGGACAGACGCGGACTTTTCCCCAAACAACGCAACCGGCCGGCAGCACGGCTTTAAGGCCGGTTCCGTTTTTTTCGGACAACTTTTTCGTTTCCGCCGCCGGCAAATTCCGCTTTGCATTTTCTATTGTTTCGTTTTTTTCGTCCGAATGCGGCGATTCAATTCTTTCGTCAGAAGTTTCCGCCGGATACCAGATTGCCTTTGGCACATCCGGGCACGTCCTCAAACGCGCGCACTTTTTTCCATACGGAAGCAGCCGCTTCCGGCGAATAGCGGCGATATACGAAATCGACCCGGTAAAAAGCCGCCGGCACTTTCTCCGCTTCCGCGGCAAAACACAGGGGACGACCGGCAAAAAGCATTGTCTGGCAATTCTTTGACAAAGCCAGATACTCCCTGCCCTCATGACGCAGCTTCAGCCATTTTTCTCCCCGCGGACAGCTTTTGCACGGGTTGGCGCGAATACATACGGCGCTGGTAAACAACGGCGCGTCCTGATAGACCGGCATCACCGCCGGCAGCGGCGCGTTTTCCGCCAGCGCCCGCATATTGTTCAGACAATCTTCAACCGACAGCGTAATCCGCCCGGCACCGGCTTCTTTGGCAGCCTGCACGGCCTGCGTATTCAACATGTAAAGACTGCCGTCGAAACTGAGATCAATGCCGTTTGCCGGCAGCATTTCCAATCCCCACCAATTGCCGATTTCCCATTTTCGGAAACCGCCTTCAAGCAGCCGCCGCACCGGTTCGGCATACTTTGCCGGTGCGCGTTCCAGAGCCGGCAGCGCCAGCCGCAGCTTGTTTTTCGGCAGCGTTTTCAACCGCTCGGCGTCAAACTCCGGCGACAGCAGAACCGTCACCTCGTCAACCTCGTTCAAATCAATGCCGGCCAGTGCATCGATGTCGTCGGTACGTATGATCCAGCCGCTTTTCTCCGCCGCAAACGGCCTCCCGGTCGGCGGCAGAACCGTCGTTTTTTCTTCCGTTTTGATTTCGGCGTACAAATCCCGCCGCAATGCGTTCAACAGTGAAACGGGCACGAAAAACCCGTGCGGATTTTCCAATGCAAGCGCCGCCAGCTCAAACGGAGTATCGCCGGTTTTTGCAAATGCCCCGCGTACCGCGTCTTCCACTTTTGCCGCATCTTTGGCCGGCAGGAATTCTCCCGCCAGCTCGACAGAAAAACCGGCGGCCGCGGCCGTCACCTTGTCGGCTCCGATTGTTACCCGCACATCAAGCGGCAAACGCTGGCGAAATTCTCCCGGTTTCGGCCGGTCATAACCGTATGCGCCTTTCACCCGGCCGGAAGACGCCAGATAAACCGGCAGTCCCTTTTCCAGCTTCGGCGCTTTCGGCGGCAGCATGATCACGGCTTCCTGTCCCGCTTTCGCCTCAAAAACGTTCTTGCCGCCAACCTGCATGTTCTGCAGCGAAAAGCCGAACGGTCTTTCTTCCCCCGGCACGTCTATCTGAATACCGTCGTGACGGGCAACATCATGGCGGACATGAAGGCTGATCCGGCCTTTAAACACCTGTTCGATCCGGCCGGCAGGCAATCCGCGATGACCGACAAAATCCGGCTCCACCACCGTTTTGTCTTTGCCGTGCAGATGGAACTCCGACCACGGACGCGAAAAAATCTGCTTAATATTTTCTTCTCTTGCGGTATCGCAGCCTTTACCGTCCAAAATCCGGCGGTAATAATCGGTCACCGCCGCCACATACAGGGCATTCTTCTTCCGTCCCTCGATTTTCAGCGACGTGACCGGCATTTTCAGAACATCATCTTTCAACGCCATGTCCTTCATTGAAAAATAATGCCGGCTGCCATTTTCGCCTTCAAACTCCGCGCGGCAGGGATAAAGGCATTTGCCGCGGTTGGCGCTGCGGCCGCATTCCAGCGAGGAGAACAAACACATGCCGCTGTAAGAATAGCACAGCGCGCCGTGGATAAAAGCTTCCGTTTCCAGTCCGGGTATCGAAGCAATATCCTTAATTTCCGCCAGGCTCAGTTCGCGTGCCAGCACCACCCGCGAAAAACCGAGTTTTTTTAAAGCCAGCGCGCCTTCCTTGTTATGCACGGCCATCTGGGTGCTGGCATGCAGTTCCAGCTCAGGGTACTTCTCCCTGACGATTCGGGCAGCCCCCAAATCCTGCAAAATCACCGCATCGACCCGGCAGCGGGAACAAATGTCCAGACTTTTCAACAACTCGGGCAACTCGTCTTCTTCGACCAGAGTGTTTACCGCCGCATAAACCTTTTTGCCCCGCGCATGGGCAAAACCGACAAATTCGTTTAACTCGCCTTCGTCAAAATTGGCGGCCGTCGCCCGCGCCGAAAAACGCTTCAGCCCGAGATAAACGGCGTCGGCGCCGTAAAAAAGCGCCGCGTATCCGGCTTCCAAATCCCCGGCCGGCGCCAACAATTCCTTTTTTTTCATCATTTGATCCCTATTTCAACTGGCTTTTGTACAAAGACGCATAAACGCCGTTTTCCTTTTCCAGCAGCTCTTCATGGGTGCCGCTTTCAACGATCTCCCCGTAATTGACGACCACGATCCGGTCGGCGTTGCGCACGGTCGAAAGCCGGTGGGCAATGATAAACACCGTCCGATCCTTCATCAGATTATCGATCGCCTGCTGCACCACCGCTTCCGACTTGTTGTCAAGCGCCGAGGTCGCCTCGTCCAAAATCACGATCGGCGCGTTTTTCAAAAACGCCCGGGCAATCGCGATCCGCTGCTTCTGTCCCCCGGAAAGCAAAACGCCGCGCTCGCCGATCTCGGTATCAAGCCCTTTTTCCAGCCCGCCGACAAATTCCTCCAGACAGGCGCTTTTAACCGCCTCTCTCACCTCTTCTTCCGAAGCGTTTTCCTTTCCGAGCAGAATGTTTTCCCTGATGGTGCCGGCAAACAGAAAATTGTCCTGAAAAACGATTGCAATCTTGTCACGCAGGGATTCCAGGGTAAAATTGCGGATATCCGTTCCGTCAATCAGAATCCGGCCCGACTTGACGTCATAAAACCTCGGCAGAAGATTGACCAAAGTGGTCTTGCCGCCGCCGGAATTGCCGACGAAGGCAATCGTATGCCCGACGCCCGCCTTCATGTTGATATGCTTCAAAACGGGATGTCCGCGGGTATATTCGAAACAAACGTCGCGGTATTCGATCCCCTCCTTCACGCCGGTCAGCGCCACCGCGCCTTTTTTGTCACAGACGGCGGGGCGCCGCTCCAGCTTGTCAAAAACCCGCTCCATTGCCATAAACGCCATCTGCACGTTGTTGTAGTTGTTGCCGATCGACTTGATCGGATTGTACAGCATGATCAGCGCGGTAATGAAAGAAACAAAGTTGCCCGCGGTAATTTCGTGATGCACGATCAGATAACTTCCGGTCCAGATAACCGCGGCAATGCCCAAGGAAACGATAAAATGCATCAGCGGCGACATCATCCCCGTCCGCTGAATCATTTTGATTCCCAGCTTGAAAACAGACCTCAGCGTCTCGCGGAAACGGCGGCTCTGATATTTGTAAAGGTTATAGGAAGCAATGATCCGGTTGCCGTTATAAGTTTCGTTATAATGACTCATGACCGCCGCGCCCGAAAACACGGTCTTGTCCATTACCGACTTTATCCGCCGGCGAACCGTCGTCAGCGGATAAAGCGCGCCGAACAAAACCGCTACCGCAATCAGCGCCAGCTGCCAGGAATTGTAAAACAAAACGAAAATCAGCGAAACCGAAGAAAATACCCGCGTCGTAAACAGCTTCAGGTTGGAAAGCAAGCCGTTGCAGGCCGTGTCCACGTCGTTGTTGTACCCGAACATAACCTGTCCGGAAGTAACACGGTCAAAAAAACTCGCCTCACAATACATCAGCCGGTCAAACAAATCCATTTTCACGTCGTTGGCAATTTTCCGTCCCACCCAGGTGTTGAGATAGGTCGCCGCATAGTTGAGCAGGCTTTGCAAACAGCTGAAAACAATAATCAAAACCGGAATATAATTGGTAGCCTGCGTGCTCTTTTCCACCATCACCACATCCATATACGGTTTTAAGGACCAGGCGATGACCGCGTCCATCGAACCGATCGGAATAGTGATTAAAATCGACAACAGCGCCCGCCACCAGTAGGGACGCACATAAGGAAAAATCTTCCGATAATTTCTGACAACGTTGATGGAATTGAACTTTTCTTTTAACTTTGCAAACATTTCACGACATAAATGATTAAACCTGAGCGGTCAGTATATTCCGTTTTTCCCCAAAAGCCAAGCAATTTATACAAGTTTTACAATCAGAGACGGCACACCTCCAGCTCCTGCCGGAGTTTGTCTATCCGCCCCAGCCACTCCCAAAAGTTCGGCGCCTGGTCATAACTGATTTTTTCCAGCTCCGCGGCCACTTTTTCGCCGGCTGCCGGATAAACCGGACAACCCGGACTATAGCCGGCCGGCACGCATGAGCTTAAGCAGATCATCGCGGCCGGCATTAGGGCGCGCATGGATCTCCGCCTTCTTCTTTTCCACATATCGAATCACCTCAACCTGTTTTTCTACCACTTGAACTCTGGCCTTGCTCCGGCCGACTTCCTGCCCCGCCTCGTAAAAGGCAAAACAGAGGGCGGCAACCATCACAAAAGTCACCGCCCAACGTATCAGCCTGTTTACCACAGGACAAACGCGGTCAGTACTGCGCCCCACAGCCATTCACCAAGATTCCAGGCGGTTTTGCCGCCTTTCTTTATCACCATCCGGTCCAAAAATCCGGTCAAGGCATAGCAAACGGGCATCAGCACGCCGCAAACCATGACCGGCACGCTCTGCAAAGCCAGACCGATAAAAAAGCCCCACATCAGTCCGCGCAGCGCCAAAGCTGCAAATCCCCACACCCGCGGATATTCCGACAGGTAAACCGTTTTGCCCTTAAACGTAAATTTTACAGAATTAACGATCTCGTCAATCTGCGGCACCTCTGCCTGTGTCGGACGGCTGCCGTACAAAGCGCCGATATAAGTTCCCCAGCCGAACTGCTGGCCGACGTAAGCGGCAATAAACGTGCACAGCACCGCTCCCGGACACCCCGCCGCCAACGACAAAAAAAGCGGAAACAACAGCTTGTTTCCGCAAAAGTCAAACAACCCGCCGCGAACCCGGTTGAGAAAAGCTCCGCCGGCAATCGCCAAAATTTTTACAATCAACATATAAATTTCCTTTCTTTAAAATCAATTACAACAACAAAAGTCCGGACAATCCGAACCGCCAGGCGCAAAGTGCCGTTACCGCCAGCATTCCCCACAACAGCCAGTAAATCCGCCGGCTGCTGATTGCTTTTTCGATCAGCCAGCGCCAAAAACGGTACCGGCAATCGTGATCGTCTTTCATTTTTCCTCCTTTCAAAAAATTATTTTCATTAAAACTTAAGGCGGAAAATTTTCCCGCCCTGCCCCTTATTCTCGCGCATTTATGCACTTTTTGACAACGCCCCGGCCGCTTCGCTGAGGCTCACCCGACCACGCAACAGGTTATCAATCCAACCTGATGCACTTGTTGCCGTTTCCGACGCCTTATCTGTTTCTCATATTGTTATACGCTGCCGATGATAAACCGGCCGACAACAAAGGATTGATATTAACCTCAACCGGTGTTTGAACTATACCGTCCGCCAAACGACGACCCGCATTGCGCCTCATACCGCTCATCAATAATCCGCTCCAATACGGCGAAACCGTTGCCCCGCCGACAGACATAAGACCTTTTTTAAGCCTGCTCTCAAATATATCCTGGGTTGTCTGTGCATCCGCAAAATTACGGTTCACATCTCTGAAACCGGGAAACTCCCTGTCCATCAACGTCTTCAGATATTCTCCGCACGTTTCAACGCGCCGGAACGGGAAGCCCCGACCTTTACTTTGTTGCCTGCCTCTTCCCGCAACCTCTTTTTCAGCATATCAAATTCCGCCAGACTGCCCGGCTGTATACCGGTAAAAGCCCGAGGATCAATCAAACGCATTTCTGCTATCATATCTTCGGCTATCGGATGTTGTGCGTAAAAATCCGCCACTTTTTCTTCCGGCATCATTTGTCCGCCGTTTTTCGCCATAAAACCGGCATATTTTTCTTCCGCACGGCTTAATTCCGGCGTTTTAATGACCTGCTCAAAGTCCGCATCATACATCCCGCCGTTTCGACGTTCCAAACGATCGGACAGAATTTTTGCCCGTTCGGATAAATCTTCCGCACCGGACATAACCGCATTGCGCATTGTCCGTCGCTTGTTATCATCGGCCAAAGCTTCAACAAAAGAACGTTTAAACGCAGGATTGACTGCTGACATATTTTGAGGTATAATACTTTTATTAAGACCTTGAAAGACAGAAAAACGCACATGCTGCGGGTTTGGTATGTTACTGTTGCCAATAGTACTATCAACAGCGAATGATGGGAAGGTGCGTCCATCCAAGGTCTTATTTTTTTTGCTCAAACCAGAATCTTTCATCGCCGTTTTAATAAAAACATCTCCAGTATCTCTGTGTTTTCCAACTACAACTTTATTAGCCGGATTAGAAGAATCATATATTATTTGATATTGTGGTAAATTTCCCTTGACAACATGAATATTCTTACCAAACAAAGCATTCTCGACCACACCAGCCATATCATCGGGAGTATATTTATTATCAGCAATTCTTCGTTGATATATATGTTCAATGCTATTTCTGGGGATAACAACTCTCGCACTTTCAACCAGACTGACATTTTCGGCATTTCGAACCTGGTTCAAGCGTGTTGCCAATTGATCGTCAATATAGCCTAAATTGACATCTTCAAAATCGGAATCTTTTGCCAATTGTTTGGCTAATTTTCTTTTTCCGAGATAACGAGTTGCTTTTTTCGTTACCGGTCTTGCCGCCCATTTTGCCCCCTTTGCCCCATAATGCAATCCAAACGGCAATGCGGCGCCGAAAGCCGCTCCCCAGGCCACATTTTCCGGCAGTTCATCCAAACTGTCCGAACCCGTTGCACCGTAGGCCGCACCTTCTAAGCCGCCGCTGGCACTGGCCAGTTTCAAACCCTTTAGGCCGGCTTTGCTCAAACCTTTGACTAACACACCGCCCGCACCCTGTATATTTCCACCTAGCTCAGAAGCAAATTTTGCCGCTTTATTCCAGCCGCCCAAACCGGCACTTTCCGCCGAGCGCTGCAAATCCGCATCAAGCGACGCCAAATAACCGCCCGTCTTCCTGTCCAGCCAGTCTGTCGCGCCCAGAGTTGCGCCGCCGGCCACTCGCCCCAAACCGGAAACAACACCCTGCCCGAAGCCTTTCAGCCCCTCACCGGCAATTTCCAAAGCCCCGAACCCCTGCGGACGAAAACCGGCCGACAACCTCAAAGCCTCCGCCTTCTGGCTCTCCGTCAGAGGACGCAGTTCCGGCGGCGAAACTTCTTCCAGTTCTTCCTTACCGTCGTTATAACGCACATAATACTCCCGACCGTCATCCCTTTTAACAGGATATTTCCCCGAATATATTTCTTCCAATATCTGACGCGTTTCCGATTTTTTATAATCTCTCATGGTGCCTTATTCCCTTTCTTCATAAGAAAAAAAGGCGCCGTTTCCGGTGCCTTACCTGTTTCTCAAATTGTTAAACGCTGCCGATAATAAACCGGCCGACAAAGCCGGATTATCAACAACCCACCCGTTATTAAGCGGAAGACCGACAAAGTTCGGATTGTAATGCTCATTCCGCTCAAAAGCATCTTCAAGCCTTTTTGCACGGGCAAAGCCGGCATCGACCTCTTTTAAACCTTCAGGCATTGCATTGTCAAACTTGCTTTTCAGCTCCTGCAACTGCCAAACCTCGCTCGGTCTGTCCGTCGCTTGAGCTTTGGAAATCATCTCGTTTATTTCCTGCTTGACCTTGTTAAGACTCTCCAAGCTACCCGCTTTCATGTCGGTCTTTGACAATCCGGTTTTTAACGCCTTGTCTAACTGCCCCATTTGCCACGGTGTCAACCCCTCGTACAAACTCGAAACATGCGGCAAATCACGATTGACAATAATATTACCATGTAGTATACTATTCAATGAGTTGTAAGAAGGAAACATCTCCGATTGACTTACAACCCGCCCTGCGTCAGATGTTTGATGAGCGTGGGGCATCAAAATCCTATTTAAAGACTCTCTTCCGTGTCTTCCTTCTCTAGCTATTTTTGTTAATACTTTTCCTGTTTCACTTTTGCTTATTAAGTCATAAACTTTGTTATTATGTTCAGGATTGACATAAATGCTATATCTATACTCGCGTGGATATCCATTATTAAAACCATTTTTTACAACCTGAGGATTTTTATATGTATCCATAAAAGTATGAATATATCTAGAACGCTCAGGATCAGACAATAGATGTGCATAATCTTTACATATTCTACCGGTTTTTGCGTCTTTTACTGTTCTAAATTTAAAATTAGGATCAGTTTTTTCTAGATTCCTTACCATACTTTTTAAAATAGCTTTATTATCTCCTCCTCTATATACTTTAATATTCTTAATTGGTGCAAAGTCCATCACCTCATCGGTACCGTGAGCGGCCATATAGTCGCCGTAACGGGCGCGTTCCGACGCTATCGTTTCCGGAACGCTGATACGGCTGATCAATGAATTGTCAACCATTTCCGACGTTGCAATATTTGTTCCGCGCAACTCCGATAATACCCGGTTAAGATAGGCTTCCGCAACATCGTCATTGTTTTTTATTCCCAGTCTTAACAGTTTAACCGCTTCCGGATTGCCGACAACGTTACTCAACCCGCCGCTTAATCCCGCCGTCATCAACCGACTGCTGAACCGTTTAGCCGCAGATCTGGCACCTCTCCCGACGCCGTGAACTCCAAACGGCAATGCGGCGCCGAAAGCCGCGCCCCAGGCCACATTTTCCGGCAGTTCATCCATACTGTCCGAACCCGTTGCGCCGTAGGCCGCACCTTCTAAGCCGCCGCTGGCGCTGGCCAGTTTCAAACCCTTTAGGCCGGCTTTGCTCAAACCTTTGACTAACGCACCGCCCGCACCCTGTATATTTCCACCTAGCTCAGAAGCAAATTTTGCCGCTTTATTCCAGCCGCCCAAACCGGCACTTTCCGCCGAGCGCTGCAAATCCGCATCAAGCGACGCCAAATAACCGCCCGTCTTCCTGTCCAGCCAGTCTGTCGCGCCCAGAGTTGCGCCGCCGGCCACTCGCCCCAAACCGGAAACAACACCCTGCCCGAAACCTTTCAGCCCCTCGCCGGCAATTTCCCAGGCTCCGATCCCCTGCGAACGAAGGCCGGAGGACAGCCTCGCTGTCTCCGCCTTGTCTTTTTCCGTCAGAGGACGCAGTTCCGGCGGCGGTACTTCTTCCAGTTCTTCCCTATTGTCATTATAACGCACATAATACTCCCGACCATCCGATCCGCGAACCGGATGCATCCCTGAATATATTCCTTCCAATATCTGACGCGTTTCCGATTTCTTGTAGTCACTCATAATCCTTGTTCCTTTCTTCATAAGAAAAAAGGCGCCGTTTCCGGTGCCTTACCTGTTTCTCAAATTGTTAAACGCTGCCGATGATAAACCGGCCGCCGTAAAGATACCGACGTTGTTGCCTTTTTCGGTATAACACAGCCCGGTATTGCGGCAGGTAACGGCCGAAAGCACCGCGCCCGACACAACACCAACGACCGGATTAACCTTACGGATGCCGCGGAAATTCTGTATTGCCAAATCCATTTTGTTTTACTCTTGCTCTTTGCACAAAAATGTAGTATATTAAATTATCCACCGGTGAGGCAGAAATCGAAATCGCTCATTGCGTATCTCTTTCCGGCATGACAAGCGGGAAAGAGGATTGGAAAGGCCTTGGAGGGAATTTGGCGCCAGATTCCCTCTTTTTTTTTACCTCTCAATTTTATACATGGATGAAACGGTCTTACCTTTTGGAGTTGATGATGTTACAACTCTGTAATTTCCGTCCCGTGCTTTATACATATAAACATCTTGCCCCAAATCGGTCGTTTCTACAGGCTTTCCTTTTATCGTTTTGGGTATTCTGGTTACCTGCTCTCTCGGTACATCATGCTTGTATATTGCTTTATTCAAACCATAATTCCTTTCGGTTCCGGTAACTCTGCCCAAACTTTTACCCGAAGCAATTATTGAACCATCATCTTTTTTCAAGACCTCTCCCCTCTGCAACATTACATTTTCGCCGTTATGGTTTTTCATTCGGGCAATAACATCCCGCCCTGAGCCCTGGAACGGATCTTTCTGCAACCGGTCATAGGCTCTTCCTATCTGATAAGCATTATAAAACGGACGGGCTGTTTCAAAAGCCTTTTTACCGGCCATACCCCCGAACAGCATATTTCCACCTAGCTCAGAAGCAAATTTTGCCGCTTTATTCCAGCCGCCCAAACCGGCACTTTCTGCCGAGCGCTGCAAATCCGCGTCAAGCGACGCCAAATGACTGCCAGCCTTCCTGTCCAGCCAGTCTGTCGCGCCCAGAGTTGCGCCGCCGGCCACTCGTCCCAAACCGGAAACAACACCTTGCCCGAAACCTTTCAGCCCCTCACCGGCAATTTCCAAAGCCCCGAACCCCTGCGGACGAAGGCCGGAGGACAGCCTCGCTGTCTCCGCCTTGTCTTTTTCCGTCAGCGGACGCAGTTCCGGCGGCGGAACTTCTTCCAGTTCTTCCCTATTGTCGTTATAACGCACATAATACTCCCGACCGTCCGATCCGCGAACCGGATGTTTCCCTGAATATATTTCTTCCAGTATCTGACGCGTTTCCGATTTCTTGTAGTCACTCATAATCCTTGTTCCTTTCTTCATAAGAAAAAAAGGCGCCGTTTCCGACGCCTTATCTGTTTCTCATATTGTTATACGCTGCCGATGATAAACCGGCCGACAACAAAGGATTGATATTAACCTCAACCGGTGTTTGAACTATACCGTCCGCCAAACGACGACCCGCATTGCGCCTCATACCGCTCATCAATAATCCGCTCCAATACGGCGAAACCGTTGCCCCGCCGACAGACATAAGACCTTTTTTAAGCCTGCTCTCAAATATATCCTGGGTTGTCTGTGCATCCGCAAAATTACGGTTCACATCTCTGAAACCGGGAAACTCCCTGTCCATCAACGTCTTCAGATATTCTCCGCACGTTTCAACGCGCCGGAACGGGAAGCCCCGACCTTTACTTTGTTGCCTGCCTCTTCCCGCAACCTCTTTTTCAGCATATCAAATTCCGCCAGACTGCCCGGCTGTATACCGGTAAAAGCCCGAGGATCAATCAAACGCATTTCTGCTATCATATCTTCGGCTATCGGATGTTGTGCGTAAAAATCCGCCACTTTTTCTTCCGGCATCATTTGTCCGCCGTTTTTCGCCATAAAACCGGCATATTTTTCTTCCGCACGGCTTAATTCCGGCGTTTTAATGACCTGCTCAAAGTCCGCATCATACATCCCGCCGTTTCGACGTTCCAAACGATCGGACAGAATTTTTGCCCGTTCGGATAAATCTTCCGCACCGGACATAACCGCATTGCGCATTGTCCGTCGCTTGTTATCATCGGCCAAAGCTTCAACAAAAGAACGTTTAAACGCAGGATTGACTGCTGACATATTTTGAGGTATAATACTTTTATTAAGAGGCTGAAAGTCAGGGATTTTACTACCAGCTGCAGTTGAGACGTCAGACGTGACGTTAGCTCCGTACGGTGGGAAAGGTAGTCCACCCAGCCTCTTATTTATTTTCCCTAAACTTTTGTCTTTCATTGTTGTAATGACGGAAATACCGTTTGTATTGCTATTCTTGCTTACAACGACTTTATTTGCTGGATTTGATGAATCAAAAATCACCTGATTTTCAGGGATATTTCCCCTAATAACATGAGGCTGTTTGCTAAATAAAGCCGCATCTACAACGTCAGCCATAAAATCAGGACTTCTCTTATCCCTCAAAATACGCCCGTCACGAATATGTCCGATACGTTCTCCTGTTACACTTGTTCTCGCACTTTCAACCGGACTGACATTTTCGGCATTTCGGACCTGGTTCAAGCGTGTTGCCAATTGATCGTCAATATAGCCTAAATTGACATCTTCAAAATCGGAATCTTTTGCCAATTGTTTGGCTAATTTTCTTTTTCCGAGATAACGAGTTGCTTTTTTCGTTACCGGTCTTGCCGCCCATTTTGCCCCCTTTGCCCCATAATGCAATCCAAACGGCAATGCAGCACCCAAAGCCGCGCTCCAGGCCACGTTTTCCGGCAGTTCATCCATACTGTCCGAACCCGTTGCGCCGTAGGCCGCACCTTCTAAGCCGCCGCTGGCGCTGGCCAGTTTCAAACCCTTTAGGCCGGCTTTGCTCAAACCTTTGACTAACGCACCGCCCGCACCCTGTATATTTCCACCTAGCTCAGAAGCAAATTTTGCCGCTTTATTCCAGCCGCCCAAACCGGCACTTTCTGCCGAGCGCTGCAAATCCGCGTCAAGCGACGCCAAATGACTGCCAGCCTTCCTGTCCAGCCAGTCTGTCGCGCCCAGAGTTGCGCCGCCGGCCACTCGTCCCAAACCGGAAACAACACCTTGCCCGAAACCTTTCAGCCCCTCACCGGCAATTTCCAAAGCCCCGAACCCCTGCGGACGAAGGCCGGAGGACAGCCTCGCTGTCTCCGCCTTGTCTTTTTCCGTCAGCGGACGCAGTTCCGGCGGCGGAACTTCTTCCAGTTCTTCCCTATTATCGTTATAACGCACATAATACTCCCGACCATCCGATCCGCGAACCGGCAAACGCCCCTCCCATCACGCCAGAAGTTCTTCCTTCGCGCTTGTTACAGAATTTTTCCCCATTTTTCATTCCTAATCTATATCATTATAAAACAAATGATTTCCGGCTTCATAGCAAGGACTTTTATGTGCCGCCCACTTCGGACGTATTGCCCGGGTATGGTAAAAAGTCGCATTGTTGGTAAAATCTTCCAACCGGCCGGCAACCGCTCTGGCCGCCAGATTCAGACAAAAGGCAAAAACCGGATCCTGCCCGTCAACCTTCTGCAGCAAACCAAAATTCGGATCTTTCCGGTTCCAACAGGAAAACTGCCTCGGTTTTAAACAGGTTTCCGCAATACCGGGAATTTTCACCCCGTATTCTTCCCGGTAACCGGTAAACCATTTGCGTGCGTTATAACGGTTCATAATGACACAGGCTACCGCTTCCATACCTTCCTCTCCTTCGCCTCTGGCCTCTCCGTAGATGGTTTTGGCCATAATTTCGATATCGCGGTCAGTCATCTTTTCTTTTC
>OBJG01000352.1_pt1 | contig 51999 bp, 43 predicted proteins | sample 1517941 | NCBI WGS metagenome assembly OBJG01 (sample SAMN04571712, study PRJEB22368) | human gut metagenome | biome: human gut; material: stool | host: Homo sapiens | place: Luxembourg | collected 2012-09-21
CTGGTCGTCGCCGCCAAACTGCATATTGCAGCCGTATTTCCGGAACAATGCATAGAAGTCGTAACTTTGCATGATCATGTAGTTAAATTCCAAAAATGTCAGACCTTTTTCCATTCTCTGCTTGTAGCATTCTGCCGACAACATACGGTTGACAGAAAAATGAGGTCCGATGTCGCGCAATACTTCCATATAATTCAGATCCAGCAGCCAGTCTGCATTGTTTACTACCATTGCTTTTCCATCTGAAAAATCGATGAAACGGCTCATCTGTTTTTTGAAGCAGTCAACGTTATGCTGGATCGTTTCTTTTGTCATCATCTGACGCATGTCGGTTCTTCCGGAAGGATCGCCGATCATCGCTGTACCTCCGCCGATCAGGGCAATCGGTTTATTGCCGGCCATCTGCAGACGTTTCATCAGACAAAGTGCCATAAAATGTCCTACATGAAGGCTGTCTGCCGTCGGGTCAAAACCGATGTAAAAAACAGCTTTTCCATTATTTACCAGTTCCTTAATTTCTTCTTCGTCTGTTACCTGCGCGATCAATCCGCGGGCAACCAATTCGTCATATACTTTCATTTTGGGTCTCCTTTTTTTGCTTTTGCTTAACTATTCAGGATCAATGTATGAAATCAATGAATCGTCGTGCTTGCACGTAAGAGACTTTGATTTCCATACATTGATCCTAATAGGGCTCCCCCTCCCCATATGAGCATTTTTAGCCTTGCTAAAGGCGAGAAAAGAACACGAAGTGTTCGAAATGCGAATGTGTGGGAGGGGAGCCTGAATAGTTACGTTTCCTTCTTTTTCGCTGTCTTTTAGTCACCTTGTGACCTTCAAAGGCAACTTTTTTCTTGCTTTTGCGTAACTATTCAGGATTGATGTATGAAATCAATGAATCGTCGTGCTTGCACGTAAGAGACTTTGATTTCCATACATTGATCCTAATAGGGCTCCCCCTCCCCATATGAGCATTTTTAGCCTTGCTAAAGGCGAGAAAAGAACACGAAGTGTTCGAAATGCGAATGTGTGGGAGGGGAGCCTGAATAGTTACGTTTCCTTCTTTTTCGCTGCCTTTTAGTCGCCTTGCGCCTGTCAAAGGCAACTTTTTTCTTGCTTTTCCTTCTTTTTCGCTGCCTTTTAGTCGCCAAGTGACCTGCCAGCCACACAACGAGACACGCACTCTTCGCTCCTTCGGAGCTCATCGTCGTGACAGTCGTCACATATTCTGCAAAATTTTCCAGGTGTTTCGTGCAAGCACGACACCTGAAAATTTCACCGAATGCGTGTCTCGTTGTTTGCACGCAAAAATGTCCTTTTGCAGCGGCCTATCGGCTTTTGCAAAAGGACGAATCTACTTTGTCGTATTTCTTCGTGGTACCACCTTTTTTCCCTGAAAGCTCACACCTTCAGGCTCAGCAAGATACAAAAGCAAATGCTTTGATATCCCTGTGCGGTAACGGGCACAACACCGTCCAAACCTACTTATTACTTTTCTTTCAGTCGGATGCTCCAAGATGTATTCATGATAAACGATGCTCTGCGCCTCTCACCAGCCGGCAGCTCTCTGTGAGTTCTTTTTTATCACTACTTCTTCTCTTCTTCGCATTTATGAACTTATCGTATCAGAGGATGAGGGGTTTGTCAAGAACTTTCTACCTCGAGATGGGGTAAATTTACTGTCGGAAAGTATTAGACAGACTACACCTGTGACCTGTTTCAGATTTGATAACTGTTTTTACTATATCCGATTTCTTCTTTTCTTACAATCCCCATATATGATTTTTTAGTGCCGCTATCTTTTTTTATCTGTGGATAAGGAATACTGTATACCGGCATATCTGCCAGTTTTCCAAGCCTGTTTTTGTTGCGCCTTTCGGCAGCCAGCATCTGCGTTGCTGAATATATCACCTCTTCTGCACCTGCAGCCAGTGGCAGTTCTTTTTTCTGGTATCGAACTAGTTCCAGTATGTCCCTCTTATTCTGGCGGTATATACGCAGTCTTGCCATCTTATCTGCACCGGTTCTGCTCCAGCCTAATGGTCTTGAACTCATTCTGTCTGAATAAATGTGGCTCACATGTCCCTCTGCGCTGCACTTCAGGCTCTTATCCTTCGCCCTTACGGATTCCATAATTCCTGCCCAGTTCCCCAGAATATAATTCTTTGCGGATTCTACTGCCTTTGCTTTTGTTTCATTCTCTGTTACATGCAGAATCTTATCAAATGCTTCTTCTGCCGCCCATTTCCGCTTTCCGTTAATAGCTCTGTATATTTCACTTCTCGCATCCTGTGCGGAATCTTTCAAGTGGCTTGTTGCTGATATGATATATTTATGCATGTGAAAACGGTCCAAAACAAAACGTGCCTTGGCATGCATTCCTGCTCCCGTTCTAATCCAATCCGCTCCGTCTCCGTTTATATATATTTTCTCCAGCACTTCCTCGTCATAGCTCTCTGTAATAAAATCAAACACTTCCTGCCATAGTTCTTTCGTCCCTTCCGTCCCGGCATAATCCCCTCCGAAATAATGGCAGTTTACCAGTTCATGCTTACTCCCATCGAAATTTACATCCTCGTAGACGTAGATAAGCTTTGGCATAACGGTATTAACGCGGGGCTTTTTAATGTCACCCTTTTTTTCAAGATACTGCAGCGAAACATGGTCTTCATCTGCATCGATATACAGACAGCTTACTGTGCGTTTCTCCTTCAGCGGCTCCAGTAACGGAAACTCAAGGGTATGAAGCTTATTCATTACGGTTTCCTTGCTTACCTCCTGTTCCCCGATACAGGCATTGATTCCGCCTTTCCGGTAACTGCTTTCCACAGCCTCCTCCAGTATTCTGGCTTCTGCATCCTCTGAAATACGGGCATGCGATTCCAAGCCCATGAGACGATCTAACAGATAGCAGTATTCCCCGGTTTCTTTATTGTGAAAATACGTCCTACTGTAACAGATTTCTCCCAGACTGGTCAGAAGCTTCGTTTCATCCCGGCGTTCAATGTACCAGCCTTTTCGCAGGTCCTGTCGTTTACGCAGCAGTTCATCATAGCTTTCCAGTTCTTCTTCAATCAGGGAAAGCCCTAACTTTGGTACCTCTTTAGTCACTCCATAAACCATTTCTGCAAACTTGGTAAGGTCATCTGTATAGTGACTAAAAATTTCTGTTAAATTTTTTACCCCTTGTTCCTGAAAATGTTGTATACTGTTAATCATGAAAGCACCCTCCTTGGATTGTTGGTTTGGTCACCTTAAATCCTAACACAGGAATCCGGTGCTTTCTATTTTTTATTTTCCTACAAAAACTTTACCCTAGCGTCATTTAGTGTCACTTAGTACCACTTTTTTTCGTCTGCCGCTTTGGGAAACTTTCTGCTTGTCTCATCCTATCCCATCCAATCCTTTGATCATTCGCATTAAAAAAAGAGCTTTTCGCTCTCAAACCGCAGGAAAATCCGTCTTTGGGATCAACTGCATTAATTTCTTACACTTCTACCGATTATAGTGTAACACATCTCAAAAGTATCATCAAGTGTCACTTAGTATCACTTTTTTTCGATTTGGTTCGATGAAATCCTGTTTTCCCATTTATCTTTTATCCATTGATTTTTCAGTTTGTATCTGTGTTGCTGACTTCTGTTTACATTTTTCAAGTAAATCAATTCCAAACAGAGAATATAAAATGAGCCTGCAGTTCACCTCAAAACACCTTTGATTTTTGCCAGTCTCTAAATAGTCATTTTATACGTAACACAAAAAATAGGAACAACGCAGAAAAAAAGGAGGATATGCGTATGAAAAAAAGTTTCAACTTGAAAATCAAGTTCAAAAAAACAACTCTAAAAAAACATTAAAGGTAACATTTTCTTTTGGTGACAATTTGCTTTTTGCAAAACTTCAATGTAGAAGAAAAACTTTTATTTGTTTGCACTTCAAACTGAAGTTTTATATAAAAATCAGCAAGTTTACCAAAACAACATCCTCAAAATTTGATCTTTCTTTGCAATAAACACTCTGTTTTTTGATAAAGTTTGTCATCAAGAAAGTGTTAGAACAAAAATTTTTTTAGGCAAGACGAAAAGGATTATTGGTGCCAATAATCCTTTTCATTTTTCAGCTACTTGCGCTGATACGAAAATTTAATTCCTGCTGTTTTAAACGCAGCGGCTGTTTTATTCTGTGCTTTACTGCTTCTGCCAACTACCTTAACTTTCACTTTCGAACATTTTTTGATTGTTGCTGACGAAACATTGCTTAGATTTACGGATGTTATCGTCACATTTTTCAACTTTTTACATTTGAAAAACGTATTCTTGGAAAACTTTTTCACGTTAGCCGCCTGAATTGTTACTGTCTGCAGCTTTTTTAAGTTAGAAAATGCTTTCCCATCTATCTTTCTGACCGTATAACTGATCCCATCTATCTTAATGGCATTGGGAATTGTAATCTTTTTAACATTTTTCCCTTTTACAATGGTAGCATTTCCCTCACTATCCGTTCTGTACTTAAATTGTGAAGTACTTCCGCTAACCGCTTTGTAATCAACGTTTCTCAATGAAGAATTATATTCTGTTTTTGGAACGGAAAACCCTGAGAAATTACTCGGTTTGGATGGTACAATATATGGTTTTACCACAGGCTGGCTGCTTTGCTGCACAGTTGGTGCTTTTGTTGGCTGCAAGGTAGGTACTGGTGTTGGTTCTTCCGTTGGCTGCACCGTCGGTGTTGGAGTTGGAGTAGGTTTGATCACTACATCAAACTCTCCTACTCTATTTATTCCAACATTTACAGAAATTCCGTTATATCCCCAACTTGTATCTGTTGCTTTTTTGGCAGTAAAGGTTCCATCTTCATTATCTTGAAAGTAAGAATCATCGTAAAGATATCGAACTTCTTCATCGTCATCAACATAACCTGCAAGATCTTTCTTTACATCGATACTGTCACCGACCATGATATTATATTCTTTATTAACACAATAATCATAGTTCTTATCTGTTGTCAAAATGAGCCCCTGCATTTCATCTGTATAGGTTTCATATGACATCCAAAAATATCCGTCCTTTGACCAAAATGGTCCCCACGAGTTTTTACAAAGCCATGCTCCATTTTTGCTTGGTTTTATCAAAAAATTATCCTTAGAGTAATTATCATCCCAGCCTACGATCTGGATTCCATGATTTGTATATTTTTCTGCCGTTGGATTATTGTAAGAATAAACAGGCAATGTCGTGTTGTAATAATAATCATAAACAATGTAACTAGTTACCACCGATCCACACTTGCTTATGATCTCTTTCGTTCCTTGAATATCTCCTGCAGGGGCTTCATATGCTCGTTTGACCTTATACTTATAATTTATTGCACGGTCATACCAGGTACCAAACGTTGATCTGTCCGTAATCAACGTGATTGGCATTTCTGTTTCATCAACAAATCCGTATCTGTGCATTCTCCACTGACTTGGTTCTCCACTACCCCCATTCATGTTCTTAATGATTTCATCATAAACATAACAAGAACTGTTGGGTCCAGCTTGATCCTTATAACATGATGTTAAAAACGCAATCTGCATATCTGAAATATCCACTGAACTGTCTGCCTGGCCGGTTTTGATCAGAGACGTTTCTACGGCAGAGGCTAACGCATACGCATAACAGATTCCATAACTTCCCTGATCCTTTGCCATCGTAACTCTTCCGGTTCCTCTTGGATCATAAGAAGAGTCATTGACATCAATTGTATATGTGTCCTTTGAAGCTGCAGATACTTCTGCTTTCGGCATACATGGTATGCCTGTTATTATCATTACTGCTACAAGCAGCATAGAAATTCTTTTCTTTAACATAATGGATTCCTCCCCTCATTTACCTCGTTTTTGATTTATTCTTTTCTGATCGGATTTTCCTCGAACGTTTAATAAAATCATAGGTTGACATTTCTTTCTGAACAGTCATTTCCCGATCGATCACAAGTCCGTCAATACATTTCTCATATACAAATTTTTTGATGTCTGACATTCGATTGGTCTGATAGTATTCTACCAAAAGTCCTGTGAATGTCTGCAGTTCCTTTACCGGTATGGCAATAATGCCCTTTCCGTTCTGTATCATTATCTGATTGGCACATAACTGAGCCGTTCTTTTATTGCCGTCTGTGAACAACTGGCTTCGCATGAGATAAAGCATCAACGTAATGGATTTATCTGTCACGCAGTAGTGGGATAAAATCTCTTTGATTTCTCCCTGTACAATCTCCTCATCCGGAATTGCCGGTTTCCATTCCGTACTACCGATAGAAACTTCTGAATTGCGGCGCATTCCGGCATTCAAAACAATTCCTTCTTTTCCTATTTCATGATTCATCTGCTTAATATATCGAAAATCAAGTGGATAATCGATGGAATCAAAAAGAAACTCCCAGGAATGTTTCAGGTTACGCACCTTTACAATGTCATCTTCTTTTTTGCCATCCAGTTTCATTCCTTCCACAATCGTCTGAGTTTCCGGAAACGTGAAAGGTACGCCTTCCAGCATGGCTTCTTTCCAGATACTGTCCACCAAATTTCTTTTAGCATAAAATATATTTTCTTCCTGTGTCATGTTATATTTATCTGTAATATTCATTTTTTTACCCCCTTTGAGTATGTCAAAAGTATGCTATTTTGACATACTTTGTATGCCATTTTGACATACTTTTCAGAAAATGTCAAATTTATGCTACAACATCATATCGGCAAGAAGATCCATGTCTATCTTATCTGCCGGATCCATTTCCGGTTCCTCTTCCAAAAACGGTTCGTCCTCTGTCTCCGTTTCTTCCGGAAAATCTTCACGTTCCTCATTGAGATCCGTTTTTTCTCTCTGCAGAAACTAGGATGCATCACCCAGACATTCTTCGATTGTTGTTTCAATCAATTCAATGTGATACTTTTCTCCCTCATAAGAAAAGTTCAATGTTTTCTTTTTTAACAAATATTCCTTGAATTGATCCTTTTGTGCGGAAAAGAACGAGTAAGGAAGTCCTGCGGCAAGGATCACATTTTTGGCTTCTGTCATTCCGAATCTGGTCTACTACAAATGTCCGGTTTTTCAGTTCCAAAATATCTTCCATAAAAGGCGGTTTGATTGGAAGTTCTTCCACTCCGCTTTTGAAGATGGTACCTGCACTTTTGATGTACCCATATCCATGATCTACTCCAATGATGATGTTATTTCCCATTTTTCTTTTTTCCGGTAAATCCGGATAAGTACTTCTTTCGAGAGTGGCGGAAGTGTTGCCAGAACCAGCCGCAGGCGGTGATTCTTTTCAATCCGTACCAGAAATTGTCTTTCTTCATTTTGTTCTTGTGTACTCACTCTAACATATCCATATATTTCGCTCATAATTTCCTCCTAAAAAAAAATAAGATAAGATGATTTTTCATTATCTTACCTTATTTTTATAAGTTTTTTCTATTTTTCCCCCTGCACCTCAACAAATCCATAGGCTTCCAAATTTCGGATATACTGCACCAGCCGGTCATAAAGCGGTTCTGCCTTATCGCCAAACTCTACCTTTACCAGCTCCGCGATCTCATAAACCGTTCTTGTCCCATCGATCAATGGCCATACAAAATTTCCCATTTCATCAAGATGAATCTGTGATACTTTCGGCTTTTTCAATATCTTTTGCGCCAGGAAATGAAACACGCCTTTATTTTCCTGCAGCAATGTGATTTTTCCCTGATTGTCCATCGTGTACTGCAGAGATGGGCGGTGTCTGGGTACAAAATCCAAATAATTTGCAGAAATTACTTCTTTCTTTTTCATTTCTCAACCTTCTTTTTCGGCATTGCAAAAATAAATACGCAGGCAATCATAATCGCAAGAAGCACAATACCGCCGATTCTTCCTGTATTTACAGAAGAAGAAAGATCAAATTTACTGCTTACACCAACGACTGCCAAAATCGCAAGTAAGATTCCGACCAGTCCTTCTCCGGCGATCAATCCGGAGCAGAACAATACACCGCCGCTTGCTTCGCCATTTTTGTCTGCCGACTTCTTGTCTACGATCCAGCGGATCACACCACCGATCATAATCGTTGCCGACAATTCAAGCGGCAGATAAAGACCGATTGCCACCGGCAGGACCGGAATCCCAAGAATTTCAACGACAATTGCCGCAAAAATACCGATCAGTACGAGCGGCCATGGAAGATTTCCATTCATAACACCTTCCGTGATCATTTTCATCAATGTCGCCTGCGGAGCCGCCAGTTCTGTCGTTCCAAAGCCCCACGCACTGTTAAGAAGAAGCAATACTCCGCCGATCGTAAACGCCGCTACAACGGCACCAAGCAGTTCTCCGATCTGCTGTTTTTTCGGCGTTGCCCCGAGAATATAACCCGTTTTTAAATCCTGTGACGTGTCGCCTGCCATCGCAGCCACGATACAGATTACGGAACCAATGGCTATCGCGCCGATCATTCCGCTTACGCCGGTATTTCCGGTGACTTTCAAAACCAGAGTAGAAAAGAGCAAGGTCGCGATCGCCATACCGGAAACCGGGTTATTGCTGCTTCCTACCAATCCAACCATCCGGGAGGATACGGTGGCAAAAAAGAACCCAAATACGACTACCAGCAAGGCGCCGATCAAGGAAACCGGAATCGCCGGAAGAAGCCAGATCACCAGAATCAAAACCAGGGAACCGCCGAGCACAAGGCGCATATCCAGATCCTGCTCGGTGCGGAGGCTTCCTGCTTTTGTCCCGCCTTTCAGACCTTTTAATGAATCTTTAAATGTCGATACAATGAGCGGCAGGGATTTGATCAAACTGATAATACCGCCCGCTGCGACTGCGCCGGCTCCGATGTATCGGATATAACTTCCCCAGATGGCATCTGCGCCGCCTTCTGCGTACATTTGTGCAATTGGTACATCACCCGGATACATCGTTGTCGGGCCTCCAAAAATTGTAATCGCCGGAATCAGCACGAACCATCCCAGCAGCGCACCGGCAAACATATACGATGCAATCTTAATTCCACAGATATACCCTACGCCCAGAAGTGCCGGATATACTTCTGCGGAAAATGCGGTCCTCAGGGAGCGGATCGGCGCTGTAACGACACCCGGAACCACTTTCAAACCATCCGTTATAAATTTAAAAACAGCAGACAATCCCATACCGGCAAATACCGTTTTCGCACTCGTGCCGCCTTCTTCTCCTGCCAAAAGAACCTCTGCACACGCCGTTCCTTCCGGATATGGCAATACGCCGTGCTCTTTGACGATCAAAGCATTGCGAAGCGGGATCATAAACAGCACCCCAAGAACTCCCCCGACCAAAGCGATCAGCGAAATCGTAAGTAGATTTGGTGCTTCCGTCTTTCCTTCATTTGCCCATAAAAACAAAGCAGGAAGCGTAAATATCGCGCCCGCAGCCAGAGATTCACCGGCAGAACCGATTGTCTGCACCATGTTGCTCTCCAGAATCGAATCTTTTTTCATAATTACTCGGATTACTCCCATCGAAATAACCGCAGCCGGAATCGACGCCGAAACCGTCATCCCCACACGCAGACCAAGATACGCATTCGCCGCGCCAAAAATAATAGCGAGCAAAACACCTATGATGATCGATGTTGCCGTAAATTCCGGTGTGACTTTATCGGCCGGAACATACGGTTTAAACTCTTTGTTCTCCATAATCGTTCTCCTTTTGTTTATTCCCCGCACCTAAAAGTATATACCGATTTATTGTAATATATTTCTGTTTTTTTTGCAAAGGAAACATTTTACAAATCACCGCACAAAAAGCCTCTGGAAATTTTCTCCAAAGGCTTTTTTATAAAAAAGATAAGAGTTTTTATTTCATGGCATGGATAACGGCATCATAAGCTGCTTTCTTCACACCGAGCTGTGAGAACAATAGTGGCTGGCCACTTGCTCTCCAAGACACCTGATCGCTCAGTCCCCAGAACGTAACACCTGTGATATTGGCACCGCCCTGCTTCTTTTGTTTGAGCATTTTGATAATGCTGTAATAATAATTTGCCTGATCCTGCAATGTGTATCCGCTCTGCATCGCATTGATCGTCGCGTCGAGTTCCGTAATCTGGATCTCAAATCCGGCATTTTTGAATTTATCAATCGTATTTCCGATATAATTTGCATCCGGCCAATGCACATCCAAGTGGCTCTGCATGCCGACACCATCGCAGATTTTTCCATTTTGGTTTACAAATTTGATCATCGTTACAATATCATCTGAGACCAGATACGTATTGTAATCGTTATAGAAAAGTTTTACCTTGCTCCTCAAATTGTAATAATTTAACATATCATTTGCATACTGGAATGCCTTTTTTACGTAAGAAGGATACTTTCCTTCTTCGCCATACACCTGTGTCCAATTACTCTTTGAGCCGCTGTCGTTGTTATGGAAATATTCATTTACCACATCATACGCATACACCACGTCTTTGTACTGACTTGAACTGATATGTGCCACAATATTTTTCACATAATATTCCAGTCGTTTATCCATGGTTCCTGCATTACAATAGTTGTAATAACTGTTGTAATCGTATTTGAAGAACCAGCTTGGTGTCTGCTGATGCCATACCATCGTATGGAAACGTACGGACAAACCATTCTGAGAAGCGATTTTTAACACTTCATCAATATTGGAAAAGTTAAGTTCCGGAACCGTTCTTTCTGCATATCCATCCGGAATGATATAACCGCGAGATTTTGCCTCACTAGTCGAGATCAATGTCGGGCTGTAACCAAGAAAGGCATCCGGTTTCATCTCATTTTCCATCGTAATGGAATTGAAATCCTTTTTAATAATTCCCAATGTGTTCGAATTTCTGAGATCCGAAAGATTTACTGCATTTCCAACTTTTCCAAATGTGCCGCTCATCGCACCCTTCAATGTACCTGCCGTCGTAGTTGAGCCGCCGGAACTTCCGGAAGTTGTCGTAATTCTCACATTATAAATAGTTGCTGTATAAGTACTGGAACTCTGTGACATAACCCCAATTGTTTTGATCGAACCGCTTCCGCTTTTCGTCACTTCAAAGTCATCATAGCCCCAATTGTTCGCATTGTATTTTACAAATAACTCTTTCCCGCTGGCATCATAAAACTTAAATGCCGTATCCTGGCCGCCTGTTCCTGCGCCAATCGTGATCGACCGGATGGAAGAAAGCGAAATTGCATTTGGCAAAGAATATTTTACTTCACCGTATTTTGAATTGAATGTTACCTTAAGTGCACCATCTGTGACACTTCGCGAAGAAACTCCCCATTGGCTGACATATGTCAAATTACCAAAGTAATAAGCATTTAATGCCGCCTTCGCTGTATTCCCCGGTAAGTTAGCAACGATCGTCATCGCAAGCATCACTACCACAAGAATTTTTGCCACTACCTTTTTTCCCATACCATCTGCCTCCTTATAAATATTCAATTATAATTACATTTTAAATTATAAGTTGTTTTTCTGTTTTTGTCAATATCTCACATACATTTAATTATGTATCTGCTTATTTTTGTTGATATTGCACAATTTTGTAATCAATCAGTCCATTCTTAATCGTTTGCGTATATTTCTTTTTTGTATGAAATGCACAATAAATTTATTTTGTTGTTTTGTCACATAAGCATTTGATTATGCCAGCCCTTCCATCACTTTATGCCTCCACGCCTACGTTCTCTCATTTTTAGCCTTGTCAAAGGCGAGAAAAGAACACGATTTCTCGCAAAACATAGTATTTCTCCTCCTTTTTCGAGTTTATTCTATATAACGTATACCATATTTTCTCTTTTTTATAAATTGTCATACTATTTTTTTTATGATATAATGAAGTATGCTATAACAGCAAAAGCAAAAAGGATTATTACAATGGAGGAAATATGTATTATACATTACTCATTTTACAATGTTTAGGAATATTATTCATGTTTTATGAACTGATTCACATCAGCAGACAACGCCCTTCCAAATTTCAGACTCTTTTACTGCTTCTTGTCGGTGCTATTTTGATAAACACCTATGGTTATACTTTGGAAATCACTGCAACCGGTAAAGAATTGGCACTGCAGGCTGTACGCATAAGTTATCTGGCAAAACCATTTATCCTCTATTTAATGTATATTTTTGTAATGAAATATTGTGGTTTTTCGATTCCAAAAGCAGGAAAACGTATTCTGTTTTCCATTGCTGCCTTTATCTCGGTTTTAGTTTTTACCAGTGATTATAACACCTTGTTTTACAGCCATATTTCCTTTTCCTATTCCGGTTTATTTCCACATTTGATTTTAACACATGGTCCTGTCTACAAATTGTATACAGCCTTTTTGGGCTTCTATTTTGTCAGCATGTTTTTTGCTTGTACACGATTTTCTCTTCAGCATAAATCGCGCCTTATCCGCAAACAGGTATTTTTTTTAATACTCATGATCACAATGTGTATTCTGGGACTTTTGGCATTTCTTTTCCGGCTTACCGGCGGCTATGATTCCACAGTACCCGCTTACATCATTTGTACCATTTTATTGGAGCAGCTGATCAAACGATACAAATTATTTGATTTAATTGAGCTGGCCAAAGATGAAGCCATCGAACGTATGAAGGATGGCTTGATTGTACTTGATTTTGATGATCAGATCACTTATGCAAACAATCGGGCACAACAGCTTCTGGATTTTGTAAAGGAAACGCACCCTGATCCTATTTCTTTTATCCGTGAGCAAATACAAAACAAAGAATTAATCTTTGTCACAACCCGTTTTGATACGAAATGCACCCATCACGAAGTGTACGAAAAATGTGTATATGAAGGTTTCCTTCGAGAAATCAATCATGACGATACGAAATACGCCTCCATGATCATTTTGACTGAAATTACAGATCGGTATTATTACACAGAACGCCTTCAGACAGATGTAGCAAGAAAAACAAAGAAAGTAGTTGCCATGCAGCGAAGTTTGATCGGAAGTTTTGCCACGATCATCGAAGCTCGCGATGGCGTCACAGGTCTACACATCAAAAACACCGGGAACTTTGTAAAGATACTTACTCATGCGATGCTGCACGATTCCCGCTTTACCTCGCAAATGACAAATGAATATGCTGAAATGGTAGCAGATGCAGCGCATTTACACGATATCGGAAAAATATCCATTCCCGATTCTATTTTACAGAAAAAGGGAAAACTTACCGAGGAAGAGTTTGCGATCATGAAATCACATCCGGTAGAGGGGGCACGCATTTTAGATGAAACTCTGAAAGGGGTCGAAAGCGACGAATATTTTCAAATTGCACATGACATGGCATTATACCATCATGAAAAATACGACGGAACCGGATATCCCGAAGGTTTATCCGGCGAATCCATTCCTCTTTCTGCCCGAATCATGGCTGTCGCTGATGTGTATGATGCCCTTCGTTCAAGCCGTCATTATAAGAAAGGTTTTACCCGTGAAAAATCCGTAGCAATCCTCAAAGAAAACCGGGGAACACATTTCGATCCGGATATCACAGACATTTTCCTTGATCATATTGATGAGATTGAAAATGTTTTTGAAGTTCACAAATAAATCATTTGTTATCCCCTCTGCAATGTGATATAATCATACATAATAAACACAACGGAAAAGGAATAGTGGTGCACATGGAGAAAATTAATCACGAGGAATTTATTACGGAAATGATACGATACGCCTCTTCCGCAGAGTCGCCGGACCGCATCATCAATCAAATTTTACAATATATCTGCCAAAATCTGCGTTCGGATCGTGCCTATATCTTCGAAGACAATTTAGACGGCACGTATTCAAACACTTATGAGTACTGCCGTGAAGGCGTTTCCGCAGAAATCGAAAATCTACAGAACGTTCCTTACGACGGCATGCTGGAAGCATGGTTCACAGAATACAAAAAGTCACACAATATTATCATCTATGACATGGAACAGTACCGCAGCATCAGCGAGGCCCTGTACCATATATTAAAACCGCAGGGAATCCAGACTCTCGTCACCGGACCGATTAAAATCAATGAAAAATACATCGGCTTTTACGGGGTCGACAACCCACCCACCGAATATATGGATAATATCTCCATTTTGATAAACATGATGGAATTTGTCATTTCCATGATGATCCGGCTTCGTGACTACTCCCATGAATTGGAGCAGAATGCCATTCACGACCAGCTCACCGGCTGCAAAAACCGCACCGCACTTGCCTGGGCTTATAACAATGATTTTGATGCTTCCCAGTCTGTCGGTATCGTTATGTGCGATCTCAATGGCCTGAAGCGGATGAATGATTCCAAAGGCCATCTTGCCGGTGACCAATACATCTGTGATGCTGCAAAAATCCTCTGCGACTGCTTTGGCAGTGAAAATGTCTACCGCATCGGTGGCGATGAATTTGCTGTTGTTTTGACAGGAATTTCCAAAAGCAATCTCCGGCATTGCTGTGAGCAGCTTCGTGACACGACCACTTCCAGTTCCGTCAGCCTTTCCTTTGGTGTCGAATTTGCTGAGCACCACGAGGTTCCTTTTGAAACCCTGCTCAAATATGCCGACGAAAAAATGTACGAAGACAAACGGCGTTATTACAAAATGTTAAAATAAGGTGATTGAGGAGGAGTAGGGGTAGTCTCCGCTCTCTAAAACGAAGACTGATATTTCTTTGGAGTTTTTCTCACCCGCACCAGCAGGAAATCCGGCTTATGAAATAAATCCTTGTAATCTGGATATTTCTCAAGTAATTCATCGTCCGGCAATGGTTCGATCATTTTTTCGACCGTAAATCCCGCCTCAATCAATGTATTGATTATCGTCGAAAATGTACGATGATATTTCTTCACATTGTCAACAAACCACACCGATTCTCTCTCGCCTTCCACACCATAATTTGCAAGGTTCAAATACAACTTCTCCCCGTTTTCGTCCCTCGTCCACCGATTTTCTCCGGAATGACACGTACACAACGGATTTTCCTGTGAGAAAATAAAGTTCCCGCCCGGCTCAAGCAGATCATATATATTTCTAACCACGCCCGAAAAGTCCTCCACATAATGAAACGCCAGTGAACTTACCACAACGTCAAAAGTTTCATTTAACTGTGAAATTTCTTCCATCGGCATATTCACATAGGTTATGCCGGCATCGCTGTGTTCTTTTCTCGCAACTTCTAACATTTTTTCAGAAATATCAATGCCTACTACCTTTTCCGCTCCTTGCCGGATGCACTGCATACAATGTTCTCCAAAACCGCACCCCAGATCGAGCACCCTTTTCCCTGTCAGATCCGGCATCATAGAAAACAAAGCAGGGATTTCAAATAAATTATTGGCATTTGCCTCGTTATCGCGGATCTTCTTATACCCTTCGAAAAATGTCTCATTATCATATATATTTTGTTTTGCCATTTTGCACCTCCAAAGCTCTGTGTTTTCCAGTTTCTGTAAAATAAGAAGAGTGATATAAATTATACCGTTTTGGGGCAGAAAAAGCAAGCAGAACTTGATGTATCCGGCTAAAACTTGTAAACGCCTTCCCTTTTTTATGGTCTTATCCTTTGATTTTCTTCCCAGACCACACAAATATCACTCTCGTTTTGACCCAGATTCCACTTTCGTCTATCAGAACCACAAAACAAAATTTCGCTTTGTGGTTCTGATAGAAAAAATTTGTCTCCAAACCAAAATATTCTTTTTCTTGTTTGACTTTCTCATAAGAAAATTTTCCTAAGCCACATTCTCCTCAAATTCTTATGGTCCAGAGAAATTTTTTCAATATTCAAGTCAAAAATGACGCCAAACACCAACAACCGGAGTTTCCTAAAACCAATCTGCTAATTTTCAATATGTTTCCACACCAATTAGATGTCAAAACGCAAAAAAGACCCAGAGGGTCTTTTTTATGCGGATAACAGGACTTGAACCTGCACGGGATTCCCCACTAGAACCTAAATCTAGCGCGTCTGCCAATTCCGCCATATCCGCAAGCAAACACAATTATAGCAAACCTACCACCATCGTGTCAATGCTTTTTACTCAATCTCCAAAAATCGTTTGATTTTCTTCATCTTTTCCTTCGTCATGCGATAGCCATGCCAGTAGCATGCTTCCAGTTTCTGGATATTTCCCTCGAAGCTGTTAAGAAGATGATTCGGGCGGATAATCATGATTCTGCCTTCGCGTTCCCATTGCTCGCATTTTTTGATCAGTTCGTTATAGCGGTCCGGGCGGCTAAGGATCAAATCACGAATTTTCGGATATTTACGGGCAAGAAGTCTGGCTCCCATTTTGTCATATTTTCCAAATTTTTTCACGTAGCCTTTCGGCTGGGTCAGTACCACAAGCAGTTTGTCACAGCCATCTTCCATCGCCTTTTCAACCGGGATAATGCTTGACAATCCGCCATCGTAATACTTCGTGCCATTCACATCGATGGCCGGGAAAAAGAGCGGAAGCGCGCAAGTCGCCCGCAGCATACTGTACTTTTCATCCATGTCCATTGCATTCAAAAACTCCGCTTCCCCCGTCTTTGCATTTGTTACACCGACTTTGCAGGTTCCTTCGTAAGAGAAAAATGTTTCCTTATCAAAAGGAACCAATTTGTCCGGAATCTCACCAAAGACAAAATCCAGTCCAAAAAGACTCTTCTGTTTGCGGTAATTTCCAGGTCCCATGTAACGTTTGTCATTGCGGTATTTTGTAATAATATCAAGATTTCTTCCCTTTTGTTTCGATATATAAGATACCCCGTCTGCGATGCCGGCAGAAACACCAATGCAATACGGCAGCATAATGTCTTCCGTAAGCAGTGCATCCATCACACCGGAACTAAATATCGGGCGAAATGTTCCGCCTTCCAAAACCAATCCATTCATAAGCCAAACCTCCATTTCCATACATTTAGATCCTAATAGTTACGTTTCAAACAAACCTTTTGCTACCTTGAGAGTACCACATTTTGCTTTGCATGTCAACACGAACATTGCAACATGTAGTTTTTAAAACCACTTCTCCGTCTCATCGTCACTAAAGCAACCGAAACCCACCGAAATTTTGGCCATCCACCTCATAGTTCAACGATTTAGGATACCTTTCTCCTCACATCCGCAGTTCAAAAACAAAACAGGCCACATTTTCTCTACGTTCAGAGCAAATGCAGCCTGCTTAGCCTGTTGTATTTCTTCTATAATAATGAATTCTTGTTAATAATTTGCTTTCTTTCGCACGCACCCTCTTTCCGAATGCCTCTGTTTTTTCGCTTAGCAGTAGGAGTTAAAAAACATTCCGGTGTAAATCGACTGTGCGTAAGCATATCCCACGTCATTGCGGTGAAGATGGGCATAACTGTAAACCTTTTTGTCTACATACTCCATCGGATTCATACTCATGTAATCACACTTTTCCTTCAACTTTTGCAAAAAGTCACTTGGCACCGAGTCCATTCCATCCACTTTGCGGGAAAGAAATCCTGATTCGTCTACGGCAATTCCGTTGGAAATCAGTTCATCCGAGCACTCCTCAACCAATTTTCTCAGCTCGCATCCCGGACGAGACGGCTTATTCTTCAACTCACCATACTCATCACTGCGGCTCAATAACTTGTTGTAGAGCTGCAATGTCGTCTCAAGCGCCTCTCCCGGCTGATCCGAACCCAATGCAAGCGAAGCCGCTTCCCCTAATTCCATCGACGTCGACTTAACGTCAAGCGCATAATCACTTGTGTCTTTGGACAATGAAATCATCGCCAGCGGATTCGCATTGTTCAGTGCGACGATACTTTTGTATTTATTTTTCAATTCGCGGCGGTTGTGTACATTTGTCTTAGGATTCACTTTTGGAATAAAGCCGCCGGCATAGTAATTATAAGCCTCTACCATAGAACCATCCCCTTCTCTTTCCTTGCAATCCCAGTACTTCAATTCTAGTATACACTAATTTTTTCCATTCGGCAACGATATTATACAAAAATTTTATATAAATTCCCATCCTTTTTTGTTGATTTTTTGTTCATTATGCTTTAAAATAGAATTACTAACTTTGATATTTTTTTATCATAATAAATGAAAGGATGGTATTAGAAAAATGAGTAACATGCCAAAAATGAAAATTGGAATCGTTGCAGTAAGCCGTGACTGCTTCCCAGAGTCACTTTCTGTAAACAGAAGAAAAGCCCTTGTAGAGGCTTATGCAAAAAAATATGATGCAGCAGACATCTATGAATGTCCAATCTGTATCGTTGAGAGCGAAATTCACATGGTTCAGGCTTTGGAAGACATCAAAAAAGCCGGATGTAACGCACTTTGCGTATACCTTGGAAACTTCGGACCTGAGATTTCCGAGACACTTCTTGCAAAACATTTTGAAGGACCTAAGATGTTCGTTGCTGCAGCAGAGGAATCCGGAAACGGCTTGATGGACGGCCGTGGAGACGCTTACTGTGGTATGCTTAACGCTAGCTACAACTTAAAACTCCGCAATGTAAAAGCTTACATCCCTGAGTATCCGGTTGGAACTGCTGAGGATTGTGCAGACATGATCCATGAGTTCGTACCAATTGCTCGTGCCGTATATGCATTGAACAACTTGAAGATCATCAGTTTTGGACCACGTCCATTGAACTTCCTTGCTTGTAATGCACCAATCAAACCACTTTACAACCTTGGTGTAGAGATCGAAGAGAACTCCGAGCTTGACTTGTTCGAAGCATTCAACAAACATGAAGGTGACGCTCGTATTCCTGACGTTGTAAAAGAAATGGAAGCAGAGCTTGGCGCTGGTAATAAAAAACCTGAAATCCTTGCAAAACTTGCTCAGTATGAGTTGACACTGCTTGACTGGGTTGAAGATCACAAAGGATATCGTGAATTCGTAGCAATCGCCGGTAAATGCTGGCCTGCATTCCAGACACAGTTTGGTTTCGTACCTTGCTACGTAAACAGCCGTTTGACAGCAAAAGGTATTCCGGTATCTTGTGAAGTAGATATCTACGGTGCACTTTCCGAGTTCATCGGAACTGTTGTAAGTGAAGATACAGTAACTCTTCTCGACATCAACAACTCCGTACCTCAGGATCTGTACGACGAGGACATCAAAGGAAAATATGCAAACTACACATTGAAAGATACATTCATGGGATTCCACTGTGGAAATACAGCTGCAAGCAAGCTTTCCTTCTGCGAGATGAAATACCAGAAGATCATGGCTCGTTCTCTTCCTATCGAAGTTACAAACGGAACTCTCGAGGGAGACATCGTTCCTGGAGATATTACCTTCTTCCGTCTTCAGAGTACAGCAGATGCTAATCTTCGTGCTTACATTGCACACGGTGAAGTTCTTCCTGTTGCTACACGTAGTTTCGGTGCCATCGGTATCTTCGCTATTCCTGAGATGGGACGCTTCTATCGCCATGTATTGATCGAGAAGAACTTCCCTCATCATGGTGCTGTTGCATTCGGACACTTTGGAAAAGCATTGTACGAAGTATTCAAGTACATCGGTGTTGATGTAGATGAGATCGGATACAACCAGCCGGCAGGCGTTCGTTATCCTACAGAGAACCCATTTGCATAATTCATAATTGATATAATGTTATCAACAACTAGCGACCCGGCCACGAGTCGCTAGTACTGTTATTAAATTTAAAGTAAAGGAGACTATTTCATGTATTACATAGGTGTAGACCTTGGTACCTCTGCCGTAAAACTTCTTCTCATGGAAGCAGATGGTTCCATCAAAAATATCGTTTCAAAAGAATATCCACTTTCCTTCCCAAATCCGGGCTGGTCTGAGCAGAAACCGGAAGACTGGTGGAATGCTGTAGTTGCCGGAATCAAGGAACTGACAGACGGCTTTGAAAAAGACAAAGTAGCCGGCATCAGCTTTGGTGGACAGATGCACGGACTTGTTATCCTCGACAGCGAGGACAATGTAATCCGCCCTGCTATTCTTTGGAACGACGGACGTACAACCAAAGAGACAAATTACTTAAATAACGTAATCGGAAAAGACAAATTGTCACAGTATACCGCAAACATCGCATTTGCCGGCTTTACTGCTCCAAAAATCCTTTGGGTAAAAGAAAATGAACCGGAAAACTTCAAAAAGATCGCTAAGATCATGCTTCCAAAAGACTATATCGCTTACAAGATGACAGGGGTTCACAGCTGTGATTACTCTGACGCTTCCGGTATGCTTTTGATGGATGTTAAGAACAAATGTTGGTCCAAGGAAATGATGGAAATCTGCGATGTCAAAGAAGAACAGCTTCCAAAACTTTATGAAAGTTTTGAAGTAACCGGAAATCTGACCGAATCTGCTGCTGCAGAACTTGGTCTTACCACAAATTGTAAAATTGCTGCCGGCGCCGGCGACAATGCTGCTGCCGCTGTCGGAACAGGAACAGTCGGCGATGGTGGATGTAACATTTCTCTCGGAACTTCCGGAACTATCTTCATTTCCAGCAAAGAATTTGGTGTAGATAAATTCAACGCCCTTCATTCTTTTGCACATGCTGACGGAAATTACCATTTGATGGGATGTATGTTGAGTGCCGCTTCCTGTAACAAATGGTGGATGGACGAGATCATCGGAACCAAGGATTATCCTGCTGAGCAGAAACCGATCACCGATGACAAACTCGGTGAAAACAATGTATACTATCTTCCATACCTGATGGGTGAACGTTCTCCTCACAACAATCCGGATGCACGTGCTCTCTTCATCGGTATGTCCATGGATACGACAAGAGCTGATATGACACAGGCTGTTCTGGAAGGTGTTGCCTTTGCGATCCGTGATTCTTTCGAAGTAGCAAGAGATCTCGGAATCAATATCACAGAAACTAAAATCTGTGGTGGTGGAGCAAAGAGCCCACTCTGGAGAAAGATTGTAGCTAACGTTCTGAACATTAAAGTAAATATCATCGAAAGCGAAGAAGGCCCTGGTCTCGGCGGTGCAATGCTCGCTGCTGTCGCTTGTGGTGAATATGCTTCCGTAGAAGAAGCTGCAGCAAAGATCGTAAAAGTAATCGACTCGGTAGAGCCGGATGCTGCTTTGGCAGAAAAATACGACAAGAAATATGCAAAATTCAAACAAATCTATCCAACTGTGAAAGATTTGTATGACACATTAAAAGCGTAACTTATACATTAGTAAGAAAATCACTCCCTTTTCCCGGTTGAATGGGGAGTGGTTCTCTTTCTTAACACATATCAGGAAGGTATGTCTATGAAAAAGTTGAAAAAAGCCGCTGTACTCACATTGATTGCATCATTGGTACTCAGCATCTCAGCACAGGGAAATAAGACCACGATTACGGCAAAGAAATCACCGGCAAATGTACGCACTGTAAAATTTAAGGGAACAGGAAAACGATTAAAACTACAGAAGGGGAAAAAATACCAATTAAAACCGGTCGTTGCTGTTACTCCAAACAAAAAGAAATATCGGACGGTAACGTATACAACTTCGAACAGAAAAGTAGTATCTGTTTCAAAAAAAGGGCTTCTGAAGGGACTAAAAAAAGGAACTGCCACAATCCGTGCAGTGTCCAAGGTAAATCCAAAGAAAAAAGCAAGCATCCGTGTTATCGTAACTCAAGATGTGCTGGTTCGAAAGATTGTCCTCAACCGCACCAAACTTACCGTTTGTGAATCGGAAGAAGACGATATTACCCTTACAGTCAAACAAATTTTACCAAAAAACGCCAAAAACAAAGATGTGACCTGGGAAAGCGATGATGAGGATGTTGTCGATGTCGATGACGATGGAGAACTTTCCATTGGCGATCCGGGCACCGCAACCATCTACGTAACCGCTGACGACGAAGGTGGCGCGTATGCTACATGCGACGTAACCGTCACAGAAGATACTTCTTTGTCTGACCATGATGACGACGACGATGACGACGACGATGACAATGATGACGACGATAATGACTAGTAATCTAGAAGCAAAAGGGGAACTTGAAAATGTCAAATAAATACAAACGAAAACTTCAAAAAAGAGAAACCAAGCTGTGGCAGGATATCATCCTGCTGTTGCCGGTTTTGTTTGGACTGTGTATCGTACCCATGATCGTACTTACACATGATTTTACAATTGATTTTTCACAGTTTGACTGGTTTAACAATTCTGCTTTAACCGGCCAGATTGATTCATTTGGTCATGCAAAAGAGGTTGCTATCGTAATCGCCGGCATCGCTGCCATCCTCTTCTTTTGTTACTATTATTGGAAACAAACGAGCAAATACAAATTTCAACCAAAAACTCTTCTTTCCACGATTGACAAACGAATTGCCATCCTCCTCGGGATTCACCTTGTAATGATCATCATTTCTTCCCTTACAAGTAAATATTCCGATCTGGTATACAACGGTGGTGGCTATAGTCAATGGCAGACCATGTGGGTGCTTTTAGCATATGGAATATTGTTTTTCTTTGCCTACTATTTCATTTCTTCCGAACGCAAAGTGTATATCCTTTTTTATGGATTAATGATTCACCTTGCCCTGATGGCTTATCTCGGCTTTATGCAATCCATCGGAAAGAACCCACTTTTGTGGGACTGGGTACAAAAGGCAATTACCAAATATAGCAAAGTAACCGGAATCAGTTTCAGTAATGAAATGTCCGATGTCATTTTGACCTTTCCAAACCCGAACTACTGCGGAACCTTTGTTTCCTTGATGCTTCCGATCGTTGTGGCTTTTGTCTTTGTGAAAGTTTCTGAAAAATTGTGGCTCAACATTTTATGTAAATTAGCAGGAATCGCCATGGTGGCTGCTTTTATCAAAACATTGATTGGCTCCGGTTCTTCAGCAGCCGGATTTGCCATGATCGGGGTAGCAGTTATCGCCATCTTCTTTATCGTGACAGGATTTTTTGAAAAAATAGATTTGAGTGCCAGCGAAATGAAAGAGGACGAAATCAAAACAATCCATCACAAGCAACGTAGAAATGCCATTATTACGATTGTAAGTGCAGTTGTCATTGTAGCTGCTGTCATTATCGGTGCTTTCCAGACATCATATGTGCAAAAAACATTGGTAAAGATTTCCAAAGGTACAGTTGATGCCAGAAATCTGGTTTCTATCATTAATGAAAGCGCTGACCGAATGCAGGTAAATTTCCGTAACGGAGAAAGTTTTGAATTGGATGTAGCAATCGATTCTTCAAATAAAATCACATTCAAAATTACGGACACCGCAAACAAAGACATTCCATTGAAATGGGATAGTTCGAAAGAAATGTACAATCCACAGGACAAACGTTTCAGCATGCTTTCCTTCGAACCAAAGCGTTATGCTTTGGATTCCGGAATCAAAGATGCGTTTACCTTGTACGATACTCCAAATAATATTTCCTTTACCTTTGTGTATGACGATTCTTCTTCCGAATGGAAATATTATACACCATATGGAAAAATGATCAAGCTGCACGCAGTAGAACGTTTTGGATTCCAAAACTCCGAAAATATGGCAAGCCGACGTGGATACATCTGGTCACGAAGTATTCCATTGATGAAGACGTACTGGTTCAAGGGAATCGGGCCAAACTGCTTTATTATAGCCTTTCCAAATGACGACTTTGTCGGTTCCAAACGTATCGGAAATAAGACATTGTTGGTAGATAAACCGCATAACACTTTTTTGCAGACATACATTCAAACCGGAGGAATTTCAGCGATTGCTTATCTTCTGCTTTGGATATTGTACATTGCCCAGTGTTGTCGCCTATTCTGGAGAACAAAACTTTCGACCAATATGCACAAGATTGCTTTCGGTATCTTTATCGGCTCCATTTCTTACTGGATTGTCAGCCAGACAAACGATGCTGTCGTAGGAGTTCAATCCTCGTATTGGATTCTGCTTGGGCTTGGCTTTGCCATCAATCGACTGTTAAAACAAAAACAACTTGCAAAATAAATGCCAAAAAAGAGGTGCGTTTCCTTTTAGTGGGAAGCACACCTCTTCATTTTATCTCAAAAATACAAGTGGATTTACGGTCTCATCTTTCTGTTTAACCTGATAATACAGATTTGCTCCTTCTACGGAATAGTACTTGGTCGGTTTCGCAATCTTTCCGATCACCTGTCCTTCTGATACGGAATCTCCTTCCTCCACTGTCACGTCTTTCAATTGTCCGTATATGACCTGAAAATCATCTCCGATTGCAACCGTTACCGTTTTTCCTGTCTCATCACTCTTGTTGATCGACTTGACGATACCTGCCGCACTTGCTTTTACACTCTCGCCGACTTCACTTCCAATGATCATCGCGGGATTCGTCTTATACTGGGATAACGTAGGAAAAAACACTACTTTATCCGCACTGTATTCTATCAAAACATCCCCTTCAACAGGCCATAAAAGCCCGGTTTCCTGATCAAAATGAAGTTTGTCTTCCGCACTTACTTTCTTCATCGTCTCTTTTTTCCTTGGCTTTTCTTCCTTCACTTCTGACTTGACATTTTTCGAAGAAGCTTCTTTTGTAGACTTCTCTTCTGCCTTTGGAGCCGGTTCCACAGTCGCCACTGCTGGAGTTGGTACGACTAACTCCGTCTCCTCTGCAATTGGCACATTTTCTTCCTTCTGCTCGGGTTTGGCAAACAGATTCATGCAGATTGCACCCACGACCGCAATACAAACGATTCCACTCAAAAGTGATATATAAAAACCTTTTTCTTTCTTCATCATTCTTCACCTCGATTCTAGATTTGCACTTTCGATGCTATCTATATTTTTTCCTGAATCTCGGCGAATATACATTTTTTAAGGCAAATATTTTTTTAACCAGCGGTAAAAACGAATCATCAATAAACTGATTCCCGCTGTCAAAACAGCACAGACCAATAAATACACGACCGCATTAACTTTTCCCAATGAATCCTTCAGTAAGATCATCGGAATTCTCTGATATATGTAAAACGAAAACAAATTTTGTCCAATGTACGTATAAACACGGTTTGATGCACGAAACTTCATCGTTAAAAGCACCACAATGATGGCAAAAGTTACACTTATAATTTCAAAATACATCTTATGCTCAGCCCGCATGGAATAAAAAAATGCAAAAAACACAGTGAGAAAAGCAAGTGATGCTACATAGCGCAAATAACGTTTCCCACCGGCGAGCCATTTTTCAAAAGTTTCACGCCCCAGTGCAAAAAACATGCCGGCACTGTAGCACAATATCGTGTCATACCACCATCCGCCTTTTCCCTCATGCCGCATCCATAAAATGTAAATCCCACTTAAAAACACAATTCCAAAAACGGCAAACCACAACGGCATTTTGCGAAACCATCTTGTCTCCCGGATGCGAAATACGATATACGTCACCACATACAGATACAAAATGGCAAACACATACCAGTTGCTGTTTCCCAGGCTTTCCCATGCAGCAAACCCTTTTATCGCATACCAGAATGTCGGAGTTTGATTCGTCGCACAACTAACAAACAGATAAATCACGGCCGCAATCTCAAAATTCACAAAAAAAGGAAGAAGCCTGCGTTTCGGAAATGAAGAAATATAGCCTTTCTTATGACGAAGAGATTCCATAACTCCATATCCGGAATAGAACAAAAACATCGCAACGATCAGTTGTCCCAATGCTCGATTCACTTCAATGTACATAATATCAAGTGGTCCATAAATGCTCCACGACATATATTGAATTAAATGCGTCATAAATACTGTCGTCAGGAAATAACCATTGACGGATGCTGTCATCTCACGTGAACAGTATCCTGATTTTTGGGAAACCGGCTGACTAAATGCCCATTTCCCCTTTGTTCCAATTCCCAATGCAGACAGCACCAAAAACAGAAAACACAGTCCAAAAATTAAAATCATTTTTTCTCACCTAGAATCTTTTTCCTATAAAAAGAGGATCCTTTCGAGAGTTCCTGCTGCACTTTAGCATCCCCATATTTTTCCAAAATTGTCTCTTTGTCCGAAAAGAGATTCGTACCAAGTCCAATGCGGTCTCCCTCTATCTGTACTCCCATCGCCGCCAGTGTCGTCGGATACAGATCCATCGGATAATACTTGCGGTCTTTTTCACGAACCGGTTTTACCGCCGGATTCAAGATACAGGAATACACACGCCGTGGCACACTTCCATCATACTGCGCCCGGATATAGTTATTATCCATCGTACAGTGATCGCCGGAAATGACAATCGTTGTATCTTTATAAAAATCCTGCGCCTTGATCCAATCAATAAACTCCTTTACGCGCTTTGATGAACACGAGAGCACATTGTCATAGTTATTTTCAAAATCCTGGTGGCAGTCCTCACAGGCATACCCTCCGATGTGGTGTGTATCCACCGTAAGCATCGTAAAATTAAAGGGCTTATCCCCCTTTGCCAATTTTGTTATCTCTTCTTTGGCAAAAGCAAACAGCTTTTTATCCTCAAATCCCCACCATTCATAGTAATCTTTAGGAATCTTTCCCTGTTCTTTCGCATAAGGATAATCATAGACAAAATAGTCTCCATGCTGCTCAAAATACATCTTCCGGCCACCAAAAGTCAGATCTGAACCAACCATGATTTCCTGTGCATATCCTTCTTTTTTGAGAACATCGCCCAGCGATACCGCTCCCGGCATAAACGTATTTTTCTCGCTTTGGTAATTTTTTCCACCAAGTGGAATCATAACCGGGTATGCACATGTCTGAGATACCATTGCGCCCGTTGTCCATGATGCCCCCCTCGACGGTGTTGCGCCACCGATTTTTTCATCACCTGAAAAATTTACCCCTTCTTTTGCCAGTGCCGTCAACTCCGGGATTCGATTTTGTTCCATCGCTCCGCCTTCTTCTTTGGAGGAAAATGTACTTTCCATGGATTCCAAAAAAAGGTAGATCAAATTTCTCTTTTTCTCCGGAAAATGCAGCATTTCCGGTGTCAACTGCACTGCTTCTTCTTCCATAAAGCCGGATTCTTTCCGCTGTGCGATCAGACATCCAAAAGTATCAAACGACTGTAAAATGCTTCCTATCGCCACCAACAGAAGAACCACTGCTGCCACAAGAAGCGCTGTACCGGCTGACGGTGAAATCTTTATATAACAGACTACACTTATCAAAACAGACAGGCATACGCCAAGTCCCATACGGATTCCATAGGTACGAAAATAATCCAAAATCATTTCATTGCTCGTTCCCTTCATAGGAACCTTCAGATGAAATACAATTTCTTCCCACGATAATCCATTAAAATTCTTCTTTAAAAATAAGTAAACGGTGTACAAAATTACTGCTATGATAAGGATCACGGCAGATAATACTGCTTTAAGCATGTTTCGTCATCTCACTTCCGAGCCTTTTAATACAAAATCTTTCCGTCTGCCACCTGGCGCAGGTGTTTTCCATAACTGGATTTTCCGTATACTTCTGCTGATTTGAGAAGTGTCTCTTTGTCAATCCATCCATTGTGATAAGCAATTTCTTCGACCGCCGAAAGCATGATTCCCTGGCGGTTTTCGATTACCCGCACAAATTCACCGGCATCCGCAAGGGCATCCATTGTGCCGGTATCCAGCCACGCATACCCTCTTCCGAGTGTCACGACATCCAGACTTCCCTCTTCCAGATACAATTTATTCAAATCTGTAATTTCCAATTCACCGCGAGCAGATGGTTTTACCTTTTTCGCAAAGTCTACCACGCGGTTGTCATAAAAATACAGACCGGTTACACAATAATTTGATTTTGGATGCTCCGGCTTTTCCTCGATCGAAATCGCCCGTCCGTTTTCATCAAACTCTACAATACCAAATCTCTGTGGGTCATCGACATAATAACCAAATACTGTCGCACGGTCTGTTTTATCTGCTGCCATCTGCAGATGTTTTTTCAGGCCGCTTCCATAGAAAATATTGTCACCGAGTACCATGGCGCACGAATCACCATCGATAAATTCTTCACCGATCAAAAATGCCTGTGCCAGTCCGTCCGGGCTTGGCTGCACCTTATATTGCAAGTGAATTCCAAAACTGGAACCATCCCCAAGAAGCCGTTCAAAATTTGGCAGATCCGTCGGGGTCGATATGATCAAAATATCGCGGATTCCCGCCAACATCAACGTAGAAAGCGGGTAATATATCATCGGTTTATCATAAACCGGAAGCAGCTGCTTTGAGGTTACTTTGGTCAATGGATACAATCTTGTGCCGGAACCTCCGGCAAGTATAATTCCTTTCATAATGGGACCTCCCTTGCAATTTAAATAATAGTTTAATTGTACCAAGTCGCTAGCGCGACGGCTAGCCCGGTTACAATAAATTTTCCACTACTTTAAAAATAAGAGTAGCAGTTTTTGTGTTTATGCAGTATTGTTAAGTTACGAAGCCAAACAAATTCACAAACAAAAAAACTACCATGAGTAGTATAACATTTATTTTTGAACTTAACAATCACATTTTTAAATTTTTTATCCGTCCGCCTCCACAAATGATCCATCTTTTAGTTTGGTCGGATATTTTCAAACAGAACTCCATCACCTGATGAAGTGTTTATTGCAAAAAAGAAAAACAACCCAAATGATATCCACATACCATTTGGGTTGTCTGTATTCTATCAGGTAGAATTTCTTATAAGAATTTCAAATTATTTGCTTGCTTTAAAGTTCTTTGCTGCGTCGATAACGGCATCAAAGGCAGGTTTCTTGTCTGCGATGTCAGTACCAAAGAGCAATGGAGAATAGTCGGCTCTCCAGGATGTATTGTCTGTCAATCCCCAGATAACTACTGCAGTGATGTTAGCACCTTTGGCTTTTTCTTCAAGAATCGCATTCATGATCTGACCATATGCTTTCGCACCGGCTTCATAAATAGCCTGCTTTTCTTCTGCTGTCGTATTACTGTCAATCTTACCGTTGTTTGTGATATCAAGCTCAGTGATCTGAATCTCATAACCCTGTGCTGCAAATTTTTCAATTGCTTCTTTGTAGTTATCAACAGATCCGAGTTCATCATTCAAATGGCTCTGCATACCGATTCCGGCACAGATTTTTCCAACTTTGTTCACATCATCAACTTTATTGATGTTGTTGATCAATTCGATGATCTGAGCGGTTGTCTCAGGATCATATGTGTTGTAATCATTGTAGATCAGAGAGATGTCTGTACGGTCGCAAAGCTGAAGCACATCGTAAGCCCATACAAATGCTTTCTTTACATATTCGCAGTCTGTCTTCATCTCAGTACCGAAGGAGTATTTCCACCAGTTCTCGCTTCCTACCTGGGCGCCTTCGTTGCTCATATGTGTATACTCGTTTACTACATCAAATGCATAAATAACATCTGCGTACTGGCTTGTCAAATAATACTGATATGCTGTACGAATAAACATTTCTTCACGAGCAAGGATAACATTCTTATCTGTTACCAATTTGCCATCCGGATTAAATCCTTCACAGAAAAATACTTTTGGCATCTGCTGGTGCCACATAGGCATATGAACACGTACTTTAAGACCATTCTCTTTGCAGATTTTCAATACTTTATCTACAACGTCCATCGTAAGTTTCGGAACGATCACGTTACCATCTTTATCCTTATTCTCAGCATAGTCGCCATAGTTTGCAGGAAGGATATATCCGGATTCACTTGCAAGCAATGTCTCACTATTGCTGATCATAGCATCTGCTTTCATCTCATTTCCAAGTGTAATACTGTTGAAATGATGCTTTACAAAATTCAATGTATTCTCATTCAAAAGATCCGAATACGTAAGTGCAGTTCCCATCGTACCGATATACGGTGCATAAGTATCTTTGATACTGGCAAGTGTCAGATCCGGTTCTGCCGGAGCGGAAGTTCTTGTCAATGTGAAATCGTCTACCACGATATCATATTTTCCACCACCGTTTGTCTCAAAGTAGATTATGTAGCTATAGAATGTCGCCGGAGCTACAAAAGAAATGGTAAAGTGTCTCCACTCATCTGCAGAAAGCATATAATCTTTATCTGCCGGATAGTTTTCAAACTCTTCTTCCGCGCCACTGGTTACTTTCTTTGCACCGGAAAAACGCATTTTTACTTCTTCGCCATCAAGATCTTCGGATTCATCGCTGGAAATCTTAGCCCAGAACTCTGCGGTGTAGGTAGCACCCAATGTACCAACGGCAGAAAGGTCAAATCCTGCGCCATTCCATGCATGATACAAGCCGTCTTCACCTTTATCACGGAAGATTCGCATAGACTTCTTACCGGTACTTCCCGGACGAGTTTCATCAGACGTTTCAAGTTTGCAAACATGATCAGTTGCACAACGAGCAAACCAATCATCTGAACCATTTTCAAAATCAAATGTTTTTTCGATCAAAGGCTCACCACTCGGACGTGCTTCCTGATTGCTATCTGCCAACCCCGGACGTTTTGTCGGTTTCGGATCAACCGTCGGTGTAGCTGCTGGCGCTGTCGTTGGAGCCTTAGTAACAGCTGCCGTCGGTGCTGCCGTCGGTGCTGTCGTTGGAGCTGTCGTTGGAGCCGATGTTACTGTTACCTTTGCCGCTTTCTTTACTTTTACTTTTACAGTCAATTTTGTTGTCTTTTTACCAACTTTTACCTTTGCAGTCACCTTCGCAGATCCTGCTTTAATACCTTTGACCGTAAAAGCGGTTTTTCCGTTTTTCTTTACAGTCGCGATTTTTTTCTTGTTCGTACTAACCGTCAATTTCTTTACTTTTTTTGCTTTTACATTTTTAATCTTAACCTTTTTCGATTTACCCGCTGTCACAGTTACTTTTTTTGTGCTAAGTGCAGGTTTCTTTGCGGCATCTGCATTTGGTGCAGAAACCCCGGCCATGGAAACCACAAGAGTAACAGCAAGTGTTTTTGCTAAAATACTTTTGATGTTTTTTCTCATGCTTTAATACCTCCATTTTGTAAATTACCTTTGTTTTAAAAAAGGTGCACATCTTATGGAAAGATGCACACCTTTGAAATTCAATAATTAAATCAATAATTATTTTTTAACAAGTACGATAGATGCAATAGTGAAATCATTCTTTGCAAAATCAAGATCGCCCTCTTCGTTCAATACTGCATCGCTAGCGATACCGGTTGCTGCGTTTGGTGCTACGGTAATGAATCCACCTTTTGAAGTAAAGGTTTTTCCAGTAAGATCGATAGTACCAACTTCCGGACCTCTTACAGCAACGCCGCCGTCATCTGAACGTTTGGATGCACTTCCGCCATAGCATGGATATGCATTTGCTACTGCGTTATTCCACCATTCACCGGTTTTTGTCTCGCTTCCTTCAAATACAGAAATTGTCATCTGCTGAGGAGCATTAGCGAATACAACCTTAATGGCTGAATAATCATTCAAATCAATTTCTTCACCAAGTTTGAACCATACACGGTTATTTTTACCGCTCAAGTTCAATTTGATATTACCATCCTCTAATTCAGTGATATCGTTATCAGAGAATGCAGCATCGTATGAAGTTTTAACATTGACTTTTTCACCAGCTACGTCTGGAATAGGTGCAGGTGTCTCTGGATTCTTTGTCTCTGTATTTGCAGTATCTACATTTGGAGTCTCTGATCCAGATGTCTCTGAACCTGCACCACCATTGTTTACGAATTTGATTCCGTAAATAGTAGCTGTTCTTTCAGAAAATTCCTTATCATTACCATCTTTATCAGATTTCAATGTAAGACCAACTGCAACTGCTTTTTTAACCTTTATTTTACTACCAAAAATCTTCTCAAGGTTATAAGTAATTGTCTTAGAACCGTCAGCGTTTTCTACTGTCTTAGAAGCAGCACCCCAGCTATCGTTCTTATCATAGAAACTTTCAGCATCTAAAGAACCGCCCCAAGTCATGAACTTAATCTCAGCGTCTGTCTTGATTGTAAGTTCAAGATCAGTATAAGCAGAAAGATCTACTTTACCTTTTTTAGCTGCATCGATGTACCAAGCGATACCATTGTTGTAGCAGTCGCCTTTAGCCGCCCATGGCTGGCTGCTGTAATTTATAGTATCATCTGTGTTAAAGATTGGTGTACCATATTCACCTCCAAGAGTCCACTCTGTAGCAGCTTCTTCACGAAGGTTCAACTCAGGCATCTGTTTTGCAGGAGATGTTGGTTTAGGTGGCTGTGCAGGTGCTGTAGGTGCCGGTGTAGCAGATGGTGTACCAGATGGTTTAACAGGTGGTTTAACAGGTGGTTTAACAGGTGGTTTAGCAGATGGTGTAGTTGCCGGTTTTGTACTTGCACTTGCTGCCGGTGTTGCACTTGCGCTAGCTGCTGGTGCAGCGGTAGGTGCTGTTGTAGGAACTACTTTCTTAGCCTTTGTTACTTTCACTTTCAAAGTAAGTTTTGTTGTCTTCTTGCCAACTTTTACTTTTACAGTTACTTTTGTGGATTTTCCTGCTTTCTTACCTGTTACTTTGAATGCAGTTTTTCCGGCTTTCTTTACAGTAGCGATCTTTTTGTTTTTGCTCTTTACTGTAAGTTTTTTCACCTTTTTAGCTTTTACGTTTTTAATAGTTACTTTTTGGGTTGCTCCTTTAGCTACGGAGATGGATTTGCTTGAAAGTTTGATCTTCTTAGCTGCGTCTGCATCTGTAGAAGCAACGCCAACCATAGATACGGTCAAAGCAACTGCCATAACTTTTGCTAAAGTTCTTTTGAAATTCTTTTTCAAAACTCTTACCTCCATTTTTATTTATTTAATAATATCCCCCGAGGTTCCCCCACCCTGTCTGGGTGGTAGAGAGGACTTGACCGGCGCCAGGTATTACACCGGTATCGTCCTCAAAACCAAGGATTATTATTACAGAATTATTTTGCAGCCTCTTCTGCTTTTGCTGTTTTCTTCGTCACAAACTTGATGGAGTAGATATAGTAATGGAATTCTGCTGTGATATTTCCATCATCATCTGTCTCATCCCATTCTGCCAATGGCTTGTTTGTTCCGAGAGATACATAGCCTGTGTTAGAGTAGTCATTCTGCATATTATCTTCAATATCAATCTCACAAGGTTCTACGCCTCTTGGTCCGATGGAAGTTCCCTTAGGAATCACACCATCTTTAATATTTGTATTTCCATCGATATAGGTTGCTTTGTCGATTTCCGGATATTTCTTCAAGAAATCTTCTACTTTAACATCTTCACGCTGTGGACGATATGGATGAGCTCCCTCAAAGAACGGATAACTGCTTACGGATGATTTCTTATACCATTCACTGTCATTTTTCGTATCATGTGTAAATCCGGCATCCCAAGTATCGAAGTTCATCTGTCCCCATGTATTTCCGGTAATAACAATTCTCTCATACTGAGAAAGATCGATGTTTTCCGGAAGTTTGAAGAAGTTACGTAAGTTATTCTTTGTAAATCTCATATCCATAACTTCTACCATTTCTTTGTTCTCACCGGAACCGGATTCAACCAAAGCAGTTTCGACTTCAGCGTCTGACCAGTCTTTTACAAGCATACCGGCAAGTTCTTTACCGGAAATTGTAATATCCTGAGCCTCTGCTGCTTTGTATACAGTAAGTTCAATACTCTTGCTGAGTGCCGCATTGTATTTTGAAGTAGCGGTTACTGTTACTTTTGCTTCTGACTGTCCTGCCGGGAATGCAAAGTCATCTGCTACAGATACTTTACCACTTGCATTTACAGTTACCTTATCGTTTGTTGTAGTCCATGTAAGACCTTTCTTAGTTGTGTTTGCCGGTGTGTAAGTTGTGTAAATCTGAACATTACCGCCGTTAGCAACACGACCGGTTGTTACATCTTTACTTTCCTCAAGAGAAATCTTGAAGTCTGTTACCGGAATATCTTCCTCGATCAAACTCAAGTTATCGATATACCATGTAGTGTGCATTTTGTTTGTAGCATCTGTTGGATTTCCCTGGTAAGTAGTACCCCATACAAGGTCGAATTTTGTCTGATTTACCAAAGTAGCATCCAAATCATTGATGTAAGTTGTATCAAAGTTTACAGAACGGTTAGCAAATCCTACTTTTCCGTCTGCTTCCTTCTCTTTGAATCCTGTTGTACAAGAATTTTTTGCATAATGCGTGTTTGCTTCGGCCGGTTTCCATGTGTTATCATCATAGCCTGGGAAGTATGCACCATTTTCTTTGGATTCGTTACCATTGAAAAGTTTTACACCATAATCTGCTTTTGTACCGGTTCCCATAGGGTTGTTGAGACCGAAACGAAGTGTGGTGTCTTCATCAGCAGCACCTGCTGCTACTTTTTCGCCCTTGTTATTAACATGAGCAGAAGCGGATTTATTTGCATCAGCGGCGAACTTATCTTTTTTGTTCATTTTGCCATACTGATCCAAATATACATAAATTGTTTTGTAAGTAACATCACTGGATGTAGATACTACACGAAGATCAGCAGAAGCACCGCTAAAGCTTCCCATTGTTTTTCCGGTTGTATCTTTCAATTTAGAAAGATCAATGTTAAAGATAGGAGCAAAGTCATATGCTGCTTCTGTACCATTCAAATCAACTTCCAAACATTTGTTAGAAGCATTTTCCGGATCCTGTACTACTTTCATCGTACCGGAGTTCTTGTCTGCGGAAGTGTATTTCCACTCTGTTCCTACAGGATAGCTTTCGAAGTCTTCTACGAGTGTTTTCTTTCTCGTATCCGGTGTAGCTGTCGGAGCCGGTGTCTTATCGCTCTTAAACTTAACAACATTTACTTTTACAACAGCTTTTTTACCGCTTCCGTCAGTAGCCCGTGCAATGACATTGGCTTTACCAACTTTACGAGCGATAACGGTTGCTTTCGTACCATTTCCTACTACTTTGAGGATCGATCCTTTGTTTGTGGACCATTTCAAAGATTTACGTGTTGCTTTTTTCGGAGAAACGGAAGCTTTGATCACCATGTTACGACCGTTCATAATGGTAAAAGTGTTCTTTACGGCTTTCAGTTTGTCCGTATATTTAGGATAAACTTTCGTTTTCTGTCCATTCTTTTCTACAATCTTGTAGTTAGCACTTGACCATGTCGAAGTTGCGTTCTTGGAGATAGCAACTTTCTTTACAGGAGTACCAATCTTGACTTTGATCGTAGCTTTTTTCTTTGCATTCTGCTTGGATGTTACTGTAATCTTTGCAGAACCTTTGCTCTTGCGTGCCTTAACAACACCTTTTGAGCTTACGCTTACGATAGAAGCTTTGCTTGATTTGTATGTAACCTTTTTGCTTGCTTTTTTAGGTGTCACAGAAACCTTCAGTTTCTTTGACTGTCCTTTTTTCAGCACAAGAATTCCTGATCCGCCAACTTTGACCCCGATGGTGACTTTTTTCACTTTTTTAGCCGCCTGAGAATCAACGGAAGATACAGTCAAAGATGTGATTACCATCGCGAATACGAGCATCGCTGTCACAAATCTTCTGAAATACTTGGCTGACTGTGTACCGATTTGTCTCATCGTAATACCTCCTAAATTGTTTTGTGTTTCATTGCAGAAAAACTCCAATACATCCGCAATGATATTTAAGTCGATTATAACACTACTAGGCATAATATGCAAGAGTGTTTTTGAATTTTGTAAAAAATATAACCAAAAATTTTTCTTGTTTTTTTTACATTTTGTTCATATCTTACATATTTTTGCCCGACAGAAAGTCAGATGCATCTAAACTCTTCTATTTTTTTTAATATATAAAATATTTTTGTCAGCATTATGACGAATTTTATTCTTTTTTCTTGACGTTGGGATAGGATTGGATATAAAATCAGAATATACCATTTTACCAAAGGAGTTTTTACTTATGGACAATTCATTATTGAAAGCCATCCACGATACATTTTCCCTGGAATCCAAGGACATAAACCTGTATGCGCCTTTGACGCTCGCTTATATCGGGGACGCTGTTTTTGAGATCATTATAAGGACCTTGATCGTAGAAGAAAAATCCGGAACCGTAAAAAAATTGCACCTTCGTTCCAGTAAACTTGTGAATGCCAAGGCGCAGGCAGATCTTCTGGCCGCCATCGAGGACCATTTGACAGAAGAAGAGCTTTCCTATTATAAAAGGGGACGCAATGCCAAACCGCATTCGGTCGCCAAAAATGCCAATCTTCATGATTATCACACCGCAACCGGTTTTGAAGCATTGATCGGATACCTCTATCTCTCCGGTCAAATGACACGCGCCCTGAAACTCGTCCACCTGGGATTGGAGTCTATAAAAGAGTCATAATCAGATGCATGATCGGTGCCACACCGAAAAATCCCGGGAATAACAGGATTGCACCGACAAATATGCCGATTACCGTAAGGCAGAGTGCAAATCGTACTCTGCTCATCGGGATACAAACTGCCACAAGCACTCCAAAACTTACAATTCCTCCCATGATCAGATGCATCGTCGATAAAATCAATTCTGATAACGAAAACCATTCTCCCACCAATGTAATCGCAACCAGACTTCCCACCATACAAATTGCCGCCGGCAAGGAAACGCGCAGGACATTTCGCAGGAACCCCTTCGGTATCGTCTCTTCATGATGTTCCAAAGCAAGTACAAAACTCGGAATTCCGATGGCTGTCCCTCCGATCAGACTGAGCTGGATCGGAATAAACGGGTAGGATTTTCTCAATATAATATAAATAATACACAAAAGGATGGAATATATCGTTTTCGTAAGATACAATGTGCTTACACGCTCAATGTTGGAAATGATTGTTCGTCCTTCCCCCACGATCTGTTTCATCGAGGCAAAATCGGAATCCAGCAGCACGATATGCGCAATCTGCTTTGCCGCATCACTCCCCGCCGCCATAGCGATACCACAATCCGCATCTTTCAGGGCCAGAACATCATTCACGCCATCGCCAACCATTCCGGTCACATTGCCCTCTGCTTCCAGCGCTTTTACGATCGCCTGCTTTTTCTCCGGGCTCACGCGCCCAAACACTGTATATTTTCCAATGAGCTTCTGCAGTTCTTCTTCCTCTTCCGGGAGTTCTCTGGCGTCAATATAATGTTTCGCTTCCGGCAGTCCTGCACGCACACCCACGACGGAAACCGTCAATGGATTGTCACCGGACAAAATCTTGATCTGAACATTTTTATCGTGGAAAAAGGCAAATGTCTCTGCTGCATCTGCTTTGATGATATCAGACAAAACGACAAATCCCACTTCTTTTTTATCGTGTGTTAAAAGGAGGACACGCATTCCCTCTGCCTCGTACACTTCTGCGCGGGCAAGAATCTTTCCGTTTTCTGTCAGATATTCCGGGGCACCCAGTCGATAATCCCCTTTTTCCACGATCGTTACACGCATATGCTTGCGGCTGGAGCTAAATGGTACCTTTTCGGCAACCGATGCCCCTTTTGTCTCCGGAAAATATCTCCGCAGCGCGTCTGTCGTTGCATTGGTTTCTTCAAACGCATAGGCAAGAATGCCTAGAATTTCTTTCATGTCTTTTTCTTCGGACAACGGCACAAGTTCTTCCACCTGCAGATCTCCTGTCGTGATGGTCCCCGTCTTATCGAGGCATAAAACATCCACTCTCGCAAGCGCTTCGATGGCTTCCATTTCCTGCACCAATGCATTTTTCTTTGCCAGACGGCCCACGCCGAGAATAAACGAAATACTGGTAAGAAGGACGAGGCCTTCCGGAATCATTCCGATCACACCGGCTACCATATTTACGATAGAATCGGATAACGTATTGCCGGCGGAGTAGCGCTGAATAAAAAAGAGGAGCAGTCCGATCGGAATGAGCGCATAACTTACATATTTAATAATTTTTCCGATTGCATCCTGCATTTCCGAGGTCGCGCGCCGTTTGGTCTTTGCCTTTTTTACAAGCTGCGTCGCATAATTTTCTTCTCCCGTATGTAACACTTTGGCGACCGCACTTCCTGCCACCACGTCGCTTCCTGAGTACACAAAGTCACCTTTTCTCTTCTGAACAGCGAGGGATTCTCCCGTTAAAAGTGATTCATTGACTTCCATCCCATCCGTTTCCAAAATTTCACAGTCCACCGGAATCTGATCCCCCAGTAAAAACTGCACGGTATCACCCTCCTGCAGAAGTTCGATGTCACATTTACAAAATTCTCCATTTTTATATCGTCTTGCTTTTGTCGCTGTAACAACCGACAGCGCATCTATGATCCGTTTTACCTTTAATTCCTGTCCGATCCCGATTACAGCATTGGTAATGACAATCCCCATAAACAACATATTTTTGTATTGACCTGACACCAGGATGAGCCCTGCCAGCACGAGGTTCAAAAAGTTGAAGTATGTAAATATATGCGACGAGATGATTTCCCACCGGCTTCGTGATGCGGTTCCCTTCATAAGCGTTTCCTCCGTGTAAATCCGAATCCTAATCCCTTATAAAATAAAAAGGAAATGACAGGCTTGTAACCATTCATTTCCTCTCTCTAAAGCTAGCGACGGGAATCGAACCCGTGACCTCTTCACTACCAATGAAGTGCGCTACCGACTGTGCCACGCCAGCTGAATCATTTATAACAATCCATGAACTATTCTATCAAAGTATGTTGATTCTGTCAACAAAAACTTACCAAAATGCCATAAGTTTTTTCTTGATGCGCTGAAGGGCATTGTCAATGGATTTGGGTGTTTTTTCCAGTTCTTTTGCAATCTGCTGATAATTCATGCCGTCGACGTAAAGATTGACCACTTTCTGCTCAAACTCACTGAGATTCTGACGAATGTACTGCTCGATCTTTCCCACACGCTCCCGGTCGATCAAGATATCTTCGGGATTGGACACGCCGACCCATTCGAGCATTTCACCAAGTGTCGCTGCCCCATTTTCCTCATTTCCGCGCGCTTCCACCGGAATATCGAGTGAAATGTACGTGTTAAGCGGCGAATTTTTAAGGCGGTTTGCCCCTTTTACGGCATTATAAAGCTGGCGGTCGATGCAGACGCTCGCAAAACTGCGGAATACGGTCTCTTTTTCCACATCATAATCACGTATGGCTTTGTAAAGTCCGATCATGCCTTCCTGAATCAGATCGTCATTGTCGCCGCCGATCAGATAAAGTGCCCGCGCTTTTTTCCGCACGAGATTTTTGTATTTTTCAAGCAGATAATCGGTTCCTTCTTTTTCTCCCCCACGCACGCGACGGATGATTTCCTCGTCGGTAAGTGTTTCGAACCCACTCATTTCCATTTTCCGTTAAAATCCCTTTCTTTGACGCACAATCTCATAAGCAAGTACCCCGGCCGCCACGGAAGCGTTCAGAGAATCGATGTCCCCTGCCATCGGAATGCTTGCCACGTAATCGCAGTGTTTTCGGACAAGCTGCGACACGCCGGCTCCTTCATTTCCGATCACAAGCCCAATTGGCCCTTTGAGGTTATTACGGTACATGATCTCGCCGTCCATATCCGCGCACACAAACCACAATCCGCGCTCTTTTAATTTTTCCATCTCAGCGGAAAGATTGGTAACTTTTGCCACCGGCGTATAATGAATGGCTCCCGCAGAAGCTTTTACTACCGTCGCAGTCAAACCTACTGCGCGGCGCTTCGGAATGATCACACCATGTGCGCCGGCAAGGTTTGCGGTTCGGATGATCGCTCCGAGGTTATGCGGATCTTCAATCCCATCCAACAGGAAGAAAAAGGGATCTTCGCCCCGTTTTTCCGCCAATGCAAACATATCTTCCACCGTACTGTAACGGAATGCTGACAAGTTCGCCACAACTCCCTGATGTTTCCCTGACTCACTCATATGATCCAAGCGTTCTTTTGGTACAAAATCCACCATAACTCCGGCTTTTTTTGCCTCGCGGAGAATGCTCAGCACCGGTCCGTCCTGACATCCTTTGAGCACAAACAGTCTCTCGATCAATTTTCCTGCGCGAAACGCCTCCATTACGCTGTGCCGGCCTTCCAGCCGCAGTTCATTTTCCTGATTTTCCATGATTTTTCCTCTTTCCTATGTGATATCGTTAATATACCATTTTAATTTTCCGGCATCTCCGTCCTCCACAAGTGCCCGCGCCATAATATACGGCTTTTCCGTCATGCGAATCGTGATACCTTCACCCATTAAATTTTGTAAAAAATATCCATCTTCAAACAAAACCGCTTCGTCGTCCGCCACTCCCAGATAATAGCATATAGATTCTGCCACTTTAGCCGCATCTTCCGGCGCACAGATCATTTCCTGCACCTCATATCGATCCTCCTCATGTGTCACAACAGCGACACCATGGATCATCGTCTCATTTCGCAGCACAATGACTTTTCCCCCGAGTGTCTTGGTTTCTTTCATCAAAGTATCGTAATATTTGACATCACGATAAATATAGGCATCAAATTCACTCGCATATAATTGGGCGTTTGCAAATTCCACCGCCCGCTCCTTCAACTGGCTGTCAAGGTGCGAAAAAGAACCTGCATGGTACCATTTGTGCCGTCTCCCCTGAATTTCCATCTGTTTTCGGTAATACACTCCTTGGAATCCAAAAGGTTTATAAATTTCTTCGTTTGCCGGCGACAAAAACGCATACGGCGCTCCCTCGTTTCTTGCATCCATCATTCCCTGATACAAAAGCGTTTTCATAAACCCTTTATGCCGCCATTCCGGAGCTGTCGCAACGCCCTCGATATAAGGACATTTCACTTTTTCTCCCTGAATCACGAGGGTGTAATAATTAAAAAATATCATGCTTACCAGATCATGTCCTTCGTATTTTGAATATACCACAGTATGATCGGCTCTTTCTTTAAAATAGAAATCAATATAGGCATCGTTGTCGCCAAATATTTTCTTCCATAACTGCCTATGGTTCATAGTCCGGCTCCTTTACTGTTATTCTAAGATGCATACCGCCTGCGCCGAGATCCCCTCTCCGCTTCCGGTAAATCCCAGTCCTTCTTCTGTCGTAGCTTTTATATTGACCTGATTCAATTCAAGCCCCAGTGTATTTGCAATATTTTCGCGTATTTTCGGTATATATGGCGCCATTTTCGGCCGCTGCGCGATGATGGTAGCGTCAATATTCCCTACTGAATATCCATTTTCTTCCAGCAATTGATCAACGTAAGCCAGCAGGCGCACGCTCGATATCCCTCTATATCTTTCGTCCGTATCCGGAAAATGTGTTCCAATGTCACCAAGCGCCGCCGCTCCCAGCAGCGCATCCATGATTGCATGAAGCAGGACATCCGCGTCAGAATGCCCGAGCAGCCCATACTCATACTCAATTTTTTCTCCCCCTATGATCAAATCGCGGTCTTCCACCAGCCGATGCACGTCGTAACCCATTCCAATCCGCATAAGCCTTCCTCCTTACTTCTTCTAATTGGATCGTAACCATTTCTGAATAGTTACATGATAACAAAAAACCGAGGAAGATTCAAGGGGTTTTGGAATTTCTTGTGTGTGGGGTTTTGGGCTTCAGCGCGACTGGTAAAGGCAACGGATTTCGGTGATTTCTCTGATTTTCGTTGCCTTTTTAGCTTCTTGCCAGCGGTAAAGGCAACGGATTTCGCCGGGTTTCCCTTTTTTGGTTGCCTTTTGGCAACCATACTCGCTTTAAAGGCAACCTATTTCGGCGATTTCACTGATTTTCGTTGCCTTTCCTTTTTCGCACAAAAAAAGAATGTCTTTCGACATTCTTTTTAGTAGCGGGAAAGGGATTTGAACCCCCGACACCACGGGTATGAACCGTGTGCTCTCGCCAACTGAGCTATCCCGCCATATATTGCGAAGCTGCTTTTTAGTGATAAATGGGACCTACAGGGCTCGAACCTGTGACCCTCTGCTTGTAAGGCAGATGCTCTCCCAGCTGAGCTAAGATCCCATCTGATGTATCGCTTATCAGCAGCACCATTGACTATTATATATGGTGTTCATCTTTTTGTCAATAGTTTTTTTAATTTTTTTCAAAATTTTCATTATAGATAATTGCTTATTAGAGAAAATCTTTTTTCTTCAAAAATAGACATACTAAAATAAAAAGGAGGTGGCATCATGAAAAATGAATCGCATTTTAAATATCATGTAGTGATATACATACTTACCATCATCATCGCTTTTCTTTTGCATCCCGCAGATTACGAGAAATTATTTCAACTTGTTGATTTTATTGCCAACATAATATCAATCATAAATAGTATCTCCAAAATCGTATAATCTAATCAACAAAGCAAGTACAGCCCCTCTGCACTTGCTTTATTCTTATGCTTTCAACCAAAATAATCTCATTATAATTAAATTACAGCACTCTTACCCAAACAGTGCCATAAAGGTTCCTCGTGCAAAGAAACTGAGGCAGAACATGATTGTTCCGGCTACCAAAACACCGCCCATGCAGGCGAGGACACTTTTCTTGAATCCCATGTCAAGGATACTGGCTGCAAGGGTTCCTGTCCACGCACCGGTTCCCGGAAGAGGGATTCCAACGAAAAGAAGGAGCGCTACAAACAATCCCTGACCGGCTTTCTCCTGCAGTTTCTTACCGCCTTTTTCGCCTTTTTCAAGGCAGAACGAAAAGAACTTGCCGATTACAGGCTTGTCCGCTCCCCAGACAAGAATTTTTCTTGCAAACAAATAAATAAATGGTACCGGAATCATATTTCCAATTACGGCAATCAGGATAGCAAGCCAGAGGGGCTGTGCGTCCCAAAGTACGGCGTAAGGGATTGCTCCACGAAGTTCAATGATAGGAACCATTGAGATCAATCCTACAAGTATCATTTTCTTAAACATAATTATTTTCCTTTCAAATTTGCTTTTTGATTTTGTTTCTTTATGACTATTTAGGGATTTTTACAATTTCTATCGAAATCTCGCCATTTGGCAAAAATTCCATCCAGGCATAGGTGCATTCAAAACCGCTTTGGCGCGGGCGCGAAATGCTGCCCGGGTTGAGAACGGTCATTTGGCTGCTCTGCTCGACAAACGGCACATGTGTGTGTCCGTAAAGGACAACATCTGCCTCATTTTGGAGTGCCCAGTATTTCAATATATCAACACCACGTTCGACATGCTGATTGTGTCCGTGCGTCATTGCAATCTTATGACCATGCAGACGGAACACATTTTCCGTGCGCAGGTCGGAATATGTGTCACAATTTCCGCGAACCAGATAAACCGGCCCTTTCACCATAAGGCTGAGTTCCTCAGCGGCATCTCCGACATCACCGAGATGGAATAATCCGTCGATCTGATCCTGATTTTTGCGAATGATATCATACATCCGATCATTTTTTCCATGTGAATCACTAAAAACGATATATTTCGCCATTCTTTTCTCCCATATTATGCCTGTTCATTCAACTTTTCAACCATCTTGCGGAGTGCAATACCGCGGTGGCTGATCTTATTTTTCTCCTCCGGCAGCAATTCTCCGGTTGTACAACCTCGCTCCGGCAGATAAAAGATGGGATCATATCCAAAGCCATGTGTGCCTTTCGGTTCGTGAGCAAGTTTTCCTTCAATCACGCCTTTGGTCGTGATGACATTGCCGTCCGGATACGCACAGGCGATCACACAGACAAAACGTGCGTCGCGCTTTTCTTCCGGCACACCTTCGCAGCGTTTGAGAAGATCAGCATTTTTGATGTCATATGACGTGTCTTCGCCGAGATAACGTGCCGAATAGATTCCCGGCTCGCCATTCAGATAATCTACTTCAAATCCGGAATCATCTGCCAGAACCATCTCACCTGTCATTTCACAGATTGCCTTCGCTTTGATGATAGCATTTTCCTCAAAAGATGTTCCGTTTTCCTCAATTTCTGTATGAACATCAAGGTCTTTGAGAGAAAACACATCGTAGCCTTCTCCCAAAATCTGTTTAATTTCCACAACCTTTCCTTGATTGTGTGTTGCAAATATCAATTTTTTTCCCATTTGTTTCATTCCCTGTGTAAAAATTTCGGTCAAATTTCGACCTTAATACGACTAGTATATATGTTGTCCGGAAAAAGTGCAAGCCCTTTCGATATATTTTTCCTATTTTTACTGATCCTTTGCCGGTCTTCTCGGCGGCTTGATCCCCATATATTGGTAAAGATAAGTTTTCATCATACCGTTATAGATCTTGCGGTTCTTGTCCGCCTTTTTACCAATCATTTTCTGGGCTTCCTCATAACCGCTCAGCAGGAAAAATGACCACGTATCATTTTCTTTGATGATCTGACCGATGCTGCGGTACAGCATTTCCATCTGTTTTTTGTCGGAAAGACGCTCGCCGTACGGCGGATTGGAAACGACAAAACCGTATTTTTTCGGCGAACTAAAATTGATAATGTCGCGGCGCTGGAAATGAATCTTGTCTTCCACGCCGGCAAGCGCCGCATTGGCACGCGCCATTTTAAGCACCTCATCGTCAATATCGTAGCCCTGAATCTGCACTTCAGCATCCTCGCAGACCATATCCTGTGCCTCTTCCACGACACCGTACCATTCTTTTTTCGGAATCAGGTTGTCCCATTCTTCGGACAAAAATTCGCGGTTTAATCCCGGTGCGATCCGGCATGCGATCATAGCCGCCTCGATCGGGATCGTACCACTTCCGCAAAAAGGATCGACAAGAATGCGGTCCTTCTTCCACGGCGAAAGCAAGAGCATCGCCGCCGCCAGCGTTTCCGTCACTGGCGCCGGTGCGGTGTATCGGCGGTAACCACGTTTGTGCAGTGATACTCCCGTCGTATCAAGAGATACGGTCACGATATCTTTCATAATATTAATGCGGAGTGGATAAGAGGCCCCGTCTTCGGCAAACCAGCTGACCCGGTATGTCCGCTTGAGGCTTTCCACCATCGCTTTTTTTACAATGCGCTGTATGTCCGATGGACTGAACAATTTACTATTGACGGAGGTTGCTTTCGTTACCCAGAATTTTCCATTTTCAGGAATGTAGTGTTCCCATGGAATCGCCTTACAGGCTTCAAATAATTCATCAAATGTCTCCGCCTTAAACTCTGCCACTTTGAGTAGAATACGCTCCGTCGTGCGAAGGAAAATATTTCCACGACAGATTCCTTCGGCATCTGCCAGAAAGGTGACTTTTCCATTTTCCACTTTTGAAATTTCATATCCAAGATCGTTGATCTCGCGTTTTAATACCGCTTCCATGCCAAAATGGCAGGGCGCGATCAACTCAAATATTTCTTTGCCCATCGTACTCTTTTTTTCCTTTCTTTTTCCAAATCCGGTAGCTTTCGAAGCCGCCGGCAATACTTGCCGCATGGTACCCAAGCCGGTTCATCTCGCGGGCTGCGTACATGCTCTGGTTTCCGCGGTCACAGTAAAAGATCAAATACGTAAACTGGTGCCGCCACCCCTCTTTTTCCTGTTCCCATCGTTCGTACGGAATATTGACCGCTCCCTTGATGTGCTCTTCCTGATACTCTTCGCGTTCCCGTAAATCAATGAGAATCGTCCCTTCTCTTGCCTGCCACGAAGCCAGCTGACGGATCGAGATAATCGAAAAACTCATAGTATCACGTTCTTTTTCTTTTATTATATGCGGGTTTTCGACAAAATGTGACACCCGCATGACCGCAAAAGAAAGGCCGCCTCCGGAATGGTGACGGCCCGTTCGTTTTTCATTTCTTACAGTCAGCACAACGGCTTAGTTGTCATGGTGACAATTGGAACTGTTCGTAGAATTGGAAGCATTGGATGCGTTCGATGAATTCTTAGAACTGTTTTTCGAAGAATTCTGCGCACGGTTTTTCGCCTTATTCTTTGAACTGTTTGAGCTGTTTGTACTATTTGTACTGTTTTGATTTGAATCGTAATCGTCTAAAAAGTTTTTCGCCATTTTTAAACCCTCCTGTCAACAATGTTTTGTTACAGGAGATAGTATCTGCGATTTCTTATTTCTTATGCAATTCAAGCTTTTCCAACAGAACCAAATAATTCCATTTTTTCTTTTACTGTTGCTTTGATTGCCTCTGCTCCCGGAGCAAGAAGTTTACGAGGGTCAAATCCTTTTCCTTCGAGATCTTTTCCTGCTTCAATGTATTTACGTGTAGCAGCCGCGAAAGAAAGCTGGCACTCTGTATTTACATTGATTTTTGACACGCCAAGGCTGATTGCTTTCTTGATCATGTCTTCCGGAATACCTGTACCTCCGTGAAGTACGAGTGGCATTTCTCCTGTCAGCTGCTGAACAGCATCCAGTGTCTCAAAGCTGAGTCCTGCCCAGTTTTCCGGATATTTTCCGTGAATATTTCCGATTCCTGCTGCCAACATCGTTACGCCAAGGTCAGCGATCATCTTACATTCTTTTGGATCTGCACATTCGCCGGCTCCGATAACACCATCTTCTTCTCCACCGATAGAACCAACTTCTGCTTCGATTGACATTCCTTTTTCTTTACAGATTGCTACCAATTCTTTTGTCTTTGCCACATTTTCTTCGATTGGATAATGAGATCCGTCAAACATGATTGAAGAAAATCCTGCTTCGATACAAGCTTTGGCACCTTCGTAACTGCCGTGGTCAAGGTGAAGGGCAACCGGAACTGTGATATTCAGCTCTTCCAGCATACCATTTACCATGCCTACAACCGTTTTGTATCCACACATATATTTTCCGGCTCCCTCAGATACACCAAGGATAACCGGTGAATTGCACTCCTGTGCTGTGAGAAGAATGGATTTTGTCCACTCCAGGTTGTTGATGTTGAACTGACCTACTGCATATTTACCTGCTTTTGCTTTTTTGAGCATTTCTTCTGCTGATACTAACATCTTTCTTCCTCCATTTCTTTTTTATTTTTGGTCTGCTTACACAGACTTATCGTCCACAACATTTTTTGTATTTCTTGCCACTTCCGCATGGGCATGGATCATTTCTTCCAATTTTTGGTTCTTCGCGGCGGATCGTACCGGAATTTTTCTGCTTGCGGTACAATTCTTTTCTGCGCTCCGCACTCAGGATCGAATCCCACTGTGGCAGTGTGTACAGCCATTCGGCATTGCAGTCTACCATATTATAATACAATTTTTCGCAGTCAATATCCAATTTGATCTCGGTATCTTTTTCCATCGTATCGATTGGATTTGGCTCTTTCAAACTATCATTGATTCCATCCAGGAAACCAACCATCATAGAAAGCGGTACTTCGTACTTCTCTGCCAGTCCTTCTACGGTTCCGGTCACAACTTCTGTCGGATTGGTCAAAAGTTTTTCATAAATGCCTTTTTCCAACTGGAAGTAATTGTTCCAAAGCTGCTCTCCTTCTTTTGAATTCTGCATTTCTTCACTATATGCGTACTCACGCCATTCTTGTAACAATGACATAATTTAATTCCTCCTGCGATTTTGCAATTTTCATTAGGTATTCCCTTTTTTCATTGTATCACACTTTTTTGTGACAAGCAATGGTTTTCTTTTGGCAGAAAAAGAGAGTTCCGCACGTTGCCGTTTGGAACTCTCTGAAAATAAACTATCGTGTAACCTCAATTAGGTGCTCAACACCCTCTGTGTCCGTGATAACAATCGTATGATTTTCTGTCTTGGTCATATAAAGGTTAAAATTACAGGTTGTATATGGTGTTCCATTTATATCTTTGATCACAAAATTTGAAATATGCTGATCTACACCATCTATCGTGACCTTTTGAATTCCACTATAATTCTTTACAACGATGCTCTCTGCCGCATAAGTATCCTGCGTAAGCCAAGTCGTTCCTACCGGCTTATTTGCTGGCGTTGCATAAATCGCTCCTCCATAGATAGCAACTTCACAATGTGTCTGACGCCTTCCATCTCCAATTGCATAAGCGGAACCCGTTGCCGAAATATTACCGCCATAAATCTTAACAGTAAGTGTGGCTGGGGTTTTGGCTGCAGAACCACCGCCGCCAATTCCAGCTCCGTTTCCTGCGGATTGTGCGTAAATATCTCCACCATAAATAATGATTTCTCCTCCACCTTGTCCACATCTTCCGTCACCGATTCCAGCTCCGTTTCTTCCACTTTTTGCCAAAATAGTTCCACTATAAATAACAATTGTTCCAAGGCTTCCCGCTTCCGCTTCTTTGTCGCTTCCCGACGCCCCAATCGCCGCTGCTGATTCTCCACTTAATGCCTGCAGGCTTCCTTCCCCGCTAATCGACAATTCACATCCTGCCGGCACCTCGATTCCTGCTTTTTTCGCCGGAGCTGAAAGTTTCGTCGTACCACTTAACCACAAATTCACTTTCGCACCATCGGCAAGAGAAATCGGGCTTTCCGCCGTCGTCGTAAGAATGACGTTATCCAGCACGATGGTATGTGTTCCACTGGAAACCGTGATCGTATTTGCTGACTCTGTACTATTGCCGCTGATGGTATACGCCCCGGTGTAATTCTGTTTTTCTCCGTCACCGATTGTATATCCGTCTTCTTCAATCAAAATATTTCCCTGTGTAACATCTAAAATCTGCGATGTTTCCGGCTTCGGCACTTCTGTTGGCAAGGCAGTCGGTGCCGTTGTTGGCTCAGTTGTCGGTGTCGTTGTTGGCACGGTTGTCGGTGCCGTTGTTGGCTCAGTTGTCGGTGCCGTTGTTGGCTCAGTTGTCGGTGCCGTTGTTGGCACGGTTGTCGGTGCCGTTGTTGGCACGGTTGTCGGTGCCGTTGTTGGCACGGTTGTTGGCGTCACCGTTGGTACCGCGGTTGGTGCGGTTGTTGGTGCCGCAGTCGGTGTCGCCGTTGGCGTCGTTCCTTTTACCAAATTGATCAATGCCGTAAATGCTGCTTTTGGCATATAATTTTCATCAAACAGAGATGGGTAATACGGTCCATCATCCTTTTGCGTGTTTAACCAGGTATCCAAATCGGTCAGATTCCAGAATGTAACACCGCTTACATTAACATTGTTACTATTTTTCTGCGTAAGCACTATATTCATAAATTTAGAATATGCATTTGCTAACGTTTCCTGTCCGGATTCGGAATTGTCTTTGCTCGCAAAATCAAGTTCCGTAATCTGCACCTCATAGCCATTTTGCTTAAACAAATTCAACGCATTTTTAATATTGTCGCCATCGCTGACATTCAAGTTTGTCTGATGCGCCTGCATTCCCAAACCGTCGATCGTACCTGCTGCCTTGGCATCTGCCAGATATTTTACCACAGCTTTCATCTGTCCCGGAGACGCCATGCCTACATAATCATTGTAGAACAACTTTGCGCCGGATCCGGCCGCTGTCTGAGCTGCTCTTGCATATTCAAACGCTTTCGTAATGTAAGTATTGTCCTCTTCGCCAAAAATCGCTCCATAAAGACTCTTTGTACCTGTTCTCAGCTTACAGCCATTGTCATTGATCACCTCATTGACAACATCATACGCATATACCACACCCGGATATTTCGTCTCTGTGTATTGAATAATCTGCGTGATATAGCTCTGCATACGCTGTAACATTGTTTCTTCATCTACTAGATTGGTAATATTTGTCTTTGTCGTGCCATTTCCATCGTATTGGGCCTCGTAGCCTTCACAAAAATACCAATCTGGCGTCTGTGAATACCAAACCAATGTATGGAAACGCACTTGCAGATTATTTGCCTGCGCAAGACTTAAACATTTATCGATAATATCGGTGTTTATCACCGGCATGCCATCTGCGGAAGCCTTGGATTTTTCCTGATTCAAAAGGCTTTCCGGTTTCAATTCATCGCCAAATGTCACTCTGGTATAATGATGTTTAATAAACTGTAATATTTCATCATTTTTCAAATTATAACTGTACACTTCACATCCCATCGGGAATTGTTTGCTGTACGCTTCACTCAGGCTTTCTATCGCAAGCACTTTGTCCAAATCAAGATGTTTTTCCGTTATGGAAATATTGTCCACGTAAAATTCACTTTGATAGTTTTGCATCTCAAAATACATATGAAGCCGTTTCACATCTCCCGGTGCTACCACCGTCGCTTGTATTTTCTTCCAATTTCCGGTAGGCACTTTCAATGACTGAATCGTCGTATATGTGATGTTTCCGGCAAAGTCCTCTGCCTGCCACATGCAATTGATCATGCGGTCACCACCAGCCTGATGTTTGACATAAGCTTCTATCGTATATGTAGTATAATCCGTTACATTATGAGTCACGTCAATCTGCGGACCGGCCCAGTTTTTCTCGCGATTCGATACTTTCAGACAATAGTTATCATTGTAACCGCCCTCTGTAACGGTCAATGTTTCTTTTCCTTGCCGCCCGGTCACATACGTATTTTTTCCATCCTCAAAATCAAGTGAGAGTGCTTTTCCTTCTTCTGCCGGAATCGGTGTCCCCGGCACTTTTGTCGGCTCACTGCTTGGCTGTGTACTTGGCTGCGTGCTCGGTGCCACACTTGGCTCTGCTGTCGGAACGCTGCTTGGTGCCACGGTCGGACCGATTGGTGGTTTCTCACTCGGCTGTGCAGATGGCTTCGCACTTGGTACCACACTCGGCTGTGCAGATGGTTGTTCGCTTGGCTCTGCCGTCGGTTGTTCGCTCGGCTTCACGCTCGGCTGTGTGCTCGGTATCACACTTGGCTGTGCAGACGGCTGCATGCTCGGAACTGCACTCGGCTGCGTGCTTGATGCCATGCTAGGCACTGTATTTGGTGTTTTCGTTTCCGTCGCATCCGGTTCTTCCGTCGAAATACTTGCTGCTTTTTTTACCGTCACACGGCATTTTAAAACATATTTCTTTCCACGATAACGAAAACGGCTCGTAACATAGGTTTTTCCTTTTTTCTTCGCCGTTATCTTTCCGGTTTTGCTAACCGTTGCAATTTTTTTATTCTTGCTTTTCCATGTAATCTTTGTCTTTTTATCGACATATTTTACTTTGACTTTTCGGGATTTTCCAACAGTCAGAACGACTGTTTTCTTAGATAATCTCGGTTTCTTTGCTGCTTCACTTTGTTCGGCCGGCGTGCACAATGCGACTATCATCGCAGTGATCAAAAGAACTACCAGCCACTTTGTTTGTTGACTTTTTCTTGCTTTTTCCATGCGTATTCCTCCAATTTGGTTTTCCAAAATTGTACTCCGACCATTATCATACTATTACCTACAATAAAACGTACTATTTTTCTCCAAATCACCCAGAATACAGGTTAGAAAAGCGACTGCTGCTACAATCGCCTTTCATGGTTCAATATTAACAAGTTTTTTTCGAAAAGTCAATCTTTTTTGTGCAATTTATACAAACTTTACATCTTTTCCAGATATTTCCTTGTCTATTTCAAAAACGCATCAACACCATCGGCAATTCCTTTTACCATCTTTTTCTGGTAAGAAGCAGATGCCATTTTCAGGTCTTCGGCGCGGTTGCTCATAAATCCCATCTCAATGATCGTAACAGGGACTTTGCACCAATTGATACCCGTCATTGTGTCGGTGTACATTACTCCGCGGTTTTTGGCACCTGTCGCCGCACAATATTTCCGAATCATTTTCTTAGAAAATTTCTGACTAGCTTTGCGCACCTTTTTCGACATATATTTGTTGTTTCCTGTCGGAGCGATTGACAATGCACCGCTTACCGAAGTGCTTTCCGAAGAGTTCGCATGAATGCGGATAAAGGCATCTGCCTTTGCAGCATTTGCCACTTTCGCACGCTCTACGTTGGAAATGTTGACATTGTGCTTTGTACGCACCATGACTACTTTATAGCCTCTTGCCACCAGCTCTTTCTTTACTTTTTTCGCCACCTGCAGATTCAGCTGATATTCACCAAGTCCACTTGCCTTTCCCGATGTCCCGGATGTTACCTTTGCTTTTTTCGTCGAAGAGCCCGGGCCGTTTGGCTCCAATGAACTGTTTCCGCGCAGCTGATGTCCGGCATCGATTGCCACTACTTTCTGTCCGTCTTTTGTCGCTGCCTGCGTCACCCCTCCGGTCATCATTACTCCCAGGATCAAACCTGCTGCCAATACACGTAATTTCATTTCTTTCCCTTCCTCGTATTATAAAGTAGTAGTGTTTATAGACCCTCTCCAAGGTCTGTATGCTA
>OBJG01000376.1_pt1 | contig 50112 bp, 37 predicted proteins | sample 1517941 | NCBI WGS metagenome assembly OBJG01 (sample SAMN04571712, study PRJEB22368) | human gut metagenome | biome: human gut; material: stool | host: Homo sapiens | place: Luxembourg | collected 2012-09-21
TGCCGACCACGGTGATACCGTTCTTCTCGGCGTAGTCCTTGCAGTCGCGCAGCTGTCCTTCAATGGACGCTTCTCGCTGGCTGTCGGATGAATAGCGGGCGTAGATCACGGCGGTCATGGTTGCACCTCCTTGGCGTGTATTCGACTTGCCTTTATAGTATCGGGTCAAGCGCAGCTTGTCAACAATCTGCGAGCAGATTGAAATGTGAAAATTGCGAAACGCAGCGAAAAAGGTGAGAGCAAGAATCGTCCCGTGGCCACAAATTTTCAATTCTTGAAAATTCTTGCCCCTTTGGGACAGCTTCTTGTTGGGGCGTGCCTGCCCCAAACCCTGCTAGGAACGAGTACAGCAAACTGGAATTGTTTACTTCTTCATCTTAGGTGCAATAAGTAGCACGACTGTCACAAGAACATACAAACCATACAGTAACCAAGTAATGGTATTGTTCCAAGGAAAACTCATTTCTGGATGGTTCACCGCAAACATTATAAATGCAACAGCTATAATCAGCATTACCAAACCGACGATTCTTGATGTGCTCTTTTTCATGTAAATCACCTCGCCAAATTCTTATTTGTTGAACTAAGCCGAGTATACCATACTCTCCAATGAAAGAACACCCCGATATAGTGAAATTTTGCCATTTTTCTGCGTACGTGCGTACACGCTCCGCAGGGATTCTAAGGGGCTTGGCCCCTTGGCACACAGACTTTGGCACAAAGTCTAGTGTGTTACACCTTGTCAGAGGTGTACAGGCTCCCGGTACGCACGTACGCAGCGACTACTCCCAAACGCGCCATATAGGGGGACGACCAAGTTCGCACAAAGCGAACTTGATTCCGCAAAGCAAAAGGCAGGATACCACTATCATAGTGATACCCTGCCTTTGCTCGTTTACCGTTCCGAGTAGTCCTTCCGCAGAACCTCCGATAAACAAAAAACGTACCCGAACCCTTTTTCGTAAAGAATCGGGTTCGAGTACGAACTGTATGGTGGACGGTACAGGACTCGAACCTGTGACCTCCTGCACGTCAAGCAGATGCTCTACCAGCTGAGCTAACCGTCCAGATGTCGTATCGACTTGATTATGATACCACATCTTTGGCCGGATTGCAAGCCTTTTTTGCAAATTTCTGCAAAAATCATTGCAGAGCCTTCCGGATGATGTTGTAGAGCACGGGTTTCATGGCGTCGATGTGGTCGGGTTTGCCTTCAAGGATGGACGAGTAGCACACCGACATGCACATGCTGCCCAGCGCCGTGATGCGCTGGTAGACTTCGCGCTCGGTCAGGCCGGCCATTTCGGGGCTGGACATGATGGCGTGGAGCAGTTTGCGCATCAGCGGCTCGGCCTCGCCGGAGGCTTCGATCTTGTCCAGCCCCGGCCAGACGAAGCTGCGCTCCAGAAAACGGAGCATCAGGGTGTCGTTCCGCAGGGCCTCGATGATGTGGTCGATGACGAAGATCATCTTGTCGGGAAAATCCATCGGCGCGCTGGCGCGCTCACAGGCCGTCACGGCGTCGTCCAGCAACTGGTAGCTCACGCGGGCCAGAAGCGCCTGGGTCACAGCACCTTTGTCGGCAAAATAGAGATAGAAGGTGCCTTTGCCCACCTTGGCGCGGGAGGTGATATCCTCCACGCTGGTCTTGGATGCGCCCCGTTCCAGGAACAGCTCGTATGCTGCATCCAGAAGCGCCCGGCGCTTTTCCTGCTTTTTGCCTTCCACGGTATTCATGCTTTGGGTCGATTCCTCTTTTCTGCGATGTTCTGTCGTGTAAACATTATTTTAGCAATGCTTTCCTCCCGGCGCAAGCCCCAAATAGCCGATCGGTGTTAGACAATTTTCAGTGGATGATAAAAAAACTGACGTTTGGTCAGTTTTTGTCTTGACACTTTCCGCCAGCTGGTTATAATAGTGCTTGCTCAGAAGTGACTACGAGTCATTTTTGAACGCCAATTCTGTTCCAACATTTCAATGGAGGGTTTTCATGAAAAAGATCGCACAGGGCATTGTGCGTCTGCGCAAACTGATCTTAACAGTAGCCATCCTGCTGTTGATCCCTTCCGCGATAGGCGCCGTTGCCACCCGCATCAACTACGACGTCCTCACCTATCTGCCGCAGGAGCTTGACTCCATGATCGGCGAACGGGCATTGGAGGACGACTTCCATCTGGCCTCCACCGGTATGATCACGGTCGAGGGCCTGCCCACGAACGAGCTCATCGCCATGAAGAAGGACATCGACGCCGTGCCCGGTGTCACCCAGACCTTCTGGCTGAGCGATGTGATCGACCCCAGCATCCCTACCGAGATGCTTCCGGCGGACATCCAGCAGTTCATGTTCGGCAAAAATGATTCCACCATGCTCATCGTCCGGTTCGACGGCCCAAGCGCCAGCGACGAGACGATGAACGCGGTCCAGGAGATCAAGAAAGTGCTCCGGAAGGACACCTTCTTTGGCGGCATGAGCGTCATCCTGCAGGACACCAAGGCCCTGATCAATGAGGAGATGCCGCTGTATATCCTGTGCGCTGTGGGCGCCAGTATGCTGGTGCTGTTCCTCTCGCTGGAGAGTACCATCACCCCGGTGCTGTTCATGCTGGGCCTGCTGTTCCCCATCGTGTACAACTTTGGCACGAACATCTTCCTCGGCCAGATCAGCTACATCACCCAGGCGCTGTCCACCGTGCTGCAGCTGGGCGTCACGATGGACTTCTCCATCTTCCTGTTGCACCGCTATCAGGAGGAAAAAGAGCTTCGCTCCTCCAATGAGGAAGCCATGGTCAGTGCCATCTGCAAGACCATGACCTCCATTTCCGCTTCGTCGCTGACCACCATCGCAGGCTTCCTGGCCCTGTGTGCCATGCGCCTGACGCTGGGCCGCGACATCGGCATCGTCATGGCAAAAGGCGTGGCGCTGGGCGTCATCTGCACCGTCGTCATCCTGCCGGCGCTGATCCTGACCTTTGATAAGTGGGTCGAGAAATACAAGCACCGCACCATCATCCCGCGGCTGACCAGGACCAGCTACTTCGTTTCCAAACATGCAGCCCCCATTGTGGCGGTCTTCCTCGTGCTGCTGGTGCCCTTTGTGGCGGCGCAGCAGAAGACCGAAGTCTACTACACCCTGTTCGATTCGCTGCCCCAGGACCTGACCGGCATCGTCGGCACCAACAAGCTGGGCGAGGATTTCGGCATGACCACCTCGCACTTCATTCTGGTGCATGACGACCTGACCGCCACCCAGGTCTCCGACCTGTGCGACGAACTCAAGGACGTGGACGGCATCACTCAGGTCATCAGCCTGGATTCCGTCACCGGCCCCGGCTTTGATACCGGCCTGCTGCCCGACAGCGTGACCGAGATCCTGCAGTCCGGCGGGTACAAGCTCATCCTCGCCAACAGCTCCTATAAGACCGGTACCGACGCCATCAACAACCAGCTGGACGAGATGAACACCGCCATCAAGGCGGTGGACCCCGAAGGCGTCATCACCGGCGAGGGTGCCATGACCAAAGACCTGATCGAGGTCGCAGATGTGGACTTCAAAAACGTCAACGTCTGGTCCATTCTGGCCGTTGCCGTCATCATCCTGATCTCTTTCCGCAGCCTGTCCATCCCGGTGCTGCTGGTGGCCAGCATTGAGGCCGCCATCTCCATCAACATGGGCATCCCGTACTTCACCGGCACCCAGCTGCCGTTCATCGCCAGCATCGTCATCGGCACCATCCAGCTGGGCGCGACCGTGGACTACTCCATCCTGATGACCACCCGTTACCACGAGGAGCGCAGCTATGGCCGCACCCCGAAGGAAGCAGCCCAGCAGTCGCTGGAGCATTGCAGCCAGTCCATCCTGACCAGCGGCCTGACCTTTTTCGCCGCCACCGTCGGCGTGGCGGCCATCAGTAAGATGGAGCTGCTGAAGAGCATCTGCCTGCTCATCTCCCGCGGCGCACTCATCAGCATGGCTGTCATCCTGATCGTCCTGCCCGCTGCCCTGATGCTGCTGGACTGGATCATCCGCCACACCACCCTGCACTGGCTGGTCCCCGAACCCGCCTCGAAATCTGAAAAGGAGTAATCACCATGAAGAAATCGCTTCGTTTCGCCAGTGCGGCGCTGGCGCTGACTCTCGCCGCCAGCATGGCGATGCCTGCCTTTGCCGCAGGCAAGTCCGATTTTGCCAAGTCTGAGAACGTCTACGCCGTCATGAACGCCGATGGCTCCATCAAGAGCACCAGCGTCAGCGAGCATCTGTACAACGCCAACGGCCTGTCCGGCGTGACCGATGTTTCTTCCCTGACCGACATCCAGAACACCGAGAGTGATGCCGCCTTTACCCAGGACGGCGAAAAGCTGGTCTGGAACACCGACGACACCGACGTCTATTATAAAGGGACCACCGACCGTGACCTGCCCATCTCGGCCAAAGTCACCTATACGCTGGACGGCGTGACCGGCAGCCTGGAGAACCTGATGGGCAAGAGCGGCCACCTGACCATTCAAATCGACCTGACCAACAACGAGACCGGCACCGTGAATGTCAACGGCACCGACCGCACCATCGTCACCCCGCTCATCACGGCGGTGGGCGTCATCTTTGGGGAGGACGTCTCCAATGTGACCGCTGAGCACGGCGTGATCGAGTCTGCCGCCAAGAGCAATGTGGCCGCGTTCGTCACCCTGCCCGGCGTGAAGGATTCGCTGTCCGGCCTGCTGCCGGAGGACCTGTCCACGGTGGAAGATTATCTGCAGGACAGCGTGACTGTGGAAGCCGATGTGGAAGATCTGGCAGCTCCGCAGATCATGCTGGCCGCAGCCACCAGCCCCGATGCGCTGGGCACGGACAATGTCTTTGACCTTGACAGCATCAACGAGCTGACCGACGGCATCCAGCAGCTGAACGACGCTATGAGCCAGCTCATGGACGGTGCGTCTCAGCTGGAAGACGGCGTCTCGCAGCTGGCCGGCGGTACGCTGGCTCTGCTGGATGGTGCATCCCAGCTGAAGACCGGTGTTGCCACGCTGGACAACGGCCTCGGCCAGCTGACCAACGGCCTCGACACCCTGACCTCCAACAATGCCGCCCTGAATGCCGGTGCCCAGCAGGTGGCCGACGGCGTTCTGGCTTCCGCAAACAAGACCCTGATGGAGGGCGGCCTCATCGACACCCCCATGACCTGGGATAACTATGAAGCCGTCATCGACGAAGTCCTGACCATGAACGACAAGACGCTGGCCGCTGCCCGCAAGAAGATGGTCCGCACCATCTGGGAGCAGGCCCCCAGCTTCAAGGACAGCCAGCTCGACCTGGCCCTCTACCTCTCCGCGACCAAGACCAATCATGATCTGGAAGCAGCTCTCCGCCTGATGCAGAGCTACGACCCCTCCATGATCTGCGGTCTGGTGCAGCTGCTGACCAATGCCGACGCCCAGCAGATCGCCCACGAGGAGCTCAAGCTGCAGGCCGAGAACAGCGACGATATCGCCAGCGTCCGCGCCCTGAAGACCAGCCTGAGCCAGATCCAGTACTTCGTTTCCAGCGTCAACCAGTACACCAACGGTGTCGCCACTGCGGCCGACGGTGCCCACTCCGCCAAGGACGGCAGCGCCCAGCTGGCCTCCGGCAGCAAGACCCTTTACGATGGCGTGAACACCCTGAACAACGGCGTTAGCCAGCTGACCGACGGTGCCACCCAGCTGAGCGATGGCCTGGTCCAGTTCAACGAGGAGGGCATCTCCAAGCTGACCGGCTCGCTGGACACCGACCAGATCCACGCCCTGAAGACGGTCCTGGACGAGATGACCAGCCGCCTGGAGAACTACACCAGCTTCGCCGGTGCACCGGAAGGCGCTTCTTCCAACGTGAAGTTCATCTACAAGACCGGTGAGACCGTGGCCGCCGCCGAGAATACGGCTGTGGCCGAGACCACCACCCAGGAGGGCAGCTTCTTCACCCGCCTGTGGGAGCGCATCGTGAATCTGTTCAAGTTCTGAACACTTTGAAGTAGAAGTAAAACAGGAACGCCCCCTGGTATCGTAGCGATACCAGGGGGCGTTTTGCTGCCATTTGGCAGGATAGAACGTTCTCAGAACCAGTTGATGTCCACGATGACCAGCTCCGGCGGATTGTTGATGCGGGGGACCGGCGTACCCTTGCCGTCGCCCAGACCGCGGCTGATGATGAGGGAGGTGTCGCCGATCTGATGCAGCCCCTCGGTCAGCGTTGGCAGAACGCCCTGATCCGGCGTGTAAAGCCCGCCGATGCCGGGGATGCGGATCATTCCGCCGTGGGTGTGGCCGCAGAGCGCCAGATCGACCGGCACGTCAGAGAAGAAGCCGTCCTCCAGAAAATATTCCGGGTAGTGGACCAGCAGCAGCTTGAAGGCATCCAACTGCTCAAAACTCTCGAAATATGCACTGGCGTACCGCTCGTAGGAAGCGGGTGCTTCGGCCACGCCGCCGATGGCGATGGTGTTGCCGTTGACCTCCAGCGTCTCAGTCTCGTCTGCCAGGAAGTGGACGCCGATGGCCTCCAGATCTGTCCCGATGGGGGAGTTGTGAAAAACAACCTTGGGCCATTCGTGGTTGCCGGGCACGTAGTACACCGGCGCGATCTTGACAAGCTCTTCGCACAGGTCGGTGACGACCGAATAGTCGTCCACCAGTTTGTCGTTCATGTCGCCGGTGATGGCGATGATGTCCGGTTTGAGCGCGGTGATCCGCTCGATCAGCTCCGCATTGTGGTCACCGAACTCATGCAGATGCAGATCGGACAGCTGCACGACCCGGACGTTCGAGGTCAGCTTGTCGGACTGGACCTGATAGTAGCTCTCGACAAAGCTCTGATGCTTTGCAATAAGGGTGAAGATGCCCCACAGGGCCGCCAGCAGCACCGCCAGCCCCAACACGAACTGAAGGATGCCCAGAACGATTTTTTTCAATAGGCCGAAGCGGGCCTTGCGGGGTGCGTAATGAGAAGCCAAAGATTATCCCTCCTGTTTGGTTCTTGAGCGCAGTGCCTCACGCAGCAGCGCGCGGATGGAATAGGCATTGCTGGCCTTGCTCTCCGCAATGCCGATGGCGTATTCGTAGGTGGCCTCGGTGCTCTCGGCGTTGTAGGCCGCGATGAGGCGGTGGAAGTAATCGGCAAAGCTCTCAGCGTCCTCCATCCGGCACTGGTCGAAGAAGCCGATGAACTGCTGGCCGCCGTTGTAATAGACGGTGCCGCAGGTGGCCGAGGCTTCCTTCAGGAAGCCGGCAAACTGGCCCAGCATCGCGTTGCCGCGTTCGCGGCCGTAGGCGGTGTTGATCTGGCTCAGGTTGGCCAGCTCCACCACCACACAAACGGTATCGTCCGGCAGGACGCGGCTGCTGTTGTTCCGGATGAACAGATCGCAGGCGGTGCGGTTGGGCATATCCAGCGACTGCTCGGTGAAGAACATGTATTCCACAAAGTCCTGGATACGGCCCAGCAGGATGGCGCCGCAGACGCCCAGGATGAAGAAGACCGCGACGCCCAGCAGGATGTACAGCTTGACGTTGATCTTCTCGCTGACCGTGGTGCTGGCCAGAACGCCCAGGTTGACCGCGCCGCAGTATTCGTTGTACTCCTTCATGGTGATGGAGAGGCTCTCATACAGGGAGTTCAGCTGGCTCTGCAGGGCGTCGATCTCCTGCTCCACAGACTGCTGGGAGAAAGCCTTGTTCTCGCTGGAAACGTCCGTGGAGTCGGCCGCATCCTGGAACACGTCGATGATATACTGGCAGTAGGCAGCGTCGATGACGTTGTTGGACTTGCGGTTCAGGATCGTCACGTAGTCGCTGATGAGGGTGTCGTAGACGGTGGTACGGTCTACTTTGGTGTCATACTCGTAGACATCGCTCAGCACGAAGCCGCCGGCGTCATCCTCGGTGCCGGTCCGGGCTCCTTTTTGATAGTAGAGGGCGCCGTCCTTGTTCTTGTTGCCGTAGCTCTGGATGACTTCCAGTACGGCGGCGACCTTCTCGGTGTCCACATCGCCTTCCATGATGTAGGTGTTGTAGCGCTCCTGGTATTTTTTGAGCAGGACTTCCCGGTTCTGTGTCAGCTTGCCGCCTAAAATCTCGGAGAAGAGATAGGGGATCTCAACGTCGCCGACGTAGTTGTACTCATCGAGCAGGTCCGAGAGAGACATCCCGGTGTGGGAAGAGATGAACTCCGGGTGCGATTTCTGGCAGTTGATGAGGTTGGAGGAGATCTCGGAAACGGTGTTTTTCAGGATCTCTGCCTGTTCGAGGTAGTCGTAGCCATGGCCGTCCAGCGCAGAGGCATTGTTGGGGATGGTGTAATAGTCCACGTATTTTTCGCCGAAGCTGGCAAAGTAGCAGCTCAGGATCTCATCCAGCATGGTGCGGGCGTACTCGGTGTCGTAATTGCTGCTGAGCGAGAGCGTGACGAGGTATTCGGTGGATTGGTACTCCTCCACATCCTCACCTTTTTCAATTTTGGCCGCCTGGGTCTTGGCCACATCGTCGGGCACGATGGGGGTGACCGTGCCGCCGGAGCGGATGGTATCCACGTTGACGGTCAGGTCCAGATTTTCAATGGCCTGCTTGACGACGGAAGAAGAGAAGATCTCCGAAACATCCAGCTCGCCGCCGCTGGGGGTCTTGCCGTCCTCGGCCTGGGAGTAGTTGTATTTGATGATGGACTGCGCCGTATAGGCCTGGTTGCTGGTGGCATAGCGCATGAAGAACACACCCGCACAGAACGACATCAGCGCGATGAGCGGCCACCATTTTTTCAGATATCGGATGATGTTAAAGCTTTTCATTTCGTTTTGTCCTTATCGCGGATGACTTTGCTCTTGGCGAGGACCCTGGCGCAGAGTGCACAGAACGTGACGCCGCCGGTCAGGATCATCCACTTGATGCTCAGCTCGTCGGCCAGAGAACGTTTCTCAAAACTGATGGTCAGGTAGTTTTTGGTCTTGTAGCGGATGTATTCCTTGTTGAGGATCCGGGAGGTCTCGATGAGGTTCTCCAGCTTCTGCTTCATATCCTGGATCATGCTCTCGGCGGTTGCGACGCTGGAAGGCGTATTGGCCGTCTGGGCATTCATCTGGCGGATGGCGTATTCGTTTTTCTGGATGATGGCCATCGTATCGTTGGCGGAGTCGTTGGCGCTCTCGGCCGCCGAGGCCTGGTAGTCGATGGCGACCTTGGTGCGGGACATATAGAAGTTGTTCTGGGTGTCCAGCGTGGGGATCAGAACAACGGCAGTCAGGGCCGAGTCATAGATCTCGATGGTGTGCAGGCGGTTCTGGTATTCGGCCATGAGTTTCTGGTAGCTGATGTTCTTCAGAAAGTTCTGGTATTCCAGCTTACTGATGTAGCGTTCCCGGTTTTTGGAGAGGCCGCTCTGCAAAACATAGGAATCGTATTTTTCAAGGTCGATGCTGGTGAAATTGTCCACCTTCTGGCGCAGAGAGGTGAAGGTCTCGCCGGTGAGTTCGGAGCGGAAGGTGCCGTTCTCCTTGGCATTGGTGTTCAGGAAGCGGTGGAGCTTCTGGCACTCCTTATCAAAGAAGGAGCCGATCTCCATGTACTCCTGCTTGTCGCACTCGGACCAATCGGGGGAGATGCCCATCTCGACGTAGGTATAGTCCTCGTAGAAGGCCTCTTTGTAGGACTCGACGATCAGGCTGAGCATATCTCTGGCCGAGATGCGGGGGCCAATCTCGTCGTTCTTTTCGTAGGTGATGGTGTAGGTGGTGGCGATCTTGTAGTTTGTGGTGTCGGAGGGCAGCTGCATTCCGTTGACGTTGGCAGCCCAGGCCGTGATGTTTTCGGCCATATCCTGCGCGGTGACCTGGCCTTCGAGGCCGGCCTTCGCGATGGCGCGGTCCAGCACGTCGTCCGATTTGATGAGCGAGATGTTGAACCGGGTGTTGTTGGGGTAAAGCCCTCTGGTGGCTTCCTCGTAGTTCAGGGCGATCATCATCTTTGCGGTGCGGGCTTTCAGGTGGTACATCGCAAAGCTGGTGGAGCACATCACCAGAAGGATGAGGGCCAGGTAGAGGAGGCGGTGCTTCCAGAGCCCCTGGAAGAGAAGTTCGACCAGCGCCCAGAACTTACTTTTTTGCGGGCGGTTCGGTTGGTTTGTTTTGGGAGATGGCATGGTTGTAGATCACCTCGTTTCGATCCAGCTGCTTCATGGCGTGGCCGATGGGCAGCAGCATGAAGATCGTGTTCATATAGCAGTAAAAGGCGGTGTTGTCGGTCGCGTAGGTCACAAACGCATAAATGGTGCAGTACAACAGCAGGAAAGCGGTCTCGGTACCGTACTGCTTCTGGCACCAGACGACCTTGCCCTGCCAGCTGAGCCAGATCCAGAAGGAAAAGCCCCAGAAGCCAAGCTCAATGTACATGGTCACAAGGTCGTTGTGCATCCCGCCGAAGTCGTGGGTGCCAAAGACGCCGATGCCCGCTGCGTTCATGATGCTGATATACCGCGTGACCCAGCCGATGCCGTAGCCGCGGAACGTAGGGCTGAAGGAATACAGGTCGGTGAAGGCTTCGTACAGGCCCTCGCGGCCCATGGTGTCGATGCCCAGGGTGTCCACCGTCCAGCTGAACAGGCCCGACCAGATGAAGAAGACGTAGAACAGGCAGATGGCGATGGCGAAGATGGAGATGGAATGGAGCACAAAGTTCTGCCCCTTGGGTTTGAGCCGGGTGATGAACAGGTGCATCAACAGCACGCCGAGCATACCGATGAGGGCGATGCGCTTGAGACCCAGATAGAAGAAGCCCGCCGCCAGTGTGAGATGGACGACCCGCCGCCAACCTTTTTCAAAGAGGGCGTAATAGAGGACCATCAGCCCGAACCCGAAGGTCAGGTCGTGGACTTCCAGCGCCTTGATGGGCGCATTGGTGTCCACGCCGCCGGATTTGGCAAAGGCGATGAAGCCGGTGATGAACTCGCTCAGGCCGTAGGGCCGGAGGCTGTCGAACACCAGAATGCAGACATTGGCGATGCACATGCCGTAGAAGGTGTAGTCGATGGCTTTGCCGCCGAACAGATACACCGCTGCGCACATCGAGGTAAGCGAGATCATGTGGTAGAGGATGGTGGAACACCCGCGGGACATGTAGTTCAGCTGCTGGAAATCCAGCGACCAGACAAGCATGGACCACGCCGCCATCATCACAAAGGGGATGAGAAAGATGATGTGATATTCCCCGATGAGGGGCAATCGGTTGAAGTCTCCGGTGATGAGCAGAAAACAGGCGGCCAGGCCGACCACGGCGGCCTGCACCAGGTACTTCATGAACCAGGGCAGGCCCATGCCGCGGTACCAGAACCCGATGCCCATCATGGCAATGTAGAGCAGCGGCAGCCAGAACGGCCGCTGCGCCGGTTTCCGCTTCAGGAATTGTGTTCCTCCATGCTGCGCAAGATACTCCCAGTTTCCGCTGCCATATCCCCCAAAGAGTAGTTTCATAAGATTTGGCATCTGCCCTCCTGTGCGAGCCTGCGGGCAAGCCGCGGCTCTTCGCGTTCGTTCAGTTCAAAAGCTCCACGATGGCCTGATAGTTGCGGGCACAGTTCTGGTCATCCACCTGGTCGAACAGCGCGTCCACACGCTTTGCGTAGAAGGGGGATATCGTGCCGTTTTGAGCCAGAGCGTGGTCCAGCTCCCGGAAGAGCGCTGTCTGCTCGGTGACCACAGGCCCGAAGCCGTCGTCCCGGTAGCTGAAGTAGCCGACGTCGTGGTGCACACCCCAATACTGCGCCTCATCGAACTGGTAATAGAGGAGGGGCTTTTTCATATAGGCAAAATCGAACTGTACGCTGGAAAAATCGCTGACCATGACGGCGGATTCCATCAGAAGGGTCTGCACATCGGCCTCACCCAGCGCCGCGATCTTCACCCGCGGGTTGGCGGTGTGAAAGCTGCTCAGAAAACGCTGCACCTCGAAATGAGGGTAGAAGACGGCCTCATAGCCGTGCTTCTCCAGCAGCGCCTCCAGCTCCGGGCTGGAGATGACGTCCTGCCAGTGCCGGAAGTAGTCGCTCTGCTCGAACTCGGCCTGGGTCTTCCGCTCGATGGCGTAGGTGCGCCAGGTGGGCATCAGCAGCAGCTGGCGCTTGGTCTCGTGGGGGCGCAGCAGGGCGTCAAACCGGCACAGACCCAGCCGTTTGACAATACCATCTGGATAATGATAGGCGGATTCTACAAAATCCCGCTCTTTTTGCAGGGAGCAGACGAAAAGGTCGGTGCGGATGTTGGGGTAGTGATACCATTTCATGTCGTCGATGATAACCCCATGCTGCAAAAAGGCGCGGGGGCCATGGACCACATGGAGCTTGTCGAGCATGTAGTAGCTGTCGATCTCCGGGGTGTAGCCCAGCACATGGGTGCTGATCTTCATCTCCGATGCGGCGCAGAGCAGATAGTGCTTCCAGCTGCGGTATGGCACGACCCGGCCCAGCGCCTGCACCCGCTCATAGTCCGACAGGGTGGGGTCTGCCACGAACCAGCTGTTCAATTCAGGATGCTCCCGGTTCAGGTAGGCAAAGATGTGGTAGCCGTTGTCCCGCGCTTCGCGGCCCCGCTCAGAGACGAGCCAGACATGCCGATAATCCTTGTTCCAGCACTTCAGAACGGCAGCACAGCAGGTGGCAGTTTCATATTTCAGGAGTTCCCGCAGCAGATGGAAGGCGCGCCGGGTCTTTCGCAGCAGATCGTTCATAGACGTCGTTCCTTTACATTCAGTTGATAATATAGAGAAAATTCCGATTCGTCAGGCTTTCTTCACCACATCGCCATACAGGGCCAGCAGCTGGTCACAGTAGCGCTCCAGCGTCATCATGCGGTCTTTCTTCTGGATGCAGTGGGCCGACATCTCGGCCAGCAGGGGCTTGTCTGCATAGAGTGCCCGGATCTTTTCTGCGTAGGCGGCCGGGGTGAAGGTGTCGTTCAGGATGCCGGTGCGGCCCTCTTCCACCAGTTCCGGGATGCCGCCGATCCGGTTGCAGAGCACCGGGGTACCGAGGGACTGGGATTCCAGCAGAGCCAGCGGGCAGTTTTCGTACCAGATGGACAGGTGCAGGGTGAACAGCGCCCCGGCTACGAGGTCTTCGAGCGCTTTGCCGGTCTGGAAGCCGACGTACTTCACGTTGGGCAGGGTGCAGTTTTTGCACAGATCCTCCATGGGGCCGCTGCCCGCGATGACGAAGGGAATGTCCGGCAGCAGCTTGCAGGCTTCGAGGATGCGGTCGATGCCCTTTTCCTCCGAGAGGCGGCCGAAGTAGAGGACGTAATCTCCTTTTTCGGCAGGGGCAGCCGCAGCGACCCGGCTCAGAAAGTTGTGCAGCATCACCGTCTTGCCCCGGAAGCGGGGGACGGTGAGGAGCTTCTCCTCCAGAAACGCACTGGGGCAGATGAAGCGGTCGATCTTGTCGTAGACGTGATTGCACTCGTAAAGGGTGCCCTCCACGGCACCGATGAGGCTCTTGGGCAGCGAACCGTGGATGCAGCGCTTTTTCACGCAGGGCCACTTGCTTTTTTTGCCCATGCAGGCTTCGCAGAGCTTTTTGGAGTTGAACTCCATCATCATGTGGTTGGGGCAGAGCATCTGCACATCGTGCACCGTCTGAACCATGGGCACCCCGCATTCTGCCCCGGCGCAGATGACCGAGGGTGTCAGCTGGAAATTGATGTTGTTGAAATGGATGAGGTCGGGCTGGAACTGCCCGATGACCTGCTTCAGCTTCCGTTTCGCCTCAAACGAGTAGAGGATGCGGAAGGGGTAGAGCAGTTTTTCCGGCCCGGCGTTGTGGAAGTCCATATTGGTGGTGGCGAGGTGCAGGGCATTGCCGACGGTGTTCTTTTCGTCGTACATGCCAAAATATTCGACCTCGTGGCCCCGGCGGGTCAGTTCCTCGCCGATCTTGAGGAAGTAAGTCTCTGCACCGCCGCGGGGGTAGAGAAATTTATTGACGAATAAGATCTTCACAGGGTCCAGCCTTTCGTTGCGAAAAGTAGAATCGGAGGATTTCTATATAATAGGTATAAATAAACAACTTAATAATAGCATCATCCCTCTTTTCCTGCAAGATGTATTCACAAAATCATCGCAATTTGGCGGGGAAGCCGGCCCGAAACCGCAAAAACCGTGAGCGGCGGAATGGCATCTTCCGCGCCCACGGTTTGTCAGAGGTGGATATTCGGTCAAAGATCGTAAAGTGCGTTCAAAAATTTACTGCAAAGTGCTCGGTGCGTCGCTCAGGTTGTGCACGATGCCGTACCAGCGGCAGTTCGTCTGGCTGCTCAGGTCCACATCGCTGAACTTGGTCACGCCCGAACCATTGATGTCCGCGCCAAAGACCTTGTACATTGCCTGCCCGGTCGGGTTGGCCGGGAAGACATAGGCTGGCAGGTCGGTGGGCCAGGTCTCGGCAGCAATATACCATCGGAAGTTCGTGATATAGGCAAGGGTCCGCCCGTCGTAGAATTTGAATCCTCTCTGGTAGGTGTCGCAGTAGCAGTCCGAGAAGCGGGGGCCATTCACGCGAATGTACGCAAAAACGGTGTTCTCCATCAGGGCCTTTTGGGTATCGTGGTCGCTGTGGTCGAAATCGTAGCACCAGGCGTGGATGTTGTGGAAGATGCTGCTGCCGTTGCACGAGAGCGCCGTCTTCACGTTCAGGATGACGATATCGGTGTACATGGAGTCGCCGGTGTCGTAGATGCCCACTGCGTACTTGTATATCAGCGACGTCTCGATCAGGCAGTTGCGCACCATCAGCTCATACGAGAGGTTGCTTGCCACCAGACCTTCTGTCTCCATGGACGCATCTTCGAATTTGCCGCAGATGCCGTACCGCTGGAAGTTTTGGATGGAGATGTGGTCGATCAGGGTGCATTTCTGCCGTGCCACGGCGATGCAGTCGTCTGCCTTGAAGTTTGCGTTGACTTTGCCGTTGCCCCGGATGAACATGTCCTGACGAGGGTGTCCAATGGGAGTCATTTTGCCGCGGATCTCGATAAAGCGGTCCACTTTGGTGGCCGCCGTGCACTTCAGCTCGGCGTTGTCGAGCACCATATAGCAGAAGTCGAGCACCAGCTTGCCGGAAAACGCATACACACCCTTCGGGAAATACAGCGTTTCACCGGGGCGCGCGGCCACCAGATCGTTGAATGCGGCCAGGTTGTCGGTGGTGCCGTCTCCCTTGAAGCCGTAGTCCAGCACGTTCAGCATCCCACTGCTGCTTCCGCCTGTGCTCAGCGTGGTGCCATTCAGGTCGTATACCATATCAGTTTGCCTCCATCAGGGTCGTGATCTGTGCATCGGTCAGCGCCGTGTCAAATACCCGGAAATCATATACCGTGCCATTGAAGAAACGGTCCTTTGTCGTGCCGTCTCCCCAGCCCGCACCGAGGATCAACGGATGGTCCACCGTCTTGTTCGCGGCGTAATTCGGGATGTTCTTCCATTCGGTCAGGGAACCGTAAGACAGGAACCGGAACTGTGTCCCTTTGATCTGAAGCAGGAACTTCAGTTTCTTGCCGGATTCGATCTTGACAAAGTGACTGGCGTAAGTGAACATGTTCACGCCCACGGTTCCGTTGGTCCATGTGGCAACCACGATGCCTCTCTGATCGTTGGTAGTAAGATTGCTGAAGCAATCAAGCAACGATGTCACCGTATTGACCGCACTGTCTGCTACCGTAAAGGTGGCATACACCGTCAGATTCATGCCGGTGTCGATGGCTGCGAACGGCTTGATCCCGGTGTCGATCCATTCTTTGTTGGCCGGCACAAAGGTCTTCGGAGCCGCCAGTTTATAGCGCGGCGTCGGCAGTCCGTTGTTGGGGGTGTCCGGCTGGCTGGGGGGATCTGGCTGGCTGGGCGTGGGCGGGACATCGGGCAGACTGCTGCCGCTCCAGAGTGCAGCCAGTGCGTTGTAGTGGGGCAGCATCTCGCCGTTGTCGTAGACGGCGTGGCGGAACAGCGCAAGGATGAGCCCGCGCTCCTCGTCGGACAGGCCGGATGCGGCGTTGCGAAGCTCTCGCTTGACCTGCTGCAAAAACTGCTGCCACGCCGGGGTGCCCGGTTCGGGCAGGGTTGGGTCCGTGGTGCCAGAGTTGGTCAGCACCCTGTAGGGAACGCTGGCGCTGGTCACGGTGCGGGTGCCGTCGGAGCCTTCAAAGGTGACGGTCCCGCTGCCGCCCTGCGCGGTGACGAGGGCAGGCACTTCGACGGCCCCGTCGGCCACAAGGGTGGTCAGCGGCCCGGCCGGACCGGGCAGATGCCAGAACGCTGCAACGGTGGTGCCGTCCCACTCGCCGGAACAGACGACCCGCAGCCGATAGACGCTGGTGTTGTGCGCGTAGCCAAGCAGCAGCCCGCCGGAATAGCCCGAAAGGACGGCGCGGCCGTTGGAGCAGAGCGTAATTTGTTGTTCGATCATAGAAAACCTCCCATCTGTAAAAAAGATCAAGTGCAAGCAGGAACAGGAAAAAGCAGAACGCTGCCCTGTGCAGGGAAAACGACGCTAAGGGGAATGATCCATTCGACTTACCTCCTTTTGGTTGTGAAATGGCTGCGTTTGTGTGTGAAAACAGTATAAATCAACAACGACAAGTTGTCAATACGAAATCTGAAGATTTCGCAGCGTGGGGCCGGATGCGTTGCAATCGCGCGGCCGGTGCGTTATAATACAACCACACAGACACGACCAGGAAGCCCGGGGGATGCAGTGTAAGAAAGGAACGTGGATATGAACTATATCATGGCGCTGGATGCCGGGACGACCTCGAACCGCTGCATCCTGTTCAACAAGGCGGGCGAGATGTGCAGCATGGCTCAGAAAGAGTTCACCCAGTATTTCCCGAAGCCGGGCTGGGTGGAGCATGACGCAAACGAGATCTGGACCACGCAGCTGGGCGTGGCGCTCTCGGCCATGAACCAGATCGGGGCCAGCGCGTCGGACATCGCAGCCATCGGCATCACGAACCAGCGCGAGACCACCATCGTCTGGGACCGTGAGACCGGGGAGCCGGTCTATCATGCCATCGTCTGGCAGTGCCGCCGCACCAGCGCCTACTGCGACGAGCTCAAGGCGCGGGGCCTGACCGAGACCTTCCGGGCAAAGACAGGTCTGGTCATTGACGCATACTTCTCCGCCACCAAACTGAAATGGATCCTGGACAACGTGCCCGGCGCACGGGAAAAGGCCGAGGCTGGGCGGCTGCTGTTCGGCACGGTGGAGACATGGCTCATCTGGAAGCTGACCTGCGGCCGGGTCCATGTGACCGACTACACCAACGCCAGCCGCACGATGCTGTTCAACATCCACACGCTGGAGTGGGATGAGGACATCCTGCGGGAACTGAACATCCCGCGCTGTATGCTGCCCACGCCCATGCCGTCCAGCTGCTTCTACGCGGAGGCCGACCCGATGCACTTTGGTTCGGGCATCAAAATTGCAGGCGCAGCGGGCGACCAGCAGGCCGCGCTCTTCGGGCAGACCTGCTTTTCGGCGGGTGAGGCGAAGAACACCTTCGGCACCGGCGGCTTTCTGCTGATGAACACCGGCAAAACGCCGGTCGTCTCGAAAAACGGCCTTGTCACGACCATTGCGTGCAGCAGCGGAAAAAGCGTGAATTATGCGCTGGAAGGTTCCATCTTCGTGGCCGGCGCGGCCATCCAGTGGCTGCGGGACGAGCTGCGGCTGCTGGAAGAAGCCCGCGACTCCGAGTATATGGCCCGGAAGGTGAAGGACACCAACGGCTGTTATGTGGTGCCCGCCTTCACCGGCCTCGGTGCGCCCCACTGGGATCAGTACGCCCGCGGAACCATCGTTGGCCTGACCCGCGGCTGCAACAAAAATCACATCATCCGTGCCACGCTGGACAGCCTGTGCTATCAGGTGAACGATGTCCTCCACGCCATGGAGGCCGACTCCGGCATCGCCATGAAGGCCCTGAAGGTGGACGGCGGTGCCTGCGCCAACAACTACCTGATGCAGACCATGGCCGACATCAGCAGCCTGCCGGTGGAGCGCCCCTGCTGCGTGGAAACGACCGCCCTCGGCGCGGCCTACCTTGCAGGTCTTGCCGTGGGCTACTGGCAGTCCACCGACGAGGTGGTCCGGAACTGGTCGGTGGACCGCACCTTCCTGCCGGATATCTCGGCCGAGGAGCGCACCAGGCGTATCAAGGGCTGGAATAAGGCCGTGCGCTGCGCCTATCATTGGGCGCTGGATGAGGAGTGAAGCGGGACAATACGGTGGCTGAGAGGAAGCAATTCGCAATGCAATACGAAAAAAGCTGCGGTGCGGTGATCTATACCGTACAGAATGGAACGAGGTTCTACCTTGTAGAGCAGATGCAGAAAGGGCATGTGTCCCTTTGCAAAGGCCATGTTGAGAAGGACGAGACAGAACTTCAAACGGCAGAGCGGGAGATTCGGGAAGAAACAGGTCTTGATGTGGAGTTTGTGGAAGGGTTTCGGAAAACCATCGCGTATTCTCCCAGGATGGACTGCATGAAAACCGTGGTGCTCTTTCTGGCATATGCAGAGCATACGGATGCGAGAGCGCAGGAGGAAGAGGTCAGAGCAATTCAATGGCTGCCGTTTGAAGACGCCGTGAAAGCGCTGACGTTTGACTCGACGCGTGAGATATTACGGCAGGCAGATGCGTTTTTGGATGGGTGAGAACGATAGTCTTTGTGTCGCCACTGGTGACACAAGGCAGCTGGACGAATCATCTGCTGATCATGTCTGGTTCCAAATCCGCAGAAGAACGGCATTTTTATCTTTCTCTTTGTGTAAAAGAACATTATTCAAAACGCGAATTGGAACGTCAAATGGACAGTGCGTACTATGAGCGATCCATGCTGTCCTCTAAAAAATTGCCGCCGCAATCGGTTCCGCAAAGTATTCGCAGCAGCATTTTGGATACCTATATTTTGGAGTTTTTGGATTTGCCGGAAGATTTCTCTGAATGAAAATCCCAGTGTAGGTGTTGTTCTCTGTGCAAGTAAAGACGATGCTGTGGTAGAGTACGCATTGAGCCGCAGTATGTCTCCAACGTTGGTTTCTGATTATAAACTTTGTCTGCCGGATAAAGAAGCTTTGCAGGCAAAGCTTCGTGAAGTGACAGATATTGCGTTAGAACAGGCTGATAAGTAAACGGTTTACCTGACACTGGGTGAAACGAGAAGTGTGATTGAATTTACGGAGGAGCGAATGGGCGATTTTACGATAGAAGAGATGCTTGCGATGCAGCAGGCCCTACAGGAAAAATACAAAGACAAGTGGGAGCTGATCGGCCCGGAAGCGGGCAAACATAAACTATTATGGATGCTCGGTGAAGTCGGAGAGGTCATCGACATCATCAAGAAAAACGGGGACAAAACTGCTGTTGAGGATGCAGCGATACGGCAGCATCTTGTGGAAGAAATGGCGGATGTGCTCATGTATTACAACGATGTCCTGCTGTGTTATGGAATCAGTGGGCAGGAGCTGAAAGAGGCATATACCGCCAAGTTTGAAAAGAATATGACGCGCTGGTAAGAAAGCGCAAAAAACCCCCGGCCAGAGAGGTTCGTCTCTCTGGCCGGGGGTTTGTCTATCCAAAACTTATCCCATGACCACCGTGACTTCCACGGTCTCGCCGGGGGCGGCGATGGGGAGTACATTGCCGGGGATGGGAGCACCGTTGACGGTGACGCGCTTCACACCCTTCTGCACGGCGTCAGGGTTCTCGACCCGGATGTGGTACACGGCCCCGCGGTAGCAGCGGGTGACGGTGAAGCCGGGCAGTGTGTGGGGGATGCAGGGGTCGATCTTCAGGCCGTCCAGCGTGGGCTGCACACCGAGGATGCACTGGCTGACGTTGAAGAAGGTCCAGGCGGCGGTGCCGGTCAGCCAGCTGTTCTTTGCCTCGCCGAAGGTCGGGGCGTCGATGCCGGCGACCATCTGGCTGTAGACATACGGCTCGGTGCGGTGGATCTCGGAGATGTCCTCGATGTAGGCGGGGCAGGTCTTCTTGTAGACCTCAAAGGCACGGTCGCCGTGGCCAAGCACGGTCTCGGCGCAGCTGATCCACGGATTGTTGTGGCAGAAGATGCCGGCGTTCTCCTTGTATCCCGGAGGGTAGCTGGAGATCTCGCCGAGGTTGAGGCGGTAGGTGGTGTAGGCGGGCTGGAGCAGAACGACGCCGTACCGGGTGTCGAGCCGCTCTTCCACGCTCCGCAGCGCCTGCTCGGCCTGACCGGTCGTTTTGCCGATGCCTGCCATGACGCACATGCCCTGCGGCTCAATGAAGATCTGGCCCTCGTCGCATTCCTTGCTGCCGATGGGCTGGCCGAAGGCATCGTAGGCGCGGCGGAACCAGGCACCGTCCCAGCCGGCGGTCAGAGCGGCCTGCTCGACTTCCTCGATGGCGGCGCGGGCCTCGGCGGCCTCCTCCGGGAGGCTGCGGTGGTCGCACAGGTCGGCGTACTCGCTGCCGTACTTGACGAACATGCCCGCGATGAAAACGCTTTCGGCCACCGGGCCTTCGCTGGGGCCGGTGATCTGGAAGCTCTCGCCGGGGTGCTCGGAGAAGCAGTTCAGGTTCAGGCAGTCGTTCCAGTCGGCGCGGCCGATGAGGGGCAGGCCGTGGGGGCCGAGGTGGGTGCGGGTGAAGCGGAAGCTGCGGCGCAGATGCTCCATGAGGGGCTGTGCCTTGCTCACATCGTTGTCAAAAGCGACGGACTCGTCCAGAATGGACCAGTCGCCGGTCTCGCGGAGATAGGCGGCGGTGCCTGCAATGAGCCAGAGCGGGTCATCGTTGAAGCCGGTTCCAACATCGCGGTTGCCCTTTTTGGTCAGGGGCTGATACTGGTGGTAGGCGCTGCCATCCTCGAACTGGGTGGCGGCGATGTCCAGAATGCGGCCGCGGGCGCGTTCCGGGATCATGTGGACGAAGCCCAGCAGGTCCTGGCAGCTGTCGCGGAAGCCCATCCCACGGCCGATGCCGCTTTCGTAGTAGCTGGCCGAGCGGCTCATGTTGAAGGTGACCATGCACTGGTACTGGTGCCACAGGTTGACCATCCGGTCCAGCTTCTCGTCGCCGGAGTGCAATTGCAGGGTGGAGAGCAGCTTGTCCCAGTGGTCGGCCAGCGCTCTGCGGGCTTCGTCCACCTGGGCGTCGGTGGCGTAGCGGGCCATCATGGCCTCGGCGCGGGTCTTGTTGATGACGCCGGGGGCAGTGAACTTTTCGTCCACGGGATTTTCGATGTAGCCCAGACCGAAGAGGATGGTCCGGGTCTCCCCGGCTTCCAGGGTCAGGTGGAAGTGGTGGGCACCGACCGGGGCCCAGCCGTGGGCGATGCTGTTGGAGCAGCGGCCCGCCTTGACGGCTTCCGGCTCGGCGGGGCCGCCGTATACGCCGCAGAAGGCGTCGCGGGCGGTGTCGAAGCTGGTGACCGGGGTGTTGGCCCAGAACACTGCGTAGTGGTCGCGGCGCTCACGGTACTCGGTCTTATGGTAGATGGCGCTGCCCACGACCTCCACTTCGCCGGTGGAGAAGTTGCGCTGGAAGTTGGAGCTGTCGTCCATGGCGTCCCACAGGCAGAACTCCACGTAGCTGAACACATCCAGCGTGCGGGGGGCATCGGTCTTGTTTTCCAGCGTCAGGCGGTCGATCTCGCAGGCGTCGCCGCGCGGGACGAACAGCTCCTGCTGGGCGCGGATGCCGTTCTTCTCGCCGGTCAGGATGGTGTAGCCCAGACCGTGGCGGCAGCTGTAAGCGTCCAGCTCGGTCTTGGTGGGCTGCCAGCCGGGGTTCCAGATCGTGCCGCCGTCGTTGATGTAGATGCGGTGGCCGTCCATATCCAGCGGAGAGTTGTTGTAGCGGTAACGGGTGATGCGGCGCAGCCGCGCATCCCGGTAAAAGCTGTAGCCGCCGCCGGTGTTGGACACCAGACTGAAGAAGTCCTCGCTGCCCAGATAGTTGATCCAGGGCAGGGGCGTGCGGGGCGTGTCGATCACGTATTCCCGATGCACATCATCAAAATGTCCGAATTTCATACGATCAGTTCCTCCTTTGCAAAAACAGGAAACGCGCTGCAACCATCAGAAAAGCGAAAACGATTAAGAACGCGCTGCAAGAAAAGAGAGAACGATTACGTTGCTTTAAGGATAACCGATTCCACAGCGAAATTCAAGTGGTTTTATGAAATATACAACGTACCGGACAGGAAGCGGATCTCGGCGGAATTGTAAGGAATTTGTAATGATTTTGAAGAGAGAACGAGCTTTTTTCATGTGAAGCAGGCGGGGCGGGGGAAGCGCTGCGCCTTCTGGAACCGGCCCACAGGCTCCAAACTGGGAAAGAAAATCCACATTCTAAAGTAATAATAAGATCCTGCCAGAATGTCCCCGCTGATACGAAAGCAGGAAGCGAAAAAATATTCGAAAATGAGCGAAAGAGAGCGAAAATGGAGCAAACTGCATAATTTGATTCGCCGAAAATCGAGCAAACCGCCAAAATCATGGCAATCGACACAAAAGATTTTCTCTTGCGCTTGATTTTTGATGCGAAATGCGCTATATTGAAATTGCGAAAACGATTTAGGATTCGTTCAGAACCAATCGGTTCCTGAGAGGAGGACGACGAAATGTCATCCCTGAAAGATCTGGCGCAGGAATGCGGGGTCTCGGTGGCCACGGTGAGCAAGGCGCTCAACGGCCAGTCGGATATCTCCGAAGCCACCCGCACCCGTGTTCGGGAGGCGGCCCGCCGGATGGGCTATGTTCCCAATATGGCGGCCCGCTCCATGAAGACCAATCGCACGTATAACATCGGCGTCCTGTTCGTGGACGAACGGCAGAGCGGCCTGGCACACGAATACTTCTCCGCTGTGCTGGACAGCTTCAAAGTCCGGGTCGAGCAGCTGGGCTACGATATCACCTTTATCAACCGGAACCTCGGCGGCAAGACGATGACCTATCTGGAGCACTGCCACTACCGCGGGGTGGACGGAGCCGTGATCGCCTGTGTGGATTTCACAGACCCGCAGGTGATCGAGCTGGTGAACAGCGATGTGCCGGTCGTCACGATCGACCACGTGTTCAACAACCGGATGGCAGTCCTTTCGGACAACGTGGCCGGCCTTTCGGCGCTGGTCCGCACGGCATACAGCCAGGGCCACCGCCGCATCGCTTTCATCCATGGCGAACGGACCGCCGTTACCGAGAACCGTCTGGCGGGCTTCTACAAGAGCTGCGATGAGCTGGGGCTGGAAGTTCCGGATGTGTATGTGCGGGAGGGCATTTACCACGACGCCGCCCGCTGCGCACAGGAAACGAAAGCACTGCTGGCGCTTCCGCAGCGGCCCACCTGCATCCTCTTCCCCGATGACTTCTCTGCCATGGGCGGCTACAATGCCATCGCGGAGGCGGGGCTGAGCATCCCGGAGGACATCTCCGTGATGGGCTACGACGGCATCTATCTCTCCCGCGTCATGAAGCCGCAGCTGGCGACCTACCAGCAGAACACCATGATGCTGGGGCGCACCGCCGCAGACAAGCTGGTGCAGATGATTGAGCACCCGCGTGTGACACTGGCCGAGCAGCTGCTCGTGACCGGCAAGCTGCTGGAAGGCGACTCCGTCGGCCGACCGGCCCAAACGTAGTTCCTCGGCTCCGGGCGGACCGGAGCTTTGATAAAACAAATCGGATTTCGTTTGCATGAGAACCATTGAAGGAGGTTTTCTACTATGAGAAAGATTTCGCGTCGTAATTTCCTGGTCGCTTCTGGTGCAGTCGCCATCACCGCAGCGCTTTCTGCATGCGGCGGCAGTTCTTCCACTGCCAGCTCGACCGCAGCCTCCTCTGCAACCGCTTCTTCTGCCGCAGCCGGGCCTGCCGCACAGGGCAAGGTTCTGAACATCTGGTGCTGGAACGACGAATTCCAGAGCCGCTTCAACGATTATTACCCCGAAGTCTCCGCCATCGCATCGGATAAGTCCACCACCACCCTGAAGGATGGCACGACCGTGAAGTGGACCATCAATGCCAATGAGAACAACAACTATCAGAACAAGCTGGACGAGGCCCTGCTGAGCCAGGACTCCGCAGCCGATGATGATAAGATCGATATCTTCCTGATCGAGGCCGACTACGCGCTGAAGTATGTCGATTCCGATTACGTTCTGGATGTCAAGAAGGACATCGGCCTGACCGACGCCGACCTGGCCGGTCAGTATCAGTACACCAAGGACATCGTCACCGTCGATGGCAGCCAGCGCGGCACCACCTGGCAGGCAACGCCGGGCCTGTTCGCATACCGCCGCAGCATCGCAAAGGATGTTCTGGGCACCGATGATCCCACCGAAGTCCAGACCTACCTGTCCGATTGGGACAAGTTCAACGATGTCGCCGCACAGGCATCCGCCAAGGGCTACAAGATGCTGTCCGGCTTCGATGACGCATACCGCACCTTCTCCAACAACGTGGCAGCGCCCTGGGTCACCGGCACCACCGTCACCGTTGATGAGAACATCATGAAGTGGGTCGATCAGACCAAGGAGTACACCGACAAGGGCTACAACAACAAGTCCAGCCTGTGGGACAGCCAGTGGGCATCCGACCAGGGCCCCAACGGCAAGGTCTTCGGCTTCTTCTACTCCACCTGGGGCATCAACTTCACCCTGCTGGGCAACTCTCTGGAGACGCCTACTTCTGAGGGCGGCAAGGAAGAGGTCGGCAACGGCATCTACGGTGACTACGCAGTCTGCGAAGGCCCTCAGCCGTATTACTGGGGCGGTACCTGGATCTGCGGCGCAGCCGGCAGCGACAACCTCGACACCATCAAGGATGTCATGCAGAAACTGACCTGCGATGAAGCCATCATGAAGCAGATCACCCTGGATACCCAGGACTACACCAACAACGAAAAGGCTATGGAAGAGATCGCCAGCAGCGATTACAAGTCCGACTTCCTGGGCGGCCAGAACCACATCGCGCTGTTCGCAGAGGCAGCCAAGAAGATCGACATGTCCAACGCCGGCCCGTATGACCAGGGCCTGAACGAGAGCTTCCAGAACGCCTTCAAGGATTACTTCACCGGCAACGTGGATGAAGATACTGCAAAGGCAAACTTCGAGACCGCCATCAAGGAGAAGTATCCGGAGCTGACCGACGTTGTCTGGCCCGCATAAGGCAGACGCACTCGCACACAACTGAGATCAGGGGGGGCGGGCCGGGCGCAGTGCCCCGCCCGCTCCCTTTTTTCCTGCAACACCCGTCAGGAGGCAGTCACATGGGAGAGAAAACAAAAAAGAAAGGGTCGATCAGCTACGCGAAATGGGGCTACATCTTCATCGCACCGTTCTTTCTCATTTTCGCGGCATTCCAGCTGATCCCCCTGGCATCCACCATCTATTACAGCTTCTTTGAATATTACCGCAGCGGTCTGAAGATCATCGGGCCCAACTTCGTGGGCTTGAAAAACTACGCGACCCTGTTTGCAACAGACCTGCCCAAATATTTCAGCAACACTCTGCTGCTCTGGATCATCGGCTTCATCCCGCAGATCGCCATCTCCCTGCTGCTGGCGGCCTGGTTCACCGACCTGCGCCTCAAGCTGAAGGGCCAGACCTTCTTCAAGACGGTCATCTACATGCCCAACCTGATCATGGCATCGGCGTTCGCCATGCTGTTCTTCGCCCTCTTCTCGGACAACGGCCCCGTCAATGCGGCGCTGATGGGCATGGGCATCCTCAAACAGCCGTTCAGCTTTCTGAACACGGTCTGGGGCAACCGCGGTCTGATCGGCCTGATGAACTTCCTGATGTGGTTCGGCAACACCACCATCATGCTGATGGCCGCCATCATGGGCGTGGACCCCACCCTGTATGAGGCCGCCGAGCTGGATGGCTGCACCCCGAACCAGATGTTCTGGAAGATCACCATCCCGCTCATCCGCCCCATCCTCGTTTACGTCATGATCACCTCGATGATCGGCGGCTTGCAGATGTTCGATGTGCCGCAGATCCTGACCAACGGCAAGGGCGGCCCGGACCGCACCTCTACCACCATGATCATGTACCTGAACAACCACCTGTTCAGCAAGAACTACGGCATGGCAGGCGCGGTGTCTGTGGTGCTGTTCCTCGTCTGCGCAGTGCTCTGCGTCGTCGTTTACATGAGCCTGACCAGGGAAGACGATGGCCGCAGCAAGGCAGAGCGCAAGGCTCTGAAAGGAGGAAAGAAGTAATGGCTCACACTGCATTGACAAAGTCGGAAAAAGCCACACTGGCGGCCCGCCGCACCGGGTGCTACATCGCGCTGGTGCTCATCAGCTTTCTGTGCCTGTTCTTCTTCTATGTGCTGGTCATCAACTCCACCCGCACCCACTTTGAGATCCAGAAAGGCTTTTCGCTGCTCCCCGGCAAATCCCTGATGACCAACCTGACAAATGTGCTGAACGACGCGAATATCCCGGTGCTGACCGGTGTGCGGAACAGCCTGATCGTCTCGGCCTGCTCGGCTGCGCTCAGCGTCTACTTCTCGGCCCTGACGGCTTACGGCATTTATGCCTACAACTTCCGGTTCAAGAAGGCGGCGTTCGCCATCATCCTGCTCATCATGACCATGCCGACGCAGGTGTCGGCTCTGGGCTTTTTGCAGCTCATCACCAAGATGGGCCTGAAGAACTCGTTCCTCCCGCTCATCATCCCCAGCATCGCAGCGCCTGCCGTCTTCTTCTTCATGAAGCAGTACCTTGACGCCAGCCTGCCGATGGAGATCGTGGAGGCGGCCCGCATCGACGGAGCTGGAGAGTTCTATACCTTCAATAAGATCGTGCTCCCCATCATGAAGCCCGCGCTGGCGGTGCAGGCCATCTTCGCCTTCGTGTCCAGCTGGAACAATTACTTCATCCCTGCTCTGGTCCTGGATACCGCTGATAAGAAGACCCTGCCCATCCTGATCGCACAGCTGCGCAGTGCAGATTTCCTGAAGTTCGATATGGGCAAGGTGTACATGATGGTCGCCATCGCCATCCTGCCCGTGATCGTCGTCTATCTGCTGCTCTCAAAGTTCATCGTCCGCGGCGTAGCACTGGGCGGCGTGAAGGGCTAAAATTTCGACCGCTGCCAGCGGCAGAAACAGGGAGAAATTTTTGGCGCAGCGGTCTGCAAGACGCGAGGCCCGCCCAAGGGCCGAAGCGGATGCAGGGCACCGCAAGAGGGCGCTGCTTCCGCTTCCCGCACGAGAGACCAAACGAGCATTCGCCACTCTCTATTATGCGTCGCAGGACAAACGATTCGTGCAACGCGAGGCCCGCCCAAGGGCCGAAGCGGATGCAGGGCACCGCAAGAGGGCGCTGCTTCCGCTTCCCGCACGAGAGACCAAACGAGCATTCGCCACTCTCTATTATGCGTCGCAGGACAAACGATTCGTGCAACGCGAGGCCCGCCCAAGGGCCGAAGCGGATGCAGGGCACCGCAAGAGGGCGCTGCTTCCGCTTCCCGCACGAGAGACCCAAACGAGCATTCGCCATTCTCTATTATGTGTCGCAGGGCAAACGATTCGTGCAGCACGAGCTCCATCTCCCTGTGATCGGCAATGCAGCACGGCTGCACACAAACGAATTACGACCGTTCCTGATTCTCCTTCCATATTATAACAGCAGACAGCCCGGAGACGACCTGCTCCGGGCTGTCTGCTGTTTTTTTCGATTTACAAAACTGAACTGAACCAGTATAATAAAGTACGAAGTATAAAACACAGGAGGAGACCCAGTTGATTCATTTGATTGAAACGGTCTACCGTTTTCTCTGGGGCGATTTGTTTGTGCTGCCCATTGCGGGCGGCGTAGGGATCTCGCTGATGGTGGTGCTGCTGCTCACGGCGGGGGTGTTCTTCACCCTGCGGACGCGTCTGCTGCCGGTGCGGCTGTTCCGGGATATGATCTCGGCCGTCTGCGAGAAAAACCAGAGCAGGGACAGCCTTTCGTCGTTCCAGACCCTCATCGTTTCCACGGCCACCCGCGTGGGCATGGGCAATCTGGTGGGCGTTGTGGCGGCGGTTTCTGCCGGTGGTGCGGGCGCAGTGTTCTGGATGTGGGTCACGGCCTTGCTGGGCGCGTCCACCGCGTTTGTGGAATCCACCCTGGCCCAGAAGTACCGACGGCCTGACCCGCTCTACGGCGGCCAGCGCGGCGGCCCGGCCTATTATATCCACGTGTGGGCGGAGCGGAAGCGGAAGAAACCGCTGCGGCGCTCGGTGGTTGCGGTGCTGTTCGCGCTGTCGGGCCTCATCTGCTGGTGCGGCATCAGCCAGGTTATCAGCAACTCGGTGAGCTCGGCATTCAAGAATGCGTTCCACATCCCGCCCATTGCAACGACGGTGGCACTGGTGGTGCTGGCGGCAGTCATCGTGCTGCGCAAGAACGCCACCGTGAAAAGCCTGGACGTCATCGTGCCGGTGATGGCGGTCTGCTATTTTGTGATGACGCTTTATGTCATCGCGACCAATATCACCCACCTCCCGGCGGTGCTGGGCAGCATCTTTTCGGAAGCCTTCGGTCTGCGGCAGGTGGCGGCGGGCGGCTTTGGTGCCGTTCTGATGAACGGCATCAAGCGCGGCCTGTTCTCCAACGAGGCGGGCAGTGGCTCGGCACCCTGTGCAGCCGCAGCTGCCGAATGCGATGACCCGGTCAAGATGGGACTGGTCCAGGCGCTGGGCGTCCTCATTGATACGATCGTCATTTGCAGCTGCACGGCCTTTGTCATGCTGCTGGCCCCGGAATCTGTCACGGCGGGCCTGACCGGCATGGACCTCTTGCAGGCGGCGGTGCAGTACCATCTGGGCAGCTTCGGCGTCATCTTCATCGCTGTGACGTTGGCGCTGTTCAGCTTTTCCACCTTCATCGGCATCCTGTTCTACGCCCGCTCCAATGTGGCGTATCTCTTCGGGGACCGCTGGCTCTGGCAGACCCTTTATAAGGTATTGGCGCTGGGGATGCTGCTGGTGGGCGGTGTGCAGGCCTACACGGTCGTGTGGGATCTTGGCGATGTGGGCATCGGCCTGATGACCATCTTCAACCTCATCGCGCTCTATCCGCTTTCCGGCGAGGCCATTGAGGCCCTCCGGGACTATGAGCGCCGGAAACATCTGGAACACTGAGCAGGGGAGACGCCCCGCTCCATGAATCGTTAGCAAAACGGCGCAGCCGAAGCGGAGGATTTCCGCCAAGCTGCGCCGCTTTTTTGCGCTCGAAAAAAGAAACTGAAAAAATGCGAAAAAACGGTTGACAAATCCGCTTTTGTCTGCTAAAATAAACGAGTCGTCCGGCAAGGACGTGAACAGAATCTGGGCGTGTTCCCGAGTGGCCAATGGGGACAGACTGTAAATCTGCTGCTTTTCAGCTTCGGTGGTTCGAATCCACCCGCGCCCACCAAGAGATCCAGTATCCGAACCGGGTACTGGATTTTCTGTTTTGTAGACTTTTCTCAGGGCTGGGCGGGCGGATTCGAACAGCTGCGGCGCTGTCGCAGAAGACAGCGCAAAAACAGCCCGGTGGGCTGTTTTTAGCAGCGCGGCTCGCGACATCCCCCCGTGCCCACCCATCTGACGGCTCCCGTGTGCAAACACACAGGGGCTGTTTTATTTTTGTCTGCGCAGGGGTGCAGCAGCATGCAGCACATCCTCGAAGTTGAGAAAAACGGAGCATTTGTCACAAACTTATCACAAAAAGGTTACAAACCGACTTTTTCTCCTCGAAAAGATTGTGAAACGATTGTTTATCTGGTATCATATCGGGGTGGCTGGCAAATTGTGCCGGTCTGCTAGAAGAAATGAATCAAGATCAAGGAGAAGTATCCATGAAGAAAAAGAATGTTCTGGCTTCGCTGCTCCTGGCAGGTGCGATGTTCCTGACCGCATGCGGCGGCAGCGCATCCTCCACCAGCGCAGCAGGCGGCGTGTCCGGCAGCTTTACCGGCACGGCCAAGGGCATGGGCGAGGTGTCCGTCACCCTGACCCTGACGGACAATGTCATTACCGACTGCACCGCTAAGGGCGACGAGGAGACCCCCGGCATTGGCTCGGCGGTCATTGAGCAGTTCCCCGGCGAAGTCGTGGAAGGCAACACCATCAACCTCGACAGCATCAGTGGTGCGACCATCACCTCCAATGCGTTTGTGGAGGCTGCCAAGGCTGCTCTGACCGAGGCCGGCCTGAACCCCGACGATTACATGGCCAAGGCAGACAAGACCGCCAACGGCGAGACCGTCAGCTATGATGCCGACGTCGTCGTCATCGGTGCAGGCGGCGCAGGCATGACCGCTGCCATGACCGCTGCCGATGCAGGCCAGAAGGTCGTCATCCTGGAGAGCCAGGCCATGGTGGGCGGCAACTCTGCCCGCGCCACCGGCGGCATGAATGCAGCCAAGACCGTCTATCAGGACGAGAACGAGTTCGATCAGGCTGCCGGTGTGGAAAAGACGCTGGCAACGGCTGCTGAAAAGTATGCCGACAATGAGACCATCACCGCACTGGCCAAGACCGTTTCCGAGCAGTGGGCTGCCTATCAGGCCAACCCCACCGGCTACTTCGACAGCGTGGAGCTGATGGAGCTGGACACCATGGTCGGCGGCAAGGGCATCAATAACCCGGAGCTGGTCAAGACCCTGTGCGAAGGCACGGCAGACGCCATCGACTGGCTGGATGAGAACGGCATCACTCTGCACAACGTCTCCAGCTTCGGCGGTGCATCCGTCAAGCGCATCCATCGCCCGGTCGACGAAGAGGGCAAGGTCGTCTCCGTGGGCGCTTACATGATCCCGCTGCTGCAGGAGAACTGCGAGAAGCGCGGCATCGACATCGTGCTGAACACCACCGTCGATACCATCCTGACCGATGCCAACGGCGCAGCCGTGGGCGTTTCCGGTACCGATAAGGACGGCAACACCGTCGTCGTCAACGCCAAGAGCGTCATTCTGGCCACCGGCGGTTTCGGTGCCAACCTCGATATGGTCACCCAGTACAAGCCCGAACTGGCAGGCTTCATGACCACCAACGCCGCGGGCGCACAGGGCCAGGGCATTGAGATGGCGACTGCCATCGGCGCAGGCACCGTGGATATGGACCAGATCCAGATCCACCCCACCGTTGAGGCCAACACCGCCGCCCTCATCACCGAGGGTCTGCGCGGTGACGGCGCGATCCTCGTCAACGCCAACGGCGAGCGCTTCATCGATGAAGTCGGCACCCGCGACGTGGTCTCCGCTGCCGAGATCGCACAGCCGGGCAGCTACAGCTGGCTGATCGTCGATCAGGCCATGGCCGATGCTTCCAGCGTCATCCAGGGCTACATCAAGAAGGGCTACACCAAGACCGGTGCGACCTACGAGGAGCTGGCCAAGGAGCTGGACGTTGATCCTGCTGCCTTCGCCAACACCATGGAGACCTGGAACGGCTATGTCGAGGCCAAGAACGACCCCGACTTTGGCCGCACCAGCTTTGCAAACCCGCTGAACAATGGCCCCTACTATGCCATTAAGGTCACTGCCGGTGTCCACCACACCATGGGCGGCGTGACCATCAACAGCGCCACCGAAGTGCTGAAGGAAGACGGCACCGTCATCCCCGGCCTGTTCGCAGCCGGTGAAGTGACGGGTGGCGTTCACGGTGCAAACCGTCTGGGCGGCACCGCCGTGGCCGACTTTGTGGTCTTTGGCCGCATCGCCGGTGAGAGCGCAGCCAACTACGCAAGCGCACAGTAAAACCGAATAAAAGGCCGGGAGGCCGCCTCTGTCGAACGACTGGGGCGGCCTCCCGTTTTTTGTTGGGAAAATTCCCTTCCCTCTGCGGGGAAAAGCATGGTATAATCAGGGCATCAAAAAGAGAACCGGCAAGAGGTATCCGCTATGATGTACACACTGCATTACGATTCCCCGCTGGGCGGCATTCTGCTGGCAGCAGATGATGTGGGCCTGACAGGGCTTTGGTTCGACGGCGAACCGTATTTTGCCGAGGGTCTGGACCCGGACCACACGGCGCAGAAAACGCCCATCCTGCAGCAGGCAGAACGCTGGCTGGAGGTCTATTTCAGCGGCCGGGAGCCGGGTTTCACCCCGCCGCTCCATCCCATGGGATCGCCTTTCCGGCAGGCGGTGTGGGAGCTGCTGCTGCAGATCCCCTACGGCCAGACCACGACCTACGGTGCGCTGGCAAAGCAGCTGGCGGAAAAGCAGGGGAGGCCCCGCATGTCTGCACAGGCAGTGGGCGGTGCCGTCGGGCACAATCGGATCGCGATCCTTATCCCGTGCCACCGGGTCGTCGGAACGAACGGCAGCCTGACCGGCTATGCGGGCGGCATCGACAAAAAGGAAAAACTGCTGCGGATGGAACACGTCAACATGGAGCGGTTCTTTGTGCCGTAACCGGGGGAGAAGGCCGCGATGCCAACCCCTTGGGGACCGGATGACTGCCGTATCCGGCATCCGGGCAAGTAAGTGCAGGCAGGGCCGTGTTGTTCAAGTCCTCTGATCCGCATAGAAGAGCGCAAGGAAAAAACAAATCAGCGGCAGTCCTCCCGGTAGACATTCCTACGGGTCCAGGAACCGCGCACTAACAAAAGCCCCACTGGGTTGATTGCTTGCGGCACTGTGCGGCAGGGCCTTGCGGGTTGCGTTTGCTGATTTTTCCGCAGCCCCTTGACGGGGCTTTGAAAAAGCAGAACGCGGCCCCAACAACTCCTCCCTGTTTCTGCCGCAGGCAGCGGTCGTCGTTGTTGCTGTTCAAGTCCTCTTATCCGCATAGAAGAGTGTTTCCAAAAGGACGGATACAAAAAAGAAAAACGACAGCCTTTTTGAAAGCTGTCGTTTAAGAGTGCAGTAAAGCAATCCAAATCCGAACCATTTCCCTTTGATGCGGCTTGGGCCGCTTCCTCAAATGTGATGGTCTGTGTACCTTCTTTATAGTTGAAGGTAATCAAAACCTTATCATTATACAGGTAAATCGAATTGATGAACGTATCCACCAATGCCTGCCGCTGGTCCTTCAGGCTCATATCCAGCTTGCGGAACCGCATCAGCCAGAAACGGATAAATTCCTCTTTGATCTTGGGTTTTGCCAGCTTTTCCTCTGCAATGCGAGTTTCAAGCTCACGCTTGGTTTCTTCGAGCTGCTCTAGCCGCTCCTTGGTGGAGCTGGTGAGGATTCCGGCCTGAATCGCATTGAGCATATTCTGGATACCCGATTCCGCATCCCGGAGCTGCTTCTCATAGAGGGGACGGTTGGTGTTTTCCCGGTCTTGCAGTTCCATGACTTTGGCGATGATAGATTCCATGGCGGCATCGTCCCGGACAAGCTGCATGGTCTGGTTCACTACCAGATCTTCCAGCCACTGTTTGCGGACAGTTTTCTTCTTGCAGCCCTTCTTCTTTTTGGCCGTGGCACATTTATAGTAGCGGTGGACTTCTCCCGTCCGGCTTGTGCCGCTTTCGCCAAACATCAGCGCACCGCAGCAACCACAGTGCAGCTTGGTTGTCAGCAGGTAATCGTCCTCTGCCTTTCTTCGGGCAGGGGCTTTCTTGTTTTTGGCAATCTTTTCCTGCACATCATCGAACAGTTCCAGCGGCACGATGGGCGGAATCGCATCCGGCACGACCACATCCCGGAATTTCAGTTCTCCGATATAACGCCGGTTTTTGAGCATGTGCTCCACGCTGTTGTAAGTAAATTCGCCTCCGACCGGGTTCTTGATGCCGTTTTCATTCAGCCAGTCCCGAATCTCTTTCATCGTGAGGCCATCCCGATACTTCGTGAACGATTCCAGCACGAAAGGGGAGGCAAGCGGGTCGATGTGAAATTTCCGCTCGGAATCCAGCGTATATCCAAACGTTCCACGACCACCGTTGCAGCGTCCTTTCAGGATGTTCTCTGTCTGTCCACGGACGACCTTTTCGGCAAGGTCGGCAGAGTAGTATTCTGCATAGCCCTCCAGAACCGATTCCAGAATGATGCCCTCTGGCCCCTCGGAGATGATTTCCGTTGCCGACATGAGCTTGACGCCGTTCTTCTTCAGCTGGGTCTTGTACCGGGCACTGTCGTAGCGGTTCCGGGCAAAACGGTCCAGCTTCCAGACCAGCACAATATCAAACAGCTTCTTGTCGCTGTCCTTAATCATCTGCTGGAACTGCGGGCGATTATCTGTTTTAGCAGAGATGGCACGATCAATGTAGTGCTTGACGATGGTGATGTCGTTCTTTTCGGCATAGGCCGTGCATTCACGAATCTGACCCTCAATGGATTCTTCGCGCTGGTTGTCGCTGGAATAGCGGGCGTAGATCACAGCGGTCATAGCAAGCACCTCACTTTATATATCATTGAAAAGAAATGCGTTTACCCAAAAGATTATTTCGTATAATATATACCATGATTTCAGATGAATTACAAGAGATTTGAGATATTTTATGCAACAGGCCCCCTGAAATGCTGACAAGGCATCTCAGGGGGCCTGTTGGCTATGGGTAAAAAGTTTAGGAGAAAAATGAAAAAAGAAGAAAGGATCGAAAGGAGAAATCGGGTTTTACTCAACCAGCGCAACAGCAACGTCGTTGACATTTGTTCCGGTCGCACCAGTGATGATGAGGCCTTCCACCGCCTGCAAGGCGTGGTAGGCGTCGTTGTCGGCAAGGGTAAGGAACACATCCATCCCTGCCGCATGAAGGACGTTTTCAGTCTGACCGTCCACATAGCCGCCTGCGGCATCGGTGGGGCCGTCCGTGCCGTCGCTGCCGACCGAAAAGACACAGCAGTTTTCCAGACCGGAAAGAGCAGGTGCGGCGGCCAGAGCAAGCTCCTGATTCCGTCCGCCCAGGCCTTTGCCGGTCAGGTGGACGACCGTCTCACCGCCTGCGATATAGGCCAGCTTCCGGCCATGTCCGGCATGGGTGCGGGCGATAGAGCCAAGGAAACTGCCCGCTTCCCGGGCTTCACAGCAGAGCTGGTCGGTCAGGATGACCGGCTCATAGCCGAGTGACTGACTTGCCTTTGCTGCGGCGGCACACAGCTCCCGGACACTGCCGGTGATTTGTGTGGTCACATTGCCGAGGGCTTTCGGCGTTTCTTGTTGCAGCAGGTCTTTCGCCGCAGAGGAAAGGGTCAGGTGATATTTTTCCGCAATGGCAAGAGCCTGCTCGCAGGTGGAGGTATCCGGCACGGCCGGGCCGCTGGCGATCATGTCCAGCGGGTCGCCCAAAATGTCGCTGAGGACGATGCTGAACACCTTTGCCGGTGCGCAGGCTTGGGCAAAGTGCCCGCCTTTCACGCCGGAAAGGCGCTTGCGGATGGTGTTCATCTCCACGATGTCCGCGCCGCTGGCAAGGAGCTGCCCCGTGATGTTTTGCAGCTCTTCTCCGGAAATGAGCGGCTTTTCAAACAGGGCACTGCCGCCGCCGGACAGCAGGAACAGCACGATGTCCTCCGGGTGCAGGCCGTGGACAAGTTTCAGTGCTTTCTCGGTCGCGGCGAAGCTGTTGGCATCCGGCACGGGGTGTCCGGCTTCATAGCAGCGCACACCGGGGATGTCGCCTTTCACGTGGTCGTATTTGGTGACGACGACGCCGTCCTCCACGGAACCCAGCGCAGAAACAGCGGCGTGCGCCATCTGCCATGCCGCTTTTCCGGCGGCGACCAGAAAGACCCGCCCCTCCGGGCGAAAATCTTTCAGAGCACGCCGGACGGCTTCATCCGGCAGGACTGCCTGAATGCTGGCAGAGATGATTTGGTCTGCGGTCTGGCGCAGGGTGCTCATAGAAAGTTCCTCCTTTGGCATCAAAAGCAATTCACTCCGTTTACAGCAGCCCGGCCTCGGTCATCGTCTTGATGAAGCCCTGCTTGGCCGGGCCTTCCGGGGTGGGCAGAGTGGGCAGATAGGGTACGCCCACATCGCGGCCGCGCAGCACCGCCATATCCTTTGCGGCGACCGGGAAGCTGGCCGCATCCATCGACAGGCGGACAGGGTTCAACTTGAACTGGGCTTCCAGACTGCCCTCGCGGTCCCCGGCGGCATACTTATTATAGACATCGGTGATGAGCTCCGGCATGAAGTTGGCCGCGGTGCATACACCGCCCACCGCGCCGTGGCAGAGGCTGGCGTACAGGAGCGTATCCTTGCCGCCAAAGACCTTGAATCCCACATCGCGGGTGCGGCGGATGAACTCAGAAGTCTGGGTGATATCGCCGCTGGTGTCTTTCATGCCGACGATATTGGGAACATTGTGCGCCAGCTCATCCACGAGCTGTGCGCTCAGGGTGTAGCCGACACGACCGGGATTATTATACAGCAGAACAGGCGTTTCGGGAACACTTTCCGCAATGGTCTTGAAATGGTCGTACAACTCGGCATAGGTCGGCTTGAGGAACATGGGCTGAAGCACGCTGACAGCAGCCGCACCGTTCTTCACGGCCATTTGCGCCAGACGGCAGCACTTTTTGGTGCTGATGGCACCGATGCCAAAATAGACCGGCACACGGCCCGCAGCCTGATCGATCATGATCTTCAGGCCGCGTTCCATCTCGTCCTCTTCGACCATATAGAACTCACCGTTGGAGCCAAACGCGAGGATGCCGGCAACACCGCCGTTGATGACGTAATCCACCTGTGCGCGCTGCTTTGCTTCATCGATCTTCTCGTTTTCGTCCACGATGGTCAGGATAGGCACTACGACGCCCTTAATAAAATCTGTATTCATACCGCTCTTTGATCCTTTCGTTCTGTTTTCAGACAAGATATTTGGGTCATGGGGAAGTTCTCAGGCCTGCCGCCTGTTCTGTGCCTTTATTCTAGCACGAACCGGGAAAGGACACAAATCGGGCGGTCCGGAATATTGCAATCTTATGAAGCATTTCTGCAACAAAATGAAATGTTTAATTTCACATCGTAGCGTTTTGTCGGAAACATCAAAAAAACAGACGTGAATTTAGCGATCTGTTTCTTGCCGGATGCGGCATTTCCCGGTATACTGATGTCAGTCGAGCGGCACAGAGACAGCCGCTGCAAAAGATTTTTTCCGATTCAAAATCAAGTGGTCCCATCAGGAGGTATCTTTCATGAAAATCGGTTTTATTGGTCTGGGTATCATGGGCAAGCCTATGGCAAAGAATCTGCTGAAGGCAGGCTATACGGATCTGCTGGTCAACAACCTCACCCCCGCCCCGGTGCAGGAGCTGGAAGCAGCCGGTGCAAAGGGTGCAACGCAGAAAGAGATCGGTGAGCAGTGTGATGTCATCATCACCATGCTGCCCAACTCTCCGCAGGTCAAGCAGGTCATGCTGGGCGAGACCGGCGTTGCTTCTTACATGAAGCCGGGCACGACTTTCATCGACTGCTCCTCCATCAACCCGGTCTCTTCCAAGGAGATCTACGCCGAGCTGCAGAAGAAGGGCGTCGAGATGCTGGACGCTCCTGTTTCCGGCGGTGAGCCCAAGGCCATCGACGGTACCCTGAGCTTCATGGTCGGCGGCAAGCAGGAGGTCTTTGACCAGTTCAAACCTCTGCTGGAGACCATGGGCGCATCCGTCGTCCGCTGCGGCGAGGTCGGCGCAGGCAACACCACCAAGCTGGCAAACCAGATCATCGTTGCCTGCAACATTCAGGCTTTGGCCGAGGCCCTGACTCTGGCCCAGAAGGCCGGCGTTGACCCCGAGCTGGTGTTCCAGGCCATCAAGGGCGGTCTGGCCGGTTCCACCGTCATGAACGCAAAGGCTCCCATGATGATCGAGGGCAACGACAAGCCCGGTTTCAAGATCGACCTGCACATCAAGGACCTGAACAACGCTCTGGACTGCGCGCACTCTGTCGGCGCACCCGTCCCCATGACTGCCGAGGTGCAGGAGATCCTGCAGTGGCTGCACAACCACGGCAAGGGTCAGGCCGACCACAGTGCCATTGCACAGTATTACGAGATGCTGACCGATATCCAGATCGGCCGCTGAATCCGCTGACAGCTCTTTCCTTTTTACGGTGTTTCTGCTATCATATCTTCAGAGATGGGCAGAAAACCGGACCGGCGCGCCCACCATGTGTGGGTGCGTCTTTTTGCTTTCTGAACCGACCAAGACAAAAGGAGAACTCTATGGCAAAGGTAGCAGTACTGGTGCCCAATCAGGAGCTGGAGCTCATCGCACAGCCGCTGACTGAGGAATTTTCTTCCCTTCAGGTGATGGAGGTCAAATATATCCGCACGGCCTATGCGGTACAGCGGGCCAGAGAACTGGAACAACAAGGCTGTGACCTTATCGTGGCGCGCGGCGTGCAGGCACGGCTCATCAAGCGCAGTGTCCGCATCCCGCTCGTGGAGATCACTGTCACCCCGCAGGAGCTGGCCAGTGTGATGCTGGATTTGAAAGAGGAACTGGAACTGGATTGCCCCCGCATCGGGCTGATCGGCTTTCCGAATATGTTCAGCGACACATCCCAGTTCAACCGGCTGCTCCATATTGATCTCCGGCTTTATATGGCAGAGCAGGAAGAACAGCTGGAAGAAATGGTGGACAAAGCGCTTCAGGATGGCTGCAATGCCGTCATCGGCGGCAACCGGGTCTGCGCCTCTGCCGGGCAGAAAGCGTTGCCCTACAAGTTTATCCCTTCTGGGGAGGAAAGTCTGCGCAATGCCCTTGCAACTGCCTCCCGCGTGGGATACGCCATTGATCTGGAAAAGCACAACTCTGCCGAGATAAACGCACTGCTGAACTACACGTTCAGCGGCATCATCCAGGTGGATAAAGAGCGCATCATCCGCCGGGTCAACAGGGTCACCAACAATCTGCTGGGCCGGAGCACTGATGTCCTGCTTGGACAGGAGATTTCCGCTGTGCTTCCCAACCTGAATCAGAATGTTCTGACGGATGCGCTGCTCCACGGCAAGGAGGCATACGCTTTCCTGCTGGATATCGACCATCGGGCCGTTGTGGTCAATGTGGCCCCCATCCTTGTGGGAGAGCAGATCGAAGGTGCCGTGCTGACGTTTCAGGAAGGGCAGCGCCTCATTGAGATGGACAGTGAGATGCGGCGTGAGCTTTACCAGCGGGGCTTCGTGGCGCGGTACACCTTTGAAAATACCATCTGCGAGGACCCGGAGACCCGCCGCCAGTTCAGTCTGGCAAAACGCATCAGTCGCTTTTCTGCCCCCGTCCTGCTGACCGGCGAGGTGGGCAGCGGCAAAGGAGTGCTGGCACAGTGCATCCACAACGAGAGCCTGCTGCGCAAGAATGCCTTTATCACCGTTGATTGCAGCGCATGGCAGCCGGAGACAGTGGATAATATCCTGTTCGGCAATTATACGACCCGGCGGGAAGCCGGAGACAGCTATGCAGAGATGGCACAGGACGGCACGCTTTATCTGAGCCATGTAGAGATGCTGCCGCTGGAAACACAGTACAAGCTGCTCTGCCTGATACGGGGACACTTCCTGCACAACGGCCCCAGCCGCCCGGCAGCGGCCCATGTCCGTGTCATTGCCTCGACCTCCGTGAATCTGATTACCCGGGTCGAAAAGGGTGAGTTCCGCAGTGATCTGTACTATGCGCTCAGCGTCCTGACCGTGGAGGTCCTGCCGCTGCGCCGCCGCCGGGGCGACATTGAAGGCTGGATGCATCGCTATCTGGATGAATGGCAGGAAAAGTACAAGCGCTATGTCAGCCTGACGCAGGGGGCATGGCAGTATCTGCGGGAGTACGAGTGGCCCGGCAATCTGGACCAACTCTACAGCATCTGCGAGCGTCTTGTCCTGCTGACCCAGAAGAGGAACATTGATGAGACGTTCCTGCGGGAACAGCTGGAACAAATGGTTCCCCGGCTGCTGCCGGGCACCGAGCAGGTCGTGCTCTATCAGGACCGCAGGGCAGTCGAGCTGGCAGCCCTGATGAAAAAGCATAAGGGCAACCGTCAGAAAGTGGCCGAGGAGCTTGGCGTCAGCAAAACGACCCTCTGGCGTTACCTGAAAAAGTACGATGTCCACCCGGACTTACTGTAAACGATTTTTTAACAGAACACATCTCTGCGGCTTGAGCTGCAGGGGTGTGTTTTTGCTTTGCGACGAAAAAGAAAAAAGTGAAATCAGGAAATGCGTTTTGCAAGGTTTTGAATCACGCCCATTTCAAAAGCAGAAACATTGACGGAATCATGCAAGAACGTATCTTCATTTCGTTAAAACGTGAATTGTTTCACAAGACGCATATCGTTATACTGAAATCAAAGAGGACCGGGAGACACGCAGACCCGGCAATGTCAAAAAGGAGTCGAAACTATGATCAAGGTCGAAACCAACTGCTCCAGCAAAATGACCGATGAGGAAATGCGGCGTGTTCAGGGCATGGGAATCGAGTACTTGGCAGCCAATTTTGTTGGTGAGGATGCCTGTTATGATGGTATCGTCCGTTTTCAGGAACGGGCCGCCCGCTATGGGCTGAAGATCAGCAATGCAGGATGCCCTCAGCTGCAGAAGTGCCCTTCTATCCATCTGGGCAAGCCGGACCGGGATGAGTGGATTGAAAAGTACAACGAGTTCACCCGGGCACTCGGCAAGGCAGGCGTTTCTGTCAACTACATCGCATGGCAGCCTAACGGTATCTTCCGCACCAAAATCGGTGCGGGCAAGTATAATCACGGCCAGAATTCTTTCCTCTGTGACTTGGATGAGATCAAGGCCCGTCCCATCGCCAACGACCGTGAATACGGCGAGGATGAGATCTGGAGCAACTTCCAGTATTTTCTTGACAAGGCCCTGCCTGTGTGCGAGGAAGCGAACGTGAAGCTGGCGCTCCACCCCAATGATCCGCCCATCGAATCTGTAGGCGGTGTGCACTGCCTCATCTGGAACTCCGACTGTTACCGCCGGGCCTTCCGAATGGCTCACAATAGCCCGTATCTGACCATGAAGATGTGCGTAGGCTGCTGGCTGGAAAGTGAATCGTTCGGTGATCTGTACAAGGATATTGACGAGTTCGTCAAGGCGGATAAGATCCCCATCATCCATTTCCGCAATGTCAGCGGAGCACTCCCGTATTTCGAGGAGACGCTGCTGGAAGATGGCTGCGAAGATATGTATGCGCTGATGAAGCATATCGTGCGCAGCGGGTTCGACGGTTTTCTCAACATCGACCATGCGTTCTTCAATGAGGATGGCAAGGGAATGAACGAAGTTTCCACCGCCTACTACACCGGCTATATGAAAGCTCTGCTCCACGCTGCCGAAAAGGAATGCGCCGCAGAAAAATAAAGGCTGCGCAAAAGCAGACCCGGACGAAAAAAGAAAAGGAGAATCCAAATGAATGTACAGCTTATTTTAACGCTGGTCATCCTGGTCGCAATGATTGTGGGATTTCTGAGCGGCAAATTCAAGCTCGGTCTGGTTGCCATGACAGCTGCCACCCTGCTCTGCCTGACAGGTGTTCTGACCTTTGACGAGGCCTACGCCAATTTCGCAAACAAAAATGTCATCATGATCGGCGGCATGTTCATCCTGAGCGGTGCCCTGAGCAAGACCAGTCTGGTATCACGGGTGCGTGATTTCATGGTCTCCCACGGTGACAAGGCCAAGCTTATCATCTTCCTGTATATGGTCATCAATGTGCTGCTCATTCAGGTCAGTATGCCCACTGCTCTGGCCAGTATGTTCCTGCCCTTCATGGCTTCCTTTACCGGCGACAGCAAGGTCAAGGCTTCCGACCTCATCTACCCGGGCGCCGTAGTTGCTCACTGTGCACAGGGCCTGATGCCCGGCGCAATGTTCGTACTCATCAACAGCATTCTGGAAGCCAACAATGCCGGTGTGGATATCACCGCCGTTGACTACAGCCGCGTCATCTTTGTCCCCGCCATCGTCGCTCTGCTTTACTGCGGCATTGTTGCTCCCCGTCTGCTGTCCAAGAGAGACTTTGTGACTGCCGCAGATACCTCCAGCCAGAGCGGCAAAAAAGCTTCCACCCTCGCAGCATGGCAGGAGAGCCTCATCTATGTTGCTTTCGTGGTCAACCTCCTGTGCATGCTGTTCTCCGATGCCCTGCCGTTCTCGATGAATGTTGTCCCTGTTGCTCTTGATATCATCCTGCTCTACACCAAGTGCCTCGACCTGAACGATGTAAAAAACTTCATGAATGTTGATACCCTGTTTATGCTGGTCGGTGTCATGTGCCTTGGCACGGCAATGCAGAAAACGGGTGCAGGCACCGTGGTTGGCGACTTTATCATGAATCTGCTGGGCAAGGATCCTTCCCCCGTGCTCGTACTCTTCGTGTTCTACTTTGCCGGTGCAACTCTGACCCAGTTTATGAGCAATACTGCATCTCAGCAGGTGTTCGTCGCTCTGGCTGTTGTTACCTGCATTGCCAATGGGCTGGATCCTCGACCCTATGCCTGTGCCATCTTTGCAGGCTGCACCGCCGCAATGCTGACTCCGGCCGCTTCTCCCTCCATCGGCATTTCTTTTGGTGCCGGTAACTACAAGTTCAAGGAAGTCTTCTTTGTATTCCTGCCCCTCTGGATTATCTACGGCATTGCCGTCTGCCTGAGCGCCAGCTTTGTTTTTCCTCTGGCAGGTTGAGTTTCTGAAAAGCAGTTTCTGATATTCAGATCTCCTCCTTTTGATAAGACCCGAGTAATGCCGATGGAGGATTGCTCGGGTCTTGTCTCATATGGGCAGAGATTTGTTCTACCGAAGAAGGAGGTGCCCCGATTTGAATCACAAACTTATCACAGACCGTCTGTTTTACCAGAAAGTTCTCAGCATTATGCTCCCGGTTGCACTGCAGCAGACCATCAACATGGGCGTGAATATGCTGGACACGATGATGCTCGGGCAGATGGGAGAAGTACAGATATCCGCTTCCAGTCTGGCAAACCAGTACTACAATTTCTTCACCATTTTCTGCATGGGCATCATCGGCGGCAGCAGTGTCCTTGCCGCGCAATACTGGGGTGCACGGGACCTGAACAAGGTACAGCAGACATTCTGCCTGGCGATTCGGATGGCGCTTCTTTTTTCGGTGACCTTTGCTCTCCTGACCTGGCTTTTCCCCGCACAGATCATGCGCATCTATACCCCTGACCCTGCCGTCATCGAGCAGGGCGTCCGCTACCTGCGCATCACGACCTTCGTTTTTGTCATCCACGGCACCAGCTTAGTCGCCGAGCAGTTGATGCGTTCGGTCGGGCAGGCAAGGCTCGGGCTTGTCGTCAGCTCCATCTCGTTCGTGGTCAATCTGATTGCCAACTATATCTTCATCTTTGGCAAATTCGGCGCGCCAAGGATGGAGATAGCCGGTGCCGCACTCGGAACGCTTTTTGCCCGTATCGCGGAATTTCTTGTGACATTCGGCTACATCTTCTTCCGTGACCGCTCCCTGCATTTCCGCTTCTCTCACCTGTTCCGCAAGGTGGAGCGTTCACTGCTCATGAATTATCTCCGTCTCGGTGTTCCCGTGCTGGTCAGTGACGGACTGCTGGGACTGGGAAGCAATCTTGTAAGTATCATTCTGGGCCATATGGGTGCGGCTGTCGTGGCAGCAAATGCAATTTGTCAGGTCATCGACCGGCTCTTCACCGTCGTCATTCAGGGCATCGCCAACGCTTCCAGCATCGTGACCGGTCATACCATCGGCGAGGGCGATACGGAACGCGCCATGCAGCAGGGATATACATTTTATCTGCTCAGTGTTGCTTTCGGCCTGATTGCCGTTGTCATGGTGCTGGCGTGCGGCCCTCTGACCATCCGGGTCTACTCATTGACCGAAGAAACTGTTATAATCACAGAGCAGATGATGCGCGCCTATACCGTCATCGTGTTCTTCCAGTGTATCCAGTCCGTCATGACAAAAGGCGTTCTGCGCGGCGGCGGCGATACCAAATTCCTGATGAAAGCCGACATCCTGTTTATGTGGCTGGTGTCCATCCCTCTCGGGTGTATCGGCGGTCTGGTCCTGGGCTGGCCCGCATGGCTGACCATCCTCTGTCTGCGAATCGATTATGTCATCAAATCGGCCTGGTGCGTCACACGGTTAAAGAGCGGAAAATGGATACGGTCTGTGGAGGATGCCTCTCTCCCGGTACGAAACTGAAAATATTCTGATTGCAAGAAAGGAATGTACCTATGGAATATCGTGTTTATGGAAATGACGTCGTTCTCCGCATCCAGAAAGGAGAAGAGATCCTCACCTGCCTGAAAGAGGTCTGCGAAAAGGAGCATATCACCCTCGGCTCTGTCACCGGACTGGGCGCTGTGGGCGAAGTGACCCTCGGCGTGTTCAACCGGGAAAATTTCGCCTATGAAAAGCAGACCTACACCGGCGATATGGAAATTGCATCCTGCGTGGGCAACATCTCCACCATGGAGGGCAAGAACTATCTGCACATCCACATGGTCGTGGGCAACGTCACGGACGGCATCTGCCACGCCGGACATCTTAACCGTGCCGTTGTCAGCCTGACCGGCGAATTTATCCTGCACAAAATCGAGGGCACGGTGGAGCGCGAATACTCCCCGGAAGTCGGTCTGAACCTGTTCAAATTCGTGGATTGAGAAAAGCATAAGGAGAAATTTCTATGGCCATCCATGTGGTAAACGAAGCCCGCCGCTGCCTGCATTGTAAGAAGCCCATGTGCCGGGAGGGCTGTCCCATCAACACCAACATCCCGGAGGTCATCGAGCTGTTCCGTACCGGGCACAAAGAGGATGCTGGTGCGATGCTTTACGAGAACAATCCTCTGAGCGTCATCTGCTCGCTGGTCTGCGACCATGACAAGCAGTGCGAGGGGCATTGCGTTCTGGGACGCAAGGGCGCGCCGGTTCATTTTTCCAGTATCGAGAATTATATCTCGGATTCCTATCTTGACCATCTGCATCTGGAAATGCAGCCTAAGACCGGCCAGCGAGTCGCCATCATCGGCAGCGGTCCTGCCGGTATCACCATCAGCATTCTGCTGGCACAGCGCGGCTATCAGGTGACAATGTTTGAGAGCCGCGAGAAGATCGGCGGCGTTCTGCGGTACGGCATCCCGGAGTTCCGTCTGCCGAAATCCATCCTCGACCGCTACCAGAAACAGCTCACCCAGCTTGGCATCCGGATCCGCCCCAACACGGCGATTGGCCGCACCCTGACGGTGGACGATTTGCAGCGGGATGGCTATGAAGCCATCTTCATCGGTACGGGTGTCTGGAAACCCAAGGCGATGGGCATCCCCGGCGAGAGCCTTGGCAATGTCAACTACGCCATCGACTATCTGGTAAACCCGGATGTCTACGATTTGGGCGACGACCTCGTGGTGATTGGTGCGGGCAACTCTGCGATGGATGTCGCCCGCACTGCACTGCGGAAAGGCGTCCGCCGGGTCAACGTGTTCTGCCGCCGGTACCAGACCGCCGCCAGTGTCCGGGAAGTGGACTATGCCAAGGCTGACGGCGTGGAATTTTTCTACGGAATGCGCCCCACCCGCATCGTGGACGATGGCGTTTACTACAAGAAAGTCGAGATGAACGAGGAAGGCAACATCACCAGCACCAGCGAGGAACAGTTCTTCCCGTGCAGCAGCGTCATCATTGCCATCAGTCAGGGCGCACAGAGCCGCATCGTCAGCACCACCACCGGTCTTGAGATAAGCAGCCACGGTTTGCTGGCGACCAACGAACACGGCGAGACGACTCGTGAGGGTATTTTCGCCAGCGGCGATGTTGTTCTGGGCGCACGGACGGTCGTAGAGGCAGTCAAATATTCCAAGCAGGTGGCAGATGAGATGGACGCTTATCTGCGCCGCCGCCGGGAAGCAAAGCAGGAGGATAACGCATGAAAACGATTCATCTGCCGGACGGAACGGAGATCCCTGCGGTCGGTCAGGGCACATGGTATCTGGGCGAAGAACGCAGTAAGCGCACCAGTGAAACACAGACTCTGCGCTGGGGTGTGGAACATGGCTTGACCCTCATCGACACCGCTGAGATGTACGGTGACGGTGCGAGCGAGGAGCTGGTGGGCCACGCCATTGAACCGCTCGACCGGAGTAAGCTGTTTCTGGTCAGCAAGGTCTACCCGTGGAATGCCGGACGGCGAAACATTTTTGATTCCTGTCAGGACAGCCTTGACCGGCTGGGAACGGACTATCTGGACTTGTATCTGCTCCATTGGCGCGGCAGTGTCCCGTTGAGTGAAACGGTCGCCTGTATGGAGGAACTGAAAGCGCAGGGAAAGATTCGCCGGTGGGGTGTGTCCAATTTTGATTTGTCCGATATGCAGGAGCTTCTTCGTCTGAAACACGGTGAGAATTGCGCTGTTGTGCAGGATTTGTATCATCTAGGTAGCCGTGGCATCGAATACGATTTGCTGCCTTTCCTGCGTCGGCAGAGCATCCCGCTGATGGCATACAGTCCTTTGGCACAGGCCGGACGGCTGCGCCAAAAACTTCTCAGCAGTGCAGCCATCCAGACCGTTGCTGAAAATCACAGCATCACACCGATTCAGGTGCTGCTTGCCTTTGTTCTCGCGCAGGATGGCGTGTTTGCCATTCCTCGTGCCAGCCGGGTCAGCCATGTGCAGGCCAACTGCGAAGCGGCGGATGTTGTCCTTTCCGCTGAGGAACTGGCGTTACTGAATGAGGCATTCCCCGCCCCCAATCGGAAAGTCCCGCTGGATATGATTTGAATGCTATCAAAATATAGAAAGCGGTTTTACATCTAATTCAAAAGCTATTAGGCTTAAGATTATATCAGATACCGCCAGAAGCAAAAGTCTTACTTCCATTGCTTTACCGCAATAAATTTCACAGAGCCATCTTGACTCACCCATGCTTCCATGATACCCTTTATTCCAAATTCTGCCGAAAAAGTGGTGGTTCTCACCGTGATAACCACCACTTTCAGCGGATGACTGCCCAGAAAGAACGTACCGCCCCGCAACACACCCGATTCATTTTGCCGACAATTTACCCGACAAAATCATCGCTGCGCTGCGTGGGCGGTATTTTTCTTTTTCACAAATAAAATCCTATGTGGTTGTTTAATCTTCAAAAATTTGTTTTCGGTTGTTGGCTACACAACCGTAAAGTGTTATTCTTGTGTTTGAAAGAAGCAGGACGCAGTGTCCGCACTGCGCCCTGCTTTCTTCATACCGAACCTTGAATCCTTCATAAGCCGTCTGAACGTGATACCGTGCCACGACCTTACGTTTTCCGTGGGCGAGCCGGACAACGCCGCTGCAAAACAGGGGCAGGAACTTCGTTCGGAGCAAACGGTGACTCCCATACATGAGCAGAGACCTTTTACTTATTTTTTGCGTCTTAACAATTCGGAAACAATTACCCGGAAACGATTTTGAGCGCAGCGGTAGAGGGCAAGAACCGTCCCGTGGCCACAAATTTTCAATTCTTGAAAATGTTGTGCTCCACCGGGACTTCACTTCTCAAACTCTTGCGAGTTTTCCAAGTGATCTTGTTGGGGCGTGCCTGCCCCAAACCCTGCTCATGGTTCGCACCTGACGGTGCGAACAGCAACGGCGTGTCGTGCTTTACATAACTTCACCGAGGAGTTATCGAACAGACAGGAGGTACAATGACCAAAACGAATGTCAAAGAAAATCCCAGCACACCCCACCGCCACGACACGCCGAACAACAAAACAAATAGAGAGCAGACTGTTCTTCTTGCACATACCCATTAAATAATTTTCCTGAATCTGCTTGACGAATATTACGGTTAGTGATATATTTATTACAGTAACCGTAATAAGGAGGCAAACCATGCGCGATAATGCAAAAGGTGGTGCGCTTACAGAAGTCACCTTTTATATTTTGCTTTCTCTTTATACGCCAAAACACGGATACGCTGTTATGCAGTTTATTGAAGAAAAAACAGACGGACGGCTTTCCCTAGGCGCAGGCACTTTATATGGAGCATTAAACTCTTTGCAGGACAAGAAGTGGATTGAACCTTATGGCGATAGTGAGGGAAGAAAAAAAGAATACCACATTACAGCACAGGGAAAAGAAATTGCAGAAAAAGAGCTTGCAAGACTAAACGAACTTGTAAGCATTGCAAGTGAAATTATTGGAGGTGCAGTATGAGTAAAAAATGTTATCGCTTCTTTGGTGGATTGCTAAATGCACAGGCAAAATGGTTAAACAAAATGTCCGAAAAAGGCTATCGACTTGTCCGGACAGGGAGGGTGCTCTATGAATTTGAAGAATGCAGTCCTGATGAAGTGACCTATTGTGTAGAGTTTATCGGAGAAAAATCAAAAGAGAATGCAACGGACTACGCTGATTTTTTGGAGGATATGGGCTACAAGGTATTTTTCAAAAATATCAATCTAAACTATTCTGTCGGAAAAGTTCGATTGCGTCCATGGGCGGAAATGGGCGGTTGTATTGCAACAAACGCAACAACTTTTAACAGGGAACTATTGATTGTAGAAAAATCAAACGACGGAAAGCCTTTTGAACTTCATACTTCTTATGCCGATAAAGAAAAATACTACCGCAATTTGCGTAACCCATGGCTATTCCTGCTGCTCCTATTTGCACTGTTTGCCATTATCAAGCATTCTATTGTCTTGGGTATTTTTTCATTGGTTTCTGCAATTCCCAGCATTCTATACCAGCTCCAAATTATAAATGTCCGACAAAAAGCCAAAACGTGGGAACAATAAATAATAATCAAGAGGGCGACAACAGAAGCTGTCGCCCTCTTGATTATTATTTATAGAAATACCAAAAAGATTGCTCCGCAGCCTTTGAGGAACAGCATCGTGCAGAGCTGACAGCATACCGGGCGGCAGCAGCCTATTTCAAGGCAAACAACATCACAAAGCTGCCCAGCCCGAAAAAGCTGGAAGCCGAGTATGCGCAGCTGGCATCCGAAAAGGCAAAGTTCTATGAGCAGTACAAAGAAGCCAAGGAAGAACTGCTCAAGCTGAAAACCGCAAAGCAGAATGTTGCGTTCTTTTTCCGGGAGGAAGAACCGGCGCAGCAGGAGAGATAAAGGAGTGTGCGTATGATCAATCTGAAAATCGACCCGGAGTTCCAGTCCCAGATTCCTCCTCTGACCGATGATGAATTTAAGCAGCTTGAAGAAAATATCCTCAAAGAGGGCAAGCTGATTTCTCCTTTGATCGTGTGGAACAACACCCTTGTTGACGGACACAATCGTTATGCCATCCTCCAGAAACACCCGGAGATTTATTTCTCCACCATACCGCTCCCGTTTGAAAGCAGAGAAGAAGTTCTCGCTTGGATTTGTAAGAACCAGTTGGGGCGGCGCAACCTCACGCCGGAGCAGAAGAAGTTCCTCATTGGAAAGCAGTACAGTGTGGAGCATCGAAAGCCCGGTGGAAACGGCAACAACCAGCACACGGCTGCTGCCAAGAAAACCGCCCCGGAGGAATTGTGTCAAATTGACACAATTCCTCCCACCTCTGCGGAAGCGAGCATCCGCAAGCAGATTGCGGAGCGGAACAACGTCAGTGAATCTTACGTTGTCCGGTCTGAGAAGTTCATGCGGGGCGTAGAGATCATGGAACAGATGATGCCCGGTATGCAGGAGAAGATCCTGTCCGGGCAATTCAAAGTCCGTGATGCCGATATGCACCGCCTCGCTAGAGCTGATTTTCCGAACCGCAAGCAGATCGTGCACGAGATTCTGCACCCGGAAGACCGTCCCGCTCCGCAGAAACGAATCTACGGAATCAACTATTCTGCACTGGAAGCTGCCGTCCGGCGAATCCAGCAGGATGTTGATTTCCTGATGAAGTATCTCCCCAAGGTGCCTGATGATGCCTATGTGAAAGTGGAGACCACGAAGATTCTCAAACAGCATAAGGCATATATGGCACAGTTTGAAGAAATGCTGAACGATGAAAAAGTCGCATAACGACAGGCACTTGTAAGCCATCAACGAGCCACCAGCCGCAAGTGCAGGGCGGAAAGCATCCGCGCCCTTGCGCCTGATAAAAATTGGACTTTGATTTTCTCGCCCGGCTTTGCCACGGTGGGACAGTCAAAGGAGCGTGCGTCCTATTCAGGGACGCACCCTGTTTTTGTTTTGTATTTAATCTTCTAATC
>OBJG01000383.1_pt1 | contig 49631 bp, 48 predicted proteins | sample 1517941 | NCBI WGS metagenome assembly OBJG01 (sample SAMN04571712, study PRJEB22368) | human gut metagenome | biome: human gut; material: stool | host: Homo sapiens | place: Luxembourg | collected 2012-09-21
TGGCGGCAATCTGGTTCAGAACCTGACCCTTGTAGGGAATGCCCTCGGGCAGGACGACGTCGAAGGCCGAAATGCGGTCGGTCACCACCATGACCAGGTACTTGTCGTCGATGTCGTAAACGTCGCGGACCTTGCCGGTGTACTTGCTCTTCTGACCCTCGAAGTGAAAATCGGTGCGTGTGATAGCGTTCATTGTGTTTGCTGGTTTACTGCCTGCAAAAATAGATGTTTTTGTGCGAATAAGGAATCTTTTCGGGGATTTTTCTGCATGGCCGCCCGCCGGCAGGGCTTCGTTACGCCACCGGGGACTTTCGGCCGGGAGCCATTCTCCGTCACGCCGCCTTTCGGTCGGGAGCCATTCTCCGGTGCATGCCGCCTGGTGTCCGGGCCCCGTTCAGCTGCCGGAGGCTTTCGGTCGGAAACCATTCTCCGTTCCGGCGCCGTCCTCCGGCCGGGAGCCGCTTCCCGCGGGCGGGTCGGGAAGGGTGCCGCCGCGTCACTTCCGCTCCTTGATCCAGCCCCCGCGGTAGGCCGCCAGCAGCTGCAGCAGGTCGTCGATCTGTCGCTGCAGCTCCTTGCCGATCGTCGTGTCGCGCACGGTGATGCGGTCCGTCATCGCCTCGACGATCATCTTCGTCGAGATGATGTCCCGCCCCTCCTCGACGGCCTTGACGCTCGACTCGAAGGGTTCGTGCTGCACGAGCTGCAGCCCGTGCGAATTGAAGATCAGCGTGTAGCCCGCGATGCCCGTTTCGGACTGGTAGGCCTTCGAGAAGCCGCCGTCGATCATCAGCAGCCGTCCGCCCGCCTTGATCGGGCTCTCGCCCTTGCGCGTCTTCACGGGCACGTGCCCCGAGATGATGTGCGACCGCTCCGGGTCGAGATCGAAGGCGGTGAGAATCCGGCGGCACATCTCGGTATCCTCCATGTGCTTGTAGTAGGCCCCCTTCTCCTCGTGCTGGGCCCGCTTGTCCTCGATCAGGTAGCGCTCGAAGGTCGCCATCTTCGACTTGTCGAAGAACGGCGAGTCGGGACCGCACCACAGGTACCACATGTAGTCGAGCGCCCGCTCGCGGCTCTGCTGTCCGTTGCCGCCGAAGTAGGCCTCGCGCGCCAGCAGGTCGAGCCGGTCGAGCAGCGCACGCCCCGCGTAGGGCTTGCCGTCGATCAGTACGCTCTTGAACTCGCCGTCGTCGGTCATCGGGATCGAGGCGTGGTACATCAGGTTCGAGTTGACGGCCAGGTAGATGCTCCCCTTCAGGTAGAGCAGGCGGATGTGCTTCTGCAGCTTGTAGCTGTTCAGGAACGAGGCCTGCAGCGTGCGGATCAGCCGCTCCTCGGCCGGGGTCAGCGCGTAGGGGTTTGCCGGGTCGACCGTCGGGAAGTCCGCGTCGCGGAGCGGGTACTCCTCGCCGTCGAGCCGGATGGTGCCCCGCTTGTAGTCGATCTGCTCGAGCAGCAGCCGCGACGACATGCCGTATTCCGGATGGCGCTTGATGAGCTGCCCCTCGATCTTGAACTGCAACACCGTGATGGCCTTGTGCATCTGGCTCGTCAGCAGCGTGTCGCGCTCGTTGCCTCCGGTGTCGGGCATCGACTTGGGCTTGTAGGGAGCGCAGGGGGTGTTGTAGTACTCCATGGCGAAGCGGGCCAGCGGCAGCAGGTTGATGCCGTAGCCGTCCTCCAGCACGTCGAGGTTGTCGTAGCGGGCCGACAGGCGGATGACGTTGGCGATCGAGGCCGTGTTGCCGGCCGCGGCACCCATCCAGAGGATGTCGTGGTTGCCCCACTGGATGTCGTAGCGGTCGTATTGCGCCAGCGTGTCGAGGATGATGTGCGGCCCGGGCCCGCGGTCGAAGATGTCGCCGATGATGTGCAGGCGGTCGATCGTCAGCCGCTGGATCACGTTGCTCATGGCGATGATGAAGGCGTCGGCCCGGCCGATCGCGATGATCGAGTTCAGGATGCCGTTGAAGTAGTTCTGCTTGGAGGAGCCCGGCGAGTCCGACTCGTGGAGCAGCTCCTGGATCACGTAGGAGAAGTCGGGTGGCAGCATCTTGCGCACCTTCGAGCGGGTGTACTTCACCGAGACGGCGCGGCACACCTCCGTGAGCTGGTTGAGCGTCACCTTGTACCAGTCGTTCAGGTCGGCTTCACGCGCCTTGATGAGCCGGAGCTTCTCCTCCGGATAGTAGATCAGCGTGCACAGCTCGCTCATCTCCGACTCGCGCAGCGTGTTGTTGAACACCTCGTGCACCTTCTGCCGGATGACCCCCGAGGCGTTCTTCAGCACGTGGCGGAAGGATTCGTACTCCCCGTGGAGGTCCGTCAGGAAGTGTTCGGTCCCCTTCGGGAGGTTCAGGATGGCTTCCAGGTTGATGATCTCGGTGCTTGCATCGGCAATGGTCGGGAACTTCTCGGACAGCAGTCCGAGATACTTCAGGTCGGCGGCGGTGTAGGCCGCATCTGCGGAGGTGCTCATGGACGGTCGCTCAAATTTTTTTACTAAAGTAACGGATATTTCCCAAAGCGCCAAACATTTCCGCCAAAACCCGCGACGCGGGAGCTGTGCCGTGTGTCGGGCGGACGAGGCAAAACCGATGATGGGACGGGTGGATGTCGGGAAGGTGCGGAGGCAATCGAGAACAGCTTTTGTGAAGGCGACAACTGATTTTGCCGCTTCTTTTGTGGCCCGGTTCCCTCGCGAACAGGTAATGTGCCCGTTCGGGTCCGATTTATGAAGCTTCTCTTTAGGGGGCATCCCGGATGAATCGGATCTTTTTTATCTCTTGTTCCGGCGCTTTTTCAAGACCTCTTCTCTGGACTCGAAGTGTTGTTTGCCCGACAAGGCCCGTTCTTCGGCTTTGCGCTGTCGGATGTGTCCGACCCAATCCGGTGCAATTTCAATCGAGACAATCCAGACAACCTGCATGAAGCAGTACAGCAGCGTTTGCATGGAAAACGAATAGTGTGTTTCGGCCGGGAACAGTCCGTTGTAGGTTGCCAAAGGGACGAATGCATTGACGATCAGCATCAAGGCCTCCGTTTCCCGTTGCCGGCGCGTATATCCGAGGTGTTTCCGGGCGATCAGAATTAAAAGCACGTTGACCCCGAGCAATGTCCAGACGATTGGCCACGGTTTGATAACCGCCTCCGGCTGCGAGTTTGCGATGAACCAGGCCGGAATAACCGGAGCCAGTCCGTTGATCAGCAGCGTGAAAACCTTGAAAGCCATTGTGAAGATCGGTTCGTTCTCGATGCTTCAAATTTAGGCAAACATTTCGGATTTTCCCCTTGCCCGTGAAAATTATTTTGATGTTAGTTCTTCTGATTGGCAAACAGTTTGCCGTTCATTTATATCGATTCCAGGCATTGTACGGCGGAGGTTTTTTTCTCCCGGCTTGAAATTTTAATGCAAATTATTTGCAAACGCGAATTATTTGCATTATGCTCTGCAGCAGAGAAAGAAACCAAACGATGAACAACGAAGGAGTGCAAAGAATCAAGGAGGCGGGGCTGAAGCTGACCCCGCAGCGCCGCGAGGTCTACAAGGCGATGCAGGAGCTGCGCCACGCCACGGTGGAGGATATCATCGAACGGGTCCAGTCCCGCAACAGGGAGGTGACCGTTTCGACCATCTATCGGATTTTGGACAGCTTCCGTTCGGCAAACATTTTGTCGTTCATCTATCACCCCGACACCGGGAAGTGCTACTACGACATCACGGTGGCGGAGCACCATCACCTCTTCGACGGCAAGTCGATCGAGGACTATGCGGATCCGGAGCTCTCGCAGCTGATCCGCGAATACCTCGAACGCAAGCACTTCCCGACGGAGGAGATCGGTAAAGTACAGGTACAGGTAACACTTAAAAAGAATGTCTAACTTAAAACCGCAATTTGTTATGAGAAGTATCACAACATTCGATCTGCAGTATGCACACCGTTTCTACGGTTTTCAAGGAGAGGCTCAGTATCTCCACGGCCACACCGGACAGTTGACCATCGAGGTGGAGGATAGCATCGAGGCGGGCGTGAACATGGTTTACCCCTGCAACGAGATTCAGAAGGTAGCGTGGGACGTGCTCCGGAATTTCGACCATGCGCTGGTTCTGCGCGAGGATGATCCGCTGCTGCCGGCCGTTCTGGACGTCTACGAGAAGCAGGGCATCCGCAACGGGCACCCGCAGAACAAGATGAAGGGCCCGGCCTTCAAAACGGAGCTGGCCACGGCCTATCCCGATTGCCGTCTGGTAGTCACGAAGGAGACGCTGACGGTTGAGGGGATGATCAAGATTGTCTACGACCTGCTGAAGGATAAGCTCAACATCGCCAAGATTACCTTCACGAGCGGTGTGAATGCCGCCTCGGCGGAGTTCGTGACCAAGAACGACATCGACCGCTGCCCGCTGTGCGGCGTTGCACTCAACGAGGAGGGTGTATGTCCGAAGTGCGGGTACCGCAAGAAGAAGTAGCCGTCACACTCTGTGGATAGGGTAGTCGGGTTCCGATTTTCGGGGCCCGACTTTTTTTATTTGTTACCTTCTGGCCGGTTGCAGTGTTTCATGGTGAATATTGCTTAAATGGAAGATATTGATTATATTTGTAAGGAATACTATTTTATTTGTTTTGTGGCATAAATAGCATTTATGAATAATATGATAGCGTTTGATGTCTTAAATCCAAGTGAGGTGGCCATGAGGATTGCGGCGAGAGTCAAAGCTCGGAGATTGGAACTGGATTTGACGCAGGAGGGTTTGGCTGTGAGAGCAGGAATCAAGTTCGCAACCTATCGCAAATTTGAGCAGACGGGTGAGATCTCATTGAAGGGGCTGCTCCAGATAGGCTTTGCCTTGAATGCTCTTTCGGAGTTCGATGCTCTTTTTGCGCAGAGGCAATATCAATCGCTCGATGATGTCTTGAATGAACAAAGTGTCACGCGTAAACGGGGTCGGAAAAATGAATAGCATCAAACAAATCGAAGTTCTTCTTGCGGATCGGTTAGTAGGTCGTCTGGCTCTGACCAGGGAGGAGTTGTGTGCTTTTGAATATGCTCCCGATTGGCTAGGTTCGGGTTTCTCCATTTCTCCCTTTGAGTTGCCTTTGCGAAGTGGCGTCTTTATCGCCAAACCGCGTCCGTTTGAGGGAGGATTCGGTGTCTTCGATGATTGCCTGCCCGATGGATGGGGCCTTCTTATCTTGGACCGATACCTGCAGCAAAAGGGGGTTAATCCTCGCGAACTTTCTCTGCTGGATCGCCTCGCATTGGTCGGGTCGTCGGGACGTGGAGCTTTGGAGTTCCGTCCGGATCATAGTGTCGTAACGCGGCAGGATTATGCCGATTTTGAGAAATTGGCATTGGAAGCAGAGCGGATATTGGACAGCGACGAATATAGAGGGGAAGGCATCGAGGAATTTCAAGACCGAGGTGGCTCTCCGGGGGGCGCACGTCCCAAGATCTTCGCCCGTTATGAAGGCAAAGAGTGGCTGGTAAAGTTTCGAGCCAAGAGAGATCCACAGAGTATAGGTGTGGATGAATACCGCTATTCGCTGCTTGCTAAAAAGTGCGAAATCGAAATGCCGGAAACTCGACTTTTCGAAGGCAAGTACTTCGGCGTGGAGCGTTTCGACCGAACGCCTCAAGGCAAGTTGCATGTTGTTAGCGTGGCTGGTCTTATCGGTGCTGATTATCGGTTGCCCAGTATCGACTACAAGCATATTTTTCAGGTGTGCGCCGTGCTGACGCATAGTGTAGCCGAATTGTGGAAAGTCTATCGACTGATGGTGTTCAATTATCTCATCGGCAACAAGGATGACCACGCTAAGAACTTCGCCTTTATTCATCGGGATGGCGATTGGCACTTTGCTCCGGCCTATGACCTGTTGCCCAGCGATGGCATTAACGGTTTTCGCACGACTTCAATCAATGACAGTATCGAACCGACGAAAGACGATCTTTTGGTAGTGGCAGCAAAGGCTGGGTTGAATGAGAAAGAGGCTATTATTGGTTTAGGAGAGATGAGACGGATTCTACCTTGCAAATAATTTAGGCCATATGATTTTGCCATTATTGATAAAGAAATTAGAGAGCTTGATCTAAATTGTTGATATGGAGAAAGGTATGGTTTTGGAAACACGAATACACAATACCCTCGAGTCTGGAATTTGAATAATATTATAACAATCTGAATAAATTTATCATGTTGTATTTTGATGAATCCGGGTATACGGGGCCCGATTTAACCAATGTCAGTCAACCGTACTTTGCAGTGGCATCTGTTAGGATGGCGGATGATGAAATTGCGCGTCTGAAGAAGGATATAGGTTATTGTGAATGGGGAAAGGAGCTTCATTTCAAAAGTATGTATACTAATCCTCAAGGTAGGCAGATGTTGGATAAAATATTTAATCATCCTCTTCTGGATTCAAATCATGTGCTTCTATCATTTGCATATAAACGATACTGCATTTATGCCCAGATTGTTGATATGCTAGTTGAGACTAGGTATTATAATGAGGGCATTAACTTATATGAAGGAGCTGTAAATTTGGTATTAGCAAATGGCTTGTATTATTATGCTATTCAGCATCCCAATAAGGATTTAGTGGCAGAATTCGAAAATAATTTTGTTACAATGGTTAGAACTCCATCTGTTGTATCCATTGCGGATTTCTATAGGACCACAGATAAATTAAGAAGGGATACTGCAACAGAGTTTGTCTTTTTTAAGATGCTGTCAGAAATATCTTGCACTATGCCATATATTAAAGAGGCTTTGTCTGTCAGTAAATTCCATATAGACCTAACAATACCGTTGTTTTCTGTTTCAGTTCAAGAATGGTATAAAAGAACTGGAGAGAAAGAGAATATCAGTTTTGATTCCTCTGAACCTTTCTTTGTAAACAAGAAGTTTATGGAATATTTAAGAGATATGGATGTGCCTGAGACGGCAGTGGGATATGGCAAAAGTAAGCACGTTTATCCATTGCCCGTCGGTAAGATGGAAATAGTTAGGTCGCATGAGGTTTTCGGCATACAGTTGGCAGACTTATTTGCAAGTGCTTTGGTTTTTGCCCTTACTCCACGTGATGATAAGTTCCAACTTTACCAAAATAAAATAAGGTTATTACCTATATTCCAGAAAGTTGAACTGAATATCGCACCATCTTCAGAGGATTTAATTGAAGAAAGAATGAAAGAAACGGCAGAAATTGATCCGATAACATTTTTATGCAAGTATGGTGATAATGCAAAAATATAGATTAAGAGATTGCATCAAATATAAAGACCATACTGGAATTTGCAATGCAATTAGAAGTACCTTTTGAAAAATGCTTTAACAGGTTCAAGTTAGAGAGTTTTATGCTTATGAGAATAAGGATGAAATGAATATACTAGATATAAAATCTCGAAAGATTGCTAAGAAACAATAATCTTATTGATTGATAAGTCTGAACTCTTGTATCTATGGGAGCGCTCTTGAATCAATAATATTGATAAAATTAACGAAGCTGTTTTGGATCTTTAAAATCTCAAAACAGCCTCGAGAAAGTACCTGATATGAGAGAATTGATTGTCTATATTGTTTTTTGAATCAAAGGGATGATTACATCTTCTCCATTATCATGGATCTCAATGATCGGCAGGAAATATTTTGCATATGGAGTGTTTTCCGTTTTTGCACATAATGCACCTCTCGATGTGCTTATTGCTATCCTAACAAGGGCTCCCATGAAATCTTTGGGGAGAGTAGCATCTTTGGTGCCATTATCAGTGAGGGCATTCCAGCACGATTCTTCAATGATATAGTGGCATAATACCTCAACGATAAGGAATGGCTTATCATTCTCAAGAAACTGGATATTAGCTCCTACAGCAAGACTTCGCTCCTGATAATTCGTACGAATAGGAATGCTCAGGTTTAACTGAATTTTATCAGTTGTTGGTTCAAAGAGCGTTGCGAATTGCTCTATTGAGACTCCTCTGAGTATATATTGAATTGTATTCATAATTTACAGTCAGTTTGTTCTAACCCTTCTTAGAGAGTTTGAAGTGTAATCGAAGCGATTGTTGCTAATGCTGTTGATAGAAGTTATCGTTTGGCAGCAATAAATGGTAACCTGAGGCGTAGCTGGTTCGTCTTCGGGGAGTGTAATTAATTTAATCCCGAGGATTCGGCCATATCTTAATGCCGTAGTGATTTTGAGATCAAGATCTTGCCCATGAAGAAGTTTATTGATGTACTGAGGAGAGACATTCAATTTTTTTGCGAGGTCTTTCTGATTCATCTTATTATCCTTCATGTAGCGGATAATTCTGAGGATGATTCTCCTGCATGCAAGGAGCTCTTCCTCGTTCTCAATTTCAATTTTTGATCTTGAGATCCAAGTTTTTGTTGGCTTAACACGTGCACGCATAATCTATTGATTTTGTTATTATTGATAACTATTATTTTATTGTTTATAGAGCCTGAGATACAAAGGTGTTTTTAGTGTTTATGCCGTTATTGTTGATATATTGCAAGGTATATTCCAGTTTGTTCAGCTCTATTTCTGTATTATCCGCCTTTTTCATATCCTTATGAACTTTGATTGTAGCTCCGGTTATAAGATAACACTTCTTTTCTTCAACTTCAATAGCATAAAATCGGAATGGGTAGTGGCCAATGATCGTTCCTTGTTTTAATTTTACTCTTATACTCGCATATAGTCTCTTTTCTTTTTCGGAAGCCTCTAGAGGTTCAATCAATTTATAGAATGTGCTGTTTTCCATGGCTTCAATAATTGTTTTTCTTATCGTATTTAGAGACTTGTTAACCTCGGCCATAAAAGTGTGCTCGGGAATATTTCGCCAATATTCAGTTTGAAAATAAGTTTTAAACTGATTGTAGAAGTCACTTAGGTATTGAGGCGATGACCATAATTCAAATGCTTTTTCAAATTGATTGTAGCTATAGAATGAGTCATCTAATTCAGGCGAATTACTTTTTACTCCAAATGAAAGTAGATCATTATCATCGAAGAATACCGCTGCAATTATACATTCTGCATCAAATGCGTCAGTTTTATTTTCCGGGTATATGATGTCAAACTCCATAATCAACCTCTGGGTTTATGGCGCAAAGATAATAATGTTTTTCGAAAAATCAACCGATAAGTTTATTATTTCCGAGGGAAAGTTGCTTGCGAGAATCCCTTATATGCCAATTTTTAGAGGTTTACGGTTTGACGGATAAGTTAAGTATTGGTTATAAGTACTTTTTCTATTAAATAGATAAGCTAGTTACAATCATAGAATGTACAAGTCTATCTTTTGTCTGCGTTAATTTATCTAAGAGATATGCAATCTTATTGCTAGGAAGATTCATAGAAACTTGCTTATAACGACTAAAAAGGCTATATTTAAACAATAATCTATGGTTAACATTCTACACTACAATAAAATAAAACAGAATAATGTGTAAAACAAGTTCTGACCTTGCCTACATCAGCTCTCATTCCTGTACCTTTTGCTAACTACGAAAATATCTATTTGACATTAGAATTCCTGAAATAAACCATATGCATCTATTAAAATCATCATATTATGGGATGTAATATTATTGAACAAGTTTCAGTGCGGAAACTGTTGGATGGGAGATTTTTTTTCATTCCATCCTATCAAAGAGGATACAGATGGACGAAAAAACAAATTTATGATCTCTGTAATGATTTATTGGAATACATTCTCAAGCAAAATAAAAGTTCATTTTACAGTCTTCAACCTCTAATTGTTCGTAAGGGGAAATACAAGATAGATGATAAAGATGTTGATGCATACGAGGTGATTGACGGACAACAACGTCTGACGACAATTTTCATTCTTTATCGTTTTCTGGTTAAAGGGTTGAACTATAACAGTATGGATGACGCTAAAAAAGATAATGGAGGGCTCGAACTATATCATATCTTTTATCAAACTCGTCCTGAAGATTATGCGCCTTTGGAAAATTCAGGATTTCGCCCGTATAAAGAGAAGAGATAAAGGATATTGTTATTGCTCATGTATCAAATGCCTATATATATTTGAATAATTGGTTATATAATACACCTGAAAAAGATAGGGATTGTGCCTCTGCAACGTTTGCTTTGTTTTCCAAGGATGAGTTTAGTCCCAAAAGAGTCAAGGATTTGTTATTCAATTTTTTTGAATAATAATAGTATGGGTAGTCCGCAATTTATTTGGTACGAACTTGACGGAAAAAAGGATGCAATCAAAGAATTTCTCAGTGAGAATAAAGGAAAAATACCGTTGACCGATACGGAAAAAATCAAGGCCCTCTTTCTGCAAAGAAGAAATTTTGAGAATAAAATAAAGTATCTAAAGCAGTTAAGTATTGCCAAAGATTGGGAATTAATTGAAAATACACTTCATCGAAATGATTTTTGGTCTTTTGTCAGCAACGATATACAACAGGAGGATGGGCGAATCAATATAATCTTCAAATATCTTTTTGACAAAGATCCTCAGAATACAATTCGTCTGGATGAAGATGATTACCTCTTTCGCTACTATTATCAGAAATTCGCCCTGATAAGGAAGAATGGAACTATAAATCAAGTGTCAACTGGAATAGATCGATTGTGGAATGATGTCATGGATTGCTTCCGCATGCTGCAAAACTGGTTCTATAATCCTAAGGTTTATAATCTTGTAGGTTTGCTGATTAAGCACGGATGTTCAATCAGAGATATCTCTAATCTTTATGATCAACCATCAGTTGTAAAGCATGATGATTTTATTAGAGAACTTAACAGGAAGATCCGAAAAGAGATTGTTGACAAAATCCCTATCGGAAAAGAACAAGCTGATCTTGGAATAGGGAAAGATGAAGAATATATTAACCTATTCTTTAACAATTCCGCAGATAAAGCCAAAATGTATGATCTTTTCCGATTCCTTAATGTCAGGGAAACCAACAAAACAATTGATAATGCACTTGCTGATATTAGTAAAAACGATAGCGAAAAAAGAAAGACGGATCTTAAGCGAAATGTCAGAGATGTTTTGAGCCACATCTATAGATTCCCGTACGAGGCATTGGACGCCTTTGGTTGGGATATAGAGCATGTTGATTCGGCTACAACAAATAATCTTACCGATCAAAAAGAACAAGAAGCTTGGTTGAAAGAAGCTGAAATAGCCCTGAATACACTCTTGACTAATGATGAAAATTATCAGGAGTTAAAGAAAGAGCTGTTAGATTCAGCAAATACAGATACAAGTAGTACTTTGGTTAATATGATTAATAGGGTGCGTACTCTTATTGGAGAAGATGAATCAGATGTGCGTAAAAACTGGATTGGAAATCTTACATTGCTTGATTCTGGAACAAATCGCTCATATCAGAATAAGATTTTCGCATGGAAGGCTGATATTATAAAAAAGAGGGTACACGACGGTATATTTGTTCCGATATGTACCCAAAATATATATAGTAAGAGTTACTACGGTTGTTCAAACGATCGCTGGAAATGGAGCATAGATGATAAAAAAGCGTATCATGCTTACATGTTGAAGGAGATTCAGGATTTTAAAGCGAATTTTTCTGATACTTCAGTCTTCAATATGGAAATCAGATAAAATAGACGTGCAATGAGAACAACTCAATTACATACATTTGAAGAGGTTTTAACTGAAGGGATACATGTGGATAACGAGAGTGAGCCTATCAAGTCTCTTGTATTTTTATCCCCAAGATTCAACGATCCTATGCCCAGGACGGTCACGGGAGAACGAAATAAGGTCGGATTTTCTCAAGGAAATTTTCACCTCATTAACCGATAATAATGAAAATACGACACCTCTTGAACTTGGTTTCCTTTTTGGTTCGAAACAACCCCTTGTTAATGGCAGTGGTGAAGGATTAGAATTGCTTGACGGACAGCAACGTGCAACTACTCTATTTTTGCTTTATTGGTATATTTATCAGCAAGAAGCTTCTGAAGTTCCGAAGTTTCTCAGCCGTTTTACCTATGAAACCAGAGATACGTCCACCCAGTTTCTGTCAAAAATTACCTCTACAAAATTCGATCTGAAAACGGAAAAACCTTCGGAAGTCCTGAAAGCCAACAAATGGTTCACGGATGATTTCAATTGTGACGCTACTGTTTGCGCCATGTTGAATATGCTTGACGATATTGATACCTTATACAAAGGACACAAACTGGGAAATATACATGAAAGACTGAATAGAATCCAGTTTTATGTGCTGCTTTTAGACCAGTTTGATATGACTGACGAACTTTACATCAAAATGAATTCCAGAGGACTCCGATTGACTCCTTTTGAGAATTTCAAGGCTTCCATCGTCAAATATATGAAATCAACCTGTCCGACTGGTGTTTATGGTATGGATCTACCAGTGCAGGGGAAAATGCCGTTTTGGCCTGAGTTTATATCCAATATCGATGCGCAATGGATAGATATTTTCTGGCAGAATCCATTAAAAATATCTGAGTTGGATGAAATAAAAAATATCATTACTATAAACGATAAAGAAATAGGAGATCGATATTTCCGATTCTTCAATCGATACTTTTTTACCAAAGCAACTCTTCTTGAAGGAAACAATACTACGATAGCATCGTTACAATCGTTCTTTTATAACGATGTTGAACAAAATACTGTTGAGAGGAAATTAGAGGGATGGGAAAACTATGAAAATTTATTCCAGATGATTTCCCAACAGCAAAGGGAGGAGGTTTTTCCCGTATTTGGCCCGATAAAGCGTGTCCTCAATGTCTTTCTTTCCCATTACGAGACAATTTGTAATGTCATAAGAAAAGCTCCCTATGGGGGAGTATTCGATTTCGATGTCCGGAATAAAGAAAACTATCTGTTATCTCATAGAGTTGTATTTGCCTTTATAACCGAATTTATTGAGGCCATTCCGCAAAATAAGAATTTCGACGATGGTATTGTGAGGGAAAATTTCAAGAAAATGTTGAGAGTTGTTCTCAATATTATCGAAAATACGGCGATAGAAAATATCATTACGTTGACTGGTGTTATTAAAACTGTACATGAAATAATTCACCTTCCGGATGCGATTGGCAAAGATTTTTATCGAAGTCTGGCTTCTGCTAATCTTCAAAGTAAGAACCGTCAGTTGATAGAGGAGCAAGAGAAGGCTCAAGAGATGTTTGATTCCCAAGGAAACTATGATCAATCTTGGGAGCAGGCATTTATTGAAGCTGAAAGCCACCCATTCTTCAAAGGATCCGTACGATTCTTTTTCACGCCAAAGCATGGAACGAGTAGGAATTTTCAAGATAGATACCAGATAGTCAAGGATCTTTTTGACAAGAATGGTATCGCTCTATCTTATCGAAAGAATAAACGGCATATTCTTATTCGGGCTTTGCTCAGTTGTCTGAACCAATGGAACCCCTCCGGAATGCAGGATAGATATTTTACAGAAAATGCCGAGACAGAAAAGTATCTTAAGAATATTCTCACGGGCTCTCCTGCCATACGAAAAATGTTCTGTCATTATTTTGATACTCCCAATAATAAATCGATTGACCAATATCTTGAAGATGTTGTCAAACAAGCTTCCTGTCTCTCGAATGAAACGAATGAATCATTCAAGATGCTCTACAATCGTCTCATCACAGATTCGAGGGCTGAATATATTTATGATTGGATTAGTAATCGAGAATCAGAGCGGAAATCTTGTTTCAGAATTCAGAATAACAGGAGTTATATTGTTGCCATTCCTGGTAAGTGGTATGATCGTATTGTTTTGGATACGGAGCGACATATAATTATTTCAGAGTTGATTAGTTTGTTGAAGTTCAAATATTCTGATACGAATCAAGCTGCATCTATGGACGGACCTATGAAGGACTCTTGGGGATGGCAGATACGGATAGAAAAAGAAATATTGTCGGGATCAGAGCGTTATATTTTGGAATTGAATTTTGATGAATGGAAACATGTTAATTTTTTTATCTACGGAAATATTCAACGTTTATCTCCCTTTTCCAAAGTATGGAGTAGGGTTGATGGGGGTGTAAAAGTAGATTCTCTTCGATGCATCATCGTATTCTAATTGATTATCAATAGTTTATGTCTTAAAAGGTAGACTACTCAAAAATTTACTTGTTTTTTTGCGAAAAATCGAAGATTTAACGTTTTTTTTCATCGGTCCTCTCCGAACAGAGGGAAAAAAGGCAAAAACGGCCTTTTCAGGCCCCGACTGACCCCGTCTGCAAAGATAGGGCATGTCGGGGTTTATTTCGCCAAAATGGGCTGTAAAATAGAGGACGGATTCACGGATATTTTCGGGTTCCGAGTAAGGTATTTTGTGCTTAATCGGAGTGGCCGCTGGGGACCGACCTTTGCCTCGGATCGTTTATAAGTTTTTGCAGCCAAAAGAGAAAATGGCCGGAGCCATTTAGCCATGGCTCAGCCATCTCTTATCTTCCCTTCAAGATAAATACTAAATATAATTAGGTTATTATAAAAGATATATGACTATATATCAGCGTATGGGTAACAAAATAGCAACAATATGAATTATTAAATACAACTTAATTTATTTCACATGATTATTGGATGAGGTAGCAGACTTGTTCAATTAAAATTGCTTATTTCTTGTTGGCGTGTCAATGATGATAAACGAGTCCTGTTCGTTGTAAAGAACAGGACTCGAAATAAAATTCCATATTTGCGTACCTGAGAGATCATCTAGAATCTCTCGTTAACATATTCCTCGAGACACCCACATATTAGGATTATAAAATCTAAAAAAGTGTGAAATTAAGACAACTTTGGATGCTAAAAAAGATATTCCTATAACAGATGTTTTCATTCGATTAATTCTGACGATGTAATGATATTGTATAATAAATCAATAGCAGCATTTACATCATCCAAATCACAAAGTTCTACGGGCGTATGCATGTATCTGCATGGTATCCCTAATGATATGGTTTTGTTTCCGCCTTTAGATTGTTGAAGAATAAACGCATTCGTCCCTCCAACAGGCATATTCCTTGCCGAAATTTGATGCTTAATCTTTAGTTTCTTAGCAAGTTTTTCCAGTGTATACGTCATCGCAATATCATTATCTATACTACGATGAATAATGACTCCGCGACCCAATGCAATCTCGCCATATTTAGATTTTGGACAATTGGGAACGTCCGTAGCAAAATCCATGTCTAGGCTTATTATGAAATCTGGACATACTTTACATGCACATGCATAGGCGCCTCTATGTCCTACTTCTTCTTGTACAGTTGCTACACCATATACATCAAAAGACTTTTGGTTTACACTGGCTAGTTTTTTAAGAACTTGACTTATTATGAATACCCCTATCTTATTATCCAAAGATTTAGAAGATATCACATGTTCAGACAGGTATAATACATTGGGTATGATTGCCACTGGATTCCCGATAGAAACCTTTTTTACCACCTGATCCTTACAGAGTCCAGTATCTATCCATATAGAACTTATTTCCAAACATCGATTTCTTTCTTCGCTACTTAATAAATGAATAGGAGTTTTTCCGATAATTCCATTAACGCGTTCGCCGGATGATGTAATAATGCAAACCTGAGATCCTGGTACACAGTGAGCATCCACACTACCATTCGCTCTTATATAGATATATCCATCGTCATCAATATATACGACTTGGAATCCGATTTCATCCATGTGAGCTTCAATCAGGTATTTCATCGAATTATCTCCGCTCACTATTGATGCATAGGCATTACCCATCTTATCAATATATGTTGAATCAACAAATTCTTTCGTATAATTTAGAAACTCTTTTCGCATCTCATTTTCAAAACCAGACACACTATGAGTATTCAAAATCGTATTTAAGAAGTTTAGGTCCATATTAATCATTTCTATATATAACTGTATATTTTATCAGCATCCTTTATCGCGGATGAGTTATAATATCGTCTTTGTGCTAGAATAACGAAAGCTGGTACTGTTTGCTTTTCTCTTAGGTTGATGAGATTACGACTTAAGCTTTATTAAGTTTCTTCTTACACCTGAATCACTCTTCCCTATTTCGTAAGATATTAATTTATAAGCCAATAATATCGCTTCTTCTGTGGATATGATATTAGTATGTTTGAAATAGTCATTAAGAACTGGAGCAATAATATCCTCATGCTTCTTAAGATTTATATAATAATCCTTAGAATTCATATGATCCTCGCTCAACTGATAAAAGTCTAATGCTCTTTTTATATAATGCAATAGAGAAGAACCAACATCAGAATTCTTTCCATAGATAAATTGGGCAGTTTGAATTATTTCCTGGCTCAGAAAACTTATGCTTTTATTTACGATTGAGAAATCCAATAATTTAGTGTTTATATCTATTGATGAATCTTTTAAATGCTCCATTAGCATTTCAATGTTAACATTATAATTATGAGTTAGCCTATTTATTTCTTGCATTTTAAGATAATGCTCTTCGGCCGCACTTTTATATTTTTTATTAAAGACAACTAAAAATGAATCAAGATTAGAATTATCGAATTCAATCATCATGTATTTTAGATACCGCTCCGTCGGATACGACTGAAAATCATCTTCCATTAAAACAATTTGTAGTGATAAGATATCACATTGTATCCTGTAAAGATCATTGAGTAATGACTTGAATATAGATTCATAAACCTGAGTCTTCATACTTAAAGACATTCTCGTATTCCTTTCAGTTTTCCACTGTGCAATAGCAGTAATTACAGCTAAAAAAATTGCTATAACTGATAGGCCAATTGCTATATACTCCCAAAAATCCGCTTCACGCCAAAAACTAAACGCTGTATTGGAAGCTGTTTCTTGCGTAAATTCTTGTATTTTCCTGAGATGCCCTTCATTCAAAAGAGTATCTTTAATTGTCTTTAATGTATCAATAGACTGCATATTAAGTTAATACCGAGTTTTAATCTTTAAATCTTTTTCCATATAACTGAAAAATCTCGCTCGAATTCCTTATAGATTGATAGGCATTCATCAAATAGATTGCCTCCTTCTGTAATTAAGGCCGGATTGGCCTTTATCATATTAAAAATATCATGGAATGTTAATTTCCCCGCAGATAGCGTAATCAAAGCATTCTCCAGATTACTATTTTTTACATATTCGCCTGACCGTTTAATCCTATAAAATGCGACTCCGTCAGAACTCGGATGTGTAGTCCTTAAAGGAATAGCAGAGAATATATTGTTGATAGATATTTCACTAAAAGAATAGAATCCTCCTCTTGCCAAGGGTTCAAAATAATTTCTGTAATGTGCCTTGCTTTTAAGCAAACTTGACCATGAAGTATCTATGGAGAATTTTGTTGATAGATAGAATATATTTTTCAATTGCTCATGGGATATCTCCTCCAATAATAAAGCATATTCTTTATCTATCTCATTGTTAAATTTATTACGCAATTGCCATATTTTATATTGATCCAACTGCTCGGTTTCAGCAAAAACAAAGGAACAACTTGCACCTCGTATACTTCGTTTATCTATAATTTTTAAACCATACTCTTCAGGATGATTATACATAGGAGATCCTGGGGTTGGCGTAAATACTGATGAGCTAACTTCCACATGCCCTGGAGCGATATGCATTAACTTTTTTGCAAAATCCAATGTCCGAATGAACGTAGCTTCTGTTTCAAAGGCACCTCCTATAATAAAGTTTACATAGATATACGGAATTCCGGCCTCGGCAATTTTCTTGGTAACGAATTCTAATTCCTCAATAGTTACACCTTTTTTATATGCATCTAATATTTCTTGACAACCCGATTCTCCTCCTAATTGGATTTTAACTAATCCGGCTTGTTTTAATAAGGGTAAAACATCTAGATTTTTAGACAGGATGTCAGCCCGGGCCTCACAATACCATTTGATTCTACCTTGATATTTGTCTATCATTCTATTGCAAAATTCCTCTGTTCGCTTTCTGTTTAGAATGAATGTATCATCTACAAGGTTGATGTATTTAATATCATATGTTCTAACAAGGTAGTCAATTTCTTCAAGACAAGACTCAATGTTACGAACCCGTAAATTAGTATGTTCGCGGCCTCCTTCATAACAAAAAGCACAATGTCCCATACAGCCTCGCCCCGTAATCAATTGCGGGAAAGTTACTTTGTCCGAATCCAGACAATACTTTTCTCTTTTGGGATAACCATATTCATCTATATTGGGATTTTGCTTTTGTGGCTTTGTTACTGATAATTTTCGAGAAGCGTCATAATAAATCAACCCGTTTATAGTCTTAAGTACGTCCTCATTTATTGTATCTGCCTGTAATAGTTTGAGGAATGGGATCTCTCCCTCTCCAATAATACCACAAGTAACATTAGGGACTAATTGCATTGTCCCATGCGGGTCTCCTGTAACTTGGGGGCCACCAAGGATAATATGAAGCTGTGGACAACTTTTATGCAATAATGGTATCAAGACTCTTAATGCCCATATATTTTCGCTATCCACGTAAAATCCTAAAATACGACATGAAGTTTTGTTTATTAGTTTGGGCAATACTTCAGACACTACATCGAATGAATTGTAATATTTAACTTTTGCACTATACCCATGCTTGTCTGCATATTCCGCAAGATAATATAGTCCTAATTGACCTATGCAGTAAGAAGAAAGCATGTCAAAATAAGGATTGGCAGACAATTGAACCAATAATACGTCTAACTTCATGTAGTATATCGTTTTAATAGAGGTTGAATAGATGTATGAGAAAATGGAGAATAACGAATTAGGTATTTGATATCAAACTCCAATAAGTATACAAATAAAATGAGAGCGACCCCGAAAAAGAGTCGCTCTCTTCGAAATATTAGTTACTACCGTAACCACACATTCCGCAACCAGATGCACACTCAACATCAGCCTGAAGTTGTGCGATCTTTGCCTCATTAGAGTTTACCAATGCGGCAGCATCCATCAGCAATTCATTGTTTAACATGTTATAAATGAATTAAAAATAACGCCTCCACTTTTACGGCTATCGGCTTCTCCGTTTTTACTATTCTGTTGCATAAAGTTTCTTCTCGAAATCACAACAGAGTTGATGACACTTGATAGCTGCTTTAAGTTTTAAAAGTTCGTGAGCAGTTAAGTTGTCCTTGTTCTGCATATATTTCCTAATTTGAAATGCACTTACGACCTTACCTTCTGCAAGCATTATTTGACAAGTCCTTTTGTCTCTACGGCTGACATCCCCTCTTTCATTAAAATTGCGTGCGCTACATGTCCTGCATATTTTTAATATCTCACACTTCATGCACTCATCATCAACGAATCTTGAAGAATCAGTGAAATCAACCGTATTCAGATAATCCAATATGTAAGTTTTCCCATTAACGTTTGGCAAGAAATGATGACAAGGGAACAACCGCCCTTCTACATCATATGCGACTAATTCATCTGCTACACCACAAGTCTTTCCATATTTTTCATTAGGTTCATTATTTAATAAATGAACATAGGAGGTTTCCTTGAAGATATACATAGGAGTTATGTCCGGATGAGCCAAATAATAATCAGCGAGTTTGTTCAACTGTTCTTCGTATATCTTTCCATCTCCTTTTTGCCAATCTTCTCCTTGTGCAGGCTTCGCATCTATGCGGTAGTTCTGCTCATGGAAATAGATTAATTCATCTGCAAAATTTGCAAGGGCCTTTCTAGAAACTGTCATGCTTAGCAAATAATTTGGCATCGTCTCTATCATCCACATTATAGGCAAATCTGAAGAATGACACCCTCTATTACCTTCTTGCACGTCATTTCTCCCATCAACAGACATGATAAGATTGATTTTTTCTTTATGCGCCTTAAACCACTCTTTCTTTTCATCATCAAGCAAAGTACCATTGGTGGTTATGAAAATATCTATCTTCACATCTGTGATGGTTTCCCATATCCATGCACATAATTCCTTTATCAAATCAAACTGAAGTAATGGTTCGCCTCCAAAAAGGTCGAACCTTATACCATCTTTATTATTGGATTCTCGGGCTAATTGAACCTCTCTTGAAACAACGGACTTTGCAGTTTCCAAAGTCATATTTTGAGACGTTTTATACTTTTGATAACAATAGATGCAATTAAGATTACATCTATATGTTAGCATCACGAAACACATCTTTCGCATACCTTCAAAATCTTAGCGTGACTTTAACTGTTAGATATATATTTCTAAATGTTGGCATAACGATGAACTGATTAATTTTTAATCAAGTGGAACTGGATGACGTTCATTGTAACGGCCTCGCCATTCTGCTTGACCTTCGCTTACATCGAAACGAACTTCGAGTTTTGTGAAAAGTACTTCATTCTGTGCCATAGTGGTATAGAATTTTTATTATTCCTACTCTATTAAGGCTTTTTGGATTCCACCGTTTATTGTTGTTTGCTCAAATATTTGATACTTGCATACCCATCTGAGCCATTATATTTTATCTTCGCAAACCCGTTTGTAATTTCGTAAACATCCACTATCTGGTTGGGCTTCAATACACCAATAACTCTTGCGTTTTGACTGGGGGCAGAACGGATATTCAAGACCGATCTCGCCGTACAATAGTACTTTGTAGTTCGAGGAATGGCATATTCGCTTTTTGTCGAATTTGTTGTGTGGCTATTGGAAGATGACATGACACTTATTCCAATCAATGCTCCAACAATTGCCAACGTAATCAGGAAGGATGTTCCGGAATAAAATATATATCTTATAACAGCCAACACTATATTGCTTATCCAAATAAAAATGCCAACCACTATCATGGCTGCATAATAGGCAATCCCCCCTAAAAATATTCCTGCTACTATACCCCAAAACCACCCAAGAGAAATCAGCCAGCCGATAAAAGGGATAGCCATGCAGACCAGCAATAGGACGGACAGTATGCTTGTGATAGTTTCTGAGGTGTCAGCAAACCAGTTTCCTATATTGCCTATAATGTCATCAAACCGATTCCAAATACTTCTTCGATAGGTGATATATGGACGTGTATTATGGCTGATAGGTATAGGTCCAGGACCGAGAGGAGTTCGTATTTCCCCTTGTTCCATATCTATACTGATGCCGCTTGGCAATTTTATCATTTTAGCCATAATAAAAACTATCAATAGTGTTTACATTCGTTACAGTCACAACTTTTCGGAAATTTCACACCATACCACTGCAATATGGTCGGTTTTTTCCGTCCCGGATTGTTATTGAAAGGTGCCCAGTTCGCAAAATGTAATTCCCTCCGATTTGCCCACATATAAAAGTCATAATTCAACTCTTGGTCAAGCGTGGTGATAAGGCAGTCGGTACCTTTTGACAATTCCTGAATCGCTAGTTTCACGACCATGGTGTTTATAGGAGCTATATCAGTTGAAAGCCCTACTTGTACCATTGCATTTGCGTCGTCTTCCGAAGTGTAGGCTGGAATAACACCGGTTTCACGTGCTCTCCGTAAGTCTGTAATTTCTTCTTCATGTGTGTACCATTGGCTTCCTTTCAGACAGGCATAGCATGGCCCGCCAGGACGTACTCTTAGGACATCCCCTCCTTCAGCTCTGGTGACGGCCCGGCCGAACAGTCCGACCTTATTATACTTTATTATTAGGGCATTCAATAAATATCTACTTGGTAAGCTATCGGTAGCTGCTACTACCAGATCCGTTTCAGATACAAGCCCTTCTATTGTCGTCGTATCTTCCATAATGTCAATTGGATATGTATTGACATTAGCATAAGGGTTCTTTCCCAAAATTGCATCGCGTACAATATTTGTTTTTAGCCTTCCAAGCTCATTGACTCCGGCTATGTGTCTGGAAATGTTATGCAGTTCGAGACGGTCGAAATCTACAAGTACAAAATTTCCTACGCCTGCCTTAGCCAGTTCTACGGCTATGCTTGCACCGCCGCTTCCCAGACCGACGATAAGAACATTTCTTTTCTCTAATGCGCCAACCTCAATCAGCCCTTTACTGCGGGTATACAAGTTACTTTTATCCGGAATATATTCAATTCTGATTTGGATGTCAGGTTTGTTCGGAAGGAAAGCCCGCTTTAACAACTGCCCATTCTCCAACCTGAAAACAATTATCACATTGAACCTATCAAATTCAGAATTTGACTTCTTCATTTCTTCAACCAAGGTCTCGGCATTGTCAAAATCCGTCTTGTTTTGAACTTTCAGGAACAAGCAGGCAACTGCATAACCTGACGGTGCAATCCGTGGATACTCCAAATAAGCATGATATACATCCTCACCTTTCCATTCATATGCCACCCCGGGCTTGAATTGTTCTGGGGCGTTGATAAAGTTCTGAATTTGGTATTGATGAAGATAAAGTAGGCTGCCCATAGAGATTGTTCTGATATTAGTAGCTGTAATAATCTTTTTTTGCAATTTCCGTTGCTTTTATACCGTCCATTTGGTTGACCTGTGACGACGGCACCGCAACCATTTCTCCGTCTTCATTCATTATCAGCTCAACACCTCTGTTTCCGTCATGCTGATCTTTGATTACCTGACTGACATCCGTACAATCATTGGCTTGATTTTTCTTGAAAAAACTCATATGCGTAATTTTTATCGGTTAAACTTCTCTTATCTTTCCGGAGCCGTACTGAGATATTTGTCCAGCGGATAGCCTGTCTTCAGATGATTCTCGTAAACTTCAAGCCATATCCTGACCTTGACTACCACCTGATACAGATATACTCCCGGATGCCATTGGGAGGGACCGTAATGGCAGATGCGGGTACAGCCGTTTTCCCCTGTAAGCGTGTGCATCGGATGACTGGCATTCAGCAAAGCGTTTCCTGAACGGTCACGCAATGGCTTAGGGCTGGTTATGAATACTTTGGGTACTGCATAAGGATGATCGGCCAAATCTATTCTTACTGTATATATCTTCTTTGAGTTGGTTTGCAATGCTATGGTCAACGTATTGCTTGTCAACTTGAATTGCTTAACAGAAAACGCATGTGAAAGCAAATAGAATTCATCTTTTAATCGTTCTTCTGTCATATCTCTATCGTATTATAAAAGTGAATAAATGCTTCGGATATGCTTTTCCCTTCAATGTTCCAGTTAGGCACGGACTTGAGTTTAACTTCATTTTTCCTTTGGGCAAACAATTTGGGCGGACTGTCTGGGAATGTCTTGTCGAATACAAATTTGTAAACACCTTCAGCGTCACTCATTTTTACCTCCACGGTTGAAGAATTCAGTTGGAACACACTGACATTCTCAAATTCAGTCTTAAGATATTTTACGATGGCGGCAAACTCTTTTTTGTTCTCTTGGGTTGAAAGCCAATAATCTGCATCAAATGTGGGTACCTGCGAAGCCGCATTGTTGTCGCTGTTCAAAGTTGTCTGCTCTAACGTCATCATTATTGGTTCGCCTTTTGGTTTATAGACAAGGGTCGGATGTGCCCTATCATAAATCTGTCTTACTGGACTCTCTCCGTCAAGTATTATCCATTTTAACTTAATACAGCTACCATTGTCATAATAGCGGAATGCATTCACGGTAGATTCCCCATGACGATAGTTCCCTATCAACAGAACAAAACTCTTCAAACGACATTCTCTCATTCCAGAAAGAGTAGAACGCGTATCCCCACCACTCGGATGGTCCAGGTCTAAAGAGTGATGAGAATGCCATGTTCCTATATGGTGAAGCGCATGTTCCTTTACCAGAAAATCTGCATTTTTGTCCAAGAAATCAAAATCCTGCCGAAAGTGGGCATGATGGTGCTCTGCATTCCTGCCGGGGCCTACTACATATTGTATAAACGGAATTCCGAATGGAGTCCACAAACCGAACAAGTTACCCCCGGTTTCCATTTGAGGTGACTCCAATATGCACATGGACAGATAATCCAATTCGCTCTTGTAGATGATGATCTTTCTATCATCATTTCTACGCTTTTCATTTTGAACTCTGTCTTCAGGCATAATAGCTCCAAATAGTTTATGTAATTCTAACATAACATTTTATCTTTCGTCGCAAAATCTCTGTCAACAAGTTCGCACTTGACTTTTCTTGTATCTACATTTTGATATCATCAATCAATAAAGCCATAACTATTCACCGTACTACTCTCCATCCCATACATAGCCACACTTTGGGCATGTGGGAAGTGGCGCTCCATACTCATTTATAGTAACATTTGTTTGAGGAGTGCCACACCGGTAACAACGAGGTATATTACCGAAGACTTGGTATCGCCCACAAGATCTGCAATATTTTATTTCAAAAGGGAAAAGGCCTTTACTCGGTTCATCATCCTCTAATGAACGTTTCCCGCAATATTTACATTCAGGCCCTAAAAATACACTTGTAAAGAATCCCATAGATTTTTATTTTTTTAGTTCATAGTTTATTTTTTTGCAACAATCACGTTGATCTATCCGAATATCGCAAGAAGGCAGGCCCCTATAAGCACAATAAGACCTATTATACCATTCCAGCGTTCTGATAAGACCTTATTCGATCCATCGGTATAAAATTCTATTGTTATTTCAGGATTAATAATTCTTCCAATACAGTATAGAGCATACAATGCAACACCTATGTATATTCCTACATGAAAGCCTGCCTCAAAACCCCAATCAAAGATCCATGCTACTACGCCACTAATAAGGCCTACAAAAAGAGACATCCCTATCATGCATAAAATCTCGGGAATTAACCCTATTCCCCAAAGAATGCTTATCAAGATTATACCTCCAATTATATATAATATCCACTCCATAAATAAATTATTGAGATTTGAGTCGACCGTAAACGAATGATAATTATTTAGTTTGTACGCAGATTGGGTAACTCATATTTCTCCACATCATCTTTATGAAGCTCGTACTTCGGACCATATTCATATTTTGCACAGATAGTAATAAGTATCTCAGCTTTACGAATAAGTTTATCGTCCAAGCACAAACCGTATTTAAAAGCATTGTATGCCCCCTTTATTTCGTAGTGGAGTACATCATTTTTGGTCTTTGTTTCAATTTTAATTATTGCATTGTCTGTCCGAATTTTTATCGAGCTATTGGCTTTCTCAGGATCCGACAGGATATTGGCTATTCCAATCTGCTCCAATAACGAGTCTCCCTGTTGAACATCCGCAATTACCATTTGTGTAAACTGGGCCAATTTCCCATTTGGTGAGAAATACATTTCATTGAGGATATTATCAAAAAAGACGTTATACCATACAGCGTATTCATGAGTATTGCTACCGAGTACTCGTGTAACGGTTTCATTTATGGAGGCAAGCGTTTTCGCACGGGATTTCTCTGATAGCAGACCCGATAGACTCCCTGCAAATTGCCCGTTGTTCTTTGGTATAAATAAAGATTTAAGCTTGTTGTAACATTTTGCCAGTTCTTCACTGTGCGAACCTCGCATTATGTTATTAAAGGTTTCATCCCTTACACTTTGCTCTTCTTCCGACAGATTGTCAAAAGAAATATGTTGTTTGACGGATTCCTCAATCGTTGAATCGCTGTTGGATGAACTCTTCTTGATAAAGTAAATGGCCAAGATCACAACGATGATGATTAATATAACACCCATAGGTAAACCAAATTAAAATTATACATTGAATTAATTATATTCATTAATGAAAACAATCTGCTGTGTTTAATCCAGTCTAATGTTCTCATAGGGCTTCATCTCCGTTTCCTTGCAAGAAACGGAGATAGAATATAATTAGCTGATATTCAGTCCAAATTCTTTCCCTCTTTGAATCAACCTTGTAAATCAAAATATGTTCTTTAATATAAATCAATAAAATTTTCATATTCCGATAGTTGGTCATTTCGGATTTTTCTATATCTTTGTATAACATCTCCGTTTCTTGCAAGGAAACGGAGATATTTGCGTAACATATTTTCTTTATAAATCCTTAATTATCATTTCATTCGCCCGATCGATAACAGACGTGTCTATCGAAGCAAGATATATCTGCGTAGTGGCAATGGAATCATGACCAAGCGCATCCGAAATGACATTTACAGGCACATTTTTTGATTTGGCTATTGTCGCCCAAGTGTGACGGGTGACATATGTTGTAAGCGTAACCGGCAGTTTCACCATATCGGCGATGATCTTCAAGGTGTTGTTAATACGGCGCAAAGCCGTTTCGTATTGTTTGCGTTCATCGCTGACGGAACAGTCTATAATAGGAAGCAAGTAAGGAGAATCCTTACACGAATAACGGTCAATCAGGTCCTTGATAGGTTTTATAATCTTGATGTGGAGCACTTGATTCGTCTTATGTCTCCGATAGGTCAACACTCCGTTTTGAATGTCCGTCTTTTTCAGGAAAGCTGCATCTATAAAAGACATCCCCCTGCAAAAGAACAGAAACAGGAATATGTCACGGGCGAATTCGATGTTGGGCTTAAGAGACAGATCAAGATTCCTGATGCGTTTGATGTCGTTGATTGAAATTGCCCGTTTGAGGGTTTTCTCTGTTCCGGTGAACACCGTATGAAAAGGCTTGCGGTCTCTGGTCAACTCCTGTTCAACCGCACGGTTATAGACAGCCCGAAGAATACGCATATAAAAGGATATGGAATTTGATGACAGACCGGTCGATTTCAGATATGCCTGATAATCTTCTATCGTAATCTGATCTATTGCATCCAATGTAATGTCTTCGTTATCCCGAAACCTTTTGAAACTGCCGAGTGCAGCGTGGTAGTTCTTTGCCGTGCCGATATGCTTCAATTGGCGTAACCGTCCGATAACATCCTCCATGAATCTGAAAAGGGTATTCTCGTTGGCGGTGTCCCTAAATTCCATAATTACATCCTCGGACGAATATCCATGCCGCCTACGATCGAAATTTTCTATAATTCCGTTTAGCCTATCCATATCCCGATGGATTCTTTGCGCAATTGCCCGGACAAATTCTGCACGTCCATTTTCGGGCGTGATTACAAGTTTCGACATTTTTTCATCCCACTCATCGGGGAATACCTTGTATTCCGTCGTGATTTGTCTGATGATACGATGGTGGGTTATAAAATAGACGATAGTGCCCGGACGGTCTGCGACCGTTGACGGGCGGAATTTTACTTTTACTGTTGCCATAACTGTATTTTTAATATTTTATTTATGTCTATAAAATATATAGGCGACAGCAAGAGTCAGGACAATGAGTATGGAATACAAGATCACCAGTTCAGTCAGCATGTCGGAACGGAGCAGTTTCAGGTTGGCAAAAATGACCAAAGCAAAGAATACGGAAAGAAGTACCAACAGTATAACCATGCACGAGAAAACCGCTTGCGGTACTGAGACCCGTTTCTCGTTCTTACGGATCTCCCCGGCGGCTTTTCTGGCGATACTGCTCAACTCATCCTGCAACATTTTCTTGTCCTCTTCCGAAAAACGGATCGGTAAATCGGTTTTGAGCAGGTCATGCAGGTTGAGCATGGTGGTGGTGAATGCGCCTGTCTGACTGACAAGTTTTTGCAGAAGGTTGTAAGTCCTGCCGATTTCCGGTTTCAGGTCACGAAACTCGTCAGCCAATGCAGTACTGCGTTTTTCAAGCCGTTGGATTCGTGCTTCCGCCTTGCGTTCTTCATTTTCACTCTGTGGCACATCCTGCGCCAACTCATTGCTGTAATCGTATTTTCTGCCTGACATAAAGTTACTTTCTATCGTTTGCGTGATGATTTAGGTTGTCTGCCATGTTTCGCGATGGCCGCACGGGCACAACGTCGGGCACGTTCCATTTCGTCCTCGTCCTCTTTCCGTCCCCAAGGCAGGTCGCTGGAAGTGCCGCCTCCGCCACCCGACGGGACAGCCGGGACATTCATCATGCCGACAAACAGAGCCACTGCATAGTCTGTAAGCTCCTTGTGGTTGTCTGTTTCCCGGTAGTCGAACTCGTCATCGAACAATTGCATGACATTGTCGGGAATATAGAACCTGTAATCCCTGCCATCATGTGTAAGTTCATACCTTGATGTTCCGTCATGCCATGAGGAGTAATCTGCAACAGGTCTGTCACCGGCTGTTTTCAAGTTTGCACCGGAATGCGTTGCAGTCTGTGCCGGAACCTTGTTTTCTTCCGGCTTAAGCTCTGTGGCGGACCGGTTGTGAAGTCTGTTCCACGTCGTTTCAATCTTTGATGCCATCAGGGTACGGCCTTTGCCAAGTTCCGAAGCCTTGTAGATGACATCCCCGATACCGACCGTATAACCCCGCAACACATCTTTCTTGTCACGCCGTTCTTCGAGCGTATAACCCTTTTGCCGCACCCTCGCAACATAATCGCTCCATGACCATGACGGCATGGAACGCAGAATACCCGTAAGTTCCAGGGCAACCTCGTCGGCGTTTGTCCTGCGGATTTCTGCTGCTGTCGTCCAGCCCCGTTTCCGGGCTATACGCTCCGCGGCATACTGTGCGCGGAGATGTATGTTGTGGTCGTTGTTGGTTCTGCCGTCCTTGTCCTTGCGGCAGACCGCAGCGTGCAGGTGGGGAATGCCGCTTTTCGATTCCAGATGCAGATTTACGGAATAGATGCTTTCCGCAATGTTTGTCCTGTGGGAATACACATTGCCATGCCTGTCCTTGAACTCCATGCTGTCAAATTCACGGACAAAATCGTCCCACAACCTTTCCCAGTCTTTCAGGGTGAAATGTTCCGTGTGTTCTTTTGCCGGGCTGATTTCAATGCGGATCATGTTCTTGCCCGTCGGCGCATGGGCTTTTATCATGTCCCATACGCCCTGCGCATCGAGTCTGCACGGAAGCAGGTTGTCCTTGATGTGGTATATCAGTTCGGGATGTTTCTTGTTCCTCGACTCTCCGGTGATGTATCGGAGGGCGTTTATTCCGTGACTTATGGATTTTGCCTTGCCTATCATGTCTTTTCTTTTGTTTCTGTCTGTTCTTGTATTGGGGGACTTTCGGGAATTCGGTTCGGTGCGAAATGGCGGTCTATGATTTTTGTGATGGCTTCTGCTGTCCTGCCGAGCAGTTGCAGCGCACCGACCATCCAGGTTTGATTGCGGAACATCGCCCGGCGTTCATCCTGCGGCATGGCGTTGAGCATGGACGTGTATCTGGCATAGTCGCTTCGCGCTATGATAAGTTCGTCACGTATCAGCTCTTGTCTTGGGGTCATGCGTTCTTTCGGCCTGTAATTGTATGACCGGGCCAATACATAGTCACTGATTGTCATGCCGCACCTGTCGGCCAGCCGTCCGATATGTTCCCGTTGTGTCCTGCTGACACGGAATGAGATGGTCGAGTCACGCCTTTCCCGTTTGCTTTCAGGAATCCCGGTTTCTTCATCATGTAGTGCTGTTTCCTGTCTTGTATTCATAAAAAAGAGGGATAAAAGTGATACAAAAGGCAGATTACGGTGCGAGCCTGCGAGCGGCGTTCCCCATTGTCCCCTTCGGACAATGGCAAGAGTGCCGTGTATGGAACGACCGTCAGGGAGTGTAATACACCGGCATATCTTGTAATGAAATACCGTCCCCGGCCTCACAGAACGTGTATCCGCTGCCGGATAAATGTCCATAAATGCCTTTCGGAATTTATGGCTGTATATAAAAGGATTGGGTTTGGAGCAAAAGGTATAGCCTTGTCATCGGTTGCCCTTACGGGGACGGTGTTACGCTTTTGCTTATAACATTGCTGTGAGGAAGAACAGGAGTATCTGACATTTCTGTCCGCATTTCTGTTCCCCTTATTTTGCAAAGGTTCACGGATATTGTTTCAAGACTGTCAGATACTCCGATTCTCCTTTAACAGTTTCTGCCCGCAACATTGGACGGCTGTGATTGCAGGTGTTGCCGTGCATCCTCCACGGCCTTGAAATCGGACGAGATTTTCATCAGCGCAATGCTGACACGGCACAACTGGCCGATGTTGACGAACTCCTTTACAGCCTCCATCAGTTTCTGCGCACGTTCCTGCCGGTGTCTCATTACCGCTTCGTTACCCGTTGCGTTCTCCTTTGTCAGCCCGTGGTTGAGAAAGCGGTTCACGGCAAGCAGGTCAGTTGCTTCAATTGTGTCCGTATCTCCCTTTCCGGTAGCATGACCGACCATCACACGGATGGAATCGGCCTCGTAAGGGGTACATCGTCTGAGAAAATCCAGAATGGTCTGCGCCTTGGCTCCGATAGCGGAACGTGGCGTCTTTTTGCCGGTTCCCCTGTTTGAGGAATCCTGTGGTACGGCATTCGGGAAGCCTGTACCGGTCATGTTGGAATCATTCATATTGTCTTTGTTTTATAAAGTGGATAAATCATTTGTTTCTCTCCCGGCTCACGAGATACCCCATGGCCTCGCTCTCTATTTCGTCCTGCGACTTTACCCTTACCCGTTTCAGCCAGGCATCGAGGTCTTCCTTTGCGAAGAAGCACAACTTGCCTCCCGGCTTGTAATAAGGGACTGCGCGGCGCATCATCATCTTGTAGAGATAACTTGGTTTCACTCCGAGATACCGGGCCGCTTCGGTGGTGGTCATCAGATTGCGTTCACTTTCCATATCGCTTGTTCGTTTATTGTTTATACTCGCTTTACCATCTTGTTGCAACAATGCGAAACAGTCAGGCTTTTGGTCTTTATTTGCCTTCCGTTTCGTTTGCAAAGTTACTTTGGACTTAAAGGGGCATAATGGGGAGCAAATGGGGAAAGCGCATAAAGCAGCAGTGCGCCATACTGCTGATATTCAACAGTATGGCGCACTGCCATGATAGAAGTATGTTATCCCGAATGGGGAATCCGCGGGCTGCTATGGGGACGTTCTCAGTTTCCTCGCGTTTTCGATGGCCCTGTCTACGGATTTGCGGTATTCACGGTTCTCTTCGGTTGTCCCGCCGCTGCAGACATCGCTGCGGTGCTTGTCGTAATATGACTTGGATATGCCGCAACGTTTCAGGAACTCTTCCGCCCACAGTTTTCCACGTTCGTGCGGCCTGATTGTCCGGGATACGGCAAAAACCATATAGCAGACACGCAGGTTTTCTTTCGGACGGACGGTGACGGGGCGTGAGGTCGGCTTCAGGTTCATGAAATTCACGAAATCACTGCCCGATGCAAACTCGAACTGACAGTCATTGCACACCTCGTAAATGAACAGGCACAATGCGAGATCTACGGTGTCCATCCATGCGGATGTCTCCTGCAACAGGTTTGCTCCGTTCATGGCTTGTCCTCCTGCATGTGGTTGATGTCGGCAATGATGCTTTCCGCAATTCCTTTAAGGCGTTCCACCAGCACGTCAAGAAACAGCGGCTTGAAACAATACACGCAGAAACACCGTTCGCGTTCCTGCTGCCATTCCTGATACAACAGGTCTGCAAGGGCGTGGGCCCTGTCATATTCCGCTTTTGCGGCGTCACATTCCTTGTCAAGCAGTCTGTACTCCACGGACTCCAGCGGCAGTAAATCCAGACGGTTGCTCTTTGCCGAATAGTCGCGCCAGAGTTGTGTGGCTGCACTTTTCGCTTCCTCGTACCTCAGTTCAAACGGCTTGATGTGTTCCTCGAAAATGCGTTCGAAGTCTGCCGCATAGAGCCCCGACCTGTCCGATGACAGGTATCCGTCCGTTTCCGAAAGCAGGGAAATGGAACATTCCAATAACCGGGCGGGATTCTCCCGTGCCAGATTCTCCGCCTCTTTGACAAGGCTGTTCGTGTCGTTGAAATCCCGGTAGAACTGGGATAATGACAGGGCCCGGCCAAAAGAGAAATCATCTTGGTCACAGGTGGCGACAAGCCTGTTTACCTCGCGCAACCTCTGCGGGCTATTCGATAGCATATCTTTCATAATCAAAGAAACATTGTCATATATGCCGGAAGGTACAGGATATCCTCCTCCTTGCGCATGTCTTTCGTGTAAATCAGATACTTGTTTTTTATCCGGGATGAGAACTTTTTACAAAAGGCATCCAACGAGGCGTGTGTCTTGTACCCGGAAGATTTTACCTCGATGGGACTTACCTTGTCCCCGTCCGCAATCAGGAAATCCACTTCATAGTTGTGTTTCCCGCTCTCTGTGGGGAAAGTATAATAATACAGTTCATGCCCGGCTGCTTTCAGCATCTGTGCGATGACGTTTTCATAGACATAGCCGAGATCCGCGCTCAACTTGTCACTGAGCAGTTTATGGTAAATCGTATTGTCGGTAAACTTCTTGTCCCAAAACGCGAGGGTAACGAACAGCCCCGTGTCTGCTGCAAACATCTTGTATTTGTCGGGATTCTGATGCAATGCCATCCCTGCACCCGGATCATTGGCATGGTAGGCCATGTTGACCACCATCGACTCTCTGATTTCAGATATGATTTCAGCCAGGCTTGAATTACGTGTGCCGTCAGTCGCGCTCCATGCCAGGTATCTGTTGGCGTTTCCTGTCAGTTGGGCCGGAATCTGACGGAACATCTTTGAGGCGTTTCCTGTCGGGTCTATCTTGTTGAAATCATCTTCATACAAGGTTATGACAGACCGTTTCACGCTGTCAACCTTTTCAAGATTGTTGGTATCCAGATAAGAGGCGACTGCCTGCGGCATCCCTCCGACAAGCATGTACAGACGGAAATCGCGCATCAGCTTGCGGTTTGTGGCATCTCCCAAAGATGTCCTGTCCCGGAAGCATCCTTGAAGCAGTTTTATCGTGGCCGTATCTCCCAATGCCCACCTGAACTCCTCATAGTCCATCGGGTACATGTAAAGTTTGGTTTCTTCACTCGGTATCAGGATATCCTTGACATTCTTGCGTATGGATATGAGCGAGCCGGTCTCTATATAATCATATCTGCCGTCTTTTACAAGATACTTGATGGCTTGTCTTGCCTTTGGTGCAAGCTGGACTTCATCGAAAATGATGACAGACTTCCGCTCTTTCAACTCGACACCGTATTCAAATTGCAGGCGCATGAAAATACGGTTAAGATCGGAAACGTCATTGAACAGATCACGGATTTCAGCAGAACAGGCGGCAAAATCTACCAATATATAGGTCTCGTATTCATTGGCTGCAAATTCCTCTACAATGGTGGACTTCCCGACACGTCTTGCCCCTTGTATCAGTACAGCCGTTCTGCCGTCATCCGTCCGTTTCCATTGTAGCAGTTCTTCGTATATTTTTCTTTTGAATATCATATGTATATGTCGTTAGTAATAGCAAAGATAGCATATAATTGCACTAATCTCAAAATATTCTTAGTAAAAATCGACGCTAATCTCAAAATTACGGCTGCGCCAACCACGCAATACTCAAAATTATTTTGCCCGGATTTTACACAAATCTCAAATTATCTGCCTTTTGCAAGAAAGGCTCCTAAAAAATGGGATTTTATTTCCGTTTGGATTCCTCCTGTTCAAACATCCTGTCTACCATATCTACGGCCTCTATTTTCTTGCTGTCGACGATTTTCGCGTATATCTGTGTGGTTCGCACATCAGCGTGTCCCATCAGCTTGCAGGTGGTATAAAGGTCCGCCCCGACGGTCATCATCATCGTTCCGAAGGTATGGCGGCTTGTATGATAAGTGATTTTCTTGTCAATACCTGCCTTTTCCACCCATTGCCTGAGGATTTTGTTGGTAGTCGGGCGTGATGGGAGTGCCGCGAAAACAAGTGCATCGTCACTGTCGTCCGGTTTCCGTTCTGGCAGCCATTTTACGGCATTTTGCGAGAGCGGCGTATAAATGGGAGTGGATGTCTTTTGCTGTACGGTGGCAATCATATACCTGCCGTCATTGCATATAATGTCTTTCCAGCAAAGGGTCTCCATGTCGCTCAAACGAAGTCCGCAATAGCATGAGAACAGATACGCCTGTTTCACCGTCATGTTACGGCATTCGGTGGCAATAAGGAGCTTCACTTCCTCGATGGCAAGAAACTGGCGTTTGGATTCCGGCTTCTTTACACGCTCCGATGCAGCAAGCAGCATAAACGGATTTTCACCCAGCCATTCCGCGCGGACTGCGGCATTCAGTGCGATGGAGAGTTGGGAAACATAGGACACGACCGTGCCTTGTTCAAGCGGCTTTCCCTGCCTGCCTTTATAAGTGTGTTGGATCCAGTCTATGAAGCCGAGTGCCCATTTCTTGTCAATGTCACCCATCCGTGTGTTTTTTCCGTATTGGTTGATGACCTTGATTATGCTCCGTAATTTCTCGATCCGTTTGATACCCTTGCGCTCCTGATTGGAATAGAATCTTTCCAGCCAGTCCGCGAGTGTCAGCTTCTGCCATGCGGATTTGTTTTTGATTCCGGCTCTGGAATTGGTAATCTCGATGATGCGTTGTGATTTTATAGTCTCGACAGCCTCACGGGTGGCGCGGTTCTGCTCCCGGACCCTCGCGTTGACTTCCGGCAGGTGGTACATCTTCAGGAACTCGTAACTCCGTTTGCCGTTGACATAGATGTCAAGGTAGTATGATTCAGAGCCGTCGGCAAGTTTCTTGGTGCGAACCTTTACAGGCTCTTTCAATCTATTGGTTTTCTTGTTTGTTGCTGCCATGTCTTAAAATACTTTGTCTATCAGTGAAACGGCCTCTTCTTTTTTCTTGTCAACGATTTTCGCGTAGACTTGCGTGGGGCGCACGTCGGCATGTCCCATCATCTTGCTGGCGGTATAAAGGTCAACCCCTGCGGTTATCAGCATCGTGCCGTAGGTATGGCGGCTCAAATGAAAATGGAGATGTCTTTCCAATCCAGCCTGTTCCGCCCATTTCTGCAGATGTTTACGCAGGTTGGTACGTGACGGTAGGGAGAATACCGATGACTCCGGTTCTCTACGTTCCGGAAGCCATGACAATGCCTTGGCTGGGAGGGGGAGCGATATGGGCTTGGAATTTTTCTGCATCACCACCGAAACGAAGTGTCGCCCGCCATTGACGGAAATGTCACTCCAGCGCAAATCCGTAACATCGCCGACACGCAATCCGCAATAGCAGGCAAACAGAAATGCCTTGCGTATGTTTCCCTTGATATAGGGAGTTTGCTCCAGCTTGCGGATTTCTTCAAAGGTCAGAAACTCACGTTTGCCTTCCGGTTGCTGTATCTTCTCGTGGCTGCCCAGCAGTTCCCACGGGTTGCTTTTTATATAACCCTTTTGCCTTGCACTTGACAGGGTGATGCCGAGATTCCAGAAACTGGAAAATGCGGTGGCTTGGGCAAGTGGTTTCCCTTGCGGAGTGAGAGGCTCGGATTGTAGCCACTCGGCATAATCGACGCAGAATTTCTTGTCTATGTCACACAATCTTGCACCGGGACGGAACTTCTCCAATTTGGTGCGTGCTGCCCTTAAACGCAGATAGGCGGGTTGTCCCCGCTGTTTGTATTCCTCCATCAGCATACTAATGAAGTCCGACAATAACATTTGGGATTTGTCTTTCGCCGCTTCCTCCTGCGCCTTGTCATCAACCATGTTTTCGGTCTTGGCGATAATTATCTCCTCCGCCTGACGGAGTGTTTTCGCGTTTTCACGTTTCGCTTTGACGGAAGTTTCCGGTACAAGATACAGTTTAAGGAACTCGTATTCGTGCCTGCCGTCAACAGTATGGTCTATAAAAAGGGACTCGCGGCCGTCTGCAAGTTTTCTTCTCCGCAACTTGAACGGACTTTTTTCTACTTTTGATTGCTTTCTTCTACCCATTGTGCTCCAGCATTTTATATTCTGATGCAAAGGTAGTAAATAGGTTTGATATAAGTATCAAAATGAGTAACAAAAATAATTCATAAATAGGTAAAAATGGTGGCTTGCAGGAATAAATGAGAAAATGAATGTATATTTATAACAAACAGAAATACAATGATATATATTCCTATTTTCGTAAATACTGCGCTTTTGCTGCTCTTTGATTATATGTATTTATCCTTTTCCCTTATTTTGACTTTACTTTAATGAGCGTATATATGAATACGGGGATAAAGTAAAGGTGATGATTTCATGGAAAAGTGTATGTTTGCTGCTGTCGAAAAAGTAGACACGGGAGGGTAGAAAAAGATTGAAAGTTGTAACTTTGGTAATCATTGGAAGTCGCCTCCGGAGAGAGGGGCGAAGCCCCGAACGGCGGGGGCGACTTCCGGCGGCCCGAAGTCAGCGGCAGTCCCATCTACCGGAAAGGAGAAACTTTTATGGCACACTTGAATCCTCTTGAAAAAGAGTTCCTGATTCGCCAGTTCAAGCTGAACGGACGGATCAAACTGAGTGACTTCTGCACTCTTAACAATGTATCAGATGCTGCATTCCGCAAATGGCTCAAACAGTACGAGGAAGGCGGACTGGAAGGGCTTGCCAGGGCGGATGCCGAAATCAGGGAAGTATTGCCGGAAGGCATAGACCGCACGGAGGAGGCCTACAAGAGGGAAATCCTCCGGCTCCGCATCGAGAACGAGAGGCTAAAAAAAAGTTATGCCGTTCAGATGAACGAAGCTGGGGAACAGGAGTATGTTCGTTTAAGGGAGAAGAGTTCGAAATAGTGGACCTGCTGTCACGGGACTATGCCATCAGGGACATATGCAGCCTTATGGGCGTAAGCCGCTCCGGTTATTACAAGTGGAAAAGACGACCTCCATCCAGGCGCGACATCAACCGTGAAAAGATGATAGAGCTTGTAAGGACAGTACACGAAAAGCACCGCACGCATGGCTACAGGTGGACGGCTGCATATATCAGGATCAACGAGCATATTGAAATAAGCGAGAGCTATGCCTACAAATGCTTCAGGTTCCTCGGCATCAAGTCCGAGACCCGGCATCAGGTACGCTATAAGGCGCGCAAGGTCAGGGACCGGTATCCCAATCTGATATACTCGACATGGGAGACGGTTGACCGTCCACGTCAGGTGATTGTATCGGACATGACGGCATTCAAGATCTGGTACATGTACATAGAGGTCACCTTCTACTTCGATGTCTTCAAAAAGGAGATACTGACCTGTAAGGTGGCGGAAAGGCGTGGCGCCAGAGAGCAGTACACGGATGGCCTGAATGATGTCGTATGCCTGCTGAAAGGGACATCGGAACCGGTCATACTGCATACGGACCAGGGTACAGTATATGCTTCCATGGCTTATAATGAACTGATAAGGGATACGAACATAATCCGTTCAATGTCAAGGGCAGGAAAGCCCACCGACAATCCCGTGAATGAGGCTCTGAACGGCTGGATAAAAGAAGAATTGACAATCGACTTTGGAATAGAGAGATGCAGGGAGAAACGTGACTTCCGCGAAGTGCTGGAAAGATATGTCCGGTTCTACAATGAACGGCGGCCTTGCTTTGCCATCGGATATGACACTCCTGCGAACTACAGAAAACGCTATAACAAAGGCGAAATCAAATGCAAAAATACGTTTGAAAAAAGAGAGTTGACCACAGAACCTAAATTCGTGCGGAAGAGGCGTGCCAGTGCGCTGTCAGAGAGCGATTTGGGTAATGTGTCCACTTTTGAAAACAAAAATGACGTAAATTTATAGGAAATGTCTACTTTTGGAAAATCAGATCAGACAAAAATATCGCTATTGTCTACTTTGGAAAAATTGTTTAACTGAAAAATTTTTTCCGTGTCCACTTTTTTAAGCTGGTACAAATGGAGTCTAATTCGTTGGAAAAAGTGTAACGAATTAGATTTATTCGCTTGAAAAAATGTATCAAGCTTTGGTTTATTCGCTAGAAAAAGTGTAATTTTGTCATTGAAGAATAAGGTTGTGCCATGCTTAAAAGGAAAATAGAAACATATTTAGCCGACTGGAAACAGTCTGAGGGCAGAAAGCCTCTGGTGATAAAAGGTATACGCCAATGCGGAAAGACATATATTGTCCAGAAATTCGCAAGAGAGAATTATGATAGCGTGGTCTATATGAATTTCATTCTTGAGCCAGACAAGAAGTCTGCTTTTACGGGCAATATAGATGTTGACACCATCATTCTCAATCTCTCTGCTTTGATTAAAGGCAGTCGTTTCATTGAAGGAAAAACCTGCATTATCCTTGACGAGATTCAAGAATGTAAGGAAGCAAGAACTGCCTTGAAGTCATTCCATATAGACGGGCGTTTCGATGTTATTGCCACAGGTTCTCTTTTGGGAGTGAAAGGCTACGGCCAAAGCAAGAAAAAGAAAGAAAATATAGGACAATATTCAGTTCCTGTCGGATATGAAACAGTGATTGACATGTACCCGTTGGATTTTGAAGAGTTTCTATGGGCAAACGGTATCAGTCCTACTGTTATTGATTCTGTAAAATCATGCTTTGAGAACGAGACGGTTGTCCCCGAGGGGGTTCATAAGGCCATGATGGAGCTGCTGTACAGATATGTCATTGTTGGAGGTTTGCCGGAAGTGGTAAATTGTTTCCTTGAGACTAAGAATATCGAACTAATATATAAGTTACAGCGAAATCTTATTGCTGAATACGAAGAGGATATGGTCAAATATGCAGATGATGCAGACAAACCCAATATCCGTGAATGTTTTGAATCTATTCCGAAGCAATTGGCTAAAGAAAACAAGAAATTCCAGTATTCAGTTGTAAAAAAGGGAGGAAGGTCTTCTCAATACATTGGTAGTATTCAATGGCTGGAGGATGCCGGGATTGTACGTAGATGCTATAACATACAGACCACAGAACTGCCGTTAGAGGGAAATACCATCAAGGACTGTTTCAAAGTGTACACTACCGATATAGGTCTCCTTGTGGCAATGCTCGACTACGGCACTCAGGCGGATATTTTAAAGGGTAATCTTCTTGGATACAAAGGAGCTATCTTTGAGAATCTTATGGCGGATTTTTTATGTAAATCCGGTCAAAAACTATACTATCTCCATAAGGATAGCGGACTTGAATTGGACTTTCTGGTAAGATTCAAAGGTGAATGTGTTATCCTTGAAATTAAGGCAAAAACAGGTAAGTCAAAAAGCATGACTACAGTTCTTAAAAACAAGGACGTATATCATGTTAAAAATGCAATCAAGTTGGGACAATATAATGTAGGACGAGAGGGAAATATACTCACCATTCCGCTATATATGGGATTTCTTGTTAACGACAAACTCGCTGACATTATCATTCCTGATGTTGATGTGAATTTATTGAATGTATAAATGAACAGTTGTTATTTGCAATGAAAATCCTATAAATTAAATGATATGAAATCAAAATACCCAAAGCTTGCTCCTGATAAGATAGAAAGTCTGTCAATGTGCGAGGTGTTTGTATTCGGGTCAAACCTTCAGGGGCATCATACCGGAGGAGCTGCGCGTTATGCATATAAACATTTCGGTGCTGAATGGGGAGTAGGTATTGGCCCAACTGGACAATGTTATGCCATACCGACCATGCATGGTGGTGTTGATGATATCCGCCCATATGTCGAAGACTTCGTGGAATATGCAAAATCTCATCCGCTTAACCGTTTTCTTCTAACCAGGATAGGATGTGGAATAGCAGGATTCTCGGATAAACAGATGGCAATGCTTTTCTATGATGCTGGTGCCTCAAAATTGCCCAATGTTGCATCTCCAGAAGAGTGGATAGTCTGGTATGCGACTTTTGCTTCTATTGACCAGTGTTCATCCATGTCCGAGCCCAATGTTCCTGAAGTGTTGACAGATGATGTTCTGCGCGAGTTGTGCCGTGAATATCTCTACCAGATAGGTGTCGGCATACGGACTGGCTTGCCCTCTGTGCGTATCCGTTATGTTCTTGATGACAATAAGTTCGGCTATGCATATTTCGGGCAGTTCTTTTTCTACGGGAATCAGCTTTATGTGTGGGACCAGGATGAAATCTGGAAGTATGCCCACAATCAGGGTGTCGTGGTCGATACCTTCCATGATGAATGTGATGGCAGAGGTTACGCACATCCCGTCATCTTTGCTGGTGTTTGTACCAATCTGAAAGATATCCATGGTGACTTCATATATACTGGCGATGTTGTTCGCACTGACAAACTGCACGATAGTTTGTTGGGAGTTCAAGCCATTAATTATCCGGAAGAGTATGGTATCATACTTGATAACCACTCTCTGCCATTAAAGGAATGCCAACAGATAGAACGTATGGGAACAGTGTTTTATAATTTGGAAAAAGACACTTTCCAACCGGATATTATTCGTAAGCGTTGCAATGAATTGCTGAATCTATATGGTCCTGGATTGCCGTTTGAAAAGGTGCATAGGCACATACGCTTTACTCCAAACTTCTATACAGATGAATGGGAATATATTGCTATAGAGCAACTTCGCGATGAAGATTTTGACTGGAGATAGAGCAAATCTAAAATATCTTAACTTCATAGAATATTATAAGAATTTCAAATAATATGGCAGATAATCCTAGAATACTAAATTTCTATCACTTGTTGAACTACAGATTCAATATCCCAGAATACCAGAGAGGTTACAGATGGGAAAAGAAGCAAGTGGTAGATTTAATGAATGATTTAAAAGATTTTATTGATAGAAGAGCTGCTAATCAGGTAAAAGATAAGGAGTTTTACTGCCTTCAACCAGTAGTTGTATATAAAATAGGTGATAATCATTATGATGTAATAGATGGGCAGCAAAGACTCACTACATTATATCTTATCCTGCAAGCTTTGAAAACTACTATCGAGGATAATTGTGATAATCAGAATATATATCAGATAGGCTATTCAAAGTTTATTGACGACCCGAAGGAGAGTGATTACTTGAATAATAACTACTTTCTGAATGATGATGACAAGCAATACCTTACGGCAGATAATTTCTTTATTCGGCAAGCCTATGTCGAAATATGTAATTGGTTCCGCAATAATAAGCGTTGTCGCGTCCCATTTGCACAAATGTTAATGAACAATGACAGTAACTCCAATTTAGCAGATGAGGATAAAAAAGATCTCAGGGTAATATGGTATGAAACTGACTATGGGAGAAAAGATTGCTATGACCCCGTGCAGTTGGAAAAGGACTCTATTGAGATATTCAATCGACTGAATTATGGGCAGATAAAACTAACAGACACGGAACTTGTCAAGGCCCTCATTATGCAAAGTGACTGCTATTTAGGAGAGAAGTATGCCAGCATGGAGCAGTGGACCAGTAAAGTTGCGGCTGATTGGGATAATATGGAAAAGAAACTCCATAATCCATTTTTCTGGTCGATGTTAAATGCTGTGGAAGATGCTAACAATCCGTCGCATATCAGTTTCCTTCTATCGTTTGCAGCAAAAGATATTTATGAAGAAAAAGCAGAAGATGAGTACTTCAGGGACATCAAGCGGGATAACCATTTTGATTATGTTGTTATAGACAGATGGCTTTCACAACCAGGTGGCAACCGAGAAATGCTGGTGAAGGATTTATGGAATAGAGTAATGGATATTTTTTCATTATTTGAGAGTTGGTACGAGGATTTCGAAGTTTATCATCGAATTGGTTTGTTGGTGCTGTTCCTAGAGAGAACAAAAGAACGAGATAGTCGAGTTAATAATTTAATCCGCGAGCTTTATGCTCAGAAGTCACTGAGAAAATCAGCTTTCATTAATATCTTAAACGACAAGATTGCTTCAGAGGTGAAGATACGCTCAAAAAATAAGGATAATGAGACAAACACCTTAAAATCTATCAACTATCATGACAATCCGGAAGAGATAATAAAGGTGCTTGAACTAGTTAATGTTATTGATCATCTCAGAAAACCGAATGACATCAGCCGTTTTCCGTTCCATCTATTTAAGAAATACAACGTTACAAGTCTTGAGCATATACATCCGCAAAATATTGTGGATCTGTCTTTCAAAGATGCATGTTCATGGTTAAACAGGAAGGTATACGAACTTAAAGGTCATGATTTGGAGAGCCTTGATGATAAGGACTTAATTTCTGCGGCCAAAGAAGCGGCTGAAGCCCTTCAACATTCGTTGGTATATCTTGATGAAGATGTGGAAGACAAGGTGGTGAGAGAAGCAAATAAGAAGGCTAATCAAGAAGCTTCAAAACAGTATGAATCCTCAAAGGAAATCAAAGAGTTAATGGGCAAGGTTGACAAAGTGTTTGATGAATTGGCTGGAATGAAAGACGAGGAGATGCACTCAATCAGAAATATGGCTCTTGTTGACAAAAAGACAAATTCTGCACTTCAAAATTATCTTCTTGATACCAAGAGAAATATACTTAAAGAACGGAGCGAAGCTGATCCGTCAAGCGAGAGACATACATATGTTCCTATTACTACTGAACTTGCATTTAATAAGGCTTTTTCAAAATATGTCAAGGAATTGAAGTTCTGGTCTTTGCCTGACAGAGATGCCTATTATACTCATGTTGAATCCATCTACAATGAATTTGTAAAATGAAAGACTTACATACATTCGGAGAACTAATCCAGGGGAACAAAATAGTAATTCCAAAAATACAAAGGGATTATGTACAAGGAAGTAATGCGCAACAAGAGAAAAGAGATGAGTTTCTTGCTGTGTTACTGGACCATTTGGTTTCAGGTAAAGAATATCATTTGGATTTTATCTATGGTACAGGAGGCACTGACCAAGGAGAATTTCTTCCATTGGATGGACAACAACGGCTTACTACGATATTTCTGATACATTGGGTTCTTTCTCAAAGATCTGGTATTAGAGATATTGATGTCAAAGATTATTTTTCATACCAAACAAGAAGGAGTTCAGAACTATTCTGCCAAAAATTGATTGAAGAAAGAATTGATTTCAGCTGCTTCTCAAAAGGTCAGACCATTTCGGAATATATCAGAAAAGAAGTTGCTTGGTATCTCAAGCAATGGGATACTGACCCCACGATTCAGGCAATGCTTGATATGATTGATGCAACCGATGTTTTCATCAGTAAACCACGATATAGAGATCATTGGATGAAGATGTGTATAAATTCAATGTCATTGCTGAAGTTCGATTGTCTTAATATGAAAGATTTTCATTTGTCTGACAGTCTTTATGTGAAGATGAATGAGAGGGGCAAGCAGCTGACTTCTTTCGAGAATTGGAAAGCAAGGTTCATCAAGTTTCTTGCAGACCAACATGCGAATTCTCAATATGAGTTTATTGAAAAGGATAGAGAGAACTATACAGGGATAAAGGATTATTTTGTTCAATCTATCGAGCATCAATGGAGTGACATATTTTGGACTTATGCAATTGAAGAATGGAGGAAACTTAAGCCAGGGGAACAGAAAGACAAACCATACCCAGTGATAGACAGGTATTTTGAGCGGTATATAGAATATATCCATGAACTTCACTTCTATCTTAAGAATCCTAAAATTAATGGTGAGGATGTTAAGACTTCGGACTATACTAACAAATTCGGGCAGCAGTGTTCAACATATTCAGATATTGAATATCTCTCATTGATGTTCCGGAGTCTTGATGTGTTCGTTAATATTAAAAAAGAGAACGGCTCCATTTCTAATTTCTTCAATGCGATATTTTATCAAGGCAACGAATATGTAATTGGAAAGGTTAGGCTATTTTCAAAAGAAATACCTAAAGACTTAGACTTGTTCAAATACTGTATAAGCAATAAGAGGGAAAACTGTTTAGTAACAATTCAGATATTTCTCTATTCAATCATACAATATTGTCAGGAAAATCAATGTTATAAACCGAATCCTGAATTGATAAGATATGTCAGAGTGATGAGAAATCTCATAGATGGAGTGCGCCAGTTTTTGACCAAGGATTTAAGCTACAGATCAAATATACGTCTCAACGAGATTTCTAACTATGAAAAAACGATCAGACATCTATGCTCTGCAAAAGGTGTGGATTCATTATTAATTAGTTGTCCTGCGGGCCTCGGAAACATCGCTCATGAAATCGCTAAGAATGAGTTGCGTTCAGTATGTACAGCAGGTAACTTTGATGAACTCGAAGACTGTTCTCTGTTCCATGGCAATCTGTCCGTTGTTAAGTATGTGCTAGATGGAAATACGAGTTACAATGATTTAGTTGCAGCTATTTCTGAATTTAAAAAGTTGTCTGATACAAAGAAAAACCAACTCTTGATATCACAAGGTTATCGCGGAATTCGCGTTGGATGGAGCTCGTATCAGAATAGATTTTATTATGGTTGTCAGGAAAAAGGGTGGGAATTTATCTTCATGTACGACTCAGGACGGGAAGTGGCAAAGCCATTCAATGATTACGTTCGTGAATACATAATGTACGGTGATATAGAGACTATCTTAAAGACACATAAGAAAGATAATGGCTATATTGGATATGCATTAAAATATGATGACTTCCTGGAGTCTGCTGGGAAATTATACTATTATGCTGGTTACTATTACGATAATCCAATTGATTTAAGAATTGTGTCACTACAAAGAGCCTCGTCCAGACCCTTGAGCGGTTATCATTGTGAGCCTTTTGCGCAAATAGTAGTTAATCATTTAAAAGCGGAAAACAAGGACATAAAAGTATCATCGTGGGGATATGGTGGAAACAGAGGTTCAATTCATTGTGATTCATTAAACTTGAAGCTGAAAAGCTATACAGACCATTGGAAAATAGACATAGATTATCCTGATAACGTTTTGCCTGAGCATAAATCTTTGCAACAAGTGTTTTCTGAATATAAGTCGGTATATAACCTATCATGGAATGAAGATTGTTCGTCCTTGATAATACCTCTTCTTGAGGGCAAAGATTTGGTAGAGACAGGTGTTTCTTTCATTAAAGATTTGCTAGGATAGATTTATATGTGAGCTACTAACAATTATTGGCAATCAGGTGTAATTAACGATTAAAAGTAATACTTTCTTCCCTGATTCCGACTTTATCGAACGATAACTAATGGAATAACGTAAATTTGCTTTGGTCGAGCATTATCGTATGAGAAGATATCCTTAACTACCAAGGTAGCATTATGCACTACGTTGCACTTGCACTTTTGCACTATGGATCACACGTTTTGTTTCATATCGGCTCTTCTCTAAAGAAATTTGCTGGACATCAAGAAAATCCGTAATTTTGCACCGTCAATTGAATAAAAACATAGAGTTTACAATGCTGCAAAGAAGAATGAACAACTGGAACACCGTATCGGATCGAGGCATAAAATGCTTTGAGAGATTATCGTGTGTCCATACTTCGGGCATTGGAGCATTCTATACTTTTGGAGACATTTTCCGACGAACGTTTGATAGAACATCGGGGATACGATGATGCTGGTATCCCGCTGAAACGATAAATGAAAACCGTCGGAGAGTCCTTACCAAACTTTTCGACGGTTTTTGTTTTGTGCCTGTTGGTGACGTTCGCACGATGTGCTATTCTCGGTCAATTCCGTCCACGGGCTGAATTGAAACGTATTATTAACCGCGCAGTGATGCGCATGAATGAAAAGATTATGAATTATAAATTTGACGGTAGCAGGGTGTTCTTTACATCCGACACCCACTTCAACCACACCAATATCATCAGGTTCTGCAACAGGCCTTTCAAGGATGTGTCGCACATGAATGAGACGATTATTGCCAATTGGAACCGAGTGGTTGGTCCGGAGGATATCGTGTTCCACCTGGGTGATTTCTGTCTGGGCGGTTCTGCCGAATGGGTAAACGTACTGAACAGGCTGAACGGAAAAATATACCTTATTTCCGGCAACCACGACATCAAGAACTTGAGGCAGAATTACACGAAATACTTCGAGCAGATAACGATGCAGATGTATATCGAGGTGGATAAACAGAAGATTTATCTGAATCACTGCCCGTTCCTCTGCTTTGGCGGCTCATACGATGACACCTGGCAACTTTTTGGACACGTACATACTCGTAGGAACAATACCGGAAAGGATGCTTCTCGGCTGAGTATGCTTCTTCCGACACAATATGATGTCGGAGTGGACAACAACGATTTCACACCGGTCTCTTTTGCACAGGTAAAGGCAATCATAGGGAAACAGATTGAACAATCGAGGAAAGGAGAACAGTAAGATGAAGATACAATACATGAGTGATCTGCACGTGGAGTTCCAGGAGAACAGCAGATACTTGAAAAATAATGAATTGCCTGTAACAGGCGATGTGCTGGTACTGGCCGGTGATATTTTCTATCTCAGGGATAAGGTTGCTCCGTTGACGAAGTTCTGGAAATGGGCTTCGGGGAATTACCGGCAGGTGCTCATTGTCCCCGGCAACCACGAATACTACAACTATTCCGACGTGATGGAACGGGGCCTGCAATGGCGGTGGATGTTCCGGGAAAATGTCGGTTACTATCAAAATCAGGTCGTCCGCATCGATGACACTGACTTCGTCCTGAGTACGTTGTGGTCACGGATCAACCCGAACGATGAGTATTTCGTGTGGAAAGGCATGAATGACTTCCGCCAGATCAAGTTCGACGGGAAACTGCTGCAGGTGGATGAATTCAACCGGATGCACGAGAATTGTATCGGTTTTATCCGGGAAAGCGTTGAAGAAAGTACGGCGGCCCATATCGTTGTGGTTACACACCATCTGCCGACACTTCAGGCAGTGGCTCCGCATCATAAGGGTTCCGTGCTGAACAGTGCCTTTGCCAGTGAATACGGAGAACTGATAGCCAACAGTCGGATTGATGCCTGGATCTACGGGCATTCGCATACCAACATCGATGTGAAAATAGGAGATACCCCGATAATCTGCAACCAGATGGGATATGTTTTTGAAGATGAACACCTGATGAACGGATTTGATCCGGCCAGATTTATTGAAATTTAATGGATATACAGAAATGAACGAAAGAAAGATTATAGATAGAAAGTTCTTTGCCGATTTGGCGAAGGAGGTCGGGCTGAATGCCTCGCATTTGGAGGCGTTGGGCGAAAGCCGCCAATGGGAGATTGTCGTTGGTGGCGATATGCTTGAACGGCTGGTTGAGATTCAACATCAGTTCGAGCAGTTGGCCGTAATGGGCGACGATGAGTACCGGGGATTCTATATCGAAGTGCCACGGCCTGCGCCGGAAGAGTGGGGGTATACCGAAGAATTGATCACTTCGGGGGAATATGACAGTCAAGAAGCGTTCCTTGTGGATTGGCTTGCATTCAACCCGATGGAGACCAAGTGGTTCCATGTCGCTTCAAGCAGATATGGAGATTCCCGGTCAATCCGTGTTACAGACCAGAAGCATACCCATTTTATCATTGCGAATCATTCCAAGTGTACGGATGCAGAACCAGATGATACGTGGTGCAGGGAGAATCTAACCCGTCTCTTTGATTATCTGGACCGGATGATTGATGTCATTGTCGCTAATCCCGACGGGTTCAACGATTACGTGTTGCATAACCTTCCGTACCAGCAGCGTATAGGACGGATTGCACAGAAGGATTTTAATCGCATAGTGCCGAAATTCAAAATTGAGGTGGAAGATAGGGAAACGGCCATCAAGGCATTGGAGGACTCGGTGCACGGGCATTCTGCCCCTCTTTTTGAAACCATGACCATACGAAAGTATTGCACCTATTTCCGCATTGCCAACGAGGTGTATGAGGCTTATCACCGGAAGCGGGGACTTAGGGGACGTATTCATACAGATCCGCAGTATGTTCCTGAAGAACTGCGCGATGTAGTCTATTACAAGCGGAAGAAGTTCGTTGATGTGACGGAAATGTACGACATTGACAGTCCGGATGATTTCATGCGGTTCGCAACTGACCATTACGGAGAACTGGGACTTTCACGCCTGAATATCTTTGCCTCACACGACCGGCAACAGGGATGGAAAATTGTTGTTTCCAACAGTTATTCTGCCAATGCCGGATTGGCCATTGAAGTGGCTACAGCTTTGTATAAGGCCGGGGCACCGCTGCTGATATATGACGCAGAGAAGTTCCTGAGAATCCTGCTCGAAGAGGATTATGTACGGTTGGTTCCCGACTCCTATCATAACTATATGGGCTATCAGGAAGAGGGCATTGTTTACGAACTGCCGTGGGAATACGAGTGTTCGGACGATACTAATTCAGTTCTGACCAAGGAGCAATATCTGGCGATTGTCTCACTTGCAGAATGGCAGCCGGAGGAAAGAATAAGACTTCATTAAAAGAGTATGACAGAAAAACAACACGTAAATTATATCCGATACAATCTTGATACTATTGAAAGAAAGCGTTGCTTTTGCTTCAAAAATCGGATATAATCAGCCAAATCTCAAGAATTTTACGAGATTTGGCTGATTATGTGATTAATTTGTTCTCGTCTACGAACTGCCGTGGGAATACGAGTGCTCGGACGATATTAATTCGGTTCTGACTAAGGAGCAATATCAGGCGATAGTCTCTATTGCAGAATGGCAGGATGTAGAGCGAAATTTCCTGTAAAACTATCCGACTGACCAGATGAATTAATATTACCTTTGTAAAAATTATCTCTCAAAAATGCAGACAGTCATAAAGAAAATACTATCGGACAAGAAACGTTTCTTGTCGCTTCTTTTATTGGCAGACGAACAGGAAACTATGATTGACAAATATATCGGACGAGGAGATATGTTTGTCATGTACAATCAGGATGGTGTCGCGATATGTTCAGCAATAGTTACGGATGAGGGGGACGGTATATGCGAGATAAAAAGTCTGGCTGTAGTTCCGGAATATCAGCGGAAAGGCTATGGCAAAGAAATGACTGATATTCTGAGTCAACATTATGCGGATAAGTTCTGCCTTATGACAGTAGGAACCGGAGACAGTATGCGTACAATATCATTTTATCGGAAATGCGGATTTCATTATTCCCATACTGTGCCGGATTTCTTTACCGTCAACTATGATCATCCTATTGAAGAGGACGGAAAAATACTGAAGGATATGCTCTATTTTCGCAAATATCTGACTCTGCCACAAGCAATATGCAAGAATGCCCGTACGGAAGAGCTGATTTTGTCCTTACTCAACCTTTGGAAAGAATCAGTAAAGGCAAGCCATCACTTCCTGACTGAATCTGATATCCATGATTTGATTCCGGATGTATGTCTTGCACTCAAATCAGTGGAAGACCTTGTTGTCCTGCATTATAAAAATGCCCCTGCAGGGTTCATCGGTATTGAAGACAAAAAGGTAGAGATGCTTTTCATCTTGCCGGATTATTTCGGTTGCGGTTTTGGAAAAAGGCTTATGGATATAGCCATCAGGGATTATGGCTGCATCTATGTCGATGTAAACGAACAGAATCCGAAGGCCAGAAACTTTTACCGGCATTTGGGCTTCCGAGAATATGAACGGACTGAATCAGACACACAGGGACGTCCTTTCCCTATAATTAAAATGAAATTGCACATTCAGCAGTTGCCGCACATTACTGGGAAGTGAAAAAGAGTTAGAAACATTCAAGACAGAGACTGGAGCTAAGTGTATATCCGGTTATACAAAATCTGTTGATGGCATTTTAAGTGCGATAAACGATATTGCATATTTTGACCGGATATTTAACTATGCGACGATGAAAGGCTTAACATCAGCGATGGATAAATTATATTCAGGGCTAAATGATGAATTAGGCTTCAAGATATACTAAAACGGCCTAGTCGACAAAAAGTAGGATAAAATTCATGCAAGGCATTGATTTTAATATT